>Ga0268298_10006360_pt1 | contig 10766 bp, 12 predicted proteins | sample WWTPWeurt_MetaG_FD_194462 | JGI IMG/M metagenome (GOLD analysis project Ga0268298, IMG submission 194462) | Activated sludge microbial communities from WWTP in Nijmegen, Gelderland, Netherland - WWTP Weurt | ecosystem: Engineered > WWTP > Aerobic digester > Activated sludge | place... | reverse complement strand
TTTGTTACCTTGTAGTTGAGCCATTTTTTAAGATTATACGCGGTTGCTGCCCCAAGCATAAACTTTCCGGCTCCCGCTATTCCTCTTGTCCATATTCTTCGCATGCCCGTAAAATTGATAAATCACCTCTTTATAGCGGGTGCTGTTCAATTCCCTGAGGTAAAGCGAAAGTGTTTCCATCATTAAATCTGTTGTGCGGAGGATTATCCCAGACCGCGTTTCAAAAAATCATCATACGCCTGCTGAATGCCGTTTTCGAGCGAGGTGGTATAGGTCCAGCCCAGTTGTTTCAGCTGAGTTACATCCATCAGCTTGCGCGGGGTACCGTCAGGCTTTGACGAATCAAAAACCAGGTTTCCTTTAAACCCTATGATATGCTTAATCAGTTCGGCCAGTTCTTTAATGGAGATATCCTCTCCGCTGCCAATGTTTACAAACTGTTTTTCGTTGTATTGTTCCATTAGCAAATAGGCGGCATCGGCCAGATCATCGGCAAATAAAAACTCGCGCAGGGGTGTGCCGGTTCCCCAGATAATCACTTCGTTTTTCCCGTCACGTTTAGCTTCATGAAATTTGCGGATAAGAGCCGGGAGCACATGCGAATTTTCGGGATGGTAATTATCATTGATGCCATACAAATTGGTAGGCATAACCGAAATAAAATTACAACCATATTGGTCTCGGTACGACTCACACATTTTTATTCCGGCAATTTTGGCAATAGCATAAGGCTCGTTGGTGGGCTCGAGTGAGCCCGTAAGCAGCGAGTCTTCTTTAAGCGGCTGCGGAGCCATTTTAGGGTAGATGCAGGATGACCCGAAGAACATCATTTTCTTTACTCCGTGCACATAACTCTGATGGATCACGTTGTTTTGAATCATCAGGTTTTCGTAAATAAAATCGGCACGGTAGGTATTGTTGGCTACAATGCCACCCACTTTAGCAGCTGCTAAAAATACATACTCGGGTTTTTCGGCTGCAAAAAAACCGGCTACTGCTTCCTGATTGCGTAAATCAAGTTCGCTGCTGCTGCGGGTAATCAGGTTGGTGAATCCTTCCTTTTGCAATTTGCGGTACACGGCCGAGCCAACCATTCCTCTGTAGCCGGCTACAAAAATTTTTGCGTTTTTTTTCATGGATAGCAGCCGGTGATTATTCGAAATAGTTCAATGTTTTGTAACCTCCATCGCGCAGGTATTTATCTTTTTTTACCAGCTTCAAATCCCCCTTCATCATATCATTTACCAGTGCTTTTAAATCGTATTTAGGTTTCCAGTTCAGTTTTTCACGAGCCTTGGTGGCATCGCCAATAAGCAACTCCACTTCGGTAGGACGAAAATACCTTGGATCAACGCAAACTACTTCTTTGCCAATGGGCAATAGCGCAGGATTGAGTTGTAAAAACTCCATGCGTTCTTTATCAATACCGGCTACAAATCCGGTTTCTTTTTCACCTTCGCCTTTAAATTCTACCTTCACGCCTACATCTTCAAACGACATGCGCACAAACTCTCTTACCGGTGTGGTGATGCCTGTGGCTATTACAAAATCTTCGGCTTTGGGTTGCTGCAAAATAAGGTACATGGCTTCAATATAATCCTTGGCATGTCCCCAGTCGCGCTGCGCATTTAAATTTCCGAGAAACAGTTTATCCTGCAATCCCATCACAATTTTGGCTGTGGCGCGGGTAATTTTACGGGTCACAAATGTTTCGCCTCTTATTGGAGATTCGTGATTAAACAAAATACCATTGCAGGCATACATGTTATAAGCCTCGCGGTAATTTACCGTAATCCAGTAAGCATATAACTTGGCCACGGCATACGGAGAACGAGGGTAAAACGGAGTAGTTTCGCTTTGCGGAACAGCCTGCACCAATCCATACAACTCGGAGGTGGACGCCTGATACACGCGCGTTTTTTGAGAGAGGCCGCAAATACGAATGGCTTCCAGAATACGTAAGGTTCCAATTCCATCGGCATTGGCGGTGTACTCGGGTGTTTCAAAACTTACATGCACGTGGCTCATGGCCGCCAGGTTGTAAATTTCATCGGGCTGCGTTTCCTGAATAATGCGAATAAGATTGGTGCTATCGGTTAAATCTCCGTAATGCAATTTCAGTTTCAGGTTCTTTTCGTGCGGATCCTGATAGAGGTGATCAATACGATCGGTATTAAACAATGAACTTCTGCGCTTAATGCCATGAACCTGATATCCTTTATTCAAAAGAAACTCAGCAAGGTAAGCTCCGTCCTGTCCGGTAATCCCTGTTATTAATGCAACTTTCGACATGCGATTGGGTGTAAAATAGAATTAAACTTAAATTGCAAAACTACATTTTATAGCGACAAATTCTACTTCATCAGCCGTTTTGCTCATTTTCACCCCAAATATCACCCCCCGGCACCACTATGTGTTTCAGCATATTTTTGGTGATTTTTTGGGTTGTTCCTTCACAGTAACCTCCTTAGCCGAAGAGTTTTTGGCCTTCACCGGCCCGCGAATAAATTACTCCGACAAGCACTTTGAACAAACTTTTCAGGTAATGCCCTGTGGCCTGCTTACCGAGCTAAAGGTTCAAACTGCCTTTGATCCTCCGTTATCGGTATGGGAAAAGGAAACAGTTCTTTTTCCGCAACCTGCAGGCAATATTCCGTTCGATGTGTTTGCCATGACTTTTTACCTGTTGTCGCGTTATGAAGAATGGCAAAGCCCGCACACCGATGAGCATGGACGGTTTTTAGCTGCGGCCTCGGTGGCACACCGCACACATAACCTGCAACGCCCGTGGTTAGATTGTGTGCTTGAAAAATTTAAAGCACAGGTACTCGCCATGTTTCCGGACATCAGTTGTAAACAACATTCTTTTTCGTTTACGCCTACCATTGATATTGATATGGCCTACTGCTATGCCGGCAAACCATTGTGGAGGCAATTGGCGGCTGCGGGCAAAGATTTACTTACGGGAAAGGGACAACAACTGGGAGAACGAATTGCTGTGCTTAACGGAACAAAACCCGACCCCTTTGATTGTTATGAATTATTAAACCGGATACACGCTCAGCTTCCGGCCATTTATTTTTTTCTGCTTGCCGATTATACCGATAAGGACAAAAACCTGAAGTGGAACGGAAAGGCTATGTACGAAGTGGTTCAAAAAACAACCCGTCATTCCGTTACCGGAATACATCCTTCGTATTACAGCAGCGAAAAGCCTGAGTTATTTGCCAAAGAAATAGAACGCCTGCGCTCGCTTAGTGCCCGACAAGTGGTGCATAGCAGGCAGCATTTTTTACGAATGAATTACCACCACACGTGCCCGCAACTGATTGAAAACGGTATTGAGCACGAATACTCGATGGGCTATGCCGAAACTACCGGGTTCAGGGCATCAACTGCCCGCTCGTTTGCCTTTTTTAATCTTATAGCCAACCAACAAACCCGGCTCACTATTCATCCGTTTATGCTGATGGATGTAACGCTGAAAAATTATATGGGCTTAACGGCAGAGCAGGCCATAGAAGTTGCAGCAGAAATTATTCAACAAGTGAAGCAGGTAAACGGAGAATTAATAAGTTTGTGGCATAATGAATCGCTTAGCGTCTTTGGCGACTGGAAAGGATGGCGAAAAGTTTATGAGCAATTAATTTACAAAGCAACCGCGTGATCCGATACCTTACACATAACGAAATTGATAAATCCAAATGGGATAGCAGCCTTGCAAGTTGCTACAACCCGCTTATATACGCGCGCAGTGCTTACCTTGATGCAGTGTGTGATGAGTGGGATGCGCTGGTGATGAATGATTATGATGCCATGATGCCTTTGCCTGTAAGAAAAAAATACGGAGTGTACTATGTGTACCAGCCATTTTTTTGTCAGCAGTTAGGAATTTTTTCCAAGTTTCTGGTATCGGGTTTTCTGGTAAACAAATTTTTGGACGCGCTGCCCGATAAGTTCCGGTATATTGATTCGCAGCTAAACTCGGCCTGCGGCATGGACGAGTATAAAAATGAATGTATCAGTGAACGGAAAAATCACGAATTACTGCTGTTGCCTGCTTACGAAAATCATGCGCGCACCTTTTCTGAAAACACGAAACGCAATATTGGCAAAGCGCTCAAAAATGAATTAATTTTTTGCCGCGAAACAGATGCCGAGCCGCTGGTAGATTTTTACATAGAACAAAACGGAAGCAAGAGCCCCGAAGTAAAATCAAAGGACTACGACCGGTTTAAGGCTTTATTGAAAAAACCAGTAGGCAGGGAGTGGTTATTTGTGCGCATACACAACAAACAAAACGAAACACTGGCAGCCGGTATTTTTGCAGGATATGCCGAGCGGCTTACCTACCTGATGGGTGCTTCGTCCGAACAGGGAAAAGAACTTGGAGCCATGCATGCGCTGATGAATGAAGTAATCAAAAATGCCATAGACAAATATGTGGTGATTGATTTTGAAGGTTCGGATATTGAAGGAGTAGCCCGTTTTTACCGCGGATTCGGAGCTACTGAAATTCCTTACTTTCATTACAAGGAAAACCGGTTACCGGCATTAGTACGCTTGCTTAAGCGCTAAGCCACCGCGTACCTGTGCGCAAGGTATAATTCACAAATTTTTCGAGGCCGGTATCGTACCCCATATTCCCCAGCGAGTTTCCGTTTTCGTCTAATGCTTCTTTAGTAAAATGCGACTCAAATAATTTGGATGACACCAATGTGTCGAGTTCAAAAAAGCTGATAATTTTACCTAGGATATACGTGAGCTGAACTACAGGCTGGCGGCCCCCCTTGCCGGTAGATACACCAACAAACGCAAAAACTTTATTATTGAACAAATCCAAAAAAGGTTTATCGCCCATGCGGTGAATAAAATTAGCCAGTTCGGCAGGCATGGTCCAGTTGTATTCGGGAACAACCAATATAATTACTGCTTCGCCTGTCATGGCATTTACCAATTGCTGTTGAAACGGAGTGAGGTTACCGGGATCTATTTCTCCCTGATTGTATAGCGGAATATCGTATCCGGCAAAATCTACTACCGAAACTGTGTACTCCTCTTTGGCCTGCACCACCCGTGCTACTGCTTTTGCCACCCGCAGGCTATTACTTGCGGTGCGCGGAGAAGAAGAAATAATGCTAACTTTCATACCATCGGGTTACATATTCATACAAATTAAACCCTTCTTTGTTCATATTGGCTGATAAATCTTTTTGCAGCTCAATTTTATTTATATCCCGGGTTCGGTAAGCTTGTATCATATGCAGGGCTTTTTCGGCCAGCAAAAATTCTTTCTTCCGGTTTATTTGTTTCGATTGCTGATGCGCTTCAATGGCCTTTACCAGCTCAGGTAAACCTGTTGCGGTGGCAGCAACTGTTTTTACTACGGGAGTTTCCCATTCTTTACCGGCATGGCTATGGGCGAGTAAAATCAGATTTTTATAAAAGATCTCGGCACCATCACGGTCGGCTTTGTTTACTACAAACACATCGGCAATTTCCATTACCCCCGATTTGATGGTTTGTATTTCATCTCCTGCCTCGGGCACCATCACCACCAGTGTAGTATCGGCCAAACCGGCAATTTCTACCTCCGACTGGCCCACGCCTACAGTTTCGATAATGACGTAATCAAATCCTGCTGCCTTAAGGATATCTGCTGCTTCAAAAATTTTAGGCGATAAACCGCCCAAAGCACCCCGTGTAGCCATAGAACGGATAAACACCAGCTCGTTGGTGAAATGTTCGCTCATGCGTATGCGATCGCCTAATAAAGCCCCGTAATTAAACGGAGACGTGGGGTCGACCGCCAGTATGGCAATCTTTTTTTGCTGCTTAATCAGTTCTGACACTAATGCATTGATAAGCGTACTTTTTCCGGCACCCGGAGGACCCGTTACACCCAATACCGTAGCGGGATGCGTGAACCGGAGCGAACGTAATATTTCCTCGTATCCGGCTGTTTCGTTTTCGGCCAGACTAATGCAACGGGCCAGTGCTTTTTTATCACCGGCATGAAGACTTTTTACCAATGAGCTATACATCAATTTTGTTCACTCTGCGCTCGTGGCGGCCACCTTCAAAATTGGTATTGATAAATGTTTCGGCAATGGTAGCAGCCAAATCTTCGCTTATAAAACGGGCGGGCAAACAAAGTACATTCGCATTGTTATGCTGACGTGCCAGTGCGGCAAGTTCCTCGTTCCAGCATAAAGCGGCACGTATGCCCCGGTGTTTATTGGCAGTGATGCATACCCCGTTTCCGCTTCCGCAAATTAAAATGCCCAGTTGTGCTTCTCCGGCCAGCACTTTCTCTGCCAGCGGATGTGCAAAATCAGGGTAATCGCACGACTCTTCACTAAAAGGTCCTACATCAATGCACGTATGCCCAAGTTGTTGTAAACGGGCTATGAGTGCTTTTTTATATTGGTAACCGGCATGGTCACCTCCTAATACCAGCTGCATATAGTTATTATTTGCCGGCAAGTTATTGAATTTGGCTGGCAGAATGGGCATTGTGCGAAAAATGTGAATGAAGTGGTGCCTGCTCAGTCATCGCAGGCACCTCATGTAAACTAAAATCCGATGGTAACCTGCATTTGGTAGTTGCGGCCTGCCTGCGGAAAGTAATAATTGTAATCGCTGCGCGCACCTCCGCTTATACCGCTGTAGGTATATCCGTTGGGTTCATATTTTTCGTTGAAAATATTGTTGCACATCAACCCGATCCTCAGGTTTTTTATCCCTTTTGAAAAACTTTTGCTGTACGAAAACAGGAGGTTGTTTACAAAAAAAGCATCCAGTTTGCGCCCGTTGTTTTGGGTATTATCTAAGTATTGATCCGAAACATATTTGCTCATTAAATCCATGTATATGTTTTTAAACGGAAGCACCCGCAGTTGCGAGGAGGCGATTACCGCAGGCGAAAAAGCGAGGTTGCTGTTTCGATGTTCCTGACTCCATTGTCCGCCCCAATCCCAGTCATCTACATACTCGGTAAATTTTTTAATCTTATTTTCGCTAAGCGTTAAGTTTCCGCTCCATTGCAGGTAAGTGGTAATAGTAACCGAACCTGCCAGCTCCACTCCGGTGCGATAACTTACGGGTACATTAATGCGGTTGTAAGCACCCACATCATTTATTTTTCCCGAAAGAATTAACTGATTTTGGTAGTGCATATAATACATGTTTGCCGAAACGGATGCGCGTTTCCAGGTTTTGCGATAACCCATTTCAATATCCTGCAAATGCTCTGCTTTGGGACGGCTTGCTGCGCTTGAGTTCACAAAATCGTTTCGGTTTGGCTCCTTGCCTGCCACGCTGTAGGAAATGTAAATATCCGATGAATCACTGAATGCATACACTGCTCCGGCTTTGGGATTAAAAAAAGTATACTCAGCCGTTTGCTGAATATTGCTGAGGTTTTGGTCATAACCCAGAAAACTGTATTGAATATACCTCACCTGTGCATCGGCAAACAGGGTTACTTTTCCAAGTGAATGTTGCACCTTTCCGTATATGTTTATATCCGTTTTGTACGAGTTGTCGTGATAATAATGCGTGTTTACGGGAACCGTGGCCGCATATTGTGCCCAGATAACTTCCCCATAGTGGCGCCCATCGTAATACGTAGCTCCGCCACCAAGTATAGCCATTGTTTTTTTGGAGGGCGAATATTGCATCGAAAAAGTAGTTCCGTAAAAATCATTATCCAGCCACCTGCGTCTTATTAAATCGGTTTGGGTAATGGTGTCGGTTCCTGTTACCACATCAGCAAGGCCGTAGTCCGAGAAACTTTGTGACAACTTATACTCTTCGTAATATCCCTTGCCGCGTGTGTAAAACAAAGCGGTGTTCAACAATAATTTTTTGCTGAATTCATACGTATAAAATGCCTGGTAATAATCCTGCTGATAGTTATCGGTTTGATTGGGATAAGTAAACTCGTTGTAAGTGCGATTGGTGTCTAATACATCCTGTGCAATGCCATTCCACGCCTGGTACGTGCGCTCGGCCCCCGAAAAATGCACGAATTTAATCATGCTTTTTTTGCCGTAGTGCCCTGCCGACAAGTAATAGGATTTTAAATCGGAAAAAGCACGGTCTATATATCCGTCAGAAGAAAGTTTGGAGAGGCGGCCGTCAAAACTCCATCCGTTTTTTAACAAGCCCGTTCCAAACTGCACATTATTTTTATAGGTGTTGAACGAACCGATGCTGCTGTTTACTTCGGCATACGCATCCTGTCTCACACTATTGGTTTGCACATTAATGCTGCTTCCAAAAGCGGCTGCCCCGTTGGTAGATGTTCCCACTCCGCGTTGTATTTGCACGCTTTGCACCGAACTAGCAAAATCGGGCAAATCTACCCAATACACACCCTGCGATTCGGCATCGTTTACCGGTATTCCGTTAATGGTAACATTGATATGTGTTTGATCTATCCCCCGAATGGTCATGCCGGTGTATCCAACTCCCGCACCCGCATCCGAATTTACCACCACCGATGGAGTCATGTTTAATAAAAAAGGGAAATCCTGACCCATGTTTTGCTCCTCCAAACGGGCTTTGGTAATATTGGTAAATGTACCGGGCGATTTATCCTGCGCTCTGGTGGCCCGTACAATCACTTCGTCTTTAAGCAAAAACTGGCCGCTAAGTTTTACCTCAATATTTTTTGAGGCGGTTAATTGCAGGGTATCGGCATACGTTTTAAAACCAATGCATGATACCACCAGAATGTGTTGCCCCGCGCTAAGCGCGGTAAAAGAGAACGAGCCGTTTTTTTCACTCACCACACTGAGCGATTTACCAGAAGGGAGCATCAGTGTAACATACGCATCGGGTACGGGTTCGGCAGCCGGACCTCCGTTTATGCTGCCCGACAGATTAATTGTTTGCGCCCGAAGCGATAGACTACAGGCAAGCAGTACTAAAATTAGAAAACGTTGAAACATGTAAATAAAAATAAAAGGTTAAACAATGTCAACCATCGGGGCTGATGGTTGCTTTAAATGGTTAACCCCCTTTCAGAGAGCATTCATTTGTGAGAAAATGAGTGCTCATCTTTCCCTTCGCAGGTACTATCCTGATCAGGTTCAAAGGGTGTAATCTCAGCCGGAAATTGCTTACCGGCACCCCCAAGATTTTTGGTGAGACAAATTTAGCGCAGAATTTTGTTACCAAACAAGCAGAATTTTTAACAGGCTTCTATACTTTTGCTTTAATACAAAAAATGGAACCGGATAAGGAAATATTACTGAGTTTGGTAAAAGACAAAATTTACTTTGGCAAATATGAAGGGCGCCTGCTGTGCGATTTACCTGTTTCCTATTTGGAGTGGTTTGCCCGCAACGGATTTCCTAAGGGAAAACTGGGAATGCAATTGCAAACGCTGTATGAAATTAAAATAAACGGATTAGACTATTTGCTAAAACCGTTAAAAAATAAATAACATGATTGCCCGAATCGTTTTTTTTACCCTTGCGCTTGCTTTGCTTATATGCTGCCGGGGAGGAACACCTGAAAAAAAACCGCTAAAAAATTTTCTTGCAAATGCCAAATAAAACGGTTTAATTTTGTGCTAATAATAATTTAACTATACGCCACATGAAAACCCGCTCCCGCTTTTTATACCCTTTGTTAGTGGTGCTTCTCTTTTTTGCAGGCTGTAAAAAAGAAGAAGAAATAGATAAACTCCCACCTGCTACTGCCAGCGGCCTGGGTACATTTGGTTGCCTTATAAACGGGAAGGCATGGCCTGTGTATGAGAAAGGGTATCATCTTTTGCAAACAGGGTATTATAATGGGGTATTACAGCTAACCTATACAATAAAGGAAAATGAATTGTCAGCTTATACAAGTTCAATTGTAAGCATTATCACTAATGAAATAAATAAACCAGGTGCTTATATCATAAATTTTTCTAATAACCACCATGGTAATTTTTCTGTTAAACAGCGAGGAGTCTATTACTTTTCGAATGATCAAATAAACCAGAGCAACTTTGCCTGGGTAAATATTACCCGCTTAGATACTGTATATGGATTTGCCGCAGGTACATTCGGTTTCACATTATTCGATGAGAATGGACTTACCTCCGTAAAGGTAGAATCGGGCCGTTTTGATATTAGTTATTAACTAATTAATTTTTTACTTATGAAAAAAATCATTTTCCTGTTCACCTTGTGGTGCTTTTGTTTACCTCAAATAAGCAGCGCTCAGGACGATTCGTTATTTACAGATTCTACCATAGCCTATTCCTACCTGGAAATGATGGATTCCTGTTTTAAACATGTTGACTTAGGGCAGGTTCCTACGGGTATTCTTATAGAAAAAGTTATGGCCACCACCAATGTGTTTACTGAGTTCCTACCTTTGAGCGGACAAAAAATATGGCTCTGTTGCAAACTTTATATGAAATAAAAATAAACGGATTAGAGTATTTGCTAAAACCGTTAAAAAATAAATGACATGTTTACCCGAATCACTTTTTTTACACTTGCGCTTGCTTTGCTAATATGTTGCCGGGGAGGAACACCTGAAAAAAAACCGCTAAAAAATTTTCTTGCAAATGCCAAATAAAACCTTTTAATTTTGTGCTATTAACAATATAACTACAATCCATATGAAAACCCGCCCCCGCATTTTATACGCTTTTTTATTTGGGTGTCTCTTTTTTGCCGGATGCAAAAAGGAAGAGGAAATAGATAAACTCCCACCCGCTACTGCCAGCGGCCTGGGTACGTTTGGTTGCCTTATTAATG
>Ga0268298_10006358_pt1 | contig 10767 bp, 9 predicted proteins | sample WWTPWeurt_MetaG_FD_194462 | JGI IMG/M metagenome (GOLD analysis project Ga0268298, IMG submission 194462) | Activated sludge microbial communities from WWTP in Nijmegen, Gelderland, Netherland - WWTP Weurt | ecosystem: Engineered > WWTP > Aerobic digester > Activated sludge | place: Netherlands... | reverse complement strand
TCGGCTAGTTCTGGATGCCGGCACCTCGACCAAAGGACTCACTGTTGAGCGCCTGAAGGAAGGCCCTGCCCGCCTGCATTTCAAGACATACCCGCGTATTCCATACTGGGACTGCGTGCATCTTGATGAGCCTGTTTATACGAAGACAGGCCGGTTCGAGTTCTACAAGGAAGAGGACAAGTTCCTGGCCCTTGATGAGAACCTTTGCGTCTATAAAGAGTCGGTCGAATACACACCTTACGGACCGGGCATGCAGTGGCCTGAGGCGAAGAATTTCAAGAACCCGCTCTGGGAAAAAGGCTATCGCTTCTATTACAACACTCCGCACGGTCGCCATTCAGTACACTCTTCGTGGCGCATGACGGACTGGAATCTTATCTGGAGCAGTGATTTCGGCACCGCACGCAATACCAACATGCGGGAATACGAATATTGCCGCGACAACAATGGCGACCGGAGCAAGAATTTCAAGTCACCGCTTGCCGGCGAGCCGCAGATCGAGATGAACCCTGAAGACGCCCTCGAGCAAAAAATCGAGCAAGGCGACTATGCTCTTGTTTTCAACGATCGGGGCAGTTTTATCGTCAGAGTCAAAGTCAATTCGCGAATGAGAAAGAATCAGGTGACCATCTATCACGGCTGGTGGCCTAAGTCTTTCGTCAAGGGCAGCTGGCAATCCGTTACGGGTCTGTATATCAATCCGATTCAAGAGACCGATGACATGGTGCACAAGGTAGTCTCGGGGCAGGCTCTCGAAGAAGGCTACAGCCCTCAGAACTGGGCGCCGACAGGCGTCAACCGCGATTGCGCCGTGGCGGTCGTCAAGGTCTCATCCTTGCAAGAGGCCCTCGCGCTGGGCAAGAAATATGGCATTTGCGATCTGGTTCAGAACTATATTGGACGAACCAAACCGGTCAATTCCGTGGACGATCTGCCCGATCTCTGGGTGAGCAGCAATCGCGACTGGAAAGCCCCGAAGTGGGAGGCCAAAGATTTTTCCAAGTCCGACTTGATGAAGAAATTCGCAAGCGGCATCCCCCAGCCGGAAGGCACCTAAGAGAGGCTTTGGAACATGAGTCGAGTTTGGAACGAACAACTCAAACGCTGGACTACCTATCCGTATGATCTTCCCGATCAATACGACTTCCAGTGGTCGGCAATTTTCAACGTCAATCGTTGCATAGCCTGTCAAACCTGCACGATGGCCTGCAAGAGCACCTGGACATTTGGCAAAGGGCAGGAGCATATGTGGTGGAACAACGTCTCCACCAAACCTTACGGGGATCATCCCCGGGGTTTTGACGCTAAGCTGCTCTCGATGCTGCCGAAAGGCAAGACTATATTCGAGGCGGCTCCTGAGGGCGAGAGGGTGCTCGGCTATATTCCGGACGATGTCGATTACGATTATCCCAACGCTTTCGAGGACTCGACTTGCGGCCCGCACATAGGCGCCGGGCAGTATCAGGAGATTGACGTCTCAAAACACAAAACGCAAGACAAACAGTGGTTCTTTTATCTGCAGCGCATCTGCAATCACTGCAAGAAGCCGGCATGCCTGGCCGCCTGCCCGAGAAAGGCCATCTACAAACGCAAAGAAGACGGCATCGTGCTTATCGATCAGGAGCGCTGCCGGGGCTACAAGAAATGCATCATGGCCTGCCCTTATAAGAAGACCTTCTACAATACCTACACCAAGACATCTCAGAAGTGCATTGGCTGCTACCCCCGCGTTGAGCAAGGTGAGACCACGCGTTGTATCGCTGCGTGCATAGGCAAGATCCGTTTGCTCGGAAATATTGAGGACGAGAAAAGTCCGATTCACTATCTAGTACACAAGGCGAAAGTGGCGTTACCTTTGTACCCTCAGTTCGGTACCGAGCCGCAAATTTATTACATCCCGCCGCGCTGGGTGAATACTAAATTTCTGGCAATGATGTTTGGAAATTATGACGAGGCAAAAATTAAGCACGCCGTCAAGACCTACATGAATGCGCGGCACGATGTAGAGCTGCTTGGCGTATTGCAATTGTTTGGTACAACGCAGCAGATAGTCGGCAGCTACGAAATTATCAATCGTGGTAATCCGAAGGAGGCTAAGGTGCGAGCGTTCGACCTGAAGGGGCAGGAACTTTTCGTTGTGCCTATCTATCCAAAAGTTGAGGTGCACTTAACCAGAGACGAGCAGCTCAATATCACCGATATCAAGGAATTGGCGTCGCTAGATATTCGCCGTGACGCTAATGTCCCCTGGCGCAATCAGTATTGAGTTTGAGGATTATAGGGATGCTAAAAGCAAAAGAGCCCATTCCAACATTTTTGTTGTTTTTGTGCGTCTGGTTCATCGTAATTAAATCCCCGCCCGGCGCTGATTCGGCCCAGCCGGCTCCGGCAGGCGCTGGCAAGAGCCAGGTGAAAGAGGCGGCAGGAAAAGCTCTGGATAGCGCCGGCACAATCGAGATGAAGACGGCGTCATGCTCTGGCCAGGACTTGCTCGACCCCATGAGCCGTTACTGGTCGCAGGCTTCAGCTGCTGTCGTAGCCCTTAAGCCGCAGAACATCGTCACCCCATATGGTGGCGGCAGCATTAGCACTGTTCTGGTAAAAGGACTAAAACTGTCCAGTGGCGTGGCTTTTCGCTTTGAGTGGAAAGATGAGACGAAGGACAGTGATACTGTTCACCAGACAAAATTCCGTGATGCTGTAGCAATTGAATTTCCGCTTGGCACCGCAGGCGATACCGTATTGGCGATGGGCTCTCCCCATGGTCCTGTAAATATCTGGCATTGGAAGGCGGACTGGGAGCCTGATGCCCCGGTAATGAACGACAAACCTTACGATCGCGATATCGACAGCCCTTCGATCGCCTCTTCTGCGTCTGTTTACCGGCGCTTGCATGTGGACAGCCCCCGGGAGGCAAACACGGCGCAGGGCGTCGGCGGACCGGCCAGCGGAGTCTATAATCTTTTCCCACAGTCTGCGCACCACAGTCCTGTCGAAGACCTGGTTGCCATAGGTATATCGTCGGTGAGCACCAAGCCGGAGCGCTTTCAGACCTTGAAAGGGCGCGGAGTTTGGCGGGATGGCCGCTGGCATGTGGTTATATATAAGCCGCTTGCTGAACGAAAAGATGAGGACTGTCCCGAGTTTGTCCCGAGAAGTTCGCTAAACACCGCAGTGGCGATCTGGAACGGCAGCAAGCAAGATCGCAACGGTATGAAGTCTGTGTCCAACTGGATGACGCTGAAAGTGCGATAGTCAGACGATCTCAAGCGAATCATTAGGCAAACGAGGCAAAGAAATTCATGAATCCAAAAGACATAAACCTTCTCACCAGTCGCGTCTTGCTTTACAAATTAATTTCCTCTGGCATCGACTATCCCAGACAAAGACTTCTGGATGCACTTTGCACTGATGATTATTTTGATGGGTTCGATGAAGTAGTAACGCCTCTGGGGGGACGGCTCAAGCAGATCGCAGGTGCATTCAGGCAGGACGTCTTGAATGAATGCAGGCAATCTGATCTTGAGTCTTTCGAGATAGAGTACAACCGGATCTTTCAGCTCTCACACGTGGACGCTTGCCCGCTCACAGCCTGCCAGTACTTGAAAGGAGAGAGCCGTCAGGCGATGGCTGTCGCTCAATTGAGAGGACTTTACAGAAGCTTCGGAGTCAACACTGTCCCGCTTCGCGAGCCGGACCACCTGAGCAGCTTGTGTGAGTTTATGTCACTTCTTTGCGCCAAAGAATTGCACGCCCAGAAGTCCGGAGTTATGCAACGTGTAGATGATTGCGTTGCCGCTCAAACGATTGTCGTTGAGGACTATCTTAGCTTCGTGCCGCTGCTCAAAACGGCGATTGCCGCACACACGAAGTGGCACTTCTATCTCTGGATCATCGATATCACAGTTGAGTTCATAGCGCTCGAAAGAGACTTGCTACTTTTGCCTTCGGCAGCGGCGAATTGAGAGGGGGACCAGTATGGAGCAATTCCTTCATATACTCACGGCACCAGACAATATTCCAATTTCAGCGATGGTGATTATCATCTGCTGGGTTCTCTATGTCGCCTTCAAGCAGTCTGTCGAAAATGATCGGCTTCTGGACGAAGGCCGTTTTGATGATATGGTTGAGCGAATGAAGATGTAACTGTAATGCTTTTTGCAGGGTATGGGCCGTGAAACTTTCGAAGTCGAGTTCAGTTAGCGGATACATCGGCTCTTGCCTGTCATCAGTTCGACTGACTCTGGTCTTGATAGCTATTCTAGTAGTCTTGTCGATTGTTGGAGCTTGTGTACCTCAGATAAGCCAGGGCGAAAGTCGTTTGCTTTCTGACTATAGTTCCAATCAGTCACTGTCGATCGTGCAAGCTCTCGGATTCACCGATGTTTTTGGATCCTGGCCGTTTCTTCTTTGTATTGCGGGACTTTTCGTCAATCTGATTGCATGCACCATTGCGCGGATGCCTGAGAGAATTCGCAGGCGTTTGAATCAAGATGACCATTTGGCTTCGTCGCAGGTGGCTAAATTGCGGCAGTCCGTGTCTTTTGGCTTGCCATGCCGGACGACAGGCGTCCTGGAGTACTTGCACGGTTATATGGAAGCTCGTGGATACAAAGTATCGATTCGAGGAAACAGCGCAGTCTTTCGAAAAGGGAAGGCGGGTTGGCTGGCGGCGCCTTTAACACATCTGGGTCTTGTGGTCTTGCTTTTGGGCGTGATGATCTCGATGCTTTTTTCATACTCGGGAGTTTTATATCTGAAAGAGGGTGATATAGAATGCATCTCGGGCTCCTTAGAGCAAAAAGGCCCTCTGGCGCACGTACCCGAGCTTTCTGTGAAATTGCTCTCTACAAAAAGTGAGTCGTATGCAGGCGGGGAGCCTAAGCAGTGGTTCAGCACTCTAGCCATTGCCAACACCGCCAAGCAATTATTCTCTGGTAGTCTTTCCGTCAACAGCCCACTTACTTTTGACGGTATCGACTTCTGCCAGTCTGATTGGAAGATCGCCGCTATCGCTTTTAGTGTGAATAGTCGTTACGTCAAGGTTCCGCTTTCAGATATGCCGCACGGTAGAATGGGCGTACTACGTTTGTCGGACGATCTGGCTCTCATCTGTGCTTATGCTGGCGGGCCGCATATAAGAGTCTACCTGAAAGAGCAGGGTGCGACTCACCCTCGATTTCTGGCAAATCTTGCGCCGGGCCAAAAGATTTCGAATTTTCCAATAAGTATTCTCTACGAGAAGGAGCTGCCGCAATCCGGAATCAAATTCAAGTCTGATCCAGGTCTCTGGGTGACATACACGGCATTGCTATTTTTCTTTCTTGGCTCGATTTTAGTCGCTGTTCCCGATCTTAAGATCTGGGCGGCCGTTGATCCTGGGGAGGGCGACGCAAGCCAGTGTTGGCTTGGCTTCAGCGGAGTGAAGTCGGCGCGTATCATGCGCGACCATTTGCGGCGAATTGAACAAGCAATGAAAAGTCAGTTCTATGAAGATAAGCCTGAAAGAGGAGTTGTAATGTCTAATGAACGCTGAAGCAACCTTTGTGAATGCAGCAGGATTTTCAAGCCTTTTCGCTTTCTGGATATTTGCGATCGCTTCTGCTTTTCAGTCCAGATTGAGAGCCCTTGGTGCGGCCGGTGTACACTTGCTGATCTTTTGCTTTGTCTGCATCAGCCTCTCTTTGCTGGTCCGGGCTCTGGGAGCGGATCGCTTTCCTGTTGCCAATCTGTACGAGAGTCTGCTGTTTTTTTCCTGGGGATTACTTCTGGCATTTGTACTGCTTCGCAACCAAATCAGCACCCTGTATCTCGGGTGCTTGACCGCGCTCTCGGTTAGCCTTGTCTTTTTATACGCTAGCTGGTTGCCGCCCGGATTGCAAGAGGTGAGACCACTTATGCCTGCTCTGGTCAGCTTTTGGAGAGTTATACATGTTCCTCCGCTGATAGTCTCTTACGCATTCTTTTTAATCAGTGGACTGGTGGCAATCCTGAACTTCTGGAGCGCACGGCGGAGGTTAACCGCTATATGCTGTCTCATGGCTCTGACGCTGTGTGTCGTGAGCGTTTTCCTTGGCACGCTAAAGCTTGCCTCGGCGCAATCGATAAATCTACTATTCTGGTTTGGGCTGACTGTATCTCTTGTTGCGATTACTCTATTCTTTCACATGGAGACTAAGAGTCCACCTGTCGCAACAGAACTTTGTGAAGTGACTGATGCCGTTTGCCAGAAATCCATAACCATCGCTTTTCCTCTTCTAACCTTTGGAATTATTACCGGTGCTTTCTGGGCCAATCATGCCTGGGGTGCTTACTGGACCTGGGATCCAAAAGAGTCAATGTCTCTGGCTACATGGTTGAGCTATGCTGCGTATTTGCATCTTCGCGCCCGTGATGACTGTCGTACCGATTCATTGTCCCTTTGTGCTTTCTTGGGACTGTTGCTGACAATTTTGACCTACCTGGGATTTACATTCTTAGGTCTGGGAGGCCTCCACACGTATGGGAATCTCGCATAAGCGATCCCGCAATTGCAGGGCGATCACCTGCAGGTTCTCATGCCCGGGATCGATACAGCAATCGCAAACATTTCGTTAACGTGGCTGGTGACACATAAGGATATAACAATGATTCGAACCAAAAGCCAATCCATGAGAACGTCATCCTCAGCGAAGCTCTCGACCATGAGGGGAAATGAGAAGGTCTTAATTAAGCCTTTGTCTCGCGCTACGCTCAAGCGCCCAAGACAGAGGGCGCGATTCAAATAGAAATTGAATTCTGAGGCAATTCAGTGTTGAGGCTTAGCAGGTTCACATTTTTGGTTGCCGTCAATGGTGTCAGCGAAAACTGGCTGATCTACAACGCTCTTACCGATATGGGCGTTCTGGTCGATTCATCCATTGCCAGACCTATTTCTGGGGCGCTTAAGCGCGGACCTGGAAGGAAGCCCTTCTGGAGGTATGAGAAAAATACCGGCTCTGAGGCTCGACTGCAAAGAGTCGCCGACTCCCTGCCGGCTGCGATCACGGCAGAGCTCAGAAGACTGGCAATTCTGGTGGATCCGATCAAGGAAGAATTGTGTATCGATAGCATTGTTCAAGATTTCCTGCAACCCTCCTGCCTGAAATTGACGATTGCTTATACCGCTCGCTGCCAAATGGCTTGCGGTTATTGTTTTCAGTCCGGGCGAGATAAATCCAGGCACCACGACCAGAACTTGATAGATGAAACCATTGCGTGGGCAGAGACATACATAAGAGATCATGGGTTGCATGCGCTTCATCTCGGTTTGTTTGGCGGCGAGCCGCTAGCGGATTACCGGATTGGCCTTGCTTATGCACGGGGGTTCAAGCAACTCACTGATCGTTTGTCTATACCATTGGAGATCAGTCTGACCACAAATGGGCTGAATCTCTCCAACGAAATTCTCACACAATTGCGCAGCTGCGGGCTGACGTATGTGCGAGTCACGTTAGACGGGCCTCCATCAATTCACGATCTGAGGCGCCCAACCAATTCGGGCGGAGGGTCTTTCGATCGTATACTGGCAAATCTCAAGAAGTCCAGGCAAATAGATGGCTTTGGAATTGGAGTTGCCGTCAATGTGGATGAAACAACTTCACGCTCCATTGGCACTTTGCTGGAGATCTTGCATGAAGCTGAACTCAAGGAAGACGTAGAAATCATACTTGAGCCGGTAATGCCGCAATTTTCAAAAGATGCCAGCGAACGGTATGATTCCGCCGGACAATTGCGATATCTTGCAGATGCCTTTCATCAGGTAGTTGAGAAGCAATTTGCAAGCCCTCTTCTTCCTGGCATGTGCGGCAGCTGCAATGTAATTCAGAAGAACTGCTTTGTAGTAGATTGGAATGGTGACTTGTTTCGTTGCAGCTTTACTATGCTTGAAAAAGGCATGTCCTGCGGCAGCGTTTGCGATGGATTCGGCGTTAGCGCGCTCACTGCAGCTGGCAATCTCCAGAATAATTTCGATCGTGCATCTGAAGTTTTAAATTCGTGCCAGGAAAGGCAGTGCCCATATCTATCGCTTTGTGGAGGTGGTTGCCGCTTTCAGTCCTGGCTTGCAGATGGAGACTGGGCTGCACCAAGCTGCCCGGAGAAGCTCTTTAACGAAATAGCTGCCGATGCATTTGCGCATTCTTTCGACTTAAAAACTCGCAGGCGTTAACGATGTCGGCAGTCTGCGTTCAATTTGCCGCCGAAACAAGGCTAACTATGAATGCATGCTCGTTTTGTTTTGATCGCTGGAAATATCTATGTTGAAACTACTGGCCCTTTAGCGAAGAACTCTTGAAGATCCTTAATTAGGTCGTCGAGAGCGTCGATATGGCACATACCCTCACAAATCGTCAGCTCACAGTCATGAACGCTTTCGTCGCATTCGGATGAAACGTCGACTCCGTGTTTTAAGAACACTTCAATAGCATCCGGTCTTTCGTCGAGAATCGCTTTCAATGTCGTATTTTCGGTGATATTCATGACTACTTCCTCCTTCGATTGACAGTGGAATGAGACCGGCTGCAGTTGAGAATCGTCACCCGGCAGAACCCGAAGCTTAACGACCTTTCTTTTTTGCCGGCGTGTTTTTTTTCTTCCTTTTGTCCTGACGCGGAAATGTATAGATGTTATCCGCATTAGGGCCAGCAAGTAAGTCGGAAATTCTGGTATCTCCAAAGGCTCGCTCGACCAGCGCCGTTGCTTCGTCCAATCGGCGGTGAAGGGGGCACAGCTTAGTTGCGTGAGCATCCAAATCCAAAGGGCACTCGCGAATGCGTTCTATTGGGTCTACCGCATTAACAACGTCAAGAACAGTTAGTTTGCTGGCAGCGATTTTAAGTGTAAAACCTCCTCCCAGTCCTCTTTGTGATTGAACAATCGATGATCTTGAAAGAAGTTGAAGTACTTTCGCTAAATATGCATTCGGGATTTTGGTAGCTTGAGAGATCTGTTCTGTGGTTTGTCCACCGGTATTTTCTGCAAGGAAAACAGCTGCTCGCAATGCATACTCTGCTGTTTGTGAAATCATTTCTACAGCCTTCTGGATATTAGGATATTGAAATCCAGTTTAGCCCTTGATACGATAAACGTCAAATTCGGACCGGCGATTCGACTCTGTATTTGTATGTCAAAAATGAACACCGGTTGGGAACAAAATGGGACCACAAGCGCCCTGTCTTAATGTGTCGCGAGCGGTCGAAAGGGTAAGCAGAGGCTTATATTAGAGGATTGCATTTATGACTTACTCTAGATTGTGGATTGGTTTCGCCCTGGTGGTTGGACTTTCCTTCCTGGTTTTGGGCTACTTTGGCTATGAAATTTACATGCAGGCTCCACCGGTGCCGGAGCAGATCCGCTCGCAAGATGGGAAAGTTCTCTTTACCGCCGACGATATAAAAGAAGGACAGAGTGTCTGGCAATCCATTGGTGGGCAAGAGGTCGGATCTGTTTGGGGGCATGGAGCGTATGTTGCTCCCGATTGGTCGGCAGATTTCTTGCATAGAGAGCTTGTCATAATTCTCGATCGCTGGGCGCAAAAAGAAGGTGCAGAAGACTTCTCGAAGTTGGAGCCGGAAAAGCAAGCAGCTTTAAAGGAGCGGCTAAAGAGCCTGATTCGAACAAATAGATTCGAGCAGTCCAATAAAGTGCTAACGATCAGTGCGGATGAGTCGGCTGCCATTGAGGAGGTTGGCAAGCATTACTCGGCGCTGTTTTCAGGCGATGCGTCCATGGATAAGCTGCGCGATGCCTATGCGCTGCAGCCGCACGCCGTGAAAGATTCTGCAAGAATGAAACAAATGATCGGATTCTTTTATTGGACCGCCTGGGCTTGCAGCACGAACAGGCCGGGAAGTGAAATCACCTACACCAATAACTGGCCGGCGGAATCACTGATTGGCAACGCGCCGACTGGGGCGATAGTTGTTTGGTCTGTTTTGAGCTTTGTGTTCTTACTGGCAGGCATTGGCGCTCTGGCGTGGTATTTCGCTGCAGAGCGCGGGCGGGAAATTGCACACAGTCATGAGATTCCATCTAACGATCCGCTATTGGGATTGACTCCTACGCCTTCCATGCAAGCAACTCTCAAATATTTTTGGATTGCCGGCGCATTGCTGGTTGTTCAAGTCGGCCTTGGTGCGTTAACGGCGCACTACGGTGTGGAAGGTTCTGGGTTCTACGGCATTCCGCTTGCTCAATGGTTGCCATATGCTGTGACGCGGACCTGGCATACACAACTGGGCATATTCTGGATTGCAACAACCTGGCTGGCGACAGGATTGTTTATCGCTCCTGCCGTATCCGGCTATGAACCTAAGTTTCAACGTGCAGGCGTGAATTTGCTTTTTGCCTGCTTGCTTGTCATCGTTGTGGGCTCAATGGCAGGAGAGTGGATGGGGGTTCAGCAGAAATTAGGACTGGATGCCAATTTCTGGTTTGGCCATCAAGGGTATGAGTATGTCGACTTAGGACGATTCTGGCAGATCTTTTTGTTTGCCGGTCTGTTTATCTGGTTAGGGCTTATGGCAAGATCGCTCATGCCTGCATTTAAGCGTCCTGAAGAAAACAAAAGTCTTCTGTCATTGTTTTTGATTGCCTCCATCGCAATCGCTGCATTCTATGGAGCTGGCCTGATGTATGGCCGGCATACGAATCTTGCTATTGCAGAATACTGGCGATGGTGGGTAGTACACCTCTGGGTGGAGGGTTTTTTCGAGGTATTCGCAACAGTCGTAATCGCGTTTTTGTTTA
>Ga0268298_10006357_pt1 | contig 10767 bp, 9 predicted proteins | sample WWTPWeurt_MetaG_FD_194462 | JGI IMG/M metagenome (GOLD analysis project Ga0268298, IMG submission 194462) | Activated sludge microbial communities from WWTP in Nijmegen, Gelderland, Netherland - WWTP Weurt | ecosystem: Engineered > WWTP > Aerobic digester > Activated sludge | place: Netherlands... | reverse complement strand
GCGCTGCTGGAAGGAAACCGTCTGCTGCGTGCCGTTCCCGCGCGACCCCACCGTCTCATCTTCCTTGCCGGTCCGCAGCCGGAGCGGGTCGACGGCAAGCATGTTCTCGCCTTCCTTGATGAAGTTGGTGCCATTCAGCCAGCTGGAGATGTTGGAAATGATGATCGGCGGGTAGCGCCCGGATGATCTCAGGTAGTGAAAGAATGCCAACGGGCTCTGTTCGTGTTGCGCTGCGTTGATGATCATGGGCGGCGTTGATTCGGAGACGATCTGTGCCAGACGTGCTCCCGAAACACCGTTCATGACCAGGCAGTTTCCGAATACCAGCCACTCCTTGCCGCTGGCGATGCTCCTTGTATAGGACAGGTCGGCCAGCACGGGTGAGGTTTCCCTCGCCCCGCTTGCGCGTAGCGCCCATTCCCAAGCGCCTAGCAGGGCGGCCAGAGTGAGCAGGAAGGCCAGGAAGAATCGCATCTCAAAACTGGAAATAGATGAATGCATCCGACGTTCCCCGGCACAGCAGCGTGACAAAGGCGAGGCTAGCCAGACCGAAGGCCTGAAGGGGTAGCGGCGCTACCTTCATTCTCCAGTTCCGCTCCCTGGCATAACCCCAGGCGAAATAGGCCGCCACCGGCAGCAGCCAGATGCCGTTCTTGAGAATTGATTTGTCCGGAATGGCGAAGACGGGTCCGGAGAGACCGAACATGGCTGCCAGGACTTCCATGGCATCGCTGAACGTGGCAGCCCGGAAGAAAACCCACGCCAACGTCACCGCAATGAAGGTGACCGGAATCATCAGGAGCGTGAGCCAGGGCGAGGGCGTCGCCGAGGGTCGCAGGCGATTACGCAGGGCATGCTCGATGATCAGATACGCCGCGTGGAGGCCACCCCAGGCGACGAAGGTCCATGATGCACCGTGCCAGAGTCCACCCAGAAGCATGGTGATGGCGAGATTCAGGTAGGTGCGCGCGAGGCCCTTCCGGTTGCCGCCCAGCGGAATGTAAAGGTAGTCCCTCAGCCAGGACGAGAGAGAAATGTGCCAGCGCTTCCAGAAATCGCTGAATCCGGCGGCGAGATAGGGAAAGTTGAAATTGGCGCAGAGTTCGAATCCCATCAGCTTGGCCAGGCCTCGGGCGATCAGCGTATATCCGGCGAAGTCGCCGAAGATCTGGAAGGAGAAATAAATGGCGCCCAGCCACGCCTCGGGCAGCGAGACGGAGGCGGGCGCCGAGAATACCTTGTCCACCGACAGGGCCAGATTGTCGGCGACGCCCATCTTCATGAAATAACCGCCAACGATCCATATCAGTCCTTCGATGCGCTGCCTCTGCGTGGGGAGATGCGGCGTTTCCAGTTGTGGCAGGAAATCCCGGGCACGGACGATCGGCCCGGCGACGAGATGCGGAAAAAACGAGATGAAGGAAATCAGGTCGAAGAAACTCTTCGCCGGCCTCGCCGTGCCGCGATGGACATCGACGGCATAGCAGATGGACTCAAAAGTATAGAAGGAGATGCCGATCGGCAGCAGCAGGCCGAGTACGGGCGCGGAAATCCGCAGACCAAGCACAGCCAGGATGGTTTCGACGTTGCCGATGAAGAAGTCGTAGTATTTGAAGACGCAGAGGATCGCGAGGTTGCCGACCACACAGGCGGTCAGTGCGATTCTGCGCAATTTCTCGTCCCGGCTGGTCGCAATGACCTGTACAGCGAGATGGTCGATCAAGGCGCTCAGGAAGAGCAGTCCGATGTAATACGGGTTGAACCAGCCGTAAAAGACCAAACCCGCGAGGAGCAGCACCCATTTCTTCGCATTCCATGAGGGAACGGTCGTGTAGACGAGGTAGAACGCGGCAAAAAAAACGAGGAATGTCGCGGAATTAAAAAGCATTTCGGGGGTGCCGCGGCGGTTCGAGGGTGGCTATAATAAATCAATAGCCAATCCCCCTATGCAAGAATTTTCCCCTGAATCCGCGCGGCAGCCGGCCATTTCCGACGGCAAGCCCCGGCGCAGCGATCCATTTCCGACCTGGCCGCAATTCGAAGCCGACGAGGTCGATGCGGTTGTCGAGGTGCTTTCATCGGGAAAGGTGAACTACTGGACGGGCGAGGAGTGCCGTCGTTTCGAGGAGGCTTTCGCGGCGTTTTGCGGAACACGCTACGCGATTTCGCTGGCCAACGGAACTCTGGCACTGGAACTGGCCCTCCATGCCATGGACATCGGACCAGGCGACGAGGTCATCGTGCCGGCGCGTACTTTCATCGCCTCGGCAAGTTGCGCGGTGGCGCGCGGTGCCCTGCCCGTGGTGGCGGACGTTGATCCTGTAAGCCAGAACCTGACAGAGGAAACGCTCCTCGCTGCTCTCACATCACGCACGCGTGCGGTTATTGCCGTGCATTTGGCCGGATGGCCCTGCGACATGGACCCGATAATGGCACTTGCGCGCAAGCACGGCATCAAGGTTATCGAGGACTGCGCCCAGGCCCATGGCGCCACCTACAAGGGTCGGCCGGTAGGCAGCCTGGGCGATTGTGCCGCCTTCTCCTTTTGTCAGGACAAGATCATGACCACCGGCGGCGAGGGCGGCATGCTGGTGATGAACGATCATGGCCGGTGGGAGAAGGCATGGGCCTACAAGGATCACGGCAAGAGCTACGACGCGGTGTTCAATCGCGAACATCCACCGGGGTTTCGCTGGCTGCACGAATCCTTCGGTAGCAACTTTCGCATGACCGAAATGCAGGCCGCCATCGGCCGTCGTCAGCTTGCGAAGCTACCTGCCTGGCTTGCACGCCGTCGCGCCAACGCCGACTTCTTGGCCACCCGCCTCGGCGAGGTACGGGGACTGCGGATACCCCGTCCGGGAGGTGATGTGGCGCATGCCTGCTACAAGTTTTACGCCTTCATCGAGCCGGACCTGCTTCGGTCTGACTGGGATCAGGCTCGCATAATCGATGCCATCAACCGGGAGGGAATCCCCTGCGGCTCGGGGAGCTGCAGCGAGATCTACCGCGAGAAGGCATTTACAAGCGCCGGCTTGGCGCCGCCGCTGCCGCTTCCTGTCGCTGCCCGACTGGGGCGAACCAGCTTGACGTTTCTGGTGCACCCGACATTATCGACCGAGGCCATGGCGGCAACGGTTGTTGGCGTCGCCAAGGTCATGGGCCAGGCCTGTATCTGATGCATCCGCGGTCCATTCTGGCTCTACTGCACGATGTATCGGCGGTTGCGGTCGCCTGGCTGGCGGCTTACTGGCTGCGGTTCAATCTGGATATTCCTGCAAACTATCTTGAGCAGGCTGTGACGATGCTGCCGTGGATCCTCCCGGTAAATCTGACCATATTCTGGCTCACCGGCCTTTACCGCGGAATCTGGCGCTATTCGAGCCTGCATGACCTGCAGCGCATTCTTCTGTCGGTCGCTGCTGCGGCCCTGTTTGTTATCGCGGGCATATACATAAGCCAGAAGACCCCTGTCCCGCGATCGGTACTGATTCTGTACCCCATGCTTCTTGTCGGGTTCATGGGTGGCAGCCGGCTGCTTTACCGCGTATGGAAGGAACGCAGCCTGTATGGTGGCATGCGCGGCACGCAAAAGCCCGTCTTGGTAATCGGCGCCGGAGATGCCGCCGCCGATCTGCTGCGGGAGCTGGCGCGCAGCGTGGATTGGCATGTAGTCGGTTTGCTGGATGACAGCCGGACAAAGCGCGGCCTTCAGATCAATGGCGTACGGGTGCTTGGCGAAATCGACCAGGTCGGTTCGATCGCGAGGTCACTGGAGGTTTCCAACGCGATCGTAGCCATGCCGGGGGCGACCGCAGCCAACCGTCGGCGTGCAATGGAACTCGCCGCTGCGGCCGGGCTGACGGTGCTGACAGTACCGGCATTCAGCGACCTGCTGTCCGGCAAATTTGCAATTTCCCAAGTACGGGCAGTGGAACTCGAAGACCTGCTTGGTCGTGACCGTATCGAGCTCGACGAGGCTGGCTTGCACCGGCTGCTGGCCGGCAAATCCATCCTCGTTACCGGCGCCGGCGGCTCCATCGGTTCAGAGCTGTGCCGCCAGATCGTCCGCTTCGGTCCACGCCGGCTGGTGTTCGTCGAACAGTCGGAGCTCGCGCTCTACAGCATCGAGCAGGAGTTTGCCGGGCAGCCGGTGACTTGCGTGATGGGAGACGTCAAGGATGCCGCACGCATGGATGCGGTGTTTGCCGAGTACCGGCCCGACGTGGTGTTCCATGCCGCCGCTTACAAGCATGTGCCGCTGATGGAGCGTGCCAATGCCTGGGAAGCGGTGAAGAACAACGTGCAGGGCACGCTCAACGTCGCGCGCGCCGCGCTTGCCTGCGGCAGTGGCGAGTTCGTGCTGATTTCCACCGACAAGGCGGTCAATCCGACCAATGTCATGGGCGCCAGCAAGCGCCTGGCGGAGATGGCGTGCCAGGCGGTGCAGGCGCAGGCTGCGGCGACGCGCTTCGTCATGGTGCGCTTCGGCAATGTGCTGGGCTCGTCGGGCAGCGTGATCCCGCGCTTCCGCGAGCAGATTGCGAAAGGCGGTCCGGTCACCGTTACGCACCCCGACATCATCCGCTACTTCATGCTGATTCCCGAGGCGGCGCAACTGGTGTTGCAGGCGGGCCTGATGGCGGCGCGCGAAGCGGAAGGCGGCCGGGTGTTCGTGCTCGACATGGGTGAGCCGGTGAAGATCGTCGACCTGGCGCGCGACATGATCCGGCTTTCGGGCTTTGCTGATGAAGAGATAAAGATCGAATTCACCGGGCTGCGACCTGGCGAGAAACTCTACGAGGAGTTGCTCGCCGACGGCGAGTCGACCCTGCCGACGCCGCACCCCAAGCTGCGCATCGCCAGGCCTTCGGCGGCGCCCGACCGGGAATGGCTGGCCGAACTCGAGCTATGGCTGACGGCACCCTGGCGCGACGAGGCAGACGTCAAGGAAGGCCTCGGTCGCTGGGTGCCGGAGTACCGGCCGGCGACCCACTGAAGGCGCGCTTCATGGCGACCTATGCCATCGGCGACCTGCAGGGCTGCTACGAACCGCTGCAGCGTCTGTTCGACTATCTCGATTTCGATCCGGCTGTCGACCGCGCCTGGTTCGTCGGTGACATGGTCAATCGCGGGCCGGCCTCGCTCGAGGTGTTGCGCTTCGTCAAGTCGCTGAGCGGTGCGGCCATCGTGGTGCTTGGCAACCACGACCTGTACCTGGTGATGCAGGCAGAGGGTTACGGCAAGCCGAACAAGGAGGACACGCTCGAAGCGATCCTTGCCGCTCCGGATCGCGACGAACTGCTGGCCTGGCTGCGGGCGCAGCCGCTGTTCCATGTCGAAGGCGACTGGGCGATGGTGCATGCGGGCCTGCTGCCGAGTTGGACCGTGGCGCAGGCGCAGGCACTTTCTGACGAGACCTCCACTGCGCTGACCTCAACTGACTATCGCGATTTTCTGGCCAACATGTGGGGTTCCGAGCCTGCCGCATGGAGCGACGACCTGGCCGGTTGGGACCGCCTGCGCGTCGTGGTCAATGCGATGACGCGGATGCGCTACGTGACGGCTGCGGGTGCCATGGAATTTCGCGCGGCGGGTGCCAAGGCGCCGCCCGACAAGGGCCCTGCCGGATGTCTGCCGTGGTTCGCGGTGCCGCAGCGCGCCAGTGCGGATCATTCCATCGTCTGCGGGCACTGGTCGGCGCTGGGGTTTCGCGACGAGGCGAACATTCTCGCGCTCGACACCGGCTGCCTCTGGGGTGGTTGTCTGACCGCGGTGCGGCTGGAAGACCGGCGGGTGTTCCGCCAGCCCTGCGCGCAGCAGGCGAAACCCTCGGGCTGGGACTGAGCGTCGGCCGGCGCGATTTCGCTTCAGTGCGAAACGCGTGTCACGCCGTCGCCGGACAGGATCCGCACCCGCTCGCCAGGATGAAATTGCTCGTCGGCTTCCTGGGTCACCGCGATGATCTGGCCGCTGTCGAGCCTGATGGTGATTTCCACCCCGGCCTTCTTGCTGCCCTGTTCTTCGATGGCCTGCCCGGCCAGGCCGCCAAGGACGGCGCCGACGATGGCGCCGGCCGTGGCGCCCGAGCCCTGGCCGACATTGCTGCCCGCCAGGCCGCCCAGCGCACCGCCGGCAACGACGCCCGCTCCGGATTGGGTGCCCTCGATGGTCACCGTGCGCACGGATTCCACGATGCCCATGCGTACCAGCATTTCACCGCGCGTTTGTGAGCGGGAGTAGGAGGAACCCGATTGGCTGCCGGCGCACGCGCTCAACCCAAGGAATGCCACGGCCGAGAACGCGACTGCAATAAAGCGGATGGAGTTCACGATGTTTCCTTTACCAGAGGCTGTCGCCGAATGCGGCGGCGTATCGGGCGGCAATCTCGTGCCGCGTCAGCTTGTGGTTCTGTCCGCCGCGGTGGGCGATCTTGAGCGAACCCATCAAGGAGGCCAGGCGCCCGGTTTTTTCCCAGTCCCAGCCTGCGGTGATCCCGTACAGCAGGCCGGCGCGGTAGGCATCGCCGCAACCGGTCGGGTCGACCAGCACCTCGGGCGACGCCACGGGGATATCGATGCGGCGACCCCCCGTGTAAATCTGCGAGCCATTTCCGCCGAGGGTCACGACCAGAGCCCGCACTTCTTCGGCCAACTGTTCCAGCGTGCGACCGGTACGTTCCGTCAGCAGTTTGGCCTCGTAGTCGTTGACCGTGCAGTACTCGGCAAGTTCGAGGAAGGCCATCAGTTCGTCGCCGTCGAACATCGGCAGGCCCTGGCCCGGGTCGAAGACGAAGGGGATGCCGGCCGCGCGGAATTCGCGTGCATGCTGCAGCATGCCGTCGCGACCGTCGGGCGAGATGATGCCGAGGCTGACGTCGCGCGCATCGGTCACCTGGTTCAGATGCGATTGCGTCATGGCGCCGGGATGGAAGGCGGTGATCTGGTTGTCGTCGAGGTCGGTGGTGATGAAGGCCTGCGCCGTGAAGCTGTCGGGCACCTGCCGGACGTGGGAGGCGTCGAGCCCGAGCTGCTCGAGGCGACGCATGTAGGGCGCGCTGTCGTCGCCGACGGTGGCCATGATCAGCGGCTCGCCGCCCAGCAGCTTGAGGTTGTAGGCGATGTTGCCGGCGCAACCGCCGAATTCGCGGCGCATGTCGGGCACCAGGAAGGCGACATTGAGGATGTGGATCTGCTCGGGCAGGATGTGGTTCTTGAAGCGGTCGCCGAACACCATGATGGTGTCGTAGGCGATCGATCCGCAGATGAGTGTCTTCATGCAGGTTTTCGCAGGTCAGGGGTAGAAGAGATAGAGACGGTAGCCGCTGGCCGCCATCCCGCCGGAGTCGATGCCGAGGGCGATCATGATATCGGCATTGGGTTTCATTCCGTCGGCGATGCCCGTCGCCGGCGGCAGGTAGTCCGCCGGCGCCAGCACCTTGCGCGCGATGGCCTGGTCGGCCGTGTCTGTCAGCGTCAGTTCCAGGTGCGGAAACTGCTGGGCGAAGGGGGCGCGGTTCTTGAGTGTCGCGGCCAGGGCCAGGCGGCCTTGGTGTTCCCTGTCCGGATGCAGGTCGGAGGCTTCGATTCCGACCAACCCGACCTTCGCCGGCAGGCCGACTTCGCACCCGGCGAACTCGCAGAGGAACTCCAGGGCCGGCCGGGTTTCCGGTTGCAGTACCGCCAGTTCGACGCGATACGCCAGCGTGGCCTGCAGCAGCAGCGCGACGAGTGCGACCATGCTGCCGACGACCCAGGGCCAGCGACGCGGCGCGGGCGGCTCGGGAAGAAGGCTGTCCCAGCCTTCGGCTGCTGTCGGTGCCGGTGCGTCGGGCCCGGCCTCTGCCGCTTCCGGTGCAGCCTCGGTGAGCGACGCCGCCAGAGTGTCGTCGGCCGCCGGTTCGACCGATTCCAACGTGGGCAGCGGCTCGGGTTCCGAAACGGGTTCCGGCTCCTGTTCGGCGACTGCGGGGGTTTCCTCGGTGGTTGATCCGGCCGCCACGGGCTCAGGCTCTCGCGGCGACTCTTCCCTTGGCTCGGGTTCCGGTTCGGAAAAAGTCGGCGCTGGCGGTACGGCGGTTTCATCGGGTCGCTCGACCGACGGGACAGGGGCTTCTTCGTGCCGATGCGGCTCCTCGGCTTGCGCCGGCTGGGGCGCCGGCGGCGCGACGACAAGGACCGGTTCCTCGATCAGGCTGTCGAGGGCATTGAAGACATTCTGGCATTCGCCGCAGCGCACGCGTCCGCTGCGTGCCTTGAGTTGTTCCGGTGTGACGCGGAAGTGGGTGGAGCAGGCAGGGCAGCGCGTCAGCATTTGCGACCCTCCAGTCGCACCCAGCCGTCGCGTTCGGCGCCGACCTGCAGCGCAAGCCATGGCGCATAGGCGGCGATGACCTGCTCAGCCTGGGGTGCCAGCACGCCGGCGAGCGCGATGCGCCCGCCCGGGGCGACACGCCCGGCCAACAGCGGCGCCAGCACGCACAAGGGGTTGGTCAGGATATTGGCGATCACGATGTCGAAGCCTTCGTCCAGCGGTTCCTTCGAGTGGCGCAAAGCGAGCGTCACCCGGTTGTTGGCGGCGTTGTCGCGCGCCGCGATCAGCGCATTGTCGTCGATATCGACGCCCAGCACCGACGCGGCCCCGAGCTTCGCCGCCGCGATGCCGAGGATGCCTGAACCGCAGCCGTAATCAAGCACGCTGGACGACGCGCCCTGGCCATCGGCAAGGATTTCGCTCAGCCACCGCAGGCTGAGAAAGGTCGTTGGATGCGAGCCGGTGCCGAAGGCTAGGCCGGGATCGAGCACCAGGTTGATCGCGTCCGGATCGGGTGCGGCGTGCCAGGACGGCACGATCCACAGCCGGTCGTCGACCCGGATCGGATCGAACTGGGCTTGCGTGAGCCGCACCCAGTCCTGTTCGGCGACGTCTTCCAGTTCGATTTCGGGCAGGTCGTCGATGCCGGCCGCGACCGTGGCGGCGGCGATGCGTCCGATCAGGTCGGGCGCCGGATCGAACAGCGCGACAACGCGACTCTCGGCCCACAAGGGAACGATGGGCTGGTCGTCGATGCCACCGGGTTCGCCGAACTGCGGGGTTTCGGCGTCGGTGCCCGCCTGCGCATCCTCGACGCTGACGGAGATCGCGCCGGCCGCGAGCAGGGCCTCGGACAGCGTGTCCGCATGCGCGGCGTCGGTTTCAAGGGCGACGCTGACCCACATGGGCCTACTTGCCCTTCAGGGCATCGCTCTTGGCGGCGAGCTTTTCTTCAAGGTAGTGGATGCTGGTGCCGCCCTTGATGAAGCGCTGGTCAAGCATCAGTTCCTGGTGCAGCGGAATGTTGGTCTTGATGCCGTCGACCATCATTTCCGAGAGCGCGATGCGCATGCGCCGGATGGCCTGCTCGCGCGTATCGCCGTAAGCGATCACTTTGCCGATCATCGAGTCGTAGTGAGGCGGTACGGTGTAACCGGAGTAGGCGTGGGAATCGACGCGGATGCCGGGGCCGCCGGGCGGGTGCCAGTTGACGATCTTGCCCGGCGAGGGCGTGAACTTGAACGGGTCTTCGGCATTGATGCGGCATTCGACCGCATGGCCGCGCAGCTCGACGTCGCGCTGGCGAAACCAGAGCTTTTCGCCCGCTGCAATGCGGATCTGGGCCTGGACGATGTCGATGCCGGTGATCAGTTCGGTGACCGGATGCTCGACCTGGACCCGGGTGTTCATTTCGATGAAATAGAACTCGCCGTTTTCGTAGAGGAACTCGAAGGTGCCGGCGCCGCGATAGTTGATCTTGCGGCAGGCCTCGGCGCAGCGGTCGCCGACACGCGCGATGACGCGACGGTTGATGTCGGGGGCCGGGGCTTCCTCGATCACCTTCTGGTGCCGGCGCTGCATCGAGCAGTCACGCTCGCCGAGGTAGACCGAGTTGCGATGGGCGTCGGACAGCACCTGGATTTCCACGTGGCGCGGGTTTTCGAGGAACTTCTCCATGTACACGGTCGGATTGTTGAAGGCGGCGCCGGCCTCGGCGCGGGTCATGGCGACCGCATTGATCAAGGCGGCTTCGGTATGCACCACGCGCATGCCGCGCCCGCCGCCGCCGCCGGCGGCCTTGATGATCACCGGGTAGCCCACGGCGCGGCCGATCTTGACGATTTCCTTGGGGTCGTCGGGCAGCGCGCCGTCGGAACCGGGCACGCAGGGCACGCCAGCCGCTTTCATGGCGTCCTTGGCGCTGACCTTGTCACCCATCAGGCGGATGGTTTCCGGGCGCGGGCCGATGAAGGCGAAGCCGGATTTTTCGACGCGTTCGCCGAAGTCGGCGTTTTCGGACAGGAAACCGTAGCCGGGATGGATCGCCTCGGCGTCGGTGACTTCGGCCGCGGAAATGATGGCCGGGATGTTGAGGTAGCTCTGGCTCGACGGCGCCGGGCCGATGCAGACCGATTCGTCGGCGAGCTTGACGTACTTCGCCTCGGTGTCGGCCTCGGAATGCACGGCAACGGTGCGCACGCCGAGTTCGCGGCAGGCGCGCAGGATGCGTAGCGCGATCTCCCCGCGATTTGCAATAAGAACTTTACCGAACATGCTCAGCCGATCACGAACATGGGCTGGCCGTACTCCACCGCCTGGCCGTTTTCAACCTGGATGGACTTGATCACGCCGGAAATGTCGGCCTCGATCTCGTTCATCAGCTTCATCGCCTCGATGACGCACAGCGTGTCGCCGGCCTTGACGGTCTGGCCGACTTCGACGAAGGGCGAGGCG
>Ga0268298_10006356_pt1 | contig 10767 bp, 10 predicted proteins | sample WWTPWeurt_MetaG_FD_194462 | JGI IMG/M metagenome (GOLD analysis project Ga0268298, IMG submission 194462) | Activated sludge microbial communities from WWTP in Nijmegen, Gelderland, Netherland - WWTP Weurt | ecosystem: Engineered > WWTP > Aerobic digester > Activated sludge | place... | reverse complement strand
GAAGGAGAAGGACAAGGCCCAGTACGCGGAGTTTGAAAAGCTGAACGCCGAACTCAAGAAGTTCGACTCGCTCAAGCCGAAAGACCCGGGCTACCTCTCCACCGCCACCGAACTTGGGAGCAGCGAGTCGCCCCCGACCCACGTGCTGTTCAAGGGCATCTACGACCGCAAGCTCGAAGAAGTCCAGCCGGGCCTGCCGTCAGCCCTGTCGGCCGAGTCGCCGAAGATCGTGCCCACCGCCCACTCGTCCGGGCGTCGCACGGCCCTCGCCAGCTGGATCGCCAGCGACAGCAACCCGCTCACCTCGCGGGTGCTGGTGAACCGGGTGTGGAACCAGTACTTCGGGCGTGGCCTCGTCGATACGGTGAATGACTTCGGCAAGATGGGCCAGAAGCCGGTCAACCCGGCGCTGCTCGATTACCTGGCCGACAGCTTCGTGAAGAACGGCTGGAGCGTGAAGAAGCTGCAGAAGGAAATCCTCCTTTCCAGCGTCTATCGCCAGTCGTCCGATCACCGCGAAGAGCTGGTCAGCATCGACCCGGAGAACAAGCTGCTGGCTTACTTCCCGCGTCAGCGCCTGGACGCCGAGCAGATTCGTGATTCGCTGCTCTACGCCGCCGGCCTGCTCGAAGAAAAAGTGGGCGGCCCGTCGGTGTATCCGCCGGTGCCGGCCAACTTCGACAACCGCAACGCGTGGAAAGTCTCCGACAGCCAGGCCGACCAGCACCGTCGCAGCGCCTACATCTTCGTGCGCCGCAACACGCCTTACCCGCTGCTCGACACCTTCGACTGGGCCAACCCGCAGCTCGTGCATGGCCGTCGTGAAGTCACCACCACCGCGCCGCAAGCCCTGGCCCTGGCCAACAGCGACCTGGTCTTCGAGTGGTCCAAGGCCCTGGCCGGCCGGGTGATTCGCGAAGCGGGCGAAAGCGAGACCGCACGCATCGACCGCCTGTACCAGATCGCCTTTGGCCGCGCCGCGGACAAGTCCGAGAAGGACGCCCTGCTGGCCTTCCTCGACAAGCAGGAGAAAGTCGTCGCCAACCAGCTGGCCACCGGCAAGAAGGTCGTTGCGCCAATTGGCGCCCGGGATACCGGCGCCGTGAAGGAGAAGGTCGAAGGCCTGTTCAAGACCCTATACGGCCGCAGCCCCGACAAGTTCGAGCGCGCCACGCTGCTGTCCTACCTGGACACCCAGCAGGGCAAGACGGCCAAAGCCGCGTCGGACGACGAGGGCGAAGGCGCAGGCAGCGCTGCCGCCAAGGCCAGCCCGGCCCGCAGCGCGGCGTTTGTCGAGCTGGTGCACGCCGTGGTCAATTCCAACGAATTCCTCTACCGCCTGTAAGGCTCCCCAAGAGACAAAGGGTATAAAAATGACTATCGACCACAAGGCCCGTCGCCGCTTCCTCGTCAATGCCGGCTACGGCATCGGCGCCTACGCCTTCAGCGGCCTGCTGCCGGGCGGCGGCTTCATCTCCTCGGTGCAGGCTGCCGAGTTCCTCGATCCGCTGGCCCCCAAAGATCCCCATCACGCCCCCAAGGCCAAGGCGGTGATCTGGCTGCACATGGCCGGCGCCCCGTCCACGCTCGACCTGTTCGACTACAAGCCGGACCTCGTCAAACTGCACGGCCAGCCGCTGCCGGACTCGTTCTCGAAGAACCTCAAGACAGCCACTGACGGCGGTGTCGGTGCCCTTTACGCAACCAAGCGCACCTGGAAGCAGCACGGCGAAAGCGGTGCGTGGTTCTCTGACCTGGTACCCAACCTGGCGGCCCACGCCGACAAGATCTGCTTCCTGAAAGGCAGCAAGACCGAAGGCTCGACCCACGTCATCGCCTCGCTCAAGCTGCACACCAGCGGCCTGGTGCCGGGCCGTCCGGCCCTCGGTTCGTGGATCCAGTATGGCCTGGGCACCAGCAACCCCGACCTGCCGGCCTTCGTGGTGCTGGCCAACGGCCGCAGCACCGGCGGCGGCGGTCGTGGTCAGGTGATCTGGAGTTCCGGCTTCCTGCCGGCCGTGTATCAGGGCACCGCCTTCCGCCAGGGCGACTCCCCTATCCTCCACCTGGATCGCCCGGCCGGCATTTCCGACGCCGAGCAGAAGAACACCCTCGACCTGCTGAAGAACCTCAACCAGCGCACCGCCGCGCGCTACCCGGCCGATACCGAGCTGGAAGCCCGCCTGCGCTCCTACGATCTGGCCTACCGCATGCAGACCTCGGCGCCGGAAGCGGTGGATCTGTCGAAGGAAACCGCCGCCACCAAGGCCATGTACGGCCTCGACGACAAATCCACCGTCGAGTACGGCACCAACCTGCTGCGCGCCCGTCGCCTGGTGGAAAAGGGCGTGCGCTTCGTGCATGTGATCTCCGGCTCGCCGGATGACAGCCTGCCGGACTGGGATGCCCACAACAACATCGAGAAAAACCACGGCACCATGGCCAGGCTGGTGGACAAGCCCATCGCCGGCCTGCTGGCCGACCTGGAAGCCCGCGGCCTGCTCAAGGACACCCTGGTGGTGTGGACCTCCGAATTCGGGCGCACGCCGTATGGCCAGACCGGCGACGGCCGCGACCACAACCCCTGGGGCTTCACCTCGTGGGTGGCGGGCGGCGGCATCAAGGCCGGTTACACCCACGGCGCCACCGACGAAATCGGCCTGCGCGCCGCCAGCGGCATCGTCGATACCTACGACCTGCAGGCCACGCTGCTCCATCAGCTGGGCCTGGACCATCGCAAGCTCACCTTTCAGTACCAGGGCCGCCAGGAAAAGGCCACCACGGTCTTCGGCGACGTGGTGAAGGAAATCATCACCTGACCAGGAGGCGCTGCGGGGGCGGCTGAAACCGTCCCCGCATCCTCCGCAAAAACTCTACACAACCATGTACAAGAAAAGACTCCTTCACCTTGCCCTGACAAGCCTGCTCGCCACGACCGCCTTCACCGCCTCCGGCGCGGTGGATGAAGATTTCATGCGTACCGTGGAGGACACCTTCAAGAGCGCCGATTCCGCCATCGGCCTGAAGGACGCCAAAACTGCCACCGCCGACGCCCGCGAGCTGGAAAAGCTTTTCAAGGAAGTCACCGAACACTATGTGAAGAAAGGCGACGCCGAAGAGGGCGTCAAGCTCTCGCAAAAGAGCGTCGAGCTGTCCAGCCGCATCGTGACGACCGTCGCCGCCAACGATTTCGACTCGGCCGCCCTTGCGTCGGCCGAGATCGGCCGGACCTGCAAAAGCTGCCACAACGTTTACAAGCAGGACTGACCAGGCGCTGTGGTGCTGGTGCGTTGTAGGGGCGACTTCAGTCGCCCTCAGGAGCCAGATCGGAGTCCGCGGGCGGCTGAAGCCGCCCCTACACATCCCCCACATCCCCCCGCAAAGCCTGCATACAACCATGCACAAGCAAAGACTCCTTCACCTTGCCCTGACGAGCCTGCGCGCCACGACGGCCTTCACCGCCACCCTCCGCGGGTTGGCGCCGGTAGCCCAGCAACCGGGGCAGGGCACGCCTTGAGCCGGACGATCCGGCAGGCCATGCTGATCGTGGGCCTCGGAGCCAGCCTGCTGGCCCCGGCCGTGTCGGCCAGTTCGATCCTCGAGTTCGACATCTGGATGCAGAAGATCGACCGTCACAGCCAGACCATCCTGACCCACCTCAAGCGCCAGGACGCAGCGGCGGCGGTGGCTGACGCCAGGGCGCTCGAGCAGCTTTATGCCCGGATGGAAGCCTTCTACGAAGCCCGCGGCGAGCACGACGACCCGCTGCTGCTTTCCTATGACGGGCGCGAACGGGCCGCCGCCGCCGCGCGGCTGGTGGAGCAGGGCGATTTCAACGGGGCCTTCGAGTCGGCCGTCGGCATCGCCCGTGACTGCCGGGCCTGCCACGACCGCTTCAAGCCCGTCAGGCCTCTCAATTAAGCCATGACTTTCATCCTTACCCGGGCCCTGCGCGGCGCGCTCGCCATCCTCCTGATCGCCGCGGCGCCGGCGCACGCGGCAGACCCGGCGCCGAACCCCCGCCTCTCGGTGGGCAACCCGGTGGCCGGGGCAGCGTGGTCGGCCGACAACGTGTGCAAGGAATGCCACAACCCGGACGGCAACAGCAGCGTGGCGGAATATCCCCGCCTGGGCGGGCAGTATTCCGCCTACCTCTTCAAGCAGTTGCAGGATTTTCGCGATGGCCGGCGCAAGAACGTGATCATGCAGGCCCTGACCCAGGACATCGGTGACCGCGATCTCGCCGACATTGCCGCCCACTTCGCGGCCCAGCCGGTGATGACGGGCAGCGCGGCGGTTGCCAACCCCCAGGGCAAGCGCCTTTTTGAGGCCGGCGACCCAGCGCGCCAGATCCCCGCCTGCGCGGCCTGCCACGGCGCCGACGGCAAGGGTGCCCTGGCCGGCAAGCTGGCCTATCCTGCCATTGGAGGCCAGCATCGCTACTACCTGCGCGGCCAGTTGCAGGGCTGGAAAACCGGCACCCGCAGCAACAGCCCGGACGGCATCATGAACGGCATCGCCCGGGCGCTCGGCGAGGCCGACATCGAAGCGCTGGCCGACTACCTGTCCGGTTTATGAGTGCCCCCGGTGCAGGGCTACGCCCCGCCCGCCCCCCGTGGGGGACAAGAAAACTTGGGGCGGCCCGGCGTTTTCTTGAGAACCCGTAACCCATCCCATCACCAGGATCAATCCCAAGTCATGAGCCACTATTCCCTCTCCATCAACGGCCAGAGTCGCAGTGTCGATGTGGTGCCGGACACGCCCCTGCTGTGGGTGCTGCGCGACACGCTCGACCTGCCGGGCACCAAGTTCGGGTGCGGTGCCGGCCACTGCGGCGCCTGCACGGTGCAGATCAACGGCGTGCCGACCCGTTCGTGCATGACCCCCGTATCCACGGTGGGCCGCAAGCAGGTGACCACCATCGAGGGCCTCGACCCCAAGGGCGAGCATCCGCTGCAAAAGGCCTGGAAGGAACTCGACGTGCCCCAGTGCGGCTACTGCCAGGCCGGGCAGATCATGACCGCCGCCGCGCTGCTGAAGGAAAACCCCAGGCCCACCGACGAGGAAATCGACGGCGCGATGGCCGGCAACCTGTGCCGCTGCGGCACCTATCTGCGCATTCGCGCCGGCATCCACCGGGCGGCCGAACTGGCCGTGACCGGCCCGAAGAAAGGTCGCAAATGAACGCCTTTGATCTCGCCAGCCCCGGCCGCCGCGGCTTCCTGCGCAAGTCCGCCCTCGCCGGTGGCGGTCTGGTTCTCGGCTTTTACCTGAACGGTGCGAGCAACGCCGCCGAGCAGGTCGCCAAGCCCTCGGCCGCGCCGGGGGCCGAGTTCAGGCCCAGCGCCTTCATCCGGATCGGCCGCGACGGCATCGTCACGCTGATCTCCAAACAGCCGGAAATCGGCCAGGGCATCAAGACCTCGCTGCCGGCGGTGATCGCCGAGGAGCTGGAAGTCAGCTGGAAGGATGTGCGCATCGTCCAGGGTGATCTCGACCCCGCCTACGGCCGTCAGAGCGCCGGTGGCTCCACGTCCACGCCCACCAATTACGATGAATTCCGCCGTCTTGGCGCCACCGCCCGGGCCATGCTGGTGGAGGCCGCCGCCCAGACCTGGAAAGTTCCGCCCGGCGAATGCGAGGCCGCCGACAGCGCGGTCCATCACGGCCCGACCAAGCGCAAGCTGGGCTACGGGCAGCTCGTCGACAAGGCCGCCACGCTGGCGGTGCCCGACGCCAAAACCGTCCGCCTCAAGGACCCCAAAGATTTCAAGCTCCTCGGAAAACGCATCAGCGGCGTGGACAACCACGCCGTGGTGACCGGCCAAGCCCTGTTCGGTGTCGATACCCGCCTGCCCGGCATGCTCTACGCCGTGTATGAGAAATCTCCGGTATTCGGCGGCAAGGTCAAGCGGGCCAACCTGGACGCGATCAAGGCTCTGCCCGGCGTGAAGGATGCCTTCGTGATCGGGGGGACGGACGATCTGCGCGGGCTCCTGCCCGGCGTCGCCATCGTGGCCGAATCCACCTGGGCCGCCTTCAGCGCCCGCAAGCAACTGCAGGTGGAATGGGACGAGGGCCGCTTTGCCGACCAGAGCTGGGCCGGCTTTGTAAGCCAGGCGAAGGCGCTGGCCCGACAGCCCGGCACCACCCAGCTGCGCAAGGATGGCGACGTGAACGCCGCGCTGGCCGGCGCGGCAAAAACCGTCGAGGCCGACTACACCTATCCCTTCATCTCCCACGCCAGCATCGAACCGCAAAACTGCACCGCGTGGTTCCGCGACGGGGCGCTGGAATTGTGGGCGCCCACCCAGAACCCGGCCGCCGGCCAGGATCTGGTGGCCGCCACCCTCGGCATCGCCAAGGACAAGATCACGCTGCACATCACCCGCAGCGGCGGCGGCTTCGGCCGGCGCCTGTCGGCGGACTACATCGTCGAGGCTGCCGCCATCGCCCAGCGTGTCGGCGCGCCGGTCAAGCTCACCTGGAGCCGCGAGGACGACCTGCGCCACGACCACTTCCGCGCCGGCGGTTTCCACTTTTTGCGCGGCGGCGTGGACGCCAAAGGCAAGCTGATCGCCTGGCATGACCACTTCGTCACCTTCGCCAACCCGGTCACCCGCGACGGCAAGACCACCCTGCAAACCGGCAGCGGCGGCAGCCTTGGTGGCGACGAATTCCCCGGCCGCTGGATCGAAAACTGCCTGCTGGAGCAGACCCCCATCGAATGCGGCGTGCCCATGGGCCCGTGGCGGGCGCCGGGCAGCAACGTGTTCGCGTGGGTCTTCCACAGCTTCATCGACGAGCTGGCCCACGCCGCCGGGCGTGATCCGCTGGAATTCCGCCTGGAGATCCTGGGCGACAAGGCCATCGTTCCGGGCACCGGCGAGCGGGGCCAGCCCTACGACGTGAGCCGCATGCGCCGGGTGCTGCTGCACGCCGCCGACAAGGCCGGCTGGGGCAAGAAGAAGTTTCCCAAGGGGCAGGGGCAGGGCATCGCCTTTCACTTCAGCCACCGGGGCTATATCGCCGAAGTGGCCGAAGTCACCGTGTCCAAGGATGGCAGCCTCAAGCTCGACCGGGTGGTGGTGGCCACCGACATCGGCGCCCAGATCGTGAACCTCTCGGGCGCCGAGAACCAGGTGGAAGGCTCCATCGTCGATGGCCTCGGCACGCTGATGTTCCCCGAGATCAACATCGAGCGTGGCCGCGCGGTGCAGGGCAATTTCAACGACTACCCGCTGATCCGCATCTCCGACGCGCCGACGAAGGTGGAGTCCCATTTCGTCAAGACCGACTATCCGGTGACCGGCCTCGGCGAGCCGGCCTTTCCGCCGCTGGCGCCAGCCGTGTGCAACGCCATCTTCGCCGCCATCGGCAAACGCGTGCGCCAGTTGCCCCTGTCGCGCACCGACCTGCGCTGGAGTTGAAGTGATGACACGACCCCCACGCTCACTGCGTTCGCTGCCCCCCGCGGGGGCGTCAGTACGCTTGAGGCGGCTCGGCGCGTACGTGGCACGACCCCCACGCTCACTGCGTTCGCTGCCCCCCGTGGGGGCGTCAGTACGCTTGAGACGGCTCGGCGCGTACTGATATGGACAGCCTCGATCAACACGTCCTGACGGCGGCGCGGCGCTGGGCCGAGGCGGGGCATCGCTTCGCGCTGGTCACCGTGGCCCGCACCTGGGGTTCGGCGCCGCGTCCGCCGGGGGCCTGGCTGGCCCTGCGGGACGACGGACGGGTGCAGGGCTCGGTGTCGGGCGGCTGCATCGAGGATGAGCTCATCGAGCGCATGCGGGCGGGTTGCCTTGTCGGCGACAGGCCGTTCCGGCTGGATTACGGCTTCACCAAGGCGGAGGCGGAACGTTTCGGCCTGCCCTGCGGCGGCACCCTGGAGCTGGTGGTTGAACCCGACCCCGATGTTGCGCTCCTGGCCGATCTGCAGGCGCGCATCACGGCCGGGCAACTGGCGCGGCGGGTGGTGGACCTGGGGCAGGGCCTCGTGTCGCTGGAGGACGGCGCCCGCGGCCGCACGGTGGAATGGGACGGCCGCGTGCTGGCCACCCTTCACGGCCCACGCTGGCGGCTGCTGATCATCGGCGCCGGGCAAATCTCCACCTACCTGGCGCAGATGGCCCAGGCCCTCGATTACCAGGTTAGCGTGTGCGATCCGCGCATCGAATACAGCACCGAATGGAAGCTGCCCGGCGCCCCCTGGGTGCCGGGCATGCCCGACGACGTGGTGCTGGCCATGAGCCCCGACCCGCGCACCGCCATCGTCGCCCTGACCCACGACCCCAAGCTCGACGACATGGCGCTGCTGGAGGCCCTCAAGTCGCCGGCCTTTTACGTGGGGGCGCTGGGTTCCCGCGCCAACAACAGCAGGCGCAAAGAGCGCCTGCACCGGTATTTCGACCTCAGCCGGGAGGAGGTCGAACGGATTCACGGGCCGGTGGGGCTGTCCATCGGCAGCAAGACCCCGCCCGAAATCGCCGTCTCCATCCTGGCCGAAATGACCGCCGTAAAACGCCTGGGCAGCACGCCAGCAGTCAGCGCCGAATTCCGGGACATGCTGGTGAGCCTGTCGGGCTGCGGCATTCCATGAAATGAGCCCTGCGATGCGCTACATCATTCTGTTTGTCTGGCTTGGGGTGGTGGGCCTCGCCATCGGCTGGCTAGGCATGGCCGCAGCCCAGGAAGAGGCGAGCCAGGTCGAGCCCGTCAACCCGCCGCAACTCTCGATTCCCTTTGCCAACCGGGGCGGCATTCGCCATTGGGTGGTGGAGGACGAATCGACCCTGCTGGTGCAGGACAATTTCAAGAAGTGGTATCGGGTGCGGCTGATGGTGCCGTCCCGCCTGCTCGGCTATTCGGAAAGCATCGGCTTTGTCACCGGCCCCTCCGGCACCCTGGACAACACCAGCGCCATCGTCGTGCGCCGGCAGAAGTTTCCCGTCGTGTCGATCACCGCCAGCGACGGGCCGGCGAAGCAGCGACGCTGATCTGGAAGGCCGGAGGTGTGATGTAAGCTTCAGTCGGTGGCGTTACCTTTGGCTCTGTCATCGTTGTCTGTGGAAATGCATTAACCCGACGATCCAGGGACCATGTAGGGGCGACTTCAGTCGCCCGCGGACTCCGGGTCAACGGCTTGCCCGTGATTCAACGCGTGGATGGGCGACTGAAGTCGCCCCTACACAGGCAAAGCAACGTACCTGCAACTGAAGCAAAGATTCCACAGGTAACGGTGACAGAGCCTTACCTTTTGACTTTTCCCCGGCTCATTTCCTGTCCATGCATTACGTCTATCTGGGCCTGGCCATCGCCTGCGAGGTGGTGGCGACTTCCGCCCTCAAAAATGCCGAAGGCTTCAGCCGCCTGGTGCCGAGCCTGATCGTGGCGCTTGGCTACGGGGCGGCCTTCTTCTTCCTGTCACTGGCCCTGCGGGCCATCCCGATCGGCATCGCCTACGCGGTCTGGTCGGGGGTCGGGATCATCCTGATCAGCGTGGTCGCGTATTTTCTCCATGGCCAGAAGCTGGACCTTCCGGCCTTGCTGGGCATGGGGCTGATCGTGGCCGGGGTGCTGGTGATCCAGCTTTTCTCGCGCTCCCAGGCTCACTGACTGCGGAAGACCTTGATGCGAATGCGCTGCAGCTGCCTGTCAGGTGCTCGCCGTGCCGGTAAGTTTTTCGCGCTTTTCGGCGGGGGCTGGTTCCTGAATCCAGCCGTGGGCCACTTCGGTTTTCAGTCGCGCGTAAAACGCGTCGATTTCGCCCCTGTCGGGTCAGAATGGTGGCCAGCGGGGCTTGGGCTTTGACGTCGGGTGCGGCGCCCAAGCGCAGTGGGGGCGATCAGGTCGGTTTGTAGAACAGCAGGTCGATGTAGAAATCGTCACTGTCCAACTGAATTCGCTTTTGACGTGCCACGAAGGTGAAGCCCGCGCCCAGTTCCAGCAGGAAGTTTTCCAGCTCGCGCAGGATGGCATCTTCCAGATTGCGCTCAAGGTGCCGATCCCTAAGCCCAAGAAAGTCCAGCACATAGGGGTCTTTGAGAAGAAAAGCGGGTTCAAGCTCGCTTGTCTGGCGCAAGGCAGCCAGTTCAGTTGCGATCAGTTCAGCGGGTTGGCGTGAAAGCGCGGTGCGCTCAAACAGCATCGAGCTCACGCGCTCGCGCAAGGTGCGTACGCTCCAACGCTCCAAGCTGCACATTTGCGTGTAAAAATCACGCGCCAGCGGCTCTTTGAGTGGCAAAAGCACCAACACGTGCGTCCACGTCAAATGTCGCACCAGTGATACGACAATCTGCTCATCCGGGTATTGCTCGGCAAACTGAACCATCCGACGCAAGTTTTTTTCAGAGAAGCCGCGCCCGTACTCGGGTTTCCGGCGATTCGCGTCGGGATGGGCGGCCTACTTTCCGTTGCCGAACTTCGCTTCCGCCGCCTGGGCATCGGCGGCGATCTTCTCGCTGGCGGTCTTGGCAAGCTGGGCCTCGGCGTTGATGAACTGGCTGATCAGCTGGCTGGTGGCCTGGATGTCGGCGTTGCCCTCTTTTTGCAGGCACTCGAGCCAGGCGCGCTGGGCCTGGCGATAGGTGTTCACGGTGCCGACGCTCTTGTTGAAGGCGTCGGCGTTTTTAAGGTCGAGGCTGGCGGCGGCGGGGCGGGGGCCGCAGGCGTGGCTCCAGCTGCCCTTGTCGATGCTGCCGGCGTGGGCGTGGAGGGCCGTTGCAAGGGCCGTCAGGGCGAGGAGGTGGCGGGCTTTCATGG
>Ga0268298_10006355_pt1 | contig 10769 bp, 7 predicted proteins | sample WWTPWeurt_MetaG_FD_194462 | JGI IMG/M metagenome (GOLD analysis project Ga0268298, IMG submission 194462) | Activated sludge microbial communities from WWTP in Nijmegen, Gelderland, Netherland - WWTP Weurt | ecosystem: Engineered > WWTP > Aerobic digester > Activated sludge | place: Netherlands... | reverse complement strand
TTCGTATTCCCGCGCCACAGCCTCATTCCCCAATTGCCACGGGCGGACGGTGATCTCCATCAGCGTGATCGTGGATGTTACGCCTTGCCATTTTCCCTTTTCGATTCCGCTGATGGTGATTTGCGCAAGCGGACCATACTTCGGATTGTTTTCCAGAAAGTAAATGAAAACCGAAGTATCAAGCCCGACAACCTTTGCTTTTGCTAATCGCTTGCTGAGTTCGTCCATGCGTCACGCTCCCCGTTGAGATATTTCTGGACATCCACGCCTTTCCAAATCTCACTGTGAAGGCCTTGCAAATAATCGGTGTAACGTTTGGGTTGTGGAATCAAAACAATGACGCCGTCTTGAACATCCACAAGCAGACGGTCTCCTTTTTGAATGTTCAATTTCTTGCGCGCGATCTGCGGAACCGCGATCTGGTACTTTGCGCTGACTTTAACTGATGTGGTCATCGAATCTCCTTGCTAAGCAAAATCGTCAATCTGCTTAGCATTTTACCACATTCACTACCCCTCTCCCGTCTGCTTATTCGCGCAAAACCAGTTTTCTCCTCGATTCCAGTAAATACCTGACATGTCTCCGCGAAAGTCTGACGATTATGGCCTTCGTCCACGCAGAGACCTTGGTCAGCCACGGCGCGGATGAGACATGTCAGGTTTTCGTCACCACGCCGATTAGACCGCCTATCAAGGAGGTGACACCAGAACAGCGGCGCTGGTGAGATGTTGCCAATCTTCACACCTTTACTATCTCGTCACTCCAAGTACAGCAGAAATCACTATCCCACTTCAATATACGAACTACAAAACGTGTTGCTATATATAGCCTTCTTGCTTAAGCCAAAGCCCAATAATTGGCATCGTTAATTCTAAGATACCGTTTTGATTTTTTAGAATATCCTTTTCTACAAGATCTTTGATTTGTTTTGAGCAATCATCAAAGACTGAGATATTAATTCTTTTGTCTTTTGCAACGCGCTTTACTATTGACTTATGGATATCAGAATAACATTCTTTTTGCCATATGTATCCTTCAAAATAATTCTGCCAGCTTTTGAAAACTTCTTTGATGGCTAAGTCCAGGTCTTGGTTTGATACGTCAAGATTACTAGAAAGATTCAAGTTGCTAACCAATTCCGCTGCTATAGCCTGGAGAAGAAAAGGTTGACATCCTGTAAGACCTAAAATCATCTCTGGAATATCATCTGTTTTATAAATTAATTCAGGAACTGGTTCGGTTAATAACTTATAGCCATCAGAACGATTAATAAAAGAAATCTTCAAAGTGCGCACATTTACAAACACTTCCGACCAATAGGGGTTTGGCAAGTCTTTCATGTGGCTTACCCCCGAGAAGATAAAAATCAATCTCGGTTTATGTTGCATAGTATCACGAAGTTGCATTAATAAATCCCGACTAAGGTTTCCGAATTCTTCGTATTCATCTAACATGATTAAACAATACAAATCGTTCTTTTCCAAGAATTCGTGGTATTCATCGAAAAATATTGAAAGTTCCTTTGCGGGTGACGACTTAAAGAAGGCAAGATCACCAAACCTTTTATTGCTTACAAAATTATCTCGTAATGAAAGGCTGTTTTTCGTGGTCTGAATTATTTTCTCGATACTATAAAAACAAAAGTCTACATCGTTATGATATTTAGAATCCTGGCCACTAATCAGTACGTCAATAATCTTAATATCCCTAATGAGTCTTCTTAAATTCAGCAATGTAGAAGTTTTCCCCATTCTTCTTCGTCCAAACAATAGAAAGGATGGTTTTTGTAATGAATTTTTTATTTCATGCACAATAGTTTCTGCAATATCTAGTCTACCCCAAAAAACCCTGCTATTAGATGGTTGTATTGGATTTCCTGCCACATAGGGATTTTTGAGCCTTCTTCTTGGTTCTATTCTTTGAACGTTGATTTCGCTCCCAGAAATACTACCCTTAATATTCACAGAAAACTTAAGCGGTAAACTAGCTGAATAATTCGAATATACTTTCTTGGCGTTTCTTGATACCCATGAAACGATATCAGAGATTTTATCTTCGTCTTGGGCACGAAAAATTATTTCTGAAACCTTCCCAAAAGCATATCCTCCCCAATTGATTTTGGTATACAGCGATGGCAATTCTTCATAAACCATAGCCTGCAATTGCTTATCCGACAATTCGCGAAGCATGTCATTTACGGCATCCAAATCATATTGAGCAGTATCTTTTTCTCGGATATTAATAGATTTTCCGCGAAATTCTAAGGCTTTAAGGGTTTTCTGATAACCATTTACACTAAATAAATCCACCCATTGATACGAACTTAAGCGGCGCGGGAGAAAAGATTGATCATCCAAGCGGACAGGAATAATAAAAATTGTTCCTTCTGGTTTCTGATCTGCCACATCAAGAGCATATCTTAATTCCCTCTGAATATAGCCTTCCTTGTTGACCGAATCCTTAGATACAAAAACAACAATAACATCGGCGGACTCTACTGCTTTTTCAATCTCCAGATTCCAATCCTGCCCTGGCAAAAGTTTTTCCTCGTCAAGCCAGGGATCAACCCATTTTTCTTTCAGCAGTCTTTGATAAAACTTCCGAACGGCATTTTTGTCCGATTGGGCATGACATAAGAAAACACGAAGTTTGCGGTTTGTTGTAGTCATTTTATTTTTTGAATTTCTCGACAGCATTGGTAATAGTTGTTAAGACATTGGAAAGGAGTGGTATCTGTTCGATAATCTTCACAAACAATTTAAAGAAGCTTGTTTCTCCGATTATATTTATTGAGCGCCCAGCAAATATGATAACTGCAAAGCCAACCAAAGAAGAGAAAATCGCAAGAATAACGGTCTTGGTTAAATCCAAGTTTCGTATCACTAAAAAAAACTCAAGCATCAAAAGTCCAATGGCAATTACGGGAACCAAAAAACTTAAAGTCATATCGACGGATTTATCTAACGGTTTATTTTCCTTGGTGGATGAATGCTGCTTCTTTTCCATTTCTCGCTCCTTGTGAACTTTATCATGGTTCAATAGGCTATTCGATTGCTCTACTATGATTCTGAACACATCATCTTTCGCCAGATTGTTAATACGATTAGCGAAAGAGTGGTGACATGCCACTTGCAAAATCAACGGGTGGCAATAGTTGGGAATTGATTTTATAAACTCTATTTCTTTTGCTTCCAGAACAACACCTTTGTGAGGATTTTCAAGATACTTTAGAGATTCTTCTTCTGTAAATTTTGAAAGTGTTATTTGGGGCAAAATATTGTAAAACGGTGAAGACACTCCCAAAACATGTTTACATAAATCTTGAATTGATTTATTGGATGTCGTTATTAACGCGCACTTTCCATGTTCTGCCAAATACCTCAATGTAGAAAAAAACTTGATGTTAAACTCGTTAGCATGGTTTTCATCAGTAAGCAATTCGAACTCATTTATTATGAGCACAAGTTTCTTGCCGCAAGACCATATCGCGTCCTCAAAGTTCTTTAGGCAATTTGGCACCGCCGAATCGGCAGTAAAAGCAATGGTAGCCCGAGACGTAACTTCTTCACAAAAACTTTGAACCGAATTTGCATGATTGCTTTGGCCGTCCAACCAGACAAATTTAAATGAATCATCAAAAATAATTCTAGCGGTGCAATAAATATAATATGCTAACGAAGATTTGCCTATTCTACGAGGGCCTACTATTGAAGTACTTTGCATACTCCATAGCCGATCTTGTAAATCATTAATTTCTTTTTCTCGTCCCCAGAATAAATCTGGTTCAGTTATCATCCTTCCGTATATAAACGGACTTTCCTGCCCTTTTTCTTTTGGCATATTACATCCTTTCGCTTTCAATTGAGATGTCACAACCTATTCTACAGTAGAAATTGAAAAATGGAAAATAAAATTGAAACGGCCTGCCCCCCTCAGGCCGTCCCAATTACCAATTACCACTTACTTAACCTTCGGGAACCTACTCACCACCTTCGCCGCCGTCGCGGGACGATCCATGACTCCGCCCTGATAGATCCCGATCGGCGTGCCTTCCTTCGCGGAGGCGATCTCGATAAACGCCTGACCCGTCAGGAAGCGGTCAATGTCAATGGCGCAGGATGTCACGTACCCGATCGTGCGGCCAGACGCGTCCACCACGGGGTCGCTGTTGTGCGCGGGGCGCACGCGCTGCTCGTCGAAGCGGAAGCGCGCCACCACCATCTTGCGTTCTTTCTCGCGCGCCACATAGGCCTCGCGTCCGATGAACCACGGCTTATACGGCTTGACGTACGAACCGAAGCCGCCCTCGGCCACGCCCAGGTCGCGGTGACCGTGCTTGCCCGAGTTGAGTCCCATCTCGTCGCCGTAGAGCGGCAGACCCGCCTCGGTGCGCAGTGAGTCGCGCGCGCCCAGACCGATCGGCTTGACGCCGAACGAAGCGCCGACTTCCAAAATCTTATTCCAGAAGTCCACGGCGCGGTCGGGGTGGACGAACAACTCGAAGGCCATCTTCTCGCCCGTATAACCCGTCCGCGAGACGATCAGGTCGAAGCCGCCGACCACCGCGTCGCACAGTTCCGTGCGCTTCAGTTTCATAATGCGCGCCTTGGTCGCGTCGTCCACGCCCATGGCCAGCAGAATGTCGCGGCTCTTCGGACCCTGCAGGGCGATGTCAATGCGCATGTCATTGCCCTCTTTCGGGTCACGCAGGTTGCGGATGATCGCCTCGTAGCCGTACGTGCGCGCCCACGGCTTGGCGTTATCGATCTTCACCTTGCCATCGCGCACGCTCTCGAACCACGTGCGATCCTTGTCATCGTTCGAAGCGTTCACCACCACCAGATACTTGTCCCAGGCGCGGCGGTAGATCAACGTATCGTCGATCACGTCCGCATCGGGGGTCAGGAACTGGCTGTACAGGCTCTCGCCAGGTTGCAGTCCACCGCAGTCGTTGGCGCAGATCGTGTCGAGGAACGAGGCCGCATCGGGACCCTTCACCTCATACACGCCCATGTGACTCACGTCGAACAGACCCGCCGCCTGACGCGTGGCGAGATGTTCCTCATAAATAGACGTGTACACCACGGGCATTTCCCAACCCGCGAACGGGACCATTCTGCCGCCGAGGTCGCGATGGGCTTGATTCAGACGAGTCTTCATCAGCTCGCCCTCGCCGCCAGGCCAGACGAAGGGCGGCAGCGCTTCTTTCTTCGATTTGGCCGGGTCGCCGATGAACCAGGGTTTTTCCTCGCTCACAGGTTTCCCGTCCGCCTCTTTGAGTTTCTTCTTGCTATCCGCCACCACAAACGGACCAGGCATACGCATCGCCGAGAAATCCTTGTCACCGTTCAGGCTGAACGACATGTAACCGTCGGAGAGATCGCGCAGCCACGTCCCGACCACGCTCGCCTTCGCCGCGGGGACTTGGATCTGATAGGTGAAATCATCCACTTTGGCCAGCGTGCCCTTCACCGTTCCGCCCTTGGGCGTGGTGATGGAGGTCGCCTGACTCTGTCCCGTCTTCAACGCGCTCAGATCGGAGGACACCGCGTAATCGAGAACCTGTCGCACGCGCTTGCCCTGCAGTTCGAAAACGCCCGATGTGTTCTTGTCATCAATGTAATAGAAGTGGGGGTAGCCGCTTTCCTTGTATTTGAAGTCAATCCCCGCGCTATCCGCCAACTTGCGAATGCGCAGCTTGGCAACGTTCAACACATTGAAGTCCAGCTTGGCGCGGCGGACGCGTCCCTTGTGGGGGGTATCCACCGAGTGCGGCGCGCAAGCCAGCAGCACGTCGGCCATGATGTTCGCCAGTTCGCGCGTCTTCTTCTCGTCGAAGCCGCGCTGGGTGATCCACGGCGTGCCGAGACGAATGCCGCTCGGGTCAGCCGAATTCTTGTCACCAGGAATGGTGTTGCGATTGACCACCACGCCGATGATGTCGAGAATGCGCGCGGCCTGATCGCCGCTGAGACGCGTTCCGTCCTCACCCTCGACCGTCGTGCAATCCACGTTGACGAGGTGGCAGTCCGTGCCGCCAAACGGGACGCGCAGTCCGCGTTTCTGGAATTGGTCGGCCATGGCGATGGCGTTCTTCACGGTCTGCGCCTGCAACTTCTTGAACTGGGCGGTCTGCGCCAGTTTGAAGGTCACCGCCAGCGCGGCAAAGATGTGCACGTGAGGCCCACCCTGCTCACCAGGGAAGACAGCCTTGTCCAACTTCTTGGCGATGGCGGGATCGGTGGTCATCAACACTGCACCGCGCGGGCCGTCGAGGCTCTTGTGGGTGGTAGACATCACCACGTGCGCGTACCCGATCGGCGAGGGCACAGCGCCGCCCGCCACGAGTCCGCCGATGTGCGAGATGTCGGTCAGCAAGTACGCGCCGACCTCGTCCGCGATGGCGCGGAACTTCTTCCAATCGGGCACCCATGAGTACGAGGAGTAGCCCGCGATGATGAGCTTGGGTTTGTGTTCCAAGGCCAGCGCGCGGATGGCGTCGTAGTCCAGCTTTTCGTTGGCGTCGATGGTGTAGTGAACAGCCTTGAACCACTTGCCGCTGCGGTTGACGGACGACCCGTGCGAGAGATGTCCGCCGTGCAGCAGGTTGAGTCCCATGATGGTCTCGCCCAGGGGGATCAACGCCTGGTACACCGCGTTGTTGGCGGGTGCGCCCGAAAGCGCCTGCACGTTGACGTAGATCTGCTCGGGCTTGTAACCGTTGGCCGCGAAGGCCTCGGAGGCGCGGCGGCAAGCCAGCGACTCGACGATGTCGGCATATTCCACGCCCTTGTAGTAGCGCGGGTCGCTGTTGCGGCGATAGTGCGCCAGTCGCGCCGCGTAATCGAGGATATCTTCCTCGGGCATCTGGCGCCAACCCTCTTCGGGGTAGCCTTCGGCGTAAATATTCTGGAAGGCGGAACCCATCGCGTCGCGCACCGCCAGCGGGGCCTGGCTCTCGGACGGGATGAGGATCAACTTACGGGCTTGCCTCTCCTGCTCGACCTGAGTCAGAGCGTAAACGTCAGGGTCGAGATCCTTGAGAGAGCCGCGAAAAAGAAAGTCGGACATGGTTAGTCTCCTATGGAAGTAATGCGTCGCGCTCAAAAGTGGATATTTGTCCAGTCGAATCAGGAGCGGCGCATCCTTGAATTGAATATTTGTCAGACCATTTGATTGTAGGACGGGAAAGGGGAAGGGTCAAGTGAGAAATGACACATCCTCTTGACTCTCCTCCCACGGGAAGGTGTATAACCCCCATCGGAGGCTTCCCCATGATACGTATCGGAGACTTTTCCAAACTCAGCCGCGTTTCTGTGAAGACGCTGCGCTACTACGACGAGATGGGACTGCTCAAACCCGTCAGCGTGGATCGCTTCACGGGCTATCGTCTCTATGAGTTCAGCCAGTTGACGGTCCTCCACCGCATATTGGCGCTCAAAGAACTGGGCTTCTCGCTCGAGGAGATCGGCCGTCTCCTCGACGACGGGCTTTCGGTGGAGCAGATGCGGGGCATGCTCAAACTGCGAGAAACAGAAGTCCGCCAACGGGTCCAGGAAGAGACGGAGCGGTTACAGCGCGTGGAGGCGTGGCTGGGTCAAATCGAACAGGAGAAAGAAATGTCCAAGTACGATGTCGTCATCAAAAATGTGGAGGCGGTTCAAATCGCCTCGGTGCGCGATGTGGTCCCGACTCCGCCCGAACAGGGTGGGCTGTGGGGCGAACTGGAAGGGTACCTGGCGATGCAGCGCGTCCGCCCGAACGCCGCCTGCTTCACGCTCTATCACGACGAGGATTTCAAGGAGCGCGATTGGGACGTGGAAGTCTGCGAGCCGATCGCGGACGCGCTGACCGCGTCGCATCGTGTGAAGGTGCGCGGCCTGCCCGCCGCACAGATGGCCTGCACGATCCATCATGGTCCGTTCGTCACTATCAGTGAGGCCTACGCTGCCATCGGCAAGTGGATCGAGGCGAATGGCTACCGCATCGTCGGCCCGTGCCGCGAGGTATACTTGGAGCCTGCGAAGAACGGCAGCCAGACCGATCCTGACACAGTGACGGAGATCCAATTCCCTGTGGAGAAGGGATAAAAAAATTCGAGACCGCTAAATGTGGGCATGAAGGTATCCCGCTAAAAAAGATGACCGTCCGATTCGGCGGTCATCTTTTGATTCCCATCCTCGGGCTTTTTGGCAGAGCCTGAACTGTTCCTCCACAATTTACCCACAAGGAATATATTTCATCTTGACCCGTCCCTTTTATCATCTCGGCAAGGTTGGACGCAGTCCAGCCAACACACTCAAAAGGAGACAACTATGTTGAAAAACAAACTTCCCTTACTGATTGGCGGCTTCCTGGCGGTTTTGGTGGTCGTTGGAGCGATCGGCGCGGGCATTGCCTACGCGGACAACTCCACGCCTCCCACCGGGACCCTGGACGGGCGCGGCGGTCCTCATGGCGGTCGCGGCCTCGGGACGGCTGAACTCGAAGCCGCCGCCAAGGCCCTCGGCATGACTTCCGACGAGCTGTCCACCGCCCTGCAAAGCGGACAGACGCTCGAAGAGATCGCCACCGAAAAGGGCGTGGATATCGCCGACGTGCAGGCCGCCATCCAGGCCGTCCATCGTGAAGAGATGCGCGCCCAGATCGAGCAGGCCGTAACCGATGGCACGATGACGCAAGAGAAAGCCGACTGGCTGCTCGAAGGCCTCGACAAGGGCTACCTCGACGGCGGACCCGACTTCGGCCTCGGTTTCGGCCGCGGCGGTCATGGCGGACCCGATGGCTTGATCCAGCCCGCGGACAACGCCGTACAACCCACGGCTACTCCATAACGAAATCAACCTTTCAAAGAAAGGAGGCCTATGAAACAAAACGGGCGAGTCGCACATGCGGCTCGCCCGTTATTCGCAAAAGATGAAGTTATGGACGTCTTGGCCGATCGCCCAGCGAACGCTCAAAGCCATCGAGGTTGGCGCGTCCCTGCGGCATTTGCCCGCGCGCGAATTGGGTGGTGATCTCGCTGAACTTGCTGGTGAACTGGGTCAGATCCAGGTTGGCGCCCGGGCCTGCTCCGCCGCCGCGGCCCCCAAATTGTTTGAACCCCTCCTGTGCGTTGGCGCCGAGTTGGGCAAGGTTCATCAGTTCGTCGCGTGAGAGTTTGTTATCGCTCATGGCAATCTTGGCCGCGTCGATAAAATCGAATCCGCTTTGCAGGGCCGCGATCTTGTCGGTGGGAATATTATTCGGCTGGATCTGCGCCAACTGGTCGAGGCGTCCCTGCTGGTCGGCCTGCAAGACAGAGAGCATGTCCTGCGCCTGCGCCTTCAACTCTGCGGCGTTGGTTTGCGCGGTCTGCGCGGCGGCTTCGAGCTGGTCTATCGTTTCCTGCGCGAGCGCCAGTCCCTGCGAAAGCGTGGAACTGATCTCCTGCAAAGACTGGTCAATGGAACTGAGCGTGGAATTCATCTGCTCCAACTGCCCCTCGATGGCGTTCATTTCCGCGATCATCTGGTTGGCGAGTTCGTCGTACATGGCATAGTATTGCGCCATCAGGTCTTCGGCATATTCCACGTAGTAATCGGCGTAGTAATAGTATTCGTACACATACGCCACTTCTTCGGTCGTGACCGCGTCGTCAACCGTCGTCGTGGTGACGGCGCTGGACGTGGCTTCGGTGGCGGCGACGGCTTCAGCCACGGCCTGATCGATCAGCGCGGCCAGTTCCTCCTCTGTCAACGCGAGATAATCCACCGACGCGCCCGGCGTGGGCGTGGCGGGCGCGTCGGACTGCGGCGCGGGCATCCCCGTCAGCGCGGACGAGTTGACCGTGGCCTGCGCCAACGCCTGCGCGACCTGCGTCCCTGCCACCGCGGTATTGACCGCGTCGGTCTGGGCTTGTCCACCCATCGAGCAGGCGGTCAAAAACGAAACAAGAATCAAGACAGTAATTGTAGTTCGGGTTTTCATGAGGCCTCCTTGGTGAAAAACGGTTGGAATTTCGATGGGTATTTTTTACCCTCAAAACCGAGATTTGCACTTTAGAGGCTGTTTGCAATTGGAAAACGCCCCGCGATATGCGAGGCGTTTGTGGGCGCTGAGGGACTCGAACCCCCGACCACCTCGGTGTAAACGAGGTGCTCTAACCAACTGAGCTAAGCGCCCGTACCGCCATTATACAGTTGAAGGTTGCAGGTTGGCAAGTTGCGGATTACACTTGCCGGCGACCTTCGACTTTTGACATTCGACTGGAGTTTCTCATGCGATTCGTTCGTTTTCAACGAGGGGATGAAAGTCCACGCTTTGGCTGGTTGCACGAAGACAAGATCGGCGAGATCGAGGGCGACCTCTTCGGCGCGTATAAACGCCTGAAGGCCGAAATCCCGCTCAAAGAGGCGCGCCTACTGGCCCCATCCACGCCGAGCAAGATCGTGTGCGTGGGACGCAACTACGTGGAACACGCCAAAGAGTTGGGCAACGAAGTACCCAAAACGCCGCTCATCTTTCTCAAGCCGCCCTCCTCCATCATCGCGCCGGGCGAGACCATCCAACTCCCGCCGCAATCCGCGCAGGTGGAGCACGAAGCGGAACTGGTGATCGTCATCGGCAAACGCGGACGCAACGTCACCGTCGAGTCGGCGCGGGACCTGATCCTGGGCTACACCATCGGCAACGACGTCACCGCCCGAGATTTACAGAAGACCGACGGCCAGTGGACGCGCGCCAAGGGCTTCGACACGTTCTGTCCCTTCGGCCCGTGGATCGACACC
>Ga0268298_10006354_pt1 | contig 10770 bp, 7 predicted proteins | sample WWTPWeurt_MetaG_FD_194462 | JGI IMG/M metagenome (GOLD analysis project Ga0268298, IMG submission 194462) | Activated sludge microbial communities from WWTP in Nijmegen, Gelderland, Netherland - WWTP Weurt | ecosystem: Engineered > WWTP > Aerobic digester > Activated sludge | place: Netherlands... | reverse complement strand
GAAATGATTTGGATTTTTATTTGTTGCTTCCAAAAACTGAGTAAGTGCGTCTTCCCACTGTTTTTTCTTTTTGAGACGCAGTCCCATTCTGTAATGTCCTTCAGCCAGCGTTTTCTGGATGCCTTTACTAAAGCGTGACTCGCCACTTTTGGGGACACTTTCTTGCGCCCCCAGTGCTTTGTCTCCAGACTTTTCGCCATCTTTCACACCAGATTTATCGCCAGTGTTCTCAAAAATCTTGTCCTGATTTTGGGCTTGAGGAATTACAGCTGGCCACGCGCAGGCGGCTGTGCCCTGCAAAGAAATACACACCAGCACTGATACCAGAATGCAGGTTTTAGATTTGGGTGAAAGATAAGGACGAATCAAACCAGGCATTCAATTACAATAGCTCAAATTGCAATTAATTGCATCTATTTACCAGGCTTGGAAGCCCGAACCAGAGCGCGCTCCAGATTGCGTACGAATGTTTTCCATCCAGGTTCAGATATCGATTTGAGTGGCCAAACGAGCACCGTTTTCAATCTATTCATATTGCCACCCAATATATCAGTTAGAGCTCGGTCACCTACCACAGCCACTTCTCCTTCGCTTAGATTCAAGGTCTCAAGCGCTTTGAGAAATCCTTTAGCAAATGGTTTTTTGCCATGCCCTATGACGCGAATATTCAAAACTCCCTCAGCCTGGCGCATATAATCTTCTCTTTTGTTATTACTCAAAACCACGATCGCGCCGTCGAAAGCCTGGTGGGCAGCGTCAAGCCAGGCTTTAACATCTTGGGTAATCTCACCACTTTTAGAAACCATAATGGTGCTGTCCAAATCAAGAATCAACCCTTTGACACCACTTTCGCGCAACTTGTCTATACTCAAAGTAGTAATATCACCATCTGTTATATATGTCGCTTTAATAATCATTGCAATGCTCTAAGAACAGGGGATCTGAACTCTTACTCTTTCAATTATAAGTTTTACAGGAGCAAAATCTTGTAAGCCGCTCAGTACGGTATATCTAATAATGTATCATTGACTATTCGAGAAAGATGAAAGAACTAGCTCCCAAAATTCAAACAATGAATAAAGCAAGCCTGCCTGTAAAACACGTGGCCGTAATCATGGACGGCAACAGGCGTTGGGCCACTCAAAGAAAGCTACCGAAACTGCTAGGTCACCAAGAAGGGGTCAAAAGTTTAAAACGCCTGGTCAAACATGTTGGTGCAGCAGGACTCGAATATCTGACTGTTTATGCATTTTCAAGCGAGAACTGGCAACGTGCTGATGACGAAGTTTCGTACTTGCTAAAGCTTTTTGTTCAAGTATTGAGCGATGAAGTTGCCGAGTTGCACAAAAACAAGGTAAAACTGCGATTTTTAGGCAAGCTTGATGCGATGCCTGAAGATTTAAAATTGAAAATGCAGCGAGCCGAAGAAACTACTGCTGCTAACACCGGCTTGAATTTACAAGTAGCTATCAACTACGGGTCTCGTCTTGAAATTACTGAAGCTTTGAAAAAAATCACCAAAGACACTCTTTCAGGCAAAATCAATGTAGACGAGATCAACGAAGAACTGGTTAGCCAATACCTCTATACCAGTGAAATTCCAGATCCTGAACTTTTAATCAGAACTGGCGGCGAAATGCGCCTTTCCAATTATTTGCTCTGGCAATCTGCTTACACTGAAATTTATATCTGTGACGCACTTTGGCCTGATTTTTCGCCTGAATTATTCGACCTGGCTATCGAAGAGTTCAAAACCCGCCACCGTCGCTACGGCAGCTAACAATCAAAAACCATATCCGTTAACGGATATGGTTTCAAAAGTGTACGAGCGGAAGCTAGCAGATTTTTTAGAAGAACCTAAGGCATCATCTGGGAGAGCATTTTGCCTTGCTCATCGACTGATTTAATAAGACCTTCCAAATTGATTCGTTGACCACGAGCAGTAAGTACAACAAGATAGTGCCCGCCAGTCTCCATGAAGTGCAAAATACCCTGATCGGTAAGCAAAGTCATTTGCACAAGAGCCCCGCGATTCATACGTTGAATAGAGACGTCATTGTTTGAAAAGAGTGTAGCGCTCAAAGCTCCGATTGTCGCCACTTCGATGTCTGGCGGCAAAGAAGAACACACCACCGAACCATCACGAGCAACGAGCAAACAGCCTAAAATGCCATGTTTGCCGTTAAGCGAAGCTACCAGTTGTTTTACTTGCTCAGAGACATCTCCCGCCATGTTGATTCATCCTTTTGAAGTTATAAATTGTTTATATTATAGTGCTTCGTCTTCGTCTTCAGCATCTTTTGGCTTATCAGGCGAAAGTTTTTTCAAATCCAGAACATCGATCCATGGTTCATCGAGTTGAGTAGAAAAAACGTTTGCGGTTACTTCGATTTTATCGCCATCATGCAAAGAGCTAAGAAGCTTGCTTTTTGGGTCTTTTTCATTCTTAGGCATGGGCATTGCAATCTTCAGTTCAGAAAGTGGAACTTTGGAGTCAGGTCTTAGTACTAGAAAAGAAATATTGTCCTTTTGAGGGCGCATTGCTGGTTTGTAATTCAATGCCAGGTTGCAGTAAGCAAAAAAGTTAGCAGTGAATTTGACATTTTTGCCCAAATATTCGGCTGGCTTATCTACCAACTGAAGCGGAGTTACATCCACGACGTTTGCTATTACAGGATGCTCAACAACTGAAGCTTTGGCATCGGATTTTTTATCATCAGACTTGTCTGATTTTGCTGATTCCTTATCTTTGCTTTTGCTTTTACCATCATCTTTCTTCTTAGCATCGCTGTGCGCTTCTTTTTCAGGAGCCTTGGCAGGTGCGCTAATTGCAGGCGATAAGACACTTGACAATGCCGCGATTAGCCCGAATGAAAGGGCAAGGGTCGAAAACAGAGGTGATTTGCGCTTCAAAGATTTTTCTCCGGTATATGCTTCGAATCTCATATTACCAGAAGCTTATTAGGACTGCTCGAATAGCTTTTGTAATATGAGTCATGTAAATTAAGTTCTCATTCTAAAGGAGCCAAGGTGGAGAGTACCCCCGAGCAAGAGAAACAACTTTCGCCCATGATGCGTCAGTTTTGGGACGTCAAAAAACAGTATCCAGACTGCCTTTTGTTTTTCAGAGTGGGAGACTTTTACGAAACATTCGACGAGGATGCACGTATCGCCTCGCAAGAGCTTGACATCACCCTGACTGGAAGACCTGAGCCCTCTTATGCAAACGGCCGAATTCCGATGGCGGGCGTTCCATTTCGAGCCTATGAAGCGTATCTGGGCCGATTGCTTGCCAAAGGATATTCAGTTGCTTTATGCGAACAAGTCGGCATTGTAGGCGCTGAAAAAGGTCCTGTTGAGCGCAAAGTGACACGCGTCTTCACTCCGGGAACCGTGCTTGAATCACAGTTCTTGAATGCGCGCGAAAACAACTATCTGGCCGCAATTTACGCACAAAATCCAAACGCAGACGAATGGGGATTGGCTTATGTAGACGCTTCTTGTGGAGAGTTTTTTGTCTGTCAAACAAGTCTCGACCATTTGCTTCTGGAACTTGGACGCATTAATCCCCAAGAAGTACTTGTGCCATTCAAAGTGGTCAAATCAGGACCCAACAACCTGATTACAAGCGAAGTTCCAGATTTACCCGAAGTATTGAAAGACAAATATCGTTTTATCAATCGGACAAAATCCAGTTACAGTCACGACGGAGCGATAAAGAGAATTCAAGAAACCTTCAATGTTGCAAGCCTCGAAGGATTCGGTTGTCAAAATCTACCTTTAGCTGTAAGTGCAGCTGGAGCCATTTTGCACTATCTCGATCATACCCAGGGTGCACTTCGACCGGTATTCGAAGGTATCACCACATATGGTACCGAAAGCTGTATGGTGATGGACGAGAACACGCGTCGCAATTTAGAAATTTGCGAGACGCATCGTACCAGAGTTTTCGAAGGAAGTCTGCTCTGGGTATTAGACAAAACTCGCACCGCGATGGGTGGTCGCATGCTCAGGAAATGGCTCATGAAGCCATTATTCTCCGTACCGGAAATCAAAAACAGACAGTCTGTAGTGGCTTCGTTTTGCAACGAAAGCGAACTGCGTAAAGAACTTTACTCAAGACTTGGTCGTTTGAGCGACCTCGAGCGCTTATCAGTCAAACTGTCGTCGCAATCGGCTAACCCTCGAGACCTGGTGGCAATCAAAGACTCGATAGGCGAGCTGCCCGAACTCGCTAACTTGCTCAATTCGTCGCAGTCTGAATTCTTGCACAATTTGCTTGTATCTCCAGATGAATTACTCGAACTGCGTCAAAAAATTGAGAATTTGATTCAGGACGAACCTGCGCGAGAAATTACCGAAGGCAATATTTTCAAAGCAGGCGCAAGCAAAGAGCTCGATGAAATCAGAGAATTGCTTGGTGGCGGCAAAGACTGGCTTGAAGATTTGCAGCAAAAAGAAATCGAGCGCACCGGAATCAAAAAACTCAAAATCAGTTTCAACCGAACTTTTGGATACTACATCGAAGTCACTTCGGCAAACAAAGATATGGTTCCAGAAAACTATATCCGCAAACAAACACTGGCAAATGCAGAGCGTTTCATTACACCTGAGTTGAAAGAGCACGAATCGAAAGTACTCAACGCAGAGAAAAATCAAAACGACCTCGAATACAAAATGTATTGCGACCTCAAACGCGAACTGGCTCCAAAAGCCAAATTGTTGCACCAGGTGGCATTGAGCGTAGCGCGTCTTGACACCTTTTTGTCTCTGGCACAAGTAGCTTCAGAACGCAATTTCGTCTGCCCCGAAGTGGATGAATCGCAAATTATCGATATCAAGAATGGTCGACACCCGGTACTGGAATCAATCTTGCCCATGGGCAAATATGTAGCAAACGACGTTTTGCTCAAAGGTTCAAGCCAGGATCATCAACTTATTGTTTTGACCGGACCCAATATGTCGGGTAAATCGAGTTATTTGCGCCAGGTTGCTCTCATTTGCATCATGGCTCAAATTGGCTCTTTCGTTCCCGCTCAAAGTGCGCGCCTTGGCATTGTCGATCGTATCTTCACTCGAATTGGAGCCGTAGACGACCTCACTCAAGGTCAATCGACCTTCCTTGTAGAAATGAGCGAAACGACCCAATGTTGTCGACTTGCAAGCGACCGGTCTTTGATTTTGCTCGACGAAGTCGGTCGAGGCACAAGCACTTATGACGGTGTTGCAATTGCCTGGTCTGTAGCCGAATATCTAGCACAAGAAGTAAAAGCGCGCACCATATTCGCCACCCACTATCACGAGTTAAACGGTCTATCGAATACTTTTCCCCAAATAGAAAATTACCAGGTCCTGGTAAAAGAAAAAGACGGAGATGTTGAATTTATCCGGGCGGTAGTACCAGGTGGCGCCAGTCGAAGTTTTGGAGTGCAAGTAGCAAAAATGGCAGGCTTGCCATTGCAAATTGTTCAGCGCGCCCAATACTTAATCAATCAATTGGAGAAACGAGCAATTGTGTCCAAACTACTCGACGCTCCTAAGTTCAAAGAAAAAGACAGCACCGCAGACAATACCATGCAATTATCTCTGTTCGAAGCTGCATCTCAAAAAAATGATCTAATCGCCGTAACTGCAAGCTCTGGAGGCACGCAAAAAATAAATGAGGCTGAATAAAGCACTAGCCCTGACCTTGAGTTTAAGCCTGGGTGCAAGCACATTTGCCAATCCCATTTTCAGTCTGCCTGCATGGGCAGAAGCCACGCACTACACAGCTTCACTTGCCAAAGACGACATGACTTTGATGAACAGAGGCGATTGGAAAGGGCTTGTAAAAAGTCTTGAAAGCAAAGGCAAAGCAAGCAAGCTTACAAGCCACGAAAAAGCGTGGTTGATTTTCGCCTATCTTTTTCTTGGTGACTGCGACAAATTGAAAGATTTGAGCAAGTTGACCGAACTTGGCGATGCCATGCGCCCAATGCTTGTGCGCGATAAAAAACAAAGTCCACAAGAATTGAATGAAGAACAACTGAACATAAGTCACGACGTGTTTACGCGCGCCTATAGTCTTGTTTGTCAGGGCAAACCAGCTGAAGCAGAAAAGATGCTCGCTAATTTGCCCGAAGGATTATCAAACGACACTTATGCTAATTTTGCTCTGGCTGCAATTGCGGGCAAAAATGGCAAAGCCGCTGCTGCTGCTCAATTTTGCAAACGTGCCATAGATTTAGATCCACAATTTGGCTGGGGCTTTCGTACTTATGGATATCTGAATAAGCAGTGGCTGAATAACAAAGACGAGGCAGAAGCGGCGTTTCGCAAGGCTCTTGAAATTGAGCCTCGCCAGGACGAAGTTCGAAGCATGCTTATCGATATCCTTTTGGTCCAGAACAAATTCGACGAGTCGCTCGATCTGGCAAATGAAGCCATTCGTCTGGAGCCTAAAAATGACAAAGGGTATTTTAGACTGGCACAGATTTATGTTCAACAATGGCGTTTGCGTGAAGCGACCAGAGAATTGTCATCTGCTATTGCACTGAACGATAAATCATCCATTTATTACGCTCTGCGCTCAGACATCAAAAAATATCAAGGCGATATCAAAGGTGCGCTCGAAGACCAGCTTCTTGCAACCAATTCGACTACAGACAATGCGCAAAAAGTCATTCAATTAATTGAATTATCTTCGCTCAATTACGAAGTCGGCAATGTCCAGCCAGCAATAGACACACTCTATGAAGCACTTGCTCTGGATCCAAAAAATGTCGACACTCACCAGACTCTGGTCAAACTGCTCATAGCCGAAAAACAATGGCCCCAACTCATCAAAGAATACGAGCGTGCACTAGCACAAAAGCCAGATAACGCCGAATTGCATTTGTTACTTGGCGATGCACTTTACATGATCCGAAATGATGCTGAAGCTTTAGAAGAATACAAAAAAGCTGCCAATTTGAATGGTCAGGATCCCAAACCACATCGTCATATTGCAGCTTTGTACATGAATAATCTCGATTATGCCGAAGCTGCAAAAGCTTACAAACGCGCTTTGAATATAGACCCTATGTCGGTCACTGACCTGGTTTCGCTGGGCTTTTGCAACGCACAAGACGACGATTATTTGCAGGCTGAAGCCGCACTTGTAACCGCGCTTGCCTTGAAGCAAGTTTCAGGAGATCGCGGGCCACAAGACACAAAACGTGAAGACATTATTCGTGCACTGGCATCGCTTCTCTATATCGAAGGAAGATATGCAGATGCGCTCAGTCAATTCGAGGCGTTGATAGCCCTCACCCAGAATACGCCTAAGGCTCGTGAAGACCAGTTTTTACTTACACAAGCAAAAGCAATGAGTACTCTCAAAGAGAGTAGTCTGCAAGAATTCGTTAACTCATTCAATAACATCACTAACAACAAAGACTTGTACAGATTAGCTCTGGTACAAACTCTTCTTCGCCTGAACAAACCAGACATGGCAATTCAATTCATGTCTCATGTAAGCGAACATGTGGTGAAAAAAGACGCTCGCTGGCTCTTGCTCAAAGCACAAGCATTTAGGCAACTGGGTGCACTAGACAAAGCATCCAAGCTCATAGACCAATCAATCGAAGCTTGCTCTCCCACAAAAGATACTCAACCATCACTGCTTGCCGAGTGCATGATCGAAAAAGCAATGGTCCAGCTCGCCCACAAACAACCTGCGCAAGCTGAATCTACCATCCAACAGGCGATCTCGATTTATACCAAACATCCGCAATGCTATACGATCTTAGCTACAATCGCTCTTCATCGCAAAGACTATAAAGAAGCATCGACCTGGGTTCAAAAGGCTTTAGAAGTGAACCCCTATTTCACTGATGCTTACTTAATCGCAGGCGATATCAATATGCTTCAGAAAAATTTCAAAGAAGCAAGCAACAATTATAAAAAGGCAGCCGAGCTTTATCCTGGATTGCTCAGAGCACACAAAGCTCTGCTCAATTCTTATAACGCACAAAATCTGTTAGATGAAGCCAGACAAGAGCAAACTCAAATATCAGCAATGCAAAAAGGTGATTAGAATGGCAAGAAAAAGAACTCCAAAATATCTGTTGATTTTACTGTCATCGCTCTTTTTGCCTGCACTACCAGTGATGGCAGATCAAAACAAAAAGACCAGCACGCCAGTTGCTGGAGCGAGCAAACTCATCAATGGCTCAATCGAACACACCGATGAAATGCCGATGGAGAAAATCACTCCACTCGTACACCAGTTTCCTCAAGTTGATACAAGCTCGAATGCACCTAAACCCAAAATACCTGACTGGGTACCAAACTATGCAAGAGCCTCGGTCTATACCAACCAGACTATGACTATGAAAGTATTCAAACGCATGGCTTTGCCAGGTGGAAGCAAAAAAATCAAAGCCGAGATTCCAGACAAAGGCGCCACCATAAGAATCAAAAAAACAGTACTAGACAATTGGAAAGGCAAGTTTCCAAATCTGCCTTGCATGGTTGTTTGTGAGCCGTTTGGACCAGAAGGCAACTTCAAATTTCACAACGAAGACCCTCTAGGTCCTCGCGGTTATCTCGAGCGAATAGGACGAGACGAAGAAGGATTCGTCAACTATCGCTACTGGTTTGCCCCTCCTGCGCAAACAGTCTCAGAAAGCAAACCTGCCAAAGTAAACTAACAAAAATCTTTTTACGAAGCTTATGGGCTTGAAACTTTTTCGTCTGGGCCCCAGGCCCTGGATTACAGACTAAAATTTAAAACTACACTGACCATGGTCCGCAAAGCGAAAAGCATGTCAAGCCCAAAGAACAAATCCGAAAATTCGGTCGGATTCGTCAAGATAAAAGGCGCAGAACAAAATAATTTGCGCAATATAAGCCTTGAAATACCGCGTGATGCATTTGTTGTATTCACTGGAATTTCTGGCTCGGGCAAATCATCTCTTGCTTTTGGCACTTTGTATGCAGAAGCTCAGCGTCGCTATTTCGAATCAATAGCTCCTTATGCACGACGACTTTTGTCGCAATTGCCACCGCCCAAAGTGGACGAAATACTGGGGCTCCCGCCTGCAGTCGCATTGCAACAAAGACGTGCAGAGCCGAATACTCGCTCTTCGGTCGGGACAATTACTACTATTTCAAATGGACTGCGCATGCTCTTTTCGCGCGCAGGAAAATATCCGCCTGGCTTAGAACAAGTGGATTCTGACTATTTTTCTTATAACACTCAAATTGGCATGTGCCCTAAATGTCTTGGACTTGGGCAAACGCACGATATAACCGAAGAGTCTCTAGTACCCAACCCCGAACTTTCTATTCGCGAAGGAGCAATAGCTGCGTGGCCTGGTGCATGGCAAGGGAAAAATCTACGTGACATTTTAGATGTTCTTGGCTATGACGTAGATAAGCCCTGGAAAAAACTTTCAAAAAAAGATCGCGAATGGATTTTATTCACAGAAGAAAAACCAGTTGTAACAGTTCATGCCATACGCGAGGCACACCGTATACAAAGACCTTATCAAGGCACTTATATGAGCGCAGCTCATTATGTACGTCATACTTTTGCTTCTACCCAGAGTACAACTTTGCGCAAGAAAGCCATGCAGTTCATGATAGCGCGCACTTGCGAAGATTGTGGCGGTAAGCGACTTCGTAAAGAGTCGCTTGCTATAACTTTTGCTGGCTATGACATTTTTGAAATGGGCAAAATGCCTCTAAAAGAGTTGATTCAAGTTTTAAAAAAAGCACCAGAGCTGACTAATAAATCAGAACGATCTGAAGTGGCAAAAATGATTGTTCATGATCTAATTGAGCGATGCACCCTTATTTCCAAACTTGGACTCGATTATTTAGCCCTAGACAGATCTACACCAACACTGTCTGCAGGCGAATTGCAAAGACTGCGACTCACCACTCAATTGAAGTCTGGGTTATTTGGAGTTGTTTATGTTTTAGACGAACCATCTGCCGGGTTACATCCTGCAGATGCAGAAGCTCTTGTCGAAATGCTTCTTTTACTTAAGGACTCTGGCAATAGTTTATTTGTAGTCGAACACGAACTAGACATTGTACGCAAGGCCGACTGGATTGTAGACATGGGACCAGAAGCCGGAAATAGAGGTGGCGAGCTGCTCTATAGCGGACCCATAAATGGACTGGAGCAAATAAATTCACGCACTAGCGATTATTTATTTGGCAAAATCAAAAAAGCTCATTCATCAAAAACAGAAAGAAGACCAATAGAGCCGGACAATCGAATCAAATTAGAAAACGTCACAAAACACAATTTGCAAAATCTTAGTGTTGCTATTCCAAAAGGTGTTCTAACAGTGGTGACAGGAGTTTCTGGCTCGGGCAAATCAACACTTATTAGTCAGGCACTTGCCGAAGCAATTAGAAATAAGCTTGGAGTCGAAGAAACAAAAGATGAAGACAGCGAAGAGCCAATGGACCAAGAAGATCTCAGCCTCTACGAAGCAAACCAGCGTGACCAGATAAGCAATATTTCGATAAGCGGGCTGGAAAATATCAAACGTCTTGTTCAAGTTAATCAAAAACCAATAGGGCGTACACCCAGATCAAATCTAGCTACTTACACAGGTCTATTCGATCATATACGAAAAAAATTCGCTGAAACAAAAGAAGCCAAAGCACGCAAATATAATGTCGGAAGATTTTCTTTCAATGTCAAAGGTGGTCGCTGTGAGCATTGCGAAGGCGAAGGCTTCGTATCTATTGAGCTGCTTTTTCTTCCAAGCGTGTTTGCACCTTGCAATG
>Ga0268298_10006353_pt1 | contig 10772 bp, 10 predicted proteins | sample WWTPWeurt_MetaG_FD_194462 | JGI IMG/M metagenome (GOLD analysis project Ga0268298, IMG submission 194462) | Activated sludge microbial communities from WWTP in Nijmegen, Gelderland, Netherland - WWTP Weurt | ecosystem: Engineered > WWTP > Aerobic digester > Activated sludge | place... | reverse complement strand
CACCCATATGAAACTCTCCGCCGGTTCCAAAACCATTTTTGAACAAATGGATCACCAGGAGTTTCTGCGTCAGGCAGATAGCTATGAAGACATGGACTACAGCACCCTCAATAAGGTCTATAAACTGCTGATCGAAATTGGCATGACCCATCCCATTCCGGTTTACCGGGCAAGAGAAATTAAACAGTGGGCCGACTCCAAGGCTTTCAGTGAAATAATGGCCGGTCGCTTCCCCACCAAGGACCAGGAAGTGACCACACGCAACTGCCCCCACTGCGGGGTGGAAGTGGCACCATCTTTCTTCTTCTGTCCGGATTGCGGTAAAAACACAAGGGTTTAAAACAAGCGCATGACAAACGGGAAGTGGTCGATCGCAGGCCGCTTCCCGTTTACTTTTGGAGACGCTTGAGTGCCGAGAATTACGGAAGAAAAGGGTAAGCTAAGACTAAGACTGTAACGCTGAGAACCCGGTATCCATGACAATGCCCCCCAAACCAATTACATACTTGCTCACTTTGGCTGCTTGCGCTGCTTCTTTCACCCAGTCCGCGGCACTGCCACCATCGGCGCCACCACCACCAGCCTCAGCGAAGCTTCCTCCCAAAGACAAAGCGCCAAATTTTCCGCCCGGCACTAGCCTGACGGCCAAATGCGAATATTACATTGCGCACTATCAGGTCGGTCCTGCCATCAAGCTTCTTGAGCAAGGGGTGCGCAGCAAACAAATCGACCCCCGCCAGTATTTTCGCTTAAAAGTTGAGGCTTTGCTCCGCGCCGGTAATAAGCAGGAAGCTGCACGCTGCCTGGATTTAGGACAGAGCCAGTTCCCTGATGACGCCGGTTTATATTACGTTCGTTCCAAAGTCTATTACGATACCAAGAATCCGAAAGCCAGCATCAGAGCCCTTAATAAGGCTATTGAGCTAAACCCTAAAATGGCGCCTGCATATCTTGACCGAGCCAGAGCCTATTTCATCATGAGTGAAAATCTCTTCGGCGAAGATCTTTTGAAAAAGGCTAAGGAAGATATCAATAAAGCCCTCGCGCTCGATCCCAATTTGGCCGAAGCCTATCACTCCAAGGGTGTCTGGCTCTCCCTGGAGCAACACAACAAGGAGGCCATACAGTACTTCAGCAAGGCCATTGAGCTTGAAAAGACGAATCACACTTATTACACGCACCGAGCCAATTCCTATAACAGCATGGGAGATTCAATTAGCGCTCTGAAAGATTTGAATGAGGCGGTTGCACTCAAGCCGAGAGACAAAAACGTCCACCTGGACAGAGCCAAGTTGCTCACCCAGATGAAGAAGTACGACGATGCCATGAAAGACTACCTTGACGCCCTCAAGATCGATCCCAGAAGTACCACCGCTCGCAGCGAACTGACTGTGCTATACCAGAAAATGGGACGTTATAACGAAGCCGTGGACGAATACACCAGAATCATCAAAGCCTCGCCTTTAGACGATGAGGCTTACCAGAGCCGGGGCAAATGTTATCAAGCCATGAAGAAATTCGACCTGGCCCTGAGCGACTTCAACGAAGCGATTGAGTTGTCGCCAGATTTACCTTCCCACTATGAAGCACGAGCCAAGTTGTATAAAGTAATGAACAAGGTTGAACTCTATAACAAAGACTCCCTCATGGCCCAAAATCTGCGAGAGAAGAAACCTTAAGACAGAGGTGCAGGTGCTGATGCATAAGAAAACCAGGCGGCGCTGCAAAAGTTATACGCCCATATTTACCCTCTGCCTGTCCTTACTTTTAACAGGCGCGTCGGCCCGGGCTGAAGACAGAGCCGGCCGGATAAGCGAACTGAAAAACAAAAGCATGCTCATGGCCAATACAAAGCGGTTCAAGGAAGCCATAGCCCTGAGCGAACAGGCCTTGAAACTTGATAAAGATGACGCAACGATCTACTTTTTGAGAGCCCGAATCAGAGAAGAGCAAAAAGATCCTGTTGCTGCGCTCAAAGAATTGAACAAGGCAATCGAACTCAATCCCAAATATGCCAAGGCCTATCTGATGAGAGCAAGAGCTTTCTATTTTCTGGCCGAAATGGATGAGGGAACGGATAATACCCTCAGGGCCAGAAATGACCTGGAAATGGCCTTGAAGCTCAATCCCCGCCTGGCAGGCGCCTATGACTACAAGGGTGTGGGTCTGGCCAGCGATAATAAACTCAAAGAAGCCCTGGTCTGCTTCAGCAAAGCAGTCGAGCTCGATAAAACGAACATCGGCTTTCTAAACCACCGGGCCATGGTTCTCAATGCCATGGGTAAAAAGATGGAAGCAACTGCCGATTTAAGGAGAGCCGCTGAAATCGAGAAGAATAACCCGCACGCTTGGATGACCTTGTCGCAGCAACTTGCCGACGTTGGTATCTATCAGGAAGCGGTGACGTCCATCAATAAAGCCATTGTGCTCAAGCCAAATCGCCTCGATAACATCTACAAACGGGCGCTGCTCTACCAGAAACTGCATATGTACAAGGAGGCCCTGGCCGACCTGAACAAAGTTCTGGAGAGCAGTCCATCCGATGACGACGCACTACGAATGCGCGGCGATGCCTACCTTGGCTTAAAAGACTTTCCCCGGGCTCTCAAAGACTACGACCAGGCTATCAAACTATCCGGCGCGCAAGCTTCACACTATCAGGCGAGAGCAAAGCTTCACCGATTGATGGGAAAAAATGCGGCCGCTTCCAAAGACGAAAGTACGGCCGCAAAATTGAAAGCTGAAAAACCGAAATAGTCTAACAGGTGGAAATCAAGCCTTTTCGGCCTCTACTTCCACTTCGTCGGTACCGTCACTGGCTTTCTTGCTTTCTTCCGACTTGGCTTTCAGCGCACCGCCGCAACTGGGGCAAAAGGCTTTCTCGCGATTGGCGGGAGTGCCGCATGTGGGGCAGGTAAAACCAGGAGAGGCACTGTAGCCGGCCTTGGCCTCAGCCTTCTGAGTAGGCGTGGCATCCGGATCGTTTTTCACTTTGATCTGATCGAGCTCAGCCTGCAATACGGCCATTTCGTGATCAATGGCGGTAGCTTCTGCCACAAGCTCCTTCAAACGCTCCTCGCTCACTTCCTTGTCGTGCTCGTACTTATCGTAGATGGCGCGACCGATTTCCATGAACTTGGCATTTTTCTTGCGCTCCAGTTCTTTAATTTGATTGCTCAGATTAAAGCCCTGCATCATTTCTTGTGAGCGCTCCTGCACTTTGCCCACTTCTTTGGCTACCGTGTTGATTACGTTGTCGATAATGTTCACTTTCGACTCTCCATATACAGGGAATGCTCTTACTGCTTTTATACCTCGTTTGTGGAAACGAGACCCAAATCTTAGGGAAGTTGCAAGACTCTCAAATATCAATAGCCTGCCGATCGTCCTTGGGCAGGGCCACCTGCACGCAGTTGCGTCCTGATGACTTAGCTTTGTAGAGGGCTTCATCGGCCATGGAAAACAACTCATCCGCTTCCATACAATGCAGGGGGAAATTAGACACACCGAGGCTGGCGGAAATATTGCCGTACTCAGGTATGGTCACTTCGTTTATGCGGCGACGCAAACGCTCGGCCGACTGCTCGGCCTCCTCTATTTCGGTATTTGGTAAGAGCAGACAGAATTCCTCGCCGCCATAGCGAGCCACAAAATCGGTGGACCGCGAAGACTGCTTGAGGACCTTGCCGATAGACCGTATCGCCTCGTCACCGGCCATGTGGCCGTACTGGTCATTAATACGCTTCAAATAATCCAGGTCGACAATAATGAGCGACAGGGGTTGTTCGTAACGCTTGGCTCTCTCGAATTCCTTGAGCAAGGTCTCGTTGAAGGAGCGGCGATTATTGACGCCGGTAAGACCGTCGGTAACAGCCTGGGTCTCCCGCTCCAAATGCAACTCGGCGTTTTCAATAGCCACGGACAGATTGTCTGCCAGTGAGCCAATCAAGGAAATATCATCGATACTCCAGTCCCGATCGAAGGCAATGTCCTGCAGGAAGAGCGCACCTAAAATTCGATCGCGCATCACCAGCGGCACAATCAAGCCGCTGCGCAGGGAGAGTTCCTGCAGGAAGGCCGGCTCATAGGTGCCCCCGCCGGTTATATCGCGGTCTTCGATACTCTCCGGTGTCTCCTTGGAAAGAGCAATACGAATAAATTCGCGCCCGCCCGGTGTGAAGAAAAGATGGCGGGAAGCTTCTACTCCATCACGGATATACTCAAAAACCTCAATATCGCTGACACCGTCTTCGTCGGTACGCTCCGCTCGCAGCAAGAGACAGCGACTCACACCAAATGTAGTACCAATTTTCTCCACCGTGGTGTCTACCACCTGCTTGATATGCACGGAACTGCGCACGGCATTGGAGATCCAGTAAACCAGGCGCTCCCGCTCAAGATGCTTCATACGGATGGCATCACGGGCGGTGATATCATGGATGAGCTTGAGAGTTTGCTCCTCCATAGAACTGGTCTTCTCTTCAATCTCCTCGTACTGCCCTCGCAAGCGCTCATTTTCCCGCTGCAATTCCTTCATCTCGAAGGCGCGAGAAAGGGCCACGGCAATTGGCGCACCAGCAATCAAATCTTGGGTATGCAAGGGGTCAGGCAGCTCCGGACCGGCCACCAGCACAATAGCCGTAAGAGTACCGCGAAAGAAGACCCTGACAAGATAGACCTGCCCGAGACTCTCAAAGGCGCTTATGGCAGCGGCCCGGTCCATACTCTGCAGCCAATCCGTGCCCAGACGCTCGACCCGAACATCACCAGTGCTTCGGGAAACCGGCGGGTCAGCCTCCACCAACCTCATGGCCATGTCGCCGGCACAGGCTTCCGTGAAACCCTCCACCAACTCGGACATTTCCCCCATGGCACCGAAGATGCACTGGTCGGAAAAGAGCTCCAGGTCAGGGTCCCACATCATTATCGCCGTGCTTTGAGCGCCCAGCACCCGGGCGCAAAGTTCGTGTATACAGGCCATTACCTCCTCCAGCTCGATGGCGGAGAGGATGTAAATCGTGTGCGCGCTAATATTTTCGTCGTGTGGCATACCTGCTCTTGATGTTCCACAAGTCACGGGTAAATTATCCATACACCGGGCTTTGCAGATTTTTCAAGAAATTTTCGCGAAAATCCAAAGGTCTTGCACCGGCGCCCACACCGCCGCAGCCGCCTCTGTCCGTGGCGCCTGAGGGCGTTTAGGCTGTAGAATACTCTTTGCCGCCAGGGAGAAATACCGTGCCCACGTACTTCAAAAGCCCCGATTTTACTGTCAAACTGGTCTGCGCCGGGTGTTATCTGACCTTCGGCATTGCCGGTATCATCTACACTATCGCCGGCGGCAGATACAAAGACGCACCCTTCTTCCGCTTTCACTTCATGCAGTCTATAGTGATCGGGCTCTTGCAGACCCTACTGCTCTGGGGCGGCGGCGCCATGGTTTCCATAGTGGGCGGCATACTGGGGCTTTTTGGCAATGCCCTGGATGGCATCACCGTCTTGATCACAGGGGGAGCCACCCTCGTCTTCAAGTTGATGGGCTTCGTCTTCAGCATCTGTGCCTTGCTTGGTATCATTCAAAGCCTGCGGGGCAAACAACTGGAAATTCCCTTTGTTTCCCGCCTGGTCAGACAAAACATGCGCTGAAAATGTCCGCACTTAAGCCTAAGCCTCTCAAAACTAGCCGGACGGTTAGGGCGCTGCCAACCTTGCCAGCCCGGCCAACCCTGCCATTGCTTTTGGCGCTGCTCTTCAGTCTCGGGCAGCCGCCGGTGCCGGCCCAGAGCCCCGGACCGTCCATTCTACCGGCCCGGGAAGATGCCATAGGCGGCGGCAACCCCTTTGAAGGGCTTGGCCGAGCCGATGATCCAAACCCCTCCCGGGTGGAAAAATATCAGACCCAGACTCCCGCCGCCGAAGCCGAAACCGCTCCAGCGGCAAGCCCGGAAAGCAGCACCAAGACTTCTGAAGCAGAAGCCGCCGCCAGAGAAAAGCCGGCCGTGGCGGGGGAAAAACCGAGCCAGTCAGGAGACAAGCCGCCCCAGGCAGGGGACAAGGCGACTCCGCCAGGGGAAAAGAAAAAGGAACAGCGCAAGTGGAAACTGCTTTCCGAACCCAAGACTTTGTCGGCAGTGCCCGACCCCATGGTCAAGGAAGCCCTGCGTGAAATGCAAAAGGGCCGCTACCAGGATGCTCTCAAGCACCTGGAGGGTCTCAAACGCCTTTACCCCAATGCACCGGAATTGGACTACCTGATGGCCATCGCCTGCGTGATGAGCTTGCGTTTCGAAGAAGCGAGAGAGCATTACGAAAAGGTCTTGCAGAGCCAGGCGCCGCCCGAATTGCATGACCTGGCCCGCAAAGGTCTCAATAAGCTCAAGTGAAACACAGGCATCAAGCCATTGAACTGACCGCCGCAAACTCTCGTCAGACGGTAACCGCCACAGCCCGCCCCAGAAAGACCATCAGATCTTCGGGATCATCAGTGACAATACCGTCCACTTGCATTTTCAAAGCGCGGCTCCAGGCCTTGCGCCCGTTCACCGTCCAGGGATTGACGCCAATTCCGGCCTGGTGACATTGCTCCACCACATCGGGGCGACAGCTATCAAAACAAGGGTGAAAATACCTGGCCCCAAAGGTGGCCGCATAGGCCGGCAGATCAATTAGAACGGCATCGGCCAGGACCGCCAGTTGATACTGGGGAGCTTTCTGGGCCAGGTTCCTCAACACATAATGGTCAAAGGAGCTAAGAATAAGGGTTTCCGGATGGGGATAGGATTCGATGAGAGCCAGGAGATCATCCTCGATGCCCTCATAGCTCACCGGTGCATTCTTCACTTCAATGTTGAGAATGCATTTGCCGTCCACCAGGTTCAGCACTTCCTCCAGAGTGGGCACCTTCTCGCCCTTGAACTCCTTGTCGAACCAGGAACCGGCATCCAGTCTGCGCAACTCGTCAAAACTGACATCAGCCACCAGGCCGACGCCGTTGGTGGTGCGGCTCAGGTCTTCGTCGTGAAAAACCACAAGTTCGCCGGTGGAACAGCGCTGCACATCAAGCTCGATGCCGTCCACCCGCAGATCAAGGGCCTGGCGAAAAGCGGCCATAGTGTTCTCAGGCGCCCACTCACGGCCGCCTCGATGAGCGAAGACCTTTACGGTTTTGGCATCCACCACTGCATATCCTCTTTAGTTGAAGCACCTGAACTCTGTTCTGAACCAGGCCCGGAACCGGCCCCAATCCAGAAATAATTTCAGAAAATACTTCCGAAATCAGTTCAGAAACCATAAGAGTCTAGCAGACCTGAATGCCCCTGCTTACTTGAGATCGAGCACTTTTTGCGGATGCAAAATGCCCATATTGAGAGTAACAATGAGCTTGGGAGGCTTGACGGTAATCTTCTCCAGGGGAGCCTCTACACCGTGCTCCATGCCTACGAGACCGACAATATTCTTCAATACCAGAGAATCTTTCTCCATGCCCACTTCAAAGCGCATGCGCTCTTTCTGCTTAATAATGTAAGAGCCCCAGCGTTCGGTGGTGGGATGCTCGTTCACAATACTGATGACATTGGACTGCCGAATTACCTCACGCACATGGGAGGCAATGGCTCTGATCAGGCCGGGAATCTCATCCACCGAGCCAAAAGTCTCCATCAAAACCCGATGCACCAGGTAACCGTGCAAGGAAGCACCGTCAGGCCGGTCTTGCAGGAATTTGATTACCCCCGAAAATGGATCGGAAGCCCCCTTGACTATACCCCTGGCCACCTCTACGAGGTCTTTCTCACAAGACATCAAAGTCTCTAAGATTTGAGCATCCAGAGTCTGGCGTTTGCAAAAATCGCAATTAATGGCGTGGTTCAGATTCACTTCGAATAGCCCTCAATGAAGTTCCATGCAACGGACCTAATGTTCTTCTGCCCAATAAAGCTGATAATAATCACCGTCTGGAAGGTTACCTTGGGCAGTTTTTTGCCTTCCCCCTGCAAACAAACGGGGAAAAGGCGCAAAATTAGGGGCACCAAGCAAGAAACCGGGGAGGTTAAATGACAGGCAAGAAGAAAGTAGCAGTTGTCATACCGGCAAGATATGCCAGTACTCGCTTTCCCGGCAAGCCCCTGGTAAAAATTGCCGGCACCACCATGATCGAAAGAGTCTACAGACAGGCAAAGGCATGCCGCCTGGTAGACGAAGTGCTGGTAGCCACCGACGATAACCGTATAAAGGAAGCAGTAGAGGCTTTCGGCGGCAACCTGATCATGACCCGGGACGACCACCCCACCGGCACCGATCGCCTGGCGGAAGTGGCAAAATCTCGCCCCGATCTGGACATCATCGTCAACATCCAGGGCGATGAACCCCTCATCGACCCATCCATGGTCGACCAGGTCATCGCCCCGGTGCTCGAACAAGACGTGGAAATGTCCACCCTGGCTTATCCGCTCACCGAAGACAAAGATATTGAAAATCCCATGATCGTGAAGGCCGTGGTGGGCGTAAATAAATTCGCCCTCTACTTTTCACGACTGCCGGTGCCCTTCGACCGCGACCGCGGCAGCCGCCGGGCCGATCTGGCACCACCAGCCAGACACCTGGGTCATGCCGGACTCTATGTTTACAAACGGGAAACCCTGCTGAAAATAGCTGCCCTGCCGGAGACGCCCCTGGAGTCAATGGAAAAACTGGAGCAGCTGAGAGCACTTGAAAACGACGTCAAAATTTATGTTGTCGTTGTAGAAAATGGGGTGCGCACCCCAGCCGTAGATGTTCCGGAAGATGTTCAAATAGTGGAATCTTTTCTGGCGGCTCTATCGTCAAAGGCCGTATCTACAAAGTAAAAAACTCTAGCCTGGAGCGAATAATGAAATCTGAATCGAAACTGACGAGCAATATCCTGGCGGTGTTATCGCTTTCCATCCTGCTCTCCTACCCGGCCCAGGCTGCCAACGATTCAAGGCAAGCCCGCTACGCCCCCGCACCATCCGCGGTGATGCCCCAGACCATGGAGCCTAAAAACGTACCCGACTTTGCCAGCGGCGGACAGGGCAGCACTGAGGGCACAGCCGGCACTCGCATTCCCACCCAAAACGGCGGTCAGCAAAGCGGAGCGGCCCTGAGAGCCGACGCCGCTTCCACAACGCTACCGGTTTCCACCCATTTGCGCCTGGTTCTGGAAACCATCGTAGATGCTAAAACAAGCACACCCGGCGATATTTTCGAGGCCCACGTCAAAGACGACCTCTTCATCGGGACAGTTTTGCTCTTGCCCAAGGGCAGTCTGGTCAGAGGGCGAGTGGCAGAAGTGACAAAGCCCAGACTTCTGAGCCGGGCAGCCAAAATTGGTCTCAAACTGGAGCAGATTGTCACCCCCCAGGGCGAAGTGATTCCCCTCGATGCCGCCCTAGAATTTCAAAAGGGTCTCACCAATAACCGCGGACAGCTAGATCCCGGCACCAATTTCGGCACCCGGGTAGAATCGAATGTCAAATCGGTCACAGGCATGAACAGCACCGGCACCGCCCGCAGTGCGCTGATCGCTGCCAACGTGGCTACCTTAGGCGCACCGGCCATCGCCACAGCCATAGGCAGTTCAGCCATTGCCATCTTCAAAGCCGGCGACAACGTCAGCCTCTCACCGGGGCAAGAACTGGAAGTGCAACTGACCAATGATCTCGGCTTGCAACTAAACTGAATCGAACTTTGCTGCACTCAGGCGAGCCGGATCGAAGCAAGCGAAACCGACTTAGCTAAAGTAAGCCAAGCTAGACCCAGTCACGCTGAACTGAACCAAGCATAGCAAGACCAAACCGGACCAAACCAAACCAAACCAAATGTGCCTGAGCAGACAAACCGTCTGCAGCGGTTTTATTCTAAGCCCTGGTGGGTTTCTTCTTGAGCTGTTGACGCACCATATTCAAATTGGCTTCAAAGGTCTTATTGGCCGGCTCTAAGTTAAGAGCGCGCAAGAACTCTTCAGCCGCTTCCTCCAGATAATTGCGCTTCTGATAGATGACGCCCAGATTGTTGTGAGCCCAGGCATTGTGAGGCTGCATCTTCAAGCAGGTCTTGAGCTCTTTGATGGCTTGATTGAGCTTGTCTTGCTTCACATAGAGATTAGCCAGGTTATAGTGAGCTGAAACCAGATAGAAGTTGTGGTTCAAAGCGGCCAGATACTGTTCCTCGGCACCGGCATAATCACCCTCCTGGGTAAGGAGAGAACCAAGGTTAATGCGAGCCTCCAGGTAATCCGGCTTCTTGCTCACTATGTATTTGTAGCGCTCAATGGCTTCCTTATTGCGCCCTTGCAGGTGCATGATCACCGCCCCCTGGTGCTGCGCCTCCCAGAAAAGGGGCTTGAGAGCGAGAGCCTTATTTAGTTTAATCAGGGCTTCCTTGTACTGCTTCTGCTTGGACAAGGCCATGGCTTCTTTGTAGAAGCGGTCCGGATCACGTTCTTCGATGGGCAGCTCGGGAGCGAGAAGCTCTTGCAGCATCGCTTTCTTCTTCTTCTCTTCCTGCTCTTCCCGATATTCGCTTTCTTCCAGCTTCTCAGCTTCGTCTATAGGCTTATCAATGCCGGGTCTGAAGACACGAGCTTTTTCTTCGCCTTCGCCCTTCTCACCTTTCTCGCCTTCGCCTTTAGCCTCGGCGTCCGCCTTCTTGCCCTCGCCTTCCTTACCGGTGCTCTGGGAGGCCTCAACAGCCTCGCCGGCCGGAGCCGGTTTCAAATCTTCGCCGGCAGCTTTGCCGCCTTTATCCTCCGGAGC
>Ga0268298_10006352_pt1 | contig 10773 bp, 6 predicted proteins | sample WWTPWeurt_MetaG_FD_194462 | JGI IMG/M metagenome (GOLD analysis project Ga0268298, IMG submission 194462) | Activated sludge microbial communities from WWTP in Nijmegen, Gelderland, Netherland - WWTP Weurt | ecosystem: Engineered > WWTP > Aerobic digester > Activated sludge | place: Netherlands... | reverse complement strand
GCCTACTGCTATCGGATCAGGAGGGGGAATAGGAACGAATCCGGACACTCCAGCCGGAGGAATAGGAGGAGGAGCCATAAAAATTGTTGTATCTGGAACCGCTTCCATTGCCGGATCTCTTACTGCAAACGGAGGGAGTGGAGGAACTAATTCTTGCAATTCCGGAGGCGGAGGCGGAGGTGGTTCAATATGGCTTTCTGCCGATACTCTCTCCGGAAATGGATCTATTACTGCGAATGGAGGAAGTGCTGCAGACGGATGTTACGATTCCGGAGGCGGAGGCGGAGGAAGAATCGCATTGTATTGGACGACAAGCAATACGCATAGCGGAACCCGAAGTGCCTACGGAGGAAACGGCTATAGCGCCACGCATGGAGGAGCCGGAACTATATACACCAAAGCTGCTGCTGCAACGAACGGCGATCTTCTCGTAGATAACAACTCGCAAAATGGAGCAAATACCACTGTATCTTCTTCTGATACGTTCGATAATATGACGATCAGAAACTATGCAAAGTACGTTATTCCAAGTACATATATTGTTACGCTTACCGCATCAAGCATGACCACCACCGCTAACTCAAGCATGACGATAAACTCAGGAGGAACATTTACCGCAAATAGTCTTACTACTATCACGAACTTTCAAATCAGCAACAGTTCCACGCTCTCTCTTCCGGCATTCACTACTATGTCCGGTTTCACGATGACAAACAATGGTGTATACAATCACTCCGGTTCTACTCTCACCATTTCTTCTGGATGCACATGGTACGAAAACGGCACAAATCCGGCTATAGGAACGTCTCCGGCTATCACTGACATTGTTGTAAACGGCACCCTTGAGTTTCGAAACCAAAACACTACCGGTTCCGCTGTCTCTTTTTCAACGGTTACGGTTAACTCCGGAGGAACACTTACTCACCAATCTAATTCTACTTCTCAAACGGACGGACTCAATCTTTCCCTCACAACACTTACCCTCAATTCCGGAGGTACCATAAGCGCTAACTCAAGAGGATTTTCTGGAGGAAATAGCGGGCACAGAGATGGGTATGGAACAGGACCGGGAATAGGAAGTTCGGGTAATCAAAGCGGAGGCGGAGGTGCAGGAGGAGGAGATGGCGGAAGTTCACAACAAGGGTCTTCTGGAGGAACGGCGTACGGTTCCGTTTTATCGCCTACTGCTATCGGATCAGGAGGGGGAATAGGAACGAATCCGGACACTCCAGCCGGAGGAATAGGAGGAGGAGCCATAAAAATTGTTGTATCTGGAACCGCTTCCATTGCCGGATCTCTTACTGCAAACGGAGGGAGTGGAGGAACTAATTCTTGCAATTCCGGAGGCGGAGGCGGAGGTGGTTCAATATGGCTTTCTGCCGATACTCTCTCCGGAAATGGATCTATTACTGCGAATGGAGGAAGTGCTGCAGACGGATGTTACGATTCCGGAGGCGGAGGCGGAGGAAGAATCGCATTGTATTGGACGACAAGCAATACGCATAGCGGAACCCGAAGTGCCTACGGAGGAAACGGCTATAGCGCCACGCATGGAGGAGCCGGAACTATATACACCAAAGCTGCTGCTGCAACGAACGGCGATCTTCTCGTAGATAACAACTCGCAAAATGGAGCAAATACCACTGAGGTGGCAAGTAGTCCCTATACGTATGATAATGTTACCATTCAGAATTATGGAAAATACATCCTTCAGAATAACATGGATATTGAGGTAAATCTTACCATAGGAACAAATGGAACACTCGATGTCTCGACAGGAAATAGACAAATTAACTTAGCCGGAAATTGGATAAGAACAGGAACCTTTACTCAAAGAAGTGGAACGGTTATCTTTGACGGTGCAAGTCAATCTCTCACTGGAAGCACAACCTTTTACAACCTTACGAAGACTGATTCTACAAACGATGGGAGTAATGTAACACTCATAGTGGACGATGCTTCCACGGTTACCATAGCATCTGGAGGAACACTAACGCTTACAGGTATTGATTATGATGATTTGGTTGTATTGCAAAGCGACAGCTCTCCAAACAAGTTTGATTTCTCTATCTCTCAAGCACAGAGCGTTTCATGGCTCAGTATAAATGACAGTGAAGTATCCGGATCTGCCAGTATTACTGCGACCGATACGATTGATTCCAATACAGACAAAGGAGAATCTGCTCCACACTGGGTGATTAGTGCTCCAAACTATCCCCCGTCAGCCTCTTCCCTTGGTCCTGCAAACAAAGTAGACGGTTCCTATACCACCGCCACACAGCCATCCCTTACTTTCACCTTAAGCGATCCGGACGGTGCTGATACTGTGCAATATCAAATACAAATAGATGATACTATCAATTTCTCGTCTCCTGTTGTTGATTATACTTCCGCTCTCCAATCACAAGGAGCAACTTCTTTCACAGTAGGACAAGCAGAAGGATCGGGAACCTATACAACGGGAAATGCCGGTCAGGTTTTAGCATCCGGAAGTTATTACTGGAGGGTGAAAGCGATTGATAACAATGGTGCCACATCCAGCTTTTCTACGGCCAATTCCGGCAGTATTGCTTTTATTGTAAATCAGCCTCCTACTTCAGCAATTTCCGTTCCAACGAACGGATCCTTTCACAACACGTCTCTTACCGATGTGTCTGGAACTGCTTCCGATTCCGATGGCAGTATCGCTTCCGTTCTTCTTTCCATACAGGATACCGGTTCTGGTTTGTATTTTGACGGATCAAGCTTTTCCAATCTTTCTCCACAATGGCTTGCTACTTCAACGCTTGATAGCTATGCACACTGGACACGTGCAGTTTCGGGTATTTTTTTTGACGGAAGCGAATACGAGATTACACCGCGATCTACCGATTCATTATCGCAAACCGTTACAGAAACAGCGGTTACCTTCACCTACGACATCACCAATCCTGCTTCTACGATTACAGAGCCGGACAACGGTCTCATCTATGCCTCACTTTCCACTGCACAGGGGACGATCACAGAAACCACCAGCGGTATCAATACCTTCGAAATCCAGATACGAGACACCACAAACTCTACCTATCTCCAAAGTAACGATACCTTCTCCTCTTCTCCAGCATGGATTGTTCCCGATACGCTTACCTCTACTACCTGGAGTCACGATCTCTCCTCCGTTGTCTTCTCCGATGGACACACCTACGAAGTAGAAACCCAAGCAACAGACAATGCTTCCAACACCCAGTCTCCCAATCCAACGGTAGCCTTCACTATCGATCAGAGTGGTCCAACATTGTCTAATCTCACACCAACACTCAACAGTATCTCCAACACCTTCTCGGGTATTACGGGAGAAGCAACCGATGCATTGAGTAACATCTCTGATGTGATCGTTACCATTAAAGATAGCATGAATAACTACTTTAACGGTTCATCCTTTGCTTCACTTGTACCAATATGGCTTTCCGCATCCACGCTGGATGGATTTCTGCACTGGACCTATTCTCTATCACTTCCAAGCGATGATACCTACACCTATCAGGCACAAGCGGAGGATGACGTATCGAACACGACACTTTCCAGTATCACTGGATTCACCTACGACATCACCAATCCTGCTTCTACGATTACAGAGCCGATGGACGCGCAAACGGTAGATGCTTCACAATCCATAACTCTTTCCGGTACAGCCTTAGACAATCACGCACTTCAAACTGTTGAAATTACCATCCGTAATTCCGCTGATACCACCTACTTTGACGGCAGTGGCTGGAGTGCTACTGAGACATGGCTGGATACAGTGACCTCAGATGGATTTGCGACATGGAGTTTTGAACTTGTTGCCAACACACTTTCTCCCGCTTCTTCCTATGTCATTGTATCGAGGTCTGCTGATACTGCGGGGAACGTGCAGTCCGCGCTTTCTTCTGTTGATTTCCAAACACAATCATTAACAGAAGAAACTCCTGAAGATGGTAGTGATGATGAGGATCTCGCTGAAAAAAAGAACAAACCGTCGGATGTAAAAGCCGTTGTTTTATACGGAGATGATCTGCGTGTCAAACTCTCATGGAAAGATAATTCTGATATCGAAACGGAATACTTGGTAAGACGGAAACAGCCTGGTAAAGAAACATTTACAACGATTGCAAAGCTTGATAAAAATGCCGAATCGTACACCGACAGAGATGTTGCTATAGGTAGTACGTATCTCTACAGAATTGTGGCGCAGGATGATGATGACAACGAAAGTCCGGACAGCAAGACTGTAGAAGTACGTATACTGGAAACAAAAGAGGAAAAAATGACAGAAAACAGTGCGTTCATTCCTGATACTACGTCTGTTGAAGATGCATCGATCGTTTCTCCTGGAATTACTTCCATCAATGCGTTGTCTCAATTAGAAAAAGAAGACAAAAATGGCAAAAACAAAGACCAAAAAGACAAGGAGAATTCTTTGATATCGCGTGCGGAAGCGGTGATAGATTCTCCTTCAGTGAAAAAAACTTTTCAGGTGGCGGGAGTTTTGACCGGAGCAACGGCGGCAGCAACTTCAATTTTATTGCCTATTTTGCAAAATGCTCCGCAGGCTTTGCGGGGAAGCGCCGGATCCATGTTCGGTAGTTTTATAAAAAGAAGAAAGGATAAAAAATGGGGTATTGTTTTTGATCGTGATACAAAATTTCCAGTGTCTGGAGCAACCGTCTCTTTGATTGACGAATCACAACAAAGAATTGTTGAAACGCAAGTGACTGATCGTGAGGGGAGATACGGTTTTCTTCCACGTAGTGGTATATATACTTTGAGTGTTCAAAAGGGACAATATACCCTTGACACCTCTTCTTCGACAGATGTCTTTTATGGTTTGCTGTATCAGGGAAATTCTTTTCGTGTAAGTTCCCAAGATCAGATGATTGTTATGAATATTGCACTTGATCCGCGAGGATTTGACTGGAAACGTCATGCCCAAATGACCGTTGCGCGACATCAATCGTTTTTTTTCACGCTTATGCATTATGGGACGGGAGTTTTTTTTCTCGGCAGCTTTTTCTTTTCGAGTATAGTGGCATACCGATCATCTGCTTTAACCGACATATTTGTTGTATTGCTGCACGGTCTCTTTGTCGTCCTGTTTTTGTTGGTAAAACATCCTTTTGGAAATCTTGCTGATAAGAAAACCGGTTCGCCTGTTCCATTTGCTCAAATCGAATTGTTTGATCCTCATACCAGTCGCCGAGTAAAATTTGCTGTTACCGATACGTTGGGTCGCTACTATATGATTGTTGATCCTGGTATGTATCGCCTGGTTATAAAAGGATCAAAACTTTCCGGAGAGTTTTTTCAAAAAGAATCCGAAGTGCATTTGAAAGAAGGTATACTAAGAGATACAATAGCGGTGTGATGGAGAGTAGGCATTCATTTTTTATTGTTTGAAATATGCATAGTAAAAACGCACAATGTATCGGTATTTTTGTGATGGTATGTATCGCATGGTTTGTGGATACTAACTTTGTATTTGGCGCAAGTGCAAATGATACAGTGTCACCAGTACAGCTGAGTGTGTCGGCTACTCTCTCTATTTCGTGCGATGCAAGTGTCTCTATGAATGCTATTAGTGGATATGGGCAATCCGCTTCTACATCGCAAAACGAAGTTACTTGCAATGTGAGGACGAACAATTCTTCCGGATATAAAATGGAATGGCAATCTTCTGCTGCAACAATGACAAGTGGCGGTGATACGATTGGAGCATATACACCAGCGATTGTGGGAACAACTGAACTATGGTCTGTTTCTTCGGCTGATTCTGAATGGGGAGCAAAGTTATCGAGTGGAAGTGAAATATATGGAGCTTCGGAACAGTCCGCATGGGGGACAGGAGATACGTATGCCTCTGATAAGTGGTTGAATGTCAATAATACGGCGGCGTACCAGTTTTTTTCCAGGTCTGTTGAGTCTTCAAGTGACGGAGATGACCAAAAAATTCGTTTTGGTGCGGAAGTTGGATCGTCAAAACTTCAGCCAAGCGGAACATATTCGGTTGATGTAACTATTACAGCGACGACTCTCTGATTTTTGCATACATATATGAGGACGCATTTCATAATATTTGTATGTATCTGTTTCTTTCCTGTTCAAGCTTTTGCTATGAAAACGGAAGTGATGGAAAATGTTCCGGCGGACAATTCATTTCCGGTTGGACCGACGTCGTTTAGTATTGATGCTAGTCCAGGAGACAGTATTATCAAAACGATACAAATAGATAACCGGTTTGGAAGGTCAAAAAACTTTTCTATCTCGGTAGAAGACTTTCAGGGATCTGAATCGGATCCGGCACAAACCGTTTTGCTTCAGGGAGAAAAAAGTGGGCGATACAGCGCGAAGGACTGGATTACTTTGGAATCAACAGGCTTTACTTCGAATCATCACGGAGAACGCACGCGCATGAATGTGACAGTTCGAATACCTGAAAATGCTGATCCCGGTGATCATTATGCTAGCGTTATTGTTAGCGCTGATCCTGATGCGGTGCAGGATCAGGAAAATTTAGGAGAGGCGAACGTCCGTATTATCAGTCGGGTGGGAATATTGTTTTTCATCCGTGTTCTTGGGAATATCGAGGAGAAAGGACAACTCCAATCTTTTGAGTCGGTCTCCCGATGGTATTGGGAACAGCCGGTCAATTTCAATATTGTATACAAAAATAGCGGAACGGTTCGAACGCGTCCATTTGGAGAGGTGAGAATAACCAATATATTCGGATCTGTGTCTGGAGTTATTTATGTTGATCCGTACACGGTGTTGCGGAATTCAATTCGTGGAATGAAATATGAATGGCATCCGGAAAATTTGCCATTTGGTCGGTATGCTGCGACGCTGAAATTATATAACGGGTATAACGGATTGTTTGAAGAAAAACAAATATTTTTTTGGATTTTTCCATGGAAACAGTGTGGAGTAGGTATTTTATTGGCTGTAAGTGTATTTGCGCTGATCAGATTTTTTAGGAAAAATTTTGAAGTGAAGAGAAAATGATTTCGTTCCCCATGAAGTGTTTAGAGAATGGCACAAGTAATATATGAAAAATTTTTGCAATATATCTTTTCGATATATTTTTCACAGTTTTATGCTAAAGGTGTTATTTTTGCCTGTCTGTATTTTTTATACATTTTTTCCTGTCCAAGTTTCTTTTGGAACATCCGTTGGGCTTACTGTGACGGATTCGGAAACTTCTGTTTCTGATTCGGACGGAAATAATGGGAATGATAGTAATGATGATAGTGGCGGATCGTCTTCTGGAGGTATAGAAACGCACTATCCAAAACAGGACGTTATTATTCCTATCGAAGACACATTTATTTTTCAGCCGGATGAAAAATTTAATAATCAGCCAAATAAATCTTCCGCGCATGATGCGAAAAAACAGACGGCATTAACTGTCTTTTTGGATCATGCGAATAAAATAGGGGAATATGTAGCCTATGTTTTTTCAGATCCAGCATTGAGAAAGTCATTTCATTTCTCTGGAGTTACAGCAGGAACGTTGTCTGTGATAGCTTCTCTCATTATTCCATTTTTGGAAAATACTCCATGGATGCTTCGTGGCGGACTCATGTCTTTTTTTGGGAGTCTGATGAATAGAGATAAAAAAAAGAAATGGGGCATTGTTTTTGACCGAGATACAAAGCGCCCTATTTCCGGTGCTATCGTATCACTATTTGATGAAGAGAAAAAAAGAGTTTCCGAGACACAAATCACCGATCGCGAGGGGCGATACGGATTTTTGTCGAGGCAGGGATTGTATAGTATACACGTAAAACAGGGACTATACAGTATGAATTTTTCTGAGTCGTCAGATACCCTGTATGGGGATTTGTATCAGGGCAATGTTATTTCGGTGCATGATGTATCGCAAATTATAGCCGAAAACGTAGCTTTGGATCCAAACGGTTTTGATTGGAAGGACTTTACCCGTCGGGTAACCGGTATGTATAGATCGGCTATCATTGTTTGGTTAAATCGGTTTTTGCATGTTTTGTTTTGGGGAAGTTTTGCGTATTCTGCATATATCGCATATTTTTCCTCGAATATTGTAGATCTTCTTATTTTTTTAATACATGTTTTGATCGCCTTATTCCTTATGTTTTCACAGAAGGCATTTGGTATAGTTTCAGATAAGTTGAACAGCAATCCTGTGCCCTTTGCGCAGATAGAGCTTTTTTTGAAGGATAAGGGTATGGAACAGAGAATGCGTTTCGCTATTTCTGATACTATGGGAAGATACTATCTTCTTGCTCCAACGGGAAAATATACTTTGAAAGTTCGCGGAGAAACTCTTGATTCAAGAATATTTCATAAGGAAAAAGATGTTTTTCTTCGAGATGGCATACTCACTCAAAATATTTTTGTTTAAATACAGTTCTGATGAAAAATGTCTCGAAAATCCTGTAAATATACTATTAAAAAACGATTGCTTAAAATATGCGAACGGACGCGAAGAGATGAATTTCCATGTTTTTTTAAGGTATGATATGCTAAAAATGTAAACGTAATTGTTTGAAAAAGGTTTCTTATGGAAAACAATGTATATCTTTCCGTTATTATGCCTGCATATAAGGAAGGAGAGCGTATAGGACGGACACTTTTGGAAATAGAAGAATTTTTGGGGAAAAAAGAATATTCGTACGAGATTTTGGTTATTGTAGACGGTTCCCCGGATAATACGGCGGAAGTTGCAAAAAATTATGGAACGCAAGTTAAAAATCTCCGCGTTATCAATAACCCGGAAAATCATGGGAAGGGATATGTTGTTCGCCAGGGACTCTTGGAAGCAAAAGGAAAGTTCAGACTTTTCATGGATGCGGACGGATCAACATCCATAATGCATATAGACAAATTTCTCGCTCAATTTTCGCAGGAGAGTGTCGGAATGGTAATCGGATCGAGAGATGTTGAGGGGGCGTTTGTCCAAGTTCATCAGCCGAAATACCGTGAATTATTTGGGGATATGGGAAACTGGATGATCCGTATTGTTCTTGGTTTATGGAAGTTTCCTGATACGCAGTGCGGATTTAAGATGATGAGAGATGTGACGGCAAGAGAGGTTGCAAATCGTATGGTGGTGGATCGGTTTGGATTTGATTTTGAAATGATCGCACTTTCTCGATCGCTCGGATATGATGTAGTACAATTACCGGTGCGATGGATGAATGAAGAAGGCTCAACGGTAACACTACTTGGTCCAAATGGATATATACAGGTTTTTGTCGATCTTTTTAAAACGAAATGGAGATTTTGCACAGGAAAATACCACATAACGAAAAAATCGGTTCATACGCCCGTTTCCGAAAAGGGCGTTTCTGCGCAGTGACAGTTTATTTTTTCGCGTTTTTGCACAGGAGGATATGCAAACAAAAACACATACATCTACCGAATCAGAATTGCGCCAGGATTTGGTAACGGGAGACTGGGTGATTATTGCAACTGGAAGGGCGAAACGCCCTGAAGATTTTGTTTCTCTGCAACATGCAGATATTGAATCATCCCGCGACTCTTGCGTATTTGAAGATCCAAATCATTCCGGACAGGAACCGGATGTTTTGATATATCGGACAAAGGACAAAGACTGGACATTAAGAGTGTTTCCAAACAAATTTCCAGCCGTTTCTCGTGGTAGGGCACCAAGGTCTCTTGAACAGGGACCGTATTTTGGCATGACTGGAACAGGATATCACGAAGTCATTGTTACGCGTGACCATAATCGGAGTATCGCTCTTCTTGATGTGAATGCCGTTGCTGAGTTGGCAGATGCGTACCAGGAGCGGTATCTGAATCTTATGAATAAAAAAAACATACGGTACATCAGTATAATACATAATCATGGCAAGGGTGCCGGAGCATCCATAGCACATCCGCACTCACAGTTGTTTGCTGTTCCCGTTATTTCTCCGTATGTGCAGCTTGAGTTGAGTGGTTCGGAGCAATATTTTAAAAGCAATCGTTCATGCGCGTATTGCACTATGTTTACCTATGAATTAAAGCGAAGGGAAAGAATTGTATTTGAAAATTCTGATTTTATTGCGTTTTGTCCATATGCTTCACGGTCTGCTTTTGAAGTATGGGTTGCGCCGAAAAAACATAGTCCCTATTTTGAGCGTTTGAATGATTCGGCAAAGCTATTATTTGGAGAAGCCATGAAAAATTCCTTATATGCGCTTTACGCAGGACTTTCTAATCCGGATTATAATTTCTATGTTCATACCGCTCCCTGTGATGGGAATGACTATCCGCATTTTCATTGGCACGTGGAAATTTTGCCAAAAACATCTACATGGGCTGGGTTTGAGCTTTCGACAGGCATTGAAATATCTACGATCCAACCGGAGGTGGCGGCGGATTATTTACGAAAGCAGTCTTCATATTAGAAAGAGCAGTGTTTTCAGGAAGAACTATTTTTTTTGTGCAGATCCAAAACTATCGGAAAGGACACGTTTTTCATTGATACCGTTTTGAAAGAGAATTATTTTCATAGCGTCTACAAATTGTGTTGTCCCGACAACATAAAAAAGCCCGTCTTCAAAGTGGGGAACATGTTTTTGTATCATAGAGATATTTATTAATCCGCACTCCCCATGCCATCCGAGTTTTTCGGGATCTGTACATGTCATGGTGTGTACTCTTTCAAGATATATTCCTGATAGCGTGTTTATTTCTTGAAAAAGAGGAGCATCATCCGGTGTCCAATTTGAATAAAACAAAAAAAATTTTTCCTTTCTTTTCTGTTCGACTGCA
>Ga0268298_10006351_pt1 | contig 10773 bp, 5 predicted proteins | sample WWTPWeurt_MetaG_FD_194462 | JGI IMG/M metagenome (GOLD analysis project Ga0268298, IMG submission 194462) | Activated sludge microbial communities from WWTP in Nijmegen, Gelderland, Netherland - WWTP Weurt | ecosystem: Engineered > WWTP > Aerobic digester > Activated sludge | place: Netherlands... | reverse complement strand
AAGCAGCGTGTTGAACGGAAGATTCAGCGATTGTATGATTGAGGTGGAAGTACAAAACAAGAGTGTACCTACCGTAGTAGCACCACCAAATATCGTAGTAAGCTGCTGGTTCTGGTTTGACATTACCAAACTTACAGATCCTAACGATGCAACTTTCGGTAGAGTAGTAACTAACCTATCTGACAGAAAGAAAGTAGTAACAAAAGACTTAGTATGTTACAAATTCTGCGAAAGAAACGACTATACCGGATATCCTGGATATGTACAGACTAACGCAGTACCAAAACCTGCACCAAATCAAGCATGCGAATACTACTATCAGTATTTCGACACAGCACATTGGGACAGAAAATATGAATTAGTATGGGGATTTGACGGATATGTGTTAAGCGGCTGCGGAAGCAACCCAACCATCACCGTAAATGACCTTAGAGAGTGCGGACAAGGAGTAATCCAAAGAATTGTATCTACACAAGGACCAAACAACATCAACGTGACTGCAATCCAGACGATCTGGTTTGTAGACTGCGATCCATTCTATGTGGACGATGTAACTTGTAACGATCCAAGATATACAGACTTAATGTGGCCAAATGGGGTATGTACACAGACACCGGTAACGATCGACGGATGTGGCGCAGACATCAGCCCTGACAATCCACAATTAGGAAGACCACAGGTAATCAACAATGCAGACGACAACTGTGCATTATTGTCTATTGAATATTTCGATGAGATCTTCAACATAGAGCCGGATGCATGTTTCAAAGTATTGAGAAGATGGGTAGTAATTGACTGGTGTCAGTACGATCCATTCATCGATCCAAACTTTGGAAGATGGGAGGCATTACAAGTGATCAAAGTAAGAGATCAGGACAGACCTGTAGTAACATGCAACGTAGGTCCATGTGAGCCGGCAGTGATAGACCCAGCATTGGGAATCTGTGTTGGACACATTTCACTTACAGCAGATGCAACAGACAACTGTAGCCCATTGGATTGGTTGTTCTGGGAATACAAAATTGACGCGTTCAATGATGGAAAAGGAGTACACGGAGGCTATGACTTCCGAGTAGGAACCTTGACCAGAAAACAATATGCAGCTGGAGACACTGTTGAATACAGCCACAATCCATTTGCAGATGACGATCACAATCCATTCGATGCAAGCGGAACTTATCCAATAGGTATCCACAAAATCAAATGGTTTGTAGAAGATGGTTGCGGAAACGTAGGTGTATGCGAAAGCTTATTTGAAATCAAAGACTGCAAAGCACCAACACCATACTGCTTGACAGGAGTAATCACAGTACCTATGCCGGCATCTGGTTGTGTTGAGATCTGGGCAAAAGATCTTGATCACGGAAGTTATGACAACTGTACTGCAAAAGAGAACTTGAAGTTCTACTTTGACGGAGACGATACCAAAACATTCATCAACGTATGTTGTGCAGATTTCGTAGCTCAGGGACAAAACGATGAGTTAAGAATCGAAGTTGAAATGTGGGTAGAAGACGAAGAAGGAAACAAAGATTACTGCAAGACAGTAGTAATTGTACAAGACAATCAAGACATCTGTCCTAACACAGGATCATTCGGAAAAATCACCGGAAATCTGAAGACAGAAGGTGGCGATGTAGCGAACCCAGTAGACATGCAATTGTACAACAATGGCAACATGATGGCACAGAGAGTAGGAAGCCCATACAGCTTCGGAGATCTGAAGTTAAATGTAAACTACATGGTTAGTCCAAACAGAAACGATGAGCACAGCAATGGAGTATCTACACAAGATATTGTTAAGATTCAAAAACATATCTTAGGTCAGTCCCCATTGAATAGCCCATACAAATTGATTGCAGCAGACGTAAACAACAGCGGAAGTGTAACAGCAGCGGATATGTCAGAATTACGTAAGTTGATCCTTGGTTTGACCAATGAGTTCAGCAAAGTAAAATCCTGGACATTTGTACCAAGCGGTTATGATTTCCCTGATAAAAACAACCCATGGAATGCACCAAGAACAAGTAGCTTGATGCTTGACAACAACAAAGTAGTAGACTTTGTAGCGGTTAAAATGGGAGATGTTACCAATGATGCAACTGCAAGCAATGCAAGCAGAACACAAAGCAGAACCAATGGCGTGTTGAATATTGAAGTGGATGAGAAGAGCGTAGTAGCTGGAGAAAGCTACAAAGTAAGCTTCAAGTCAAGCGATTTCAACAACATCAGCGGTTACCAGTTCACCTTGAAGTATGACAAGTCAAGCTTGATTTTCGAAGGAATTGAAGGAGGCGTGTTGAAAGCAACAGAAGCAAACTTTGGAACCAACAGATTAAACGAAGGAATCATCACAACGAGCTGGAACTCTAACAAGGGAGAAAGCTTCGGAAAAGATGCAGAATTGTTTACCTTGGTATTCAAAGCAACCAGAAATGGAAAAGTAAGCCAGATGTTTGCAATCACAAGTGATGTGACCAAAGCACAAGCTTACAATGCATCAGAAGAAGTGAAAGAGGTAAAAATGGGTGTACGCACCGACAGAGGAGTTGTGGAAGGTGGAGTATTTGAGTTGTATCAAAACGAGCCAAATCCATTCTCTAAAGAAACTGTAGTAAGATACCGTTTACCTGAAGCAAGTGCAGTAAAACTGACCGTATACGATGTTACTGGAAAAGTAGTAAGAGTATACGAGTTGAAAGGACAAAAAGGCTTGAACAGCTACCAGATCAGCAAAGGCGATTTGAATGCTACAGGACTATTGTACTATCAGTTGGATGCAACAAACCACACCGCAACAAAGAGGATGTTAGTAGTTGAGTAATCAACTGACTAAAGTCTTCATGAGACGATAAGACAAAGCAGGTGCCTCCTCTAGGAATAGAGGAGGTCTCCTGTCTAAGTAAAATCGGTTTTTGGGATGGCCTCTCATCAACTCTCTGCAAGGAGAGCGAAATGAGGGGCTTTTTTTATGGAATAATCCGATTAAAAATTTTCTCCTGGAATGGCAATCAGAATCCTTTTCCGACTGGTCTATAAAATGGGAAAGATGATCTAATCTTTTTAAAACTTACAGATAGACCCTCTCTGGATTTTATAACCTACAGAGAAGGGAAAAGGTGCACATGAAGATGGAGTTGGCAAACTATTTTTTGGAAGCTGGCAATAAAGGTTTTGCCTTCAAATAAACTTTAAAAGAAAGAATTTGCAAACAAGCGTCTAAATAGAATATAGATTCCTAAACTGGTTAATACAGTTCGGTTAGCGAAAACAAATTCTCAGGTTAAGAGGAATTAGAATTACCAACCTAATATCCACGCAAAAATCAGAGGAGCAACAATAGTTGCATCACTTTCTACAATGAATTTAGGCGTATTGATGTCTAATTTTCCCCACGTTATTTTTTCGTTTGGAACAGCGCCCGAATAAGATCCGTAAGAAGTTGTGGAATCTGAAATTTGACAGAAATAGGACCAAAATGGCACATCATGCCATTCTAAATCCTGATACATCATGGGCACTACGCAAATAGGGAAATCCCCTGCAATTCCACCACCGATTTGAAAAAATCCCACTCCTTTTCCGGCAGAATTTTTCCTATACCAATCTGAAAGGTAAACCATGTATTCTATTCCACTTTTCATGGTACTGGCCTTGATTTCAGATTTGATCACGTAGGAAGCAAAAATATTCCCCATAGTGGAATCCTCCCAGCCCGGACAAACTATAGGCAGATTGCGCTCTGCAGCAGCAATCATCCAGGAATTTTTTGGATCAATTTCATAATATTGTTGAAGAATACCGCTGAGTAACATTTTGTACATGTACTCATGCGGAAAATATCGCTCACCATTGTTGTCGGCTTTTTTCCACAATTCAAAAATGTGTTTTTGCAACCTTCTAAAAGCTTCTTCTTCAGGAATACAAGTATCCGTTACTCTGTTGAGTCCTTTTTCAAGTAAGGCCCACTCCTCCTGCGGTGTGAGGTCTCTGTAATTTGGGATTCTTTTGTAATGACTGTGTGCCACAAGATTCATTAAGTCTTCCTCAAGATTTGCGCCCGTACAGGAGATGATATCCACCTTTCCCTGGCGAATCATCTCTGCAAGTGAAACGCCCAACTCAGCAGTGCTCATTGCGCCTGCAAGGGTCACCATCATTTTTCCACCCTCCATTAAATGTGTTTCGTATCCTTTAGCCGCGTCGACAAGCGCTGCGGCATTAAAATGTCTGTAATGATGTGATATAAATTGTGAAACAGGGCCCTTGTTCATTTTAAGATCTTTTTTTGTCAAATAAATACGCCAACATTTTGTAGTAAAGCTTTGCAGTTAGAAAATCAGGCGCAGGATTATGGGGATTTGGTGCTAATTCAACAATATCAAATCCAACTACCTCTTTTCTTTGAAATACCATTCGCAAATATTGTAGTACCTGATACCATTCCATACCACCTGGTTCAGGAGTTCCTGTACTCGGCATCAAGGAAGAATCAAATACATCTAAATCCAAAGTGATGTAAACCTTATCTGTCATTTTTTTTATTGACTCTTCCATCCAGTAGTCATTGTCCATTATGTTATGTGCAAAATATACTTTGGAAGGCTCCAAATATTTTTTTTCTTCAATATCCATACTGCGAATGCCCACCTGGATCAGATTGGTATCTCTCTGTGCTTCCGCAACTGCACAAGCATGATTGTATTTGCTCCCATGGTATTCCTGTCTTAAATCCGTATGCGCATCCAATTGCAGTACCGTAAGATTTTCATACTTTTCAGCATATGCCCTAAGGACGCCAATACTCACCGAATGTTCTCCACCAAAGAAGGTAAGAAACTTTTCTTTTTTTAATAATTCCTTGGTTTTTTTGTAAACCTTCTTAACCATTTGTTCAGGACTGTCATTTTTTACCTCTAATGGCTTTTCGAGAAATACTCCGTGTTTGTATGGCTCTGAGTTGGTTTCTATATCAAACAGTTCCATATTCTCTGATGCAAATAGAAAGGCTTTAAAGCCCTTATCAGCACCCTTACCCCAGGTACTCGTTCCATCATAAGGAATAGAAGTAAGGATTACCTCTGCTTTATCTGCTTTCGCGAATTTATCTGGAATGCCTGCATATGTTTTAGTGGCAAGCTTATAGGATTTATTCATATGTTGAAAACCGTTTTTAAAAAAAATAAGTTCTATTTGTAACCCAGAATCTTTAGCATATCTTTTGCAGTCTGCTCTTCACTGTAAACCCAATCTACCAGATTTCCATTTTCATCTCTATCCACCAACAAATGTTTTGGGGAAGGAATGAGGCAATGTTTTATACCTCCATAACCTGACAAGGCATCCTGATAGGCTCCTGTATGGAAAAAACCTAAATACAAAGGCTCTTTATCATCACGTTCGTATTGAGGTAAAAACAATTGTTGATTTTGAGCTTCCGTATTGTAATAATCTGAATTGTCGCAACTCAATCCTCCAATGTTCACTCTGCGGTATTCATTGTGCCACTTGTTCACTGGAAGGAGAATAAAGCGCTCAGCGATTCCCCAACTGTCCGGTAGTGTATTCATTAAAGAATTGTCCACCATGTACCAGATTTCAGAATCATTTTGTTGCTTTTGTTCCAACACCGAGAATATGGTAGCACCACTTTCACCTACAGTATATTTTCCAAATTCTGTATAGATATCCGGTTCTTCAATGTTTTCTTCCTCGCAGGCTTCCTTGAGAAGTTGCACGATTTGGTGGATCATGTACTTGTAATCAAATTCAAAACCAAGGGAATTTCTAATCGGAAGTCCACCGCCAATATTGATGGCCTGAAGAGAAGAAAAATTCTTTTTTAATTCAATGTATGTTTTAATGCCTTTCTTAAGTTCCCCCCAGTAGTAGGTTGTATCCTTAATCCCAGTGTCTACAAAAAAATGCAGCATGTTCAGTTCAAACTTTGAATGATTGGTGAACCTGTCTTTACAGAACTGTACGATTTCAGACGATCTGATACCTAATCTGGAAGTGTAAAATTCAAACATGGGTTCTTCTTCTGTAGCCACCCTGATGCCCATTTTAGTTTTCTTATGAACCATTTGTTCATAGGAATCAAATTCAAATTTGTTATCGATTACAGGAATCACGTTTTTGAATCCTGAGTTTATCAAATTTGCAATGTTGTGGAGGTATTGTTTGGTTTTAAAACCATTGTTTACAATGATTCTTTCTTTATCTATTTTTCCGTTTTTGTATAAATTCAGAATAAGGTCGATGTCAAAAGCAGAAGATGTTTCAAGCTGTACATCATGTTGCAGCACTTCTTCCAACACATAAGAGAAATGGCAGCATTTGGTGCAATAGCAATAAAAGTATTTGCCTTTATAGCCCACAGACTTCATGGACTTATTGAAGAAATTTTTGGCTTTCTTAATTTGGTCTCCTATTTTGGGGAGGTAGGTCATTTTGAATGGGGTGCCATATTTCTCAATGAGCATCATCAGCGGAATCCCATTAAAGATCAATTCATCTTTTTCCAAATCAAAGCCATCTTGCGGAAAGTAATAAGATTGATCTATGAGATCAAAGTATTTATTGTGTACCATTTAGTCGAATCGTAAAGTAGAGGCCAAAAATACTATTTATGGCGGTTAATCCGTGAAATTCTTGAACCTGTTTATAATAAATTATCGCCCTCCGGAAGAAGTTCTTAGAATACCGGTAGACCAAAGATTATTGTGGTGCTCCTGCATCTACCCAACAAGTAATTAATTTTATGGTGTTGACATCCAGTTTGTTGCCGCCCTTAGGCATCGGAGAGCAATTGCTGTTTTGATTGATGGCGCAAATAAGTTTTTCCCCAGAACTGGTTGCTACAGCCTTTGCGCCAGTATAATTTGAAAAATTAAAACCATTTGCAGGCGTGGTACCTGAATGACAACCCGCCAGAGCACAAGAGGCATCCAGAACAGACTTTACAGTAGTGCTGTAAGTGGCCACAACTCCTGCACAATCGTTTGAACTGCCTGTGTCATCAGAACAAGAAGAATAGGTCAACATCAAACCTGCAATCAATACTAGTCCGCTTAATTTCATTTTTATTATTCGTTAGTGATTAAATTAATACTGCCCAAAAATAGCTAATTATGAAAAATATCATGCCTAGAATTCAAATTTAGGGATGTAATAGCTAGTTTTTGTATGTTTACTGACCAATTTCAGACACAAAACGGAAGGATAATGTTAAAAGGTATATTCAGAAGAAAAAAAATAAGTCAAATCGGAGACGAAAGTTTGCATGACGACCACATGCATAAAGTTCTTTCCGTAAGGGATCTCACTGCATTAGGAATTGCAGCCATAGTGGGCGCAGGAATTTTTAGCACGATTGGTACAGCAGCTGCGGAAGGTGGGCCGGGTGTAGTCTTTCTGTTTTTGTTTACTGCGGTGGCCTGTGGTTTTGCAGCATTTTGTTACGCAGAATTTGCCAGCATGATTCCGGTGTCTGGGAGCGCCTACACTTATTCCTATGTTGCTTTTGGAGAAATTTTCGCCTGGATTATTGGTTGGGCATTGATCATGGAATATGCCATTGGAAACATTACAGTGGCGATTTCATGGAGTGATTACTTCTGTGGATTTCTTTCCGGCTTGGGCATTCATCTACCCCAATGGATGCAGATGGATTACTTCACTGCACATAACGGATATTTTGAAGCAGAAGGTCTGATGAAGGCCGGCACCCCATTGGAAAATTTGGGCATGAATGTCCAAAATGCTTATCAGGCTTATCTTTCGGCACCAGTATTGGGTGGATTTCATTTTGTCGCAGATCTTCCCGCATTGCTGATCATTTTTATCATTACATGGTTGGTATACATAGGGATTAAAGAATCCCGCAATGCCAGTAACATAATGGTGGTGATAAAAATACTCATCGTTATTGCGGTCATTATTGTAGGAGCATTTTATGTTAATCCGCAGAATTGGGATCCATTTATGCCAAATGGAATTGGAGGGGTTCTTAAAGGAGTGTCTGCTGTGTTTTTTGCCTACATCGGATTTGATGCCATTTCGACTACCGCAGAAGAGTGTAAGAATCCTCAGCGAGACCTACCAAGAAGTATGATGTATGCCATAATCATTTGTACCATCTTGTATGTCCTGATTGCCTTGGTGCTGACCGGAATGGTTAAGTATTCTGAACTTGCAGTGGGCGATCCATTGGCTTTTGTATTTGCAAAATTGCACCTTGATTGGATGAGTGGAATTATTGCAGTGAGTGCGATCATTGCCATGGCATCCGTATTGTTGGTATTTCAGCTTGGACAACCACGGATCTGGATGTCTATGAGTCGGGATGGATTATTACCACCGGCATTCAGCAAAATTCATCCACGATACAAGACACCTTCATTTTCTACCATCGTTGTCGGTTTTATAACAGCAGTGCCAGCCTTATTTTTTAATCTAACCACCGTCACAGATTTATGCTCCATCGGAACGCTTTTTGCTTTTGTTTTGGTTTGCGGTGGAGTTTTGATGATTCATGGACGCAAGGACTTGCCTCCGGCGAAATTTAAAACGCCATATATCAACTCTAAATGGATCTTGCCAGCCGCCATAATTTTGATGGTTGTTTTTTTGTATCGCTATCATCATGATGATCTAAGTTCATTCATCCGCAATGAACCACAAGCAATTGAGGCTACGGATATTTTATTGGGTATGGACAGTACACAAGTGGATATGCTTCGGAACCATGTGATGTATTATCATCCAAAAGATTATACCGCTGCGGGTTCTGATTTGGTTTCATATTTGAAAGCATTGGAACCGGAGGAGTACATCAAACTGATGAAGCAAGTTGCGTTTCCAGTGCACATGATTTATGAATCCCGGTGGGAGAGATTTATGCACAACATTCCCATGTGGATTTTTACCCTTATTCTGATCATCATGACTGTCTTATCATTTATGAAAAACCTTTCTCTTATACCTGTTTTGGGTATGTTGAGTTGTTTGTATATGATGGCACAGATTCCTGTCAAAAACTGGATAGGATTTGCAAGTTGGTTGGTGTTGGGTTTATTTATTTACTTTTTATACAGTAGAAAACACAGCAGGTTGATTTGAACCTCACAAAAAGAATGAATTTTTATAAATTTGTTTAGATTGATTTAAGATCGATCCAGCCAGTTTATTTACTTACCAATATTTTGTGCACAAGTGTAGTTCCATTGTCACTCATTATTTTTACAAGATACAATCCATTGTGCTCAAATCTAATCTCATGCTGCATACGACCATATGAAAGATTTATAAGTTGGCGATTGGTTAACAGACCACCTGCATCATAGATATCCATTGTGCAATTCGAAGCACCTTCCATTTTACCTACCAGCGAAACATTTTCTGTAGTTGGATTGGGAAAGCATAAAATGTAATTGGCTTCGGACGCATGTTCATGATTTTGATTGATGTCGGAAAAATCAATTTTAATTGGGCGCACTTTGAAATTATTATCCACAGCAAAATTGCTGATTGATTGATAATCGTGCCTTATGGCATCACTGAGTTTAAAATCTTTCTTTGCAGTGAAACCCAAACTTAGACTGGGCGCAATATTTCCAAATATTGGATTTAAAAAATTCACCCATGCTATTTTTACATCCCCGATACTTTTATGATAATCTCTGGACTTCAAGTTTAAATTTGAATAAATGGTATCCAAAATCAGTAAGGAAGAGTCGTAGGAAATATTAAACTGTATTCCGCTGTACAGCATCGAATCAGACATCACAAATTCAATATTATAATGCTGGCCGGATTGACAATTAATATTTTTTGTACTTAGAAATAGTTTTTCACCATTTATTTCCCGAACAGGGTTTTGTTGGAAGGCTTTATGTCCAACTTCCTCCCTGTAAAGGACCCCAACCGTACTTAGAACCACCCCAAAGGTATCAGGTTGTGAATGGTTAAATTGGATAGAATTTCCAATTATATTTCCGGATTTATCGATAAACAGGCCTTTAAATTGCCCCACACAGCTGTCATTTAAAAGATTTCCACGTGCGAATTCATATTGCTGAACAATGTCTATAACATTTATTTCTCCATTGCAATCAGAGTCTGCAAAAGCAAAATTATATGGTTGATTGAATTTGGATTTGCCAAGAATGATTGATTGGGTCTCAAATCTTTCACTGCCGCTTGTATATATATTACCTATACTATCTTTTGGAAAATCTATTGCAAGGTTGATAATTTTTTCATTGGAGCGAAGGTAGAAATTAATATAAGGATTTGGATATTTTTTTATATTGGAAATAGTCTGATTTCCTGCATCAGTTGTCATTATAATTCTTACCTTTTCAAAATCCTCATCATTCAGAGTAGAAAATAATTTTACCGGTATTTTGAGGTCAATTAGAAATGGCATTTGTATTCTTTGATATTTACAATTTGCAACGGATAAATTTCCTGCATCATCCTTTCCATAGATGGATATTTCTCCAAAGCTTGAGTCAACTCCATAGAAATCACTAAAGGTGCGGAGAATTCTAAGCTTCCCTTCCGGATCAAAGCTTAAGTTTGCCTTAGAACAATGGTCAAAGGCTGCAGCTAAAAAGCTTGAAGGATAGACATCTGCATCATAATCTGACAAATAAACTATAGGTTGTTCTGCGCATTTTAAAGTAGGAGGAATTGAATCCCCAAGGCAATGAAATAAAGGGATATACCTTACATGGGTAATGCATTCAGATTGATTTTTTGATTGAT
>Ga0268298_10006350_pt1 | contig 10774 bp, 11 predicted proteins | sample WWTPWeurt_MetaG_FD_194462 | JGI IMG/M metagenome (GOLD analysis project Ga0268298, IMG submission 194462) | Activated sludge microbial communities from WWTP in Nijmegen, Gelderland, Netherland - WWTP Weurt | ecosystem: Engineered > WWTP > Aerobic digester > Activated sludge | place... | reverse complement strand
GGGGTGACGCAAGCCGCGGTGGAATCCATCATTCGGAACCCGCGCCAACCGCGCGTCCATTTTGACGCGGGGGACCTGGAAGAATTGTCCGCGTCCATTCGCGAGCATGGCATTATCCAACCGTTGATCGTCTCGCCAGGCCGCGGCGGGAATTTCACGTTGATCGCAGGCGAGCGGCGTCTGCAGGCCGCCAAACTGGCAGGGTTGAAGACCGTTCCCGTCATCGTGCGGCAGGCCAGCGACCGTCAATTGCTGGAACTCGCGCTAATCGAAAACGTCCAGCGCGCTGACTTGAACGCGCTCGAAGAGGCCGAAGCCTACCAGCATCTCGTCCAGGATTTTGGACTCTCGCAGGAACAGGTGGCCGAGCGCGTGGGCAAAAGCCGCGTGGCCGTGACGAACACCCTGCGCCTGCTGGGACTCTCTGCCAAGGTGAAGCAAGCCCTCGTGGACGGTCACATCACCGAAGGTCACGCGCGCGCGTTGCTGGGACTCACCTCCGCCAAGGCGCAGGAAGCCGCGTTGCAGACGGTGTTGAAGTTGTATCTCTCCGTGCGGCAGACGGAGGGACTCGTCCGCAAGTTGGGAGGCGAGAAGCCCAAGGCCAAATCCAAGCCGCGCGCCTCCGCCGATGTGTTGGACATCGAACGCAAACTGCGCGCCAGCCTCGGCACGAAGGTCGCGCTCAAGCACGGCAAGAGCGGCGGCGCGGTCACGATCTATTATTATTCGGATGAGGAACTGGATACGTTGTTGGAGAGGTTACTATGAACTATCCAGAATATGATCGTAACAAATATACGGTTTGGGCTTTGCCTCACCCACTTCTTTTGCATTGGGTTCTTAATCCTGGATTGGCCATAAATGAGTTGATCCTCGGTCAAAGAATTCCCAAGGTTACTTTAATTGACAAGACTCTCGATAAGCCTTTCATGGAAAGAGGTTTTATCCCTTGTCCTTCTTGCGGAACAATTCATGAGTCTCGTTTGTGGGCGAAAAAAAATGCGTTTGGGCATTGGTTTGGATATGTGTGCCCGTCTTGTGGTGAGATTATTCCTTGTTTATGGAATTTGACAAGCTTATTGATTCTTCTTGTTACAAGTCCGATTTGGCTTTTACCTGTGAAATATTTAAAGCCAAAATGGATAGAATATGAAAAAATGCGTTTGGGAGCCCTGCCAATTGACTATAAAGATGTATCGTTTACAAAAATGGGGATTCTTTTCGGGGGATTCATGTGGTTGTTTTTTGGAATTGCTTTTCCCATAATGTGGAAAAGCTTGACCTGGCAATTTGCACTAACAATGCTTTTATGGTGTGCGCTTGGGGGTGTTTTCTTTGCTGTTGTAATAAAAATTTGGATGAGCATCTACCCGAATAAAAAATGAAACTTTTATTCAACGCCCACATTCACACATTAAACCCCTCGCAAGAGACAGCCTCTGCGTTGCTCATTGATCGCGGCGAAATCGTCGCGGTCGGCGGCGAGGAACTGCTCAACGCCCGCGCCGAGAAATTCGACCTCGGCGGTCGCGTCGTATTGCCAGGTCTCACCGACGCGCATATTCATTTGCAGCATTACGCGCTTTCGTTGCAAAAGATTGATTGCGAAACATCCACGCTGGAGGAATGTCTCCGCCGCGTGGGTGAGCGCGCAAGGAGCGCGAAAGACGGCGAGTGGATTTTGGGGCATGGATGGAATCAAAATGCGTGGAATGACCTAACCCCCAGCCCCTTCCCTGCAAGGGAAGGGGAGTCAGCCTCCCCCCCTGTGGGGGGGACGAGAGGGGGGTGGCCTCATGCCTCTCACCTCGACTCCGTCGCGCCGAACCACCCTGTTTATCTCACGGCCAAATCTCTCCACGCCGCGTGGGCAAATAGCGCCGCGCTGAAATTGGCGGGCATCACATCATCCACGCCCAACCCCGAAAATGGTGAGATCCAACGCGATGAGCGCGGACAGCCCACGGGTGTCCTGCTCGAATCCGCGATGGACTTGGTCAGCGCGAAGATTCCGCAGGCGGGCATCGGCGCGCTGGCAGATTCGATTCGCGCCGCGCAACCCATCCTGTGGAAAATGGGACTGACGGGCGTCCACGATTTTGATCGCCGCGCCTGTTTCATGGCCTTGCAGGAACTTCACGCCCGCGGCGAACTCCAACTCCGCGTCGTCAAAAATATTCCCGTGGACGATCTCGATCATGCCCACGAACTCGGCCTGCGCTCTGGCTTCGGCGATCATCGTCTGCGCATCGGCAACGTGAAAGCCTTCATGGATGGCGCGCTCGGTCCGCGCACGGCGGCCATGTTCCAGCCGTATGTGGGCGAGCCTGAAAATCGCGGCATCCTCAACATGGACGGCGAGCATCTCTTTGAACTCGCGCGTCAAGCCGCGGATGTGGGCCTCGCGATGACCGTCCACGCGATCGGCGACCGCGCCAACCACGAAGTGTTGGATGCGTACGAACAGTTGCGCGCCTACGAACGCGAACACGGAATCCCCGCGCTGCGACATCGCATCGAACATGTACAGGTACTTCATCCCGACGATGCGGCGCGTCTCGCACAGTTGGACGTGATCGCCTCGATGCAACCCATCCACGCGACCTCGGATATGTTCATGGCCGACCGCTACTGGGGCGAGCGTTCGCGTCTCGCGTACGCCTGGCGGACTCAGCGTTCTCATGGCGCTCGTCTCGCTTTCGGGTCTGACGCGCCCGTAGAATCGCCGAACCCGTTCCTCGGTCTGCATGCCGCGGTCACTCGTCGGCGCGCGGATCAATCGGGCGAGGGATGGATCCCCGAAGAAAAATTGACCCTGCGCGAGGCCGTCGAAGCGTATACAATAGGAGCGGCATACGCGGCGGGCATGGAATCCCGTTTGGGAATTCTCGCCGCGGGGGTTCTCGCCGATCTTATCGTTTTGGAAAAAGACCCATTTGCCAGTTCAGTGGATGAACTGCCCGCCATGCAATCTTCTGCAACAATGGTGGGCGGGGAATGGGTTTGGAGTTCCTTATGAACACGCAACCGCTTCGACTGAGCCCTGAGATGCTGGTGTCGCGTCTCGGCGATTCGCTCATCCACAAAGGCATCATCACCGAACAGGACCTGCAAAAGGCGCTGGCCTATCAGCAGGATCAAATCGCGCAGGGTAAAACCTGCCTGCTTGGGCAGGCCTTGATTGACCAGAAGTTGCTCACGCAGGCCGCGCTCGACCAGGTGGTGACCGAGCAGATCATTCAACTGCGAAACGCGCTCCAGGCCGCCAACCGAAGCCTGGAAGAACGAGTCCAGCATCGCACGGCGGAATTGCAAAGCGCGCTGGAACGCCTCTCCGAACTCAGCCAGATGAAGGCCAACTTCATCTCCAATATCTCTCACGAACTTCGCACGCCACTGACTCATGTGAAAGGCTATATCGAGTTGATGGTGAGCGAATCGCTGGGGCCCGTCACGACCGAGCAGAAACACGCATTGCAGGTCACCCAGCAATCCACCGCGCGGCTGGAGGGGTTGATCGACGACCTCATCATGTTCTCGCTGGCTTCACGCGGCGAACTGAGCCTCAAGTTGGAGTCGGTGGATATTGCCCGCCTTGTCAATATGAGCGTGCGCTCTGTGGAGCAAAAGGGCAGAGACCGCGGTGTGAGCGTCCACGCCGTGTTGGATAAAGACCTGCCCTTTGTGCAAGCTGACCCGCAAAAGATCTCTTGGGCGCTGGGACAATTGCTCGATAACGCCGTCAAATTTACAACATCAGGCGGACGCGTGGTTTTGGGGGTGCAACGCGAAACAGCAAACCTTGTCATCATTTCGGTTACCGATACGGGCATTGGCATCCCGCCCCATCGCGTGGAGGAGATCTTCGAACCTTTCCACCAACTGGACGGCTCGTCCACGCGCAAATATGGCGGCACCGGCATCGGCCTTTCGCTGGTGCGGCAGATCGTGGAGGCGCATGGCTCGATGCTCGAAGTGCAATCGGCCGATGGCAAAGGCTCCACGTTCAAATTCCCACTATTGACCATTTCCGACGAGGAATAAAGCGATGGATATCGCCACCCTTAATTCTCTCTATGCCCTGTTCAAAAAAGCATCGTCCAAACCCGATTGGAAGTCGGCCCTCGAAACTCTTGCCACCGAATTGCGCCCTTTCGTGCTGTTCGATAACATCGCCGTCTATGTTGTGGATGCATCCACAGGCGCGCTCGAAGTGGCCTATGCCCGCGCCCTCGGACGCGGCAAGAACGCCGAAGCCGACGCCGCCTGGGGCGACAGCATCGCGGCCGATGTGATGGCAGGCGGCGAGGCCGTCATCCAAAGCCCGCCCGTCAAGCCACACAAAACTCACGCCAATACCGACCGCCTCGACCGTTCATTCATGCTGGGGGTGCCACTGCAAACTGGCACACAGTTGATCGGCGCGGCGGTTTTTGTCCGTTTTGGCGGGCCTGAATTTTTTGAAGAGCATCACCAGGTGGCCGCGCTGGCTGGCTCGTGGATCGCCAACCTGTTCGAGCGACAGGCCTGGCAGGAAACCTATCGCCAGCTCGATGAAATGCAGCGCCGCGTCCGCTTGCAGGATGATTTCCTCGCCACCATCTCGCACGAACTCCGTACCCCGCTTGGGTTTATCAAAGGTTATTCCACCACCCTCCTTCGTCAGGATACAAGTTGGGACGATAACACCCAGAGGGAATTTCTGACCATCATCGAAGAGGAAGCCGACCGTCTCGCCCAACTGATCGAAGATTTGCTCGAATCGGCGCGCCTGCAAAGCAATACTCTCCAGCTAAAATTCCAACCCATGCGGATGGATGCCCTGATCCGCGACGTGGTCCTTCGTATTCGGCAGCGCCACCCCAACCTCTCGGTCACACTCGACTTTGGGGCGACTCCGCTCATCCCCGGCGATAACGTCCACCTGGCGCGCGTCTTCGACAACCTGTTCAGCAACGCCTTGAAATACGCGCCCGATTCGCCCATTGAGATCGCTCTCACCGCAAACGGCGATTCCTTGCATGTGCAGTTTCGCGACCATGGCCCTGGCATCCAACCCGAGCATCAGGCCATGATCTTCGAGCGTTTCTACCGCGTACCCGGGCCTCATGCCGCCAGCACCGGTACCGGGCTTGGTTTATATATCTGCAAACAAATAATTGCCTCGCACCGTGGTAAGATTTGGGTAGATTCAGAGCCCGGGCGCGGCACAATTTTCCACATCGAACTTCCGCTCAAAGCGGAGCCGCAACCAGGAACATGATCGAATAGGAGAATCTCATGGCAAAACGAGTCTTGATCGTGGACGACGAACCCCGCTACCTGCGCCTGCTCGATGCAAACCTGCGCACCGAAGGCTACGAGGTGGTCACTGCCAGCGACGGTCAGCAGGCGTTGGATGTCTTTTCCGTCCAACCTGTGGACTTGATCCTGCTCGACATCATGATGCCGCGCATGGATGGCTTCGCCGCCTGCCAGCGCATCCGCGAATTTTCCAGCGTGCCGATCATCATCCTCACTGCCAAAGGCGAAGAACAGGACCGCGTCCGCGGCCTCGACCTGGGCGCGGACGATTACCTCGTCAAGCCCTTCTCAGCCACCGAATTGCTGGCGCGCGTGCGCGCCGTTCTGCGCCGCGCCCAGATTCCCGCCGATGCGGGCCAGGCGCGCTTCTTCACGCACGATAACCTGCGCATTGACTTTGCCCGCGCCGAAGTCTGGCGCGGCGACCAGGATGTCTCGCTCTCAGCCACGGAATACCGCCTGCTATTGCAGTTTGCCCATCACCTCGGAAAGATCCTCACTTCCGAAGACCTGCTCACCAGCGTCTGGGGACCTGAATACAAATCGGATAAGGAAATCTTGTGGGTGAGCATTGCCCGCCTGCGCCAAAAGTTGGAGGATGATCCTCACAACCCCAAGCACATTGTCACACGTTCGGGCCTGGGCTATCTCATGCCTCCCATCGAAAGCTGACGATTCCGCCCGCTCCACCATTGCTCGATCCCCTGCCAAATTCCCAGGGGTATGGCCTGCATGATGATCTGCGTTGCGCAATCTGCTCGACCGCATATTTCCCCCGGCGAGCCGCGCCGGGGATATTTCTTTTGCCCTCAACAGCAAGAACAACCTTGCAACGCTGGCGAATAGAAGGAGTCAAACATGGTTCCTGGATTTGAAGACGATAAGGGCAAGATTTTTACCGAAGTTGTTACCAAGAGACCCGTTGCGGTGACGATCCAAACTGTGATACACGCCATACATGGAAATATCCACATCCGACCCGACGAACGCCTGAAAGCGGAACTCGACCGTGACGAACTCTTTCTGGCCGTCACCGACGCATCCATCCTTGGTGCGGATGGAAAACCGCTTCGCCGCGCCGACTTTATGGCGGTGCGCCGCGACCAGATCGTTTGGGTGTTGCCCGAGGACGGCGACCAATGACCCAGCCTGCCGCGCGTCCTCAGTCCACCGGCCTCACCGCCGCAGACATGGTGAAATTCAAACACTATTTGATCGATAATCTGTCGCGCGCGCTCGAAGGCCAGGAAATCCCCATCGACAAACAACAGGAATACGTCACACGCGGCATCGTTGAAGTTTACGAACGTTCGCAGTTGCGCCTGCCCGATTCAGCCAAACAGCAACTCACGCGCGACGTGCTGGACGAGGTGCTGGGCTTTGGCCCCATCCAATCCCTGCTCGACGATCCAGACGTGAGCGAGGTGATGGTCAACGGTCCCAAGCGCGTGTATGCCGAAAAAAAGGGGAAACTGGTCAAGACGCCCGTCGTCTTTGAAAATGATGACCACGTTTTGAAGATCATCGAAAAGATCATCCTACCCCTTGGCCGCCGCGTGGACGCCGACAGCGCCGCCGTCGACGCGCGCTTGCCCGACGGTTCGCGCGTCAATGCCATCATCCCTCCAGTGTCCATTGATGGTCCGACCATTACCATTCGCAAATTCGCCAAGGAAAAACTGGGCATCCAAAAACTGATTGACTTTGGCTCGCTTACTCCCAACATGGGCGAATTTTTACGCGCATGCGTGTTGGCGCGGCTCAACATCATCATCTCTGGCGGTACGGGGTCGGGCAAGACAACATTGTTGAACGTGTTATCCAGTTACATCCCCGAAAATGAGCGCATCGTCACCATCGAAGACGCGGCGGAACTGCAACTCCAGCAGGAGCATGTGGTGAGGCTGGAAACGAAGACCGCCAACCTGGACGGACGCGGCGCCATGACCATTCGCGACCTCGTCCGTAACTCGTTGCGCATGCGCCCCGACCGCATTGTTGTGGGCGAGTGCCGCGGCGGTGAAGCGCTGGATATGCTCCAGGCCATGAACACGGGACACGACGGCTCGCTCACCACCATCCACGCCAACACGCCGCGCGACGCGCTTGCGCGTGTGGAAACGCTGGTGATGATGGCGGGCATGGACCTGCCCCTCAAGGTGGTGCGACAGCAGGTGGCCTCGGCGGTAGATCTCATCGTCCAGCAGACGCGCCTCAAAGACGGCTCGCGCAAGGTGACGGCCATCACCGAAGTGGCGGGCATGGAAGGCGACACAGTGGTCTTGACCGACGTGTTTAAATTCGAACAGACAGGCGTAAGCTCGGAAGGTAAAGTGATCGGCGAACTCAAGCCGACGGGCATCCGTCCCTTGTTCAGCCCAAAACTCGAAGCGGCGGGCATGAAACTCGGCCCCGAAGTCTTCGGCGCGAATATTGCAGAGATGCTGGGAAATCGTCCGCGACGACGCGACTAAACCATCTGTACACGGATGGCGCGGATTTGACAGGCATTACGGATTTTTTTTAATATCCGTGTTTATCCGTCTGATCCCTGAAATCCGTGTACTGCTTTAAAGAAGCATGCAATAGGCAGTATAATTCGAGCATCCCCTTCCATTTTGTTCGCAAGGATTTTTTATGGATACCCGTTCCCAGATCACCATTCGCACCAAAAAACTCGGCGTCCTCATTCGAGATGCGCGCCTGGCCTCGCGCAGGTCGGTTCAGGAATGCGCCGAAGCCATCGGCGTGACGAAGGGCATCTTCAAGTCCTACGAAGAGGGACGCAGATCGCCATCCCTGCCCGAATTGGAAGCGCTGATCTATTACCTCAAACTCCCGCTCAACCATTTCTGGGGTAACGAAGCCATCTCCGATGACGAACCCGCCACCGCCGCGCTCGACCTGCCGCGCCTGCTCCTCGTCCGCCAGCGCATGATCGGCGCGTTACTGCGACAGGAACGCGAAAAGGTCAACAAATCGGTGCGCGACCTTTCCCACGAAACGGGCATCCCCTCCAGCCGCATTAAAGCCTACGAGCTGGGAGAGCGCCCCATCGCGGTACCCGACCTCGAGGTCATGCTCGAAGCGCTCGACAGCCGCGTGGAACGTCTCTTCGACGAGAGCGGCCCCGTCGGTCAATGGATGAACGATCAGCGCGCCATCCGCGATTTCCTAAAACTCCCCGCCAATCTGCGTGCGTTTGCGAGTCAGCCAGTCAACATTCCTTATCTCGAACTCGCCCGCAAACTCAGCGCCATGTCCACGGACCGACTGCGCTCGGTGGCCGAAGACTTGCTCGACATCACCCTCTAAAACCCACCATGGAAAAAGAACCGCATCAACTTGCCGAAGAGGGGAAGCGCGCCTTTGCCGCCGCCCGCTACGACGAGGCCGCCCGCCTCTTCGCCGACGCCGCGCGGGGTTACTCGCTCGGACGCGACGGCCTGCACGCCGCGGAGATGAGCAACAACCGTAGCGTGGCCCTGCTCAAAAACAACCAGCCGCAGGAAGCCCTCGACGCCGCGCTGGGCACCGACAAGGTTTTCGAAGGCGCGTCGGACCCAACCCGTCAGGGTATCGCGCTGGGCAACCAGGCCGCCGCGCTCGAAGACCTCGGACGCGCCGACGAAGCCCTCGCGCTTTACGAACAAGCCGCCAGCCTTTTTGTAACGGCCAACGACGGGGAAATGCGTTCCATTGTGTTGAAATCCATCGCGGCCATCAAACTCAAACAGGGCAAACTCAACGCCGCTGGTTTTGAAATGCTCGGTTCGCTCGGCGTCAATCCCAAACCCACTTTTTTTCAACGCATTCTTAAATTCTTCCTGCGCTTTGTAAAATGATCGGACTCGGCCTTCAGGTTCGCCCCGCAGAAATGCAAGATCGGCAGATGATCTCCGATCTTATTTTTTACCAGAACCACGCCCATCGCCACCTCGACTGGCGCCCGCCGTTGGACTGGCTCGGCTCGCCGCATTTCTGGGTCATGGAAGAGAACGGACGCGCCCTGGCCGCGCTGGCCTGTCCGCCCGACCCGCCAGGCGCAGCATGGATTCGGCTATTTGCCTATAACGGAGCGATTTCCGCTTCGCAGGCGTGGAACGCCTTGTGGAGCGAGGCCCGCGCCGAATTGGCAAGGCGCGGCGGCGCGCAAGCGGGGGTGATCGCCATGCAAGGCTGGATGCGCGACCTGATGGCGCACAGCGACTTTTCCTTTGCTCACAACATCGTCATGCTCGAATGGCACGGTAAACCCGCGCTGCCCCCGTCCCTGCCCTCGGACGTGACCCTGCGCTCCATGACGCAGGCCGACCTGCCCGCCGTGGAAGAAGTGGACGCGGAAGCCTTCGAACCGATGTGGCACGTCTCGCGGCACAACCTGGAGCGCGCCTTCGCCCAGGGCGTGATGGCCGACGTGCTCGAAGCGCGCGGACGCGTGATCGGCTATCAACTATCCACCGCGAAAACGGGCGGGGCGCACCTCGCCCGCCTGGCGGTCCGAAAAGAGGCGCAAGGACTCGGCTTCGGCGCGGCGCTGGTGGCGAACCTCATCGTCCACATGCGTCGGCGCGGCGCGGAGATCGTCTCGGTCAACACCCAGCACGATAATCACGCCTCGCTCGCGTTGTATCGCAAATTTGGTTTCGAGCGCACGGGCGAAGAATATCCCGTGTATTTATCGTTGGTGTAGGTCGGGTTTGCAGCCCGACATGCAAAGGAGTTTCGCATGGCGAGAGAAGATGCAGTCATCGTCAACGCGTTGGTGCGGCAGGCGCTGGTCGCCGCGCAGGAAGTGATGGGTGAGAACGGCCTGAACGCCGTGTTGCGCACGAGCGGGTTGGAACGCTTCATCGGCGCCTTCCCGCCCGACGACCTCAACCCGTCCATTCAGGCTTCGCAATACGCGCGTCTCAATGCAGCCATCGAAGAATTTTATGGGCGCGGCGGGCGCGGCATGTTGCGTCGCATTGGCAAGGCATCGTTTGAATACGCCGTGCGCGAGCAGGCCGCCTTGCTCGGCATTGCGGGCGTGGCTCTCAAACTTTTGCCCGAACGCCAGCGCATCAAATTTATTTTAAACAGCATGGTCGGCGCGCTCAAAAAGAGCAACGCGCAAGTGGAAGCCTGGGTGGACGATAGCGGTGTGCGCGTGGCCTACCTCGAATCCACCTGCGCCATTTGTCAGGGTCGCACGAGCGAAACTCCCGTCTGCCACCTCTACGTCGGCTCCATCGGCGAGGCCGTGCGCTGGGCTACGGGCCGCGAACACGAGATCATCGAAACGCAGTGCATCGCCAAGGGCGATCCGCACTGTCGCTTTGAGGTCGGAGACGCCAGGGATGCCTGAGTTCTCGCCGCGCCTCCTGCGTGGATTTGTGCAGACCGTCTCTGCGGAACTGGGCGTGGATGGTCTGCCCTCCGTGCTCGACAAGGCGGGACTCCCCTCGCATCTCGCGGACCCCGC
>Ga0268298_10006349_pt1 | contig 10775 bp, 7 predicted proteins | sample WWTPWeurt_MetaG_FD_194462 | JGI IMG/M metagenome (GOLD analysis project Ga0268298, IMG submission 194462) | Activated sludge microbial communities from WWTP in Nijmegen, Gelderland, Netherland - WWTP Weurt | ecosystem: Engineered > WWTP > Aerobic digester > Activated sludge | place: Netherlands... | reverse complement strand
ATGGGACTCGATGGCGAACGTCGCCTGAAGGTTGCCGTAGCCGCGGAACGAGCCAGCGTAAGGGTTATTGCTGTAGACGGCCACGGTGTGATACTCGCAGTGCGGCAACCGGTAAAGCGAGGCGAAGGCCTGCATCATCACCACCGGGGTCGTGGCGCCCCAAGAAGTGTAGGCACCGTTGTCGTGCAGGGTATGCACGCTGCGAAAGGTGAGCGTCCCATCCTTCTTACAGCCCGAGCGCAGTGTCAGCCGCACGGGCTGCCGGGTCGGCGAAGCCATGAATTCCTCCTCGCGCGTATAGACCATGCGCACCGGCCGGCCGGTGGCACGCGCCAGGTAGACGCAAATGACTTCGAACGGATAGATGTCGAGCTTGCTGCCGAAACCGCCACCGATGGGTGGCTGGATGATGCGCACGCGCGAAGGGTCGATGTGCAGATACTCAGCGAACTCGCGCTTGTGCAAGAAAGGCACCTGTGTGTTGGAGTACAGCAGCAAGTTACCTTTCGCGTCGAACTCGGCGATGACGCCGGAGACGCCCATGCAGCAATGTGTCACGTAGTGCAGGTAGAAAGTGTCCTCGACGATCACATCCGACTCGGCTTCGCCCTGACCCACGTCGCCATGGACATAATCGAAGCGCATGGCGATGTTGTCATCGCGCCCCGCCAGACCCACCGGGTCGCCAGACTTGGCTCCCGCAATCGGCGGGTGTATGAGCATGGCGCCGGGCAACAACGAATCGGCGGCATCGGTGACCGCCGACAGATCCTCGTACTCGACCTCGATCAGCGTCAGGGCGTGGCGAGCCAACTCTTCGCTTTCCGCGGCGACGGCGGCGATCTCGTCACGCAGACTACGAACTCGGTCGGTCTTCAGCGGCAGATTGTCCTTGACCACGCCGATCGGACGCTGATCGGGGATATCGGCGGCGGTAATGACGGCGCTAACGCCTGGCAGCGCCCGTGCCTTGGAGGTATCGATGCGCAGGATGCGGGCATGCACGCGCTCCGAGCGCAGGATGGCACCATACAGTTGCCCGGGCAACTGTATATCGTGCACATAGCGGGTCCGGCCCGCAGCCTTGTCCGGTGCGTCGAGCTTGGGGATGCGCTGGCCGATCAGTGTCGATGGAGCAGTCGATTGCAGCACTTCGCTCATGAACGGTCTCCCACCGCACAGCCGGCATCGACGATCGCATCGACGATTTTCTTGTAGCCGGTGCAACGGCAAATGTTGCCCTCGATGGCCCGCTGCGCGGACAGCTCGTCTGGGTGTGGGTGCGTCGCCAACAGGTGCACCGACTGAACCACCATGCCGGGCGTACAGAATCCGCATTGCACCGCGCCGTGTTTGACGAACGAGTCTTGCACCACCCGAGCACATGGGTCATTTGCCAGCCCTTCGATGGTCGTGACCTGGCGGCCGGCGCAATCGACGGCGAACATGAGGCAGGAATTGACGGAAGCCCCATCCACCAAGATGGTACAGGCGCCGCATTCGCCTTCGCCGCAGCCATATTTGGTACCGGTAAAGCCAAGCATGTCGCGCAGCATTTCCAGCGTACTCATGGTAGACGGAACACCGACGCGGCGCTCGGCACCATTCAACATAAAGACAATTTCAGTTGTTGCCGACATCTTCGAGAATCCTCTGGGTCATGTTGAGCACGAGTTCCTTGCGATACCAGCCGCTGGCCCGCACGTCGTCGATCGGCGTGGCCTCGGAGGCGGCACTTGCCGCCGCGACTCGCACCAGCTCGGCCGTCAGCGCTTTGCCTTCGAGCAGTGCCTCGGTGCGCCGCGCGCGTATCGGCGTGGGGGCTACGGCGCCCAGCGCCAATCGGACATCGTGCAGAATCGCCCTGTCACGGCGGCGCGCGGCAAAGGCGATTGAAATGGTCGAGATATCCAGTGCCGGCCGCACACCCGCCTTGTAGAAGGCCACTTTCTGATCGTCCGGCGCAACCGGCAAGCGGACACCGCGCAGCAGCTCATTCGGTTTGCGCTGCGTCCGACCGGGCCCGGTAAAGAAGCCGTCGAGCGGCAGCCAACGCGATTGCAGCACGCCGGTGCCGTCCAAGCCGACCAGTTCAATCTCGGCATCCAGCGCCATCAGCGGCGTGAGCGTGTCGCCGGCGGGCGAAGCGTTGCATAGGTTGCCGCCGAGTGTTGCTGCATTGCGGATTTGGTCGCTGGCAAAATGATCCGCTGCTTGCGACAGCAATGGTGCGTGGTCGCGCACCAGAGGGTGATCGACCAGCGTCGAAATGGTGACCAGCGCACCCAACAGCAGCTTGCCGTCCGCGACCTCCACCATATCCATACCCGGCACACGACGGATGTTGAGCAGCGTGCGGGCGAACTTGACGCGTCCGGCACGGCTTTGCGGCATCAGATCCGTGCCACCGGCCAGCACGGTGGCACCGCCGGACTCCGCCAACACTGCCAACGCTTGCGTCAGCGATGTCGGCGCCAGATAGCGTTCGACTGCGTGATTCATGGCATCCTGCCTCCTACTTGTTTCATGCGTCTTGCCTTTCTTGATTACGCGCCGTCATGCCCCAGCGTTCGGCGGCCACACACTAGAAGCGAACGGGTTCGCGGTAGCGTCCATACACCTTGACCAGTTCCTGGGTCATCTCGCCCACGGTGGCATACGCCTTGACTGCCCGCATCAGCGCCGGCATCACGTTACGGCCGGCATCGGCGTCGCCGCGCAGTTGGGTCAGCGCCGCGGCCACGGCATCGGCGTCGCGCTCCTCACGCACCCGATTCAAGCTCTCGATCTGCACCCGGGCATCGTCATCCGCGTACGGGTGAAATTCGATCGGGTGCTCGTCCTCCTTCTCGTTGCGATAGCAGTTGACGCCGACCTTGCGGAACTTGCCAGACTCGATGTCTCGCTGCATTTGATAGGCTTGGGCGGAAACCTTGGACTGGACGAGACCCTCCGAGATCAGCTTGACGATGCCTCCCTCGGCATCGGTCTCGGCCATGATCTCCTCCATCTTGCGTCGCATCTGGTTCGTCAGCGTCTCGACGTAATAGGATCCCGCCAGTGGATCCACCGTCTCGGTAAGACCCATCTCTTCGATGAGGAGCTGCATGGTGCGCAGCGAGATGCGCGCTGAGTACTCGGTGGGGATCGTGTAGGCCTCGTCGAAAGAGCACAGGGCCATGGTCTGCGTGCCAGACAAGGCGCTGATCAAGGCGTAGTAAGCACCGCGAACGATATTGACCTCGGGTTGCTCGAAAGTCAGTCCTCCGCCACCGCCGGCCGCGATCATGCGCATCCACATGGAGCCCGGGTTCTCGGCACCATACTCTTCCTTCATGATCTTGGCCCAGAGGCCGCGCCCAGCGCGGAATTTGCAGACTTGCTCGAAGATGTTGCCGAAGATGTTGAAGTTGTATGACAGTCGGCCGGCAAACTCGTCGATGTGCAAGCCGCGCTTGAGCGCCTCATCCGCGTACGCCTTGGCAATACAAAAAGCATATGCCATCTCCTGGGCCGGTGTCGCTCCCGACTCGCGAATGTGATAGCCGCACACGGACACCGGGGTGTATTTAGGCGCATGCTGGGCACAGTACTCGATGGTGTCGCCGACCAATTTGATCGAGGGCTCAACCGGATAAATCCAGGTGCCGCGGCCGATGAATTCTTTCAGGATATCGTTTTGTGCCGTGCCTCGCAGTTGCTTGAGGTCGTAGCCGCGCTTCTCCGCCAGCGCCAGATACATTGCGATCAATATCGCCGCCGCACCATTGATGGTCAGCGACACGGTGATCTTGGCGAGATCGATGCCATCGAAGGCGATCTCGAAATCGCGCAACGTATCGACGGACATCCCGACGCGGCCGACTTCGCCTTCGGCAATCGGATCGTCTGAATCCATCCCGCATTGCGTGGGGAGATCGAACGCCACGTTCAATCCGGTATTGCCGTTGGCGATGAGGTATCGAAAGCGCTTGTTGGTCTCATGCGGATTGCCAAAGCCGGCGTACTGCCGCATCGTCCACGGCTGTTTGCGATACATGAGTCGGTGGATTCCGCGCGTAAAGGGATAGGCCCCCGGCTCGCCAACCATCGTCACGCCACCGCTGGACTCGACATCGGTGGCCGTGTACAAGGGCTTGATCTCGATCCCTGACTCGTTGAATATGGCTTTCATGGCGTCGCGAACAGGTTTGTTCATTGCACCTTCTCCCGAACGTACTGCGTGATGTCGTCGAGTCGGGAGCCCGTCGGGAAAATGCCGACGAAACCGAGACGACGCAGTTCTTCATGGTCCTGTGCCGGCAGGTTGCCGCCGATCATCCACAACTTGTCGCCCAACCCTGCTGCCTCCAGCAGTGGCCTGAGCTTGCGGCAAAACGGAAGATGCGACCCAGCCATGCTCGACAGCGCAATGACATCGACGTCCTCCTGCAGCGCAATGCGCGTGATCTGTTCCGGCGTCTGGCGCAAGCCGGTGTAGATGACCTCAAAACCGGCGTTCATCATGGCCCGAACGACGATCTTCGCACCTTGGTCGTGCCCATCCAGCCCTGGCTTGGCCAGTAGTACGCGGATGTGTTTGGCGGTAATCAATTGGCCATCTCCTTGGCGATGATGAGTTTCAGGATTTCACTGGTACCCCCGCCGATCAGCGTGAATCGAATATCGCGCAAGTAACGCTGCACCGGATACTCCATGGCGAACCCATAGCTCGCCATCACGCGCGCAGCTTGGTCGCAAATGCGCGCAGCCGCCTCGGTTGCCTGCAGCTTCGCCATCGCCGCCTCCTTGTGGTACGGCTTGCCCGCCCCGTGCAGCCACGCCGCGTAATAGACAAGCTGCGTCGCGGCCTCGAGTTCGGTGGCCATCTCGGCCAACTTCAACTGAATGGCCTGAAAGCGATTGATGGGCTTGCCGAACTGCTGGCGTTCGCCGGCGTATCGTACCGCCTCGGCCATGGCGGCGCGGGCCACGCCCAACGCCATGGCGCCGGTAATGATGCGAATCTCACCCAGCGTCTTGCGCAGATGCGCTTCGCCATCGCCTTCCTCGCGCGACAGACGATGGCTGTCCGGCACGAAGCAGTCGTCGAAAGCAACCTCGGACGTGGGCAACGCCCAGACCCCCATCTTGTGGATGGGGCGACCGACGACCAAGCCCTTGAAGTGCCGCTCAACAAGAAAGATGGTGAGCTTGCGCTCCTCTCCGGCACGCGCGAACACCGTGAAGAAGTCAGCCAGCGGAGCCACGGTAATCCAGGTTTTCTGTCCCGTCAGGACGTATCCACCATCGACCTTGCGAGCAACGGTGGCAATGCCGCCGAGATCCGACCCTGCGTTCGGCTCGGTCATGCAGATCGCGCCGATCTTCTCGCCCTTCAGCGCCGGCTTGAACAGGCGTTCGACGATATCGTCATTGCCCAGCATATGTAGAAACTTAGTGCCCATCAAGGACTGCATCGCCGCGGCGCCGGCGAGCGACAACGACCCGCGCGCCACCTCGGACAAAGCCAGCGCGAACTCCTGCAGCGCCATCCCCGTACCACCCGCCTCCTCCGGGTAGCGCATGCCGAAAAGTCCCAACTGGCCCAACTCGTCGAAGAGCTTGCGCGGGAATGCGTGAGATTCGTCGATGGCGGCTGCCTGCGGGGCGACACGCTCATCGCAGAAGCGCGCAAAGGTATCGCGGACGGCGCGCTGATCATCGCTTAGTTCGAAATTCATGCCTCACCATCCTGAACAATAGTTATTTCGTCTATCCATTGGCGGCAAACGCGGCAAGCGCGGCCCCACCAGATCATGACCGCAACTCCTCTTCGGACATGCCGTACGTTTCCCGTGCCGCTTCGTGGCTGATTACGCCATTTCGCACCTCGTCAAGCAGCACGCGCCGATCTCGCTTCCTGGGGTCTCCCCAGCCGCCGCCCCCTGCCGCCATCTGATGGTAGATGGTTCCTCGCGGGACACCGGTAATGAGATCCTTGTTGCGCGGCACCACGGTTTTGCCGTTGGGATAGTAGAGCTTGATGAAGTTGAGACCGCCACCGAGCCCACCCGCGACGCCAACGGGGCCTTCGAAATCGCCGTCGCCGAAGGTCACCATTTGAGTGTCGTCGGAGCCGATCTCGAACAGCGTTTCCACACCCAGGCCGCCGCGCCATTGGCCGGCGCCAGCCGAATCGGCAACCAATTCATGCTTGATCAGCCGATGCGGCGTCTGCTGCTCGAACATCTCGTAGTCCTGGTCGAGCACGCCGCCACTGGCGTCGATCATGCCGATGTGATCGTAGCCGTCGCAGCCGTTCAACGCTCCCGCGCCGCCCTTCATGCCCATGAAACCGATATCGACATAGCTGTCGCCGGTATTCGGATCCATGCCCGTCGTAAGCGACGACAGCAGGTTGCACCAACCGGCCGTCACCCGGTCCGGTAACGCCGGCCCGAGCGCTCGCTGGATGGCATCGGCGTTGGGTGGGCACAGGTGATTGCCGAAAGTCGTCGCCTTGGGGTAGGAGGCATTGAGAATCGTGCCCTCGGGGATCACGATTTCAATCGGCTCGACCATACCTTCGTTATGCGGGATATCCGGGTTGACCATCTGCAAGAGCGTCAGGATGGTCGCGGAGGCGCTGGATGTATAGGTGCCGTTAACGAATCCGTTGGTTTGTGCGTCGGTGCGTGAGTAGTCGAATTTAATGCGTTTGTCCAGGACATCGATGTCGACGCGAATCGTGAACTTGCTGCCTTCGTTGCGGCCATCGTAATAAACATGGCCTTCACCGCTATAGCGGCCATTGGGAATGGTGGCAATTTCGGCCTCCATCATGCGCCGGGTGGCGTCGAACAGTGCCTGCTTGTGCGCGCGGTAACTGGCCGTACCGTATTTATCGAGCAGCGCTACCAGGCGACGCGCTCCGACTTCGCAGGCCCCCATCTCGGCCTTCATGTCGTGCTGCACCATGTCCAGGCGCACGTTGGCGAAGATGAGATTCCATACATCCTGGCGCAACTTGCCGCGTTCGACGATCTTCACCGCCGGGATGCGCAAGGCTTCCTGCCAGACTTCCACCGCGTTGGGATTGTAGCCGCCGGCCACAGCACCGCCGATGTCGGCTTGATGGCCCTTGACCGCCGTCCAGCCGACGAGATCATCGCCGACGAATACCGGTTTGAACACGGCCACATCGTTGTTCTGATTGCCCAGGGTAAACACATCGTTGTGAAAAAACACGTCGCCCGGATGGATGTCACCGTCGAATGTCTTGCGAATATGCTTGCACACCGGGGCAAGCGAGAACGCCAGGATTGGCAAGTTCTCGGTCTGTTCGAGCATGCGGCCATCTTCATCGTAAAGGCCGGTAACGTAGTCCTTGGCTTCGCACAAGATGGGGCTGCGCGTGGTGCGCTCCATCGAAATGCTCATCTCGTCGGTAATCGACTTGAACGTCCGCGCATAGACGGACAGTAGAATCGGATCGATTTTCTCGCTCATACGCATGCCTCCTTCTTGGCGGCGATACCAATCAAGTCCTCGCGTCCCTTCGCATAGAGCACGAAGGAACCGAGTTCATCCAGCGTGCAGTCGAATGTCTCGCTGACGAAAATGGCGGTAGTTTGTTGCTCGACAAGTGCCGGGCCCTCAATGTGATTCCCGCAGGACATGGCGTGTCCGTCATATACCGGCACCTCGGCGAAATCGTCACGCTCTGGGAGGTAGACACGACGGCGGCTCTTGAGCGCGTAACTAGCGTCGGCTTTGCCTGACCGTTCGCTGCGATAGGCAGGGCGCCCGGTGGCTCCCACGGCCTGGAGCCGCACATTGATGATTTCGATCGGGCTGCGCTCGACTTCCAGCGTATATCCGTACAAACGCTGATGCTCGTCATGGAAGGCGCGGGCAATCGCATTGGCGTCGCGCCGTTCGACGACATCAAGCGGCACCGGCACAGAAACCTCGTGATACTGCTTGATGTACCGGCAGTCGAGCCGCAACTCAAAACGCTGCTCGGGTCGCGGAATTCGCTCCTCGCTGAGCAGCCGTGAGCCATCGTCGGCCATCGCGCCAACCACGGCGTTCAGCCGAGACCAGTCCAGTGCTTCAAGTCGCGCAACGAAGGTGCGCACGTAGTCGTGTCGCAAGTCGCACATCAACATGCCAAAGGCACACAATACCGAGGATTCCCGCGGCACAATCTGCAGCGGGATTTCCAGTTCATTGCAGATCAGGCAACCGTGGATCGGTCCCGCCCCACCCCCTGGAATCAGCGGGAATTCGCGCGGATCGAAACCCCGCTTGATGGTCACTTCGCGCACGCCCTGCGCCATGTTGTTGCAGGCCACCCGATACATGCCGGCAGCCGCCTGTTCGACCGTCAGGCCCATCGGCTTGGCGATGTGCTCCTCGATCGCGGCGTGTGCCGCCGCGATGTCGAGCTTCATCCGCCCGCCGGCAAAATAATCCGGATCAAGATAGCCGAGCACGAGATTGGCGTCGGTAGTAGTGGGCAGACGACCGCCGCGACCGTAGCAGGCTGGACCAGGATCGGCACCCGCGCTTTGCGGCCCCATGCGTAGCATCCCCCCGTTGTCGAGCCAACCGATCGAGCCACCGCCGGCACCGATGGTGTGAATGTCGAGCATCGGCAACGCGATCTTGTGCCTAGCGATCTCGCCGTCGCTCTTGAGCATTGGCGAACCCACCGCAACCGATGCTTCGAAGCTTGTCCCCCCCATGTCGGTCGTTACACAGCGGTTCTGGCCGTGGGCAGCGACATAGAACAAGCCGGCGCCAGGACCGCCGGCCGGTCCGGACAATAAGGTCAACGCCGCCTTTTCGCGCGCAGCCTGGGGAGAAATTACGCCGCCGTTTGACTGCATGATGAGCAGCAGACCCCTGAAGCCGGCCACATTCAAGCGATCGACCAGTTGATCGAGATAATGGCCGAGCTTGGGGCCGACGTACGCATTGAGAGCCGTCGTGCTGATGCGCGGATAGAAACGGATGGACGGCAATACCTCCGATGACACCGACAAATAAGCCTCGGGCCACTCCTTCCTCACCAGTTCGGCGACAGCCTGTTCATGAGCGGGATTCGCGAACGAATTCATAAAGCATACCGCGATCGCCTGCACACCGTCGCGCCGCCAATGCGCGAGGGCCTCTCGTACGGCATCCAGATTTACTGGTGTCAATTCGCGGCCATCGCGGTCAATGCGTCCGGAAACGCTCACACGCCGTTCACGTGGCACCAGGGGCCGCACATTGACGTAGCGGTTGTTGTATTGCTCTTCGCGCACGCCACGGCGCATTTCCAACGCATCCCGCACCCCTTCGGTGGTCAGCAGCCCGCACCGCGCACCCGTGGAGGTCAGCGTGGCATTGGTCGTCACCGTGGTGCCATGCACGATCGTGTCGATCGAGCGCGCAAACTCCTCCAGCGTCCGCGGCGGCTGCATCGAAGCGGCTATCTGCGTCAATCCCTCGACGACCGCAATCGACGGATCAGATGGCGTCGACAGCGTCTTGTGAATGCGCGGCGGCTTGCCTTCCTCGGCAACGACAAAATCCGTGAAAGTACCGCCGACATCAATGCCCAACTTTAGACTCATAAACCTCTCCCTTGGTCGCCCTCAACAGCGCGGCGTAATTCTTCCCTTCGCACCTTCCCGAGCGCGGTACGCGGTAGCGCGGGGAGGAAAACCACTTCTTTCGGATGCTTGTAGCGCGCGAGCCTGCCTTCACACAGTCCCAAGACGAGCTCACGTCCAATCGAAACTCCGGGCTTTGGCACCACCACGGCCACCGGAACCTCGCCCCAGCGCTGGTCCGGACGGCCGATCACCGCGACCTCGGCAATCTCGGGACACTCGATGAGCAGCGCCTCGATCTCGGCGGGACTCACATTCTCTCCGCCTGAAATGATCATGTCCTTGAATCGACCATTCACATACAGATAGCCCTCGGCGTCCAGATAGCCACTGTCGCCGGAATGAAACCAACCGGCGCGCAATGCGCGCGCGGTGCCTTCGGGATCGCCTTGATATCCATTCATCACATTGGCGCCCCGAACCAGGATCTCGCCGCTTTGACCAGTTGGCACATCCCGCTCCTGTTGATCCACGATGCGCAACTCGACTCCCAAGGCGGCACGGCCGGCCGATCCGGCTTTCAGCACCTCTTCACCCAACCGCAGACAGGCGGAAATGGGCGACGTCTCCGTTGCCCCCCAGACCTGTAGCAACGGCACGCCGCGACGATGCATGGCCAGGATCTGATGCTGCGGCACGAACGTCGAACCGGTGGTCACCGCGCGCAAGCTGCCGAGGTCCGCCGTTGCCCAGCGTGGATGCGCCAGCAGTACTTCGATCTGCGCGGGTACCAGCGATGCCAGCGTTATCCGTTCACGTTCGATGGCATCCAGCGTGGCGTCCGGATCGAATCTCGCATGCAGCGTGACACTGCAACCCGCCCGCAAAGCCGGCGTGGTTTGAATGTTCAAACCGCCGACATGGAATAGAGGCGTCGTGGTCAGAATGCGGTCATCCGCCGTCAGTGCGTGCATCTCCACGCTGGCGTCGGCGCACGCCTGGAGCGCATTGGCACTCAACAGGACGCCCTTGGGTTTAGCGTTGGAACCCGATGTCCAGCACAACAGAACCGGTGCGCTACCTGCCCCAGGCGCGGTTGGCAACTCGGCATGGCTGCCCCGCGCGACGAACTCATCAAAGCCCGTCCAGCCATTCGTAACCTGGCCACGCGCGACACGGCAGCCCCTC
>Ga0268298_10006348_pt1 | contig 10777 bp, 9 predicted proteins | sample WWTPWeurt_MetaG_FD_194462 | JGI IMG/M metagenome (GOLD analysis project Ga0268298, IMG submission 194462) | Activated sludge microbial communities from WWTP in Nijmegen, Gelderland, Netherland - WWTP Weurt | ecosystem: Engineered > WWTP > Aerobic digester > Activated sludge | place: Netherlands... | reverse complement strand
AGGACGACGAGTGCGGAAAAGACCGAGGCGGTGACGACCACGAGGACCGCGAAGGTGTAGGTGTAGCTGGTGAACACCAGCGGCAGGCGCACGGTCTCGGTGCTCACCGTGGAGATGATGACGGTGGCGAAGCCCGTGCCCATCACGAGCCCGAGGGGCACGGCGAGGACGGCGAGGAGGACCAGCTCGATGACGATGATGGCGCCGACCTCGCGCTGGGTCATGCCGACGACGCGCAGCGTGGCCAGCTCGCGCGCCCGCTCGGCGAGGGAGATGCGGGCGTTGTTGTAGATGACGCCGAAGGCCACGACGACGGAGAACATCAGGTAGATGCTCTGGATGAGGCCCATCATCTGGGCCGTCGTCTCCCGGAAGCTCTTCCGCATCGACTCCTTGATCGCAACGGTGCTCACGCGCGGGATCTCCTTCAGCGCGGCGAGGAATTCCCCGCGCTTGCCCAGGTCGAGCCCGAGGCTGGCGCCGGTGATGACGTCGCCTTCGCCGAGGAAGCGGTTGATGGCCGACAGTTCCATGTAGGCGGCGATGCCGGTGAAATCCTCGGCGAGGCCGGTGATCGGCAGGGTCTTGACGGGGCGGCGACCCTCGAGCGCCTCGATCACGAGCAGGTCGCCGACCCGCGCGCCGAGGACCTCGGCGAGCTTGGCTGACACGATCAGGCCGTCGGTCGGCGGCGGGATCTCGCGGCCGGCGTGGTCCACGGCGCGGCTGTGCCGGGCGTTAGGCAGGAGGCTGCGCAGGCCGATTTGTCGGCTGCGGCCGTTGAAGTGGATGCGCACGGCGGCGAAGCGCGAGGGCTCGAGGCTGGTCACTCCCGGCAGCTGCGCCAGCTCGTGGGCGATGCGGGCGGAGGAGGGCTCGACGAGCCCGAGGTTGATGTCCTGCCGTTGCACGACGTCCCACTTGAAATCGAGGATGTCGGCGATGCCGGCCTTGAAGGTGTTGGGCAAAATCAGCAGGGCGGTGGCGAGGGCTAGGCCGGCGACGGTGAACAGCGCCTGCATGGGGCGGCGCTCGAGGTTGCGGACCGCGATGCGGAACGAGTGTGACAACAGTCGCTTCAGGCCGAGGCGTTCCAACCGGGAGGGGCGGTAGCTGGCCGGCGGCTCCGGGCGCATCGCCTCGGCGGGCGGCAGGCGGGCGGCCTGGCGGACGGAACTGAAGACCCCGAGCGTCACGGCGCCGAGGCCGACGGCGAGCGCGATGGCCACGGCGGAAAAGTCGAGTTGGAAGACCAGGTCGGGAAAGCGGAACATGAGCTCATACATGCCGACCAGCTGGCGGCCGAGGACGACGCCACCGAGCAGGCCGAGGAGGACGCCGCCCGCCACCATCACGAAGGCGAACTTTAGATAATGAACCGCGATCTGCCGGTTGGCGAAGCCGAAGGCCTTGAGGATGGCGATCTGCTCGCGCTGCAGGGCCAGCAGCCGGGACAGCACCGAGTTGGTCATGAACGACGCCACACACAGAAAAATGGTGGGGAATCCGATGGAGAGGATCGTGAGCACGCGGATCTCGTCGGTCACGCGGATGTGCGACGGGTGGTCCTTGCGGCCGTAGGCGCCGCGCCCGCCGTAGGGGACCAGCAGGCGGTCGAGCTCGGCGATGACGGCCGGGGAACTGGCGCCGGGTGCAAGGGTGAGGGCGACGTGGTTGAAGGCGCCGTAGAGATTCCACGCGGTGGCGACCTCCTTGTAGGACATCCAGAAGATGCCGTAGGTGCGGCTGTCGGGCAGGGCGGCGCCGGGGCGCGACTCGAAGATGTATTCCGGCGAGAGCACGATGCCCGCGATGCGGAAGGTCTGGCGCCGGCCGTTGAGGAGCAGCGTGAGCGGGTCGCCGGGATTGAGCGCGTTGGCCTTGGCGAAGGCCTCGCCGACGAGCACCTCGCCGCGCGCGCCGGGGGACAGCCACGCGCCGCGGCGCAGGAAGAGGCGGTTCAGCTCCGAGGCGCCGAAGTCGGGCAGCGAGCGCACGAGGCCGCTGGCGGGCTCGGCCAGGCCGGGCAGGTCGAGCGTGACGGGCACGGCGAGATCGGTCTGCACGGTGGCGACGCCGGGGAGGGCGGCGATGCGGGCGCCGAGGTCGTTGGGCGCGCGCTTGAGCGAGGCGAAGAGGTCGGCGAAATGGTTGGCCTGATAATACGCCGCGCGGGTCGTCTCGAGCGAGTGGATGAGGCTGCGCGCCATGATGAGCATGGCGAGGCCGCAGGCCATGACCAGCGAGACCGCAGCGGCCTGGCCCTTGAGACGGGCGAGGTCGCGGAGGAGCTTGCGGTCGAGGTGGGGGAGCATGGCGCGTTAAATCGTTCTCTTTCTCTTAATCTTTCTCGTTCTCTCGTCTGGGGGATTGGGAGTGCCGGAAATAAAGGAGGAGAAAGATTAAGAGAAAGCGAACGACAGCATCTTACCAGTTGAGCGTGTCGGGTGCCGCCGGGTTCGTGTTGCGCAACTCCGACTGCACGCGGCCGTCGGAGAAGCGGATGACGCGGTCGGCCATGGCGGCCATGACGGCGTTGTGGGTGATGATGACGGTGAGCGTGCCGAGCTCGCGGTTGGCGCGCCGGATGGCCTCAAGGACGGTGATGCCGGTCTTCACGTCGAGCGCGCCGGTGGGCTCGTCGCAGAGCAGCACCTCGGGGCGCTTGGCGATGGCGCGGGCGATGGCGACGCGCTGCTGCTCGCCGCCGGAGAGCTGGGCGGGAAAATGATCCATGCGCGCGGTGAGCCCGACCATGCCCAGCGCGGCCTCGGGCGTCAGGGGGGCGCGCGCGAGCTCGGTGATGAGGCCGACATTCTCGCGGGCGGTCAGGCTCGGGATGAGGTTGTAGAACTGGAAAACAAAACCGACGGACTCGCGGCGGTAGCGCGTGAGCCGGGCCTCGTCGGCGTGCGCGAGATCGAGGTCGCGGTAGCGCAGCTCGCCGGCGGTGGGGATATCCAGGCCGCCGAGCTGGTTGAGGAGGGTGGTCTTGCCGGAGCCGGAAGGGCCGAGCAGGACGACGAGTTCGCCGGCATTGAGATCGAGGTCCACGCCGGCCAGGGCGCGCACCTCGGCGGTGCCGGCGCCGTAGACCTTGGTCAGGCCGCGCACGTGGAAGACCGGGGTGGCGAGAGATTGGGCGGGGGCGTTCACGCGGAAAGGGCAGCATGGCTGGGGACCGGGCGGGGCGCAATCCCAAGCCCGGCGTGGGCTGCAGCGATGAGCGTGCCTGCTGGGCTGGTTAAGCGGGAGTGCTGCCGGCCGGGCTGGATGGGCCGTCCAACCCCGGCGCGAATCGGGGTTGTGGCCGGGCGGACGGTGCTTTCTGCTGGCGGGATATGAATCGGACCGACCGGCTGGTGGCGATGGTGCTGCATCTGCAGGGGCGGCGCGTGGTGCGCGCGGCCGACTTGGCCGCGCATTTCGGGATCACGGAGCGGACGGTTTACCGCGACATCGCCGCGCTGGGCGAGGCCGGCGTGCCCATCGCGGGCGAGGCCGGCGTGGGCTACAGCCTGCTCAAGGGCTACCAGCTGCCGCCGGTGATGTTCACGGCCGACGAGGCCGTGTCGCTGTTCGTCGGCGGCGAGCTGGTGAAGCAGTTCACCGACGCCTCGCTGCAGGCGCCGATGATGTCGGCGCTCGACAAGCTCCGCGCCGTGCTGCCGCGCGACCGGCAGGACCATGTCGAGCGGCTGGTGGCGCGCACGGTGATCTACGGGCAGTCATCGCGGAAGGCCGCGCCGGAGGCGGCGGGGCAGCGCTGGCTGCTGCCGGTGCAGCAGGGCGTGGTGTTGCGGCGCGTGCTGCGGATGTCCTACCACGGCCGCGACCGCGAGGAGGAGACGGCGCGCGATGTCGAGCCGCTGGGCGTGGTGTTCTATGGCGGGGCGTGGTATCTGGTGGCGTGGTGCCGGTTGCGGGCGGACTACCGGCATTTCCGCATCGATCGCATCCGCCGGCTGGAGGTGACGCCGGAGAAGTTCGAGCCGCGCGAGGGGTTCTCGTTCAGGGAACACATGGAGCAATCCTCGGCGCGGGAGAAAACCCTGCCGGTGCGCGTGTGGTTCCACCGCTCGGTGCAGGAACGCGCCCAGCGCGAGAGCTACGCCACGCTCATTGAGGAGAAGGCGCGCGACGGCGGCGCGGAGTTCGCGCTCTACGCGTGGTCGCTCGAGTGGATGGCGCGGTGGCTGCTGTCGTTCGGCGACCGGGCCGAGGCGCTGGCCCCGGCCAAGCTGCGCGCCCTGGTGCGCGCGGAGGCCGCAAAAATCGCAGCGAAACATCAGTAAGTCCTGTCATTGCGAGGAGCGGAGCGACGAAACAATCCAGTCCTTCGACTGGCTCGGGACCTTGAGCTTGCCGAGACGGCTGGATCGCCACGGCGCGCTTCAGCCTTCGCCAAGGCTATGGCCGACAAGTCGCGCACCTCGCGATGACAAACCGCTCCTGACATAGGGTTGTCAGGGTGGTCTGCTAGAGTGGCGGCATGTTCGCTTGCCCCGCCCCCCGCACCCATGCCGTGCTCGGCCTGCTGACGGCCGGCCTGACCCTGTCCTTTGTTCCCGCCGGCGCCGCGCCCGCCGATGACGCCAAGATCGTCGCCGCGCTCGACACCGAGTTCCAGTTGGCCGTGAAAAACAACGATGCCGCGACCATCGCCCGTCATCTGGCTGATGACATGGTCCTCGTGACGGGCCGCGGCCGGGTCTTCACCAAGCAAGACCACATCGTGTCCGCACAAAAGAAGGAGCGCAGCTACGAGCAGCAGGACGAGTTGCCGGGCACGCAGCAGGTGCGCGTCTGGGGCGACACCGCCGTGGTGACGGCATTGCTCTGGTGCAAGGGCACGGCCGGAGACGGCAAGCCCTTCGACTACAAGGTGTGGTTCAGCGACACCTATGTGCGCACGCCGGCCGGCTGGAAATACGTCTTCGGCCAGGCCTCGCTGCCGCTCCCGCCGGAAAACAAATAACCCGCCTCCCCCCATGATCAAAATCACCGCCTTCGCCTTCACCGCCTACCCGGTCACCGACCTGCCCCGCGCCAAGGCCGACTACAATCGTTCTCGTTCTCTTTCTCGTTCTCCCCGCCTTGAGAAAGAGAACGATTACGAGAACGAGAACGATTCGGCCTTAGCTCACCGCTCACTCTAAGAAAGGCTGAACGTCGCCCATTCCTTTTCCCTCAGACGCGCCAAAAACCGACCCGCCCATGAACATCCACCCGCTCACCATCACCGTCTCGGCGCCGCGCGAGGCCGTTTTCAATTTCCTGGCCGACATCGAGAACCTGCCCAAGTGGACCGCCGGCTGGTGCGAGCGGCTCATGCTGCAGCGCGGCCGCTGGTGGGCCTTCACCGCCGAGGGTGAGCAGGTGGTGGACATGGAGACGAGCGCCGGCACCGGCGTGATCGATCTTCGCGCCGGGCCTTCGCCCGACCGCTTCCGGCACACGCCGATCCGCGTCGTGGCGCTGTCCACGCGCCGGACGCTCGTGAGCGTCATCCTCATCGAGGGGCCGGACGAAACCGACGAACACTTCGCCCGCCGGCGCGAGCTGCTGCAGGCGGCGGCCGACGGCCTCGTGAAGCGCTTCGGCGGCGGCGAGGTGCATACGCCGCCCGCGCTCGCGGAACTGGGGTTGAACTGACGCGTCGAGCGTTATTCCGCCAGCAGGTTGTTCAGGTCGAGGCGCGCCGTGGTCATGGCGAGGCCGCCTTGGGCGTCGCGCGGCCACTGCGCCTCGGGTCGGTCCCAGTAGAGCTCCACGCCGTTGCCGTCGGGGTCGCGCAGGTAGAGCGCCTCGCTCACGCCGTGGTCGGAGGCGCCGTCGAGCGGGATTTCCGCGGCGATGAGTCGGCGCAGGGCGTCGGCCAGCGCGGCGCGGGTCGGGTAGAGAATGGCGGCGTGATAGAGCCCGGTGTGGCCGGGAGGCGGCGGCGAGCCGCCGAGGCTTTCCCAGGTGTTGAGCCCGAGGTGGTGGTGGTAGCCGCCGGCGGAAACGAAGGCCGCCTGCGCGCCATATTTCTGCGTCAGCTGGAAGCCGAGCACGCCGACGTAGAAGTCGAGCGCGCGCTGCAGGTCGGCAACCTTCAGATGGACGTGGCCGATGCGGGCACCGGCGGCGATGGGCGGGTTCTGGGCGGGCATGGACGGAGGCTAGCCAAGCCGGCGGCAAAGACAAACACCCGAACGATTAACCGCTAATGATCGCTACTCGCCGCTAATTTCTGAGAGGGCGGCCAACAGGCCTTGTCATTCTGGGCGCAGCGAAGAATCCATCAGGAGGTTCTCTCCCGGGCATTCCAGCGAAAGCCCAACTGGATTCGCTGCGCTCAGAATGACAAACAAAAGACCTTTTTGGAAACCTGCTGAGTCGTAACGATGCAGTCAGGAAATGTGGGAGCGAGCTTGCTCGCGACTTTATTGGACGAGGTCGCGAGCAAGCTCGCTCCCACAATCAGGCACTGAAAGGTGAACGGAACCTCGATTGCAATGCAGGAGGGCTCCTATTATCAGACAGCAGATTATCTGTGGTTGAAGGTGTCACACTGCATCGTTCCTGCTGAGGAGATCGATCCGATATCCGGAATGAATCCATTTGAGTCGAATAGGGCAGATTAGCGGTTCCAAAACGGTTCTGCGTATTGCATGCCGGAGAAAGTGCTGCACACTGCCCGCACTCCCATGCAAAAGTTCCTCCGCCTTGAATTCATCGACCGCAGCCCGGATGTCGGGCTGCTTTTGCTCCGTCTCTGGCTTGGCGTTTCCATGGTCTGGCTGCACGGCTGGGGCAAGCTGCTCGGCGCGTTTTCCGGGAAGCTGACGTTCCTCGACCCGATCGGCATTGGCCAGGTGCCGAGCCTGCTGCTCGCCATCTTCGCGGAGGTGGGCTGCTCGGTGCTGCTGGTGCTGGGGCTGGGGACACGCTGGGCGGCGCTCATTCTGGCCTTCACGATGGGCGTGGCGTTTTTCGTGGTGAACGGCGGGGCCTTCGCGAAGGGCGAGCTCGCCTGGGCCTACCTCGGCAGCTGCCTCGTGCTGTTCGTCGCCGGGGCGGGCCGGTTCAGCATGGACCAGAAATAAGCGGAGAAAAAATCCGCGGCCTAGGTCTTGGCGCTGTTGTCGCAGGTGATGTGCGTGCGCCGGCGCATGGCCGTGTAGTTGCGCATCTGCGCCGCGAAATCCTTGTTCCGCACCAGCGTGGCGTTAGCCGGTTTGCCGGCGGCGGTGCTCTCCTCGGTGGCGGCGGCCGTGGCGATGAGCACGAGCAGCTCCGCCTTCTCCGGCAGGCGCTGCGCCGGGAAGCGGGCATGGGTGCTGAGCCAGCGCAGGGTCTGTTGGAAAGGCGGTTGGGCCGTCGTCGTCAAGGCGCGCAGAGTGCAGGGGCCCGGGCGGCCAAGTCAATCCGCGGTCGCGCCAGCCTTGGCGGCGGGGGCGGGCGGTGCCGTTCGTCAATCCGGTCGGGCCGCCGGTCAATCCGGAGTCGCGCGGCGGGTGGTCCGGAGTTCACGTGGCGTCCGTTGCAGGCCATGCTCTCCCATCCCGTTCGCTCCAACCCGCCTTTCCCCGAAGAGGGGCAGCAGGGGCCGGCTGCCTACCTGCTGGCCGATCTGGGGGCGATGCCGGATCAGTCTCCGTTGTTGCCCGTGGCGCTCAATGATCGCGGTGAACTGGCCACGCACGGCCTGGGTCCGGCGGGCGAGCCGGATTCGTGGAAGGTCTATGGCTATGTGCACAAGGACGGCCGGCGCACTCAGCACGCCATCCCGCCCGGTCGCACGCCGGTGTCGGGGTTGAGCGGCACCGGCCTGTTGTGCGGGGCGGCGCGCCGTAATGGGGGCTCCCCGCTCCATGCCTGGGCCACGCACCTCGGCTGGTTCGGCGCGGATTTCTGGCCGGACCGCGACAGCTTCTGCACCGGCGTCAATGTCCACGGCGCGGCCACCGGCCATGTGCTCGCGCCGACGGACGAGGGCGGGACCCACCGGCGGGCTTTCTACGTCGCGGCCGACGGCCGGCTCAGCCTGTTGCAGCCGCCGTGCGCGGACGAGATCACGGCCGTGGCGATCAACGACGCGGGCGATGTCCTGCTCAACAGCACTCCGGCGCGGCGCGCGGGCCGCAGCACCCGGACGTGGCGGTGGCGCGACGGTTGTTTTCAACTCACCAGCGGCCTCGGAGGCGACACCTGGGGCATGGCGCTGACACCCGGAGGCAGCGTGGCCGGCCATGCCCTGACCCCGCAGGGGGAGCGGCACGCGATCTTCTGGTGCGAGGGCCGCACCTACGACCTGAACCCGGCGGGCGGGTGGGAGAGTGAGGCGCTCGCGGCGAACGACCAGCGGATCGTCGTCGGCCGCATGCTGGACCCGGGCGGGGAAAGCCAGGCGTTCCGGTGGACGCCGGCGGAGGGGATGCGACCGCTCCTCGACCTCGTGGCCTATGCCGAGGGCTGGCAGCTGCAAAAGGCGAATTGCCTGAACGCGCGCGGGCTGATCGCCGGCACGGGACTCTTCGAGGGGATGCGCCGGGGTTTCCTGCTCACGCCGGCGGAGTGAGCGACGGCGTGCCGCGCAAACCGGACTCGCCCCCGCGTCAGCTTCTGTTTCCCTTTCCGCCATGTGCCGCCGCCCCGTGTTCCTGCTGACGCTGGTTCTCGCCGCGGCCGGGGCGGGGACGGCCTTGCCGGCGGCGGGATTGCAGGACAAGGAGTGCGGCCTGCCGCTGTTCCGGAATTTCCCTCCGCCCACCTATCGCGGGGCCAACCAGGTGTGGGGCGGCGCGGTGGCGCCGGACGGCACGCTGTTTTTCGGCAGCAACGGTCAGGTGCTGGAATATGACGGTCTCGCCTGGCGCAGCATCGAGGTGCCCGGCGGCTCGTTCATCCGGGGCCTGGCCTTTGATCGCGATGGCGTGCTGTGGGTGGCGGGCGTGAACGAGCTCGGCCGCATCGAGCGCGGTCCCGACGGCCGGCGCCGCTTTGTTTCGTTGCGCGCGCTCGTCCCGAAGGAAACGGGCGACCTGGGCACGATCTGGCAGGTGCACGCGACGGCGCAGGGCGTGTGGTTTCAGGCCAATGGGGCGACGCTGCGGTGGCGCGACGGAAAATTCGACCACTGGCCAACCGGCGACAAGTTCATCGTCCTGTCGTTCTGGCTCGACGACCACCTGTTGGTGGCGACGACCAAGGGGTGGTTCCAGCCGGGCGACGGCGGCAAGTGGGAGGCGCAGGGCGACCCCGCCGACAAGCTGAGCGACTACCTGCCGCACTTCGCGGTGCCTCATCCGCACGGCGGCTGGCTGCTGGGCCTGGAGGGGCCGAAGGGCGAGGTCGTCGGCCTGGCGCGCTGGGCGGACGGCCGGCTCACCCTGGAGCCGCACGCGCTGGACGCGTATTTCAAGGCGAAGCGCCTCTACGGCGGCCGGCGGCTCGCCGACGGGCGCTACGTGCTGACTACGCTGCAGGGCGGTGCCGTGCTGCTCGACGCGGAGCTGCGCTTCCTCACGTTGCTCGATGAGAAGACCGGGCTCGAGTCGAGCGCCGTCATCTCGGTCACGCCCGATGCGCACGATGCGCTGTGGCTCGGCACGGAGTGGGGGGTGAGCCGGGTGCAGGTGCATCCGGCCTACAGCTGGTTCGGCCCGGCCAACGGCCTGAGCCGCCGCGGCGTCGAGGCGTTCGTCCGCTGGCAGGGGCGCGTGCTCGTGAACGGCACGGCGGGGCTGATGCGGCTGGAGATTCCCGCCGGCGTGGGCTGCCCGAAGTTCGAGCGCTGGACCACGATTGATGAGAAGGTCTGGAACTTCGCCGTGTCGCACGGCCGGCTGCTGGTCGGCGGGCTGGGCGGCCTGTGGCAGATCGAGCCCGACGGCACGGCGAAGAAGCTCAAGAGCTACACGAACATCTTTGGCATCGTGGAGTCGCGCGCGCGGCCGGGCCGGTTGTTCACCCCCTCGCTCAATGGGCTGGGCGTGTGGCGGTGGAGCGGCGCGGAGTGGGTGTTTGACGAGACGGACCGGGAGGTGTTGCGCGGCGTGCGTGGCAACTCGGCGGTGGAGGCGGCGGATGGCACCGTGTGGGTCGGCACCGACAACCAGGGCGTGTGGCGCGTGCGGTTTCCGGCGGGCGGCCCCGCCGAGCCGGTGCGGCTTGGCGCCGAGGCCGGCCTCGGTGAGGAAGCGGCCAGGGCGAGGGTGGCGGTGGTGGAAATCGGCGGGGCGCCGCTGTTCCTCACCCAGCGGGGGCTCATGCGCTTTGACGCGGCAGCGGGCCGGTTCCGCCCCGAGCCGGCCTTCGGCACGCGGTTTGCCGACGGCTCCACCCGGGTGCGGGCGATCACGGCGGATGCGCACGGCGGAGTGTGGCTGCTGGTGCAGGACGCGGCGTCCGGCCACGCGGTGGCGACGCCGCAGCTCCTCCATGTGCGGGACGGCAAGACCGTGCAACTGCCGCTGCCCGAGCCCGAGCGGGTCGGAGGCAAGACCTCGCTCCAGCTTGAGACCGTCGATGGCCGCGAACTCCTGTGGATCGTCGGCCAGTCCTCCGTCCTGCGCGTGGATCTGACCCTGTGGCGCGGGCAACCGGTGCCTCCGCCCGGCGCGACGCTCCTGACCGAGGTCCTGGCCGGGCCGAGGCGGATTGAGCCGCAGCCGGCCGCGGCGCCCGAGTTCAAGGCGACGGAAAACACCGTGCGCTTCGCCTTCGGCACACCCGGCCTGGCCGGCGAGACGGAGGTGCGGCATGAAACCCAACTGGTGGGCTTCGCCGA
>Ga0268298_10006347_pt1 | contig 10778 bp, 11 predicted proteins | sample WWTPWeurt_MetaG_FD_194462 | JGI IMG/M metagenome (GOLD analysis project Ga0268298, IMG submission 194462) | Activated sludge microbial communities from WWTP in Nijmegen, Gelderland, Netherland - WWTP Weurt | ecosystem: Engineered > WWTP > Aerobic digester > Activated sludge | place... | reverse complement strand
GTATGTCCATAATTCCTTCCAGAGTGTTTTGGGAAATGTGAAGAGGCCAATGCCCCCGGGCAAGGCCGAAGTTACAATTCGTTTTGTTGGGTGGGGTTTTCGGTCAAATTGGCAGAGATGACCCAACGCAGGCACGCGGAAAGGCGTTGCTGTGAAATGGGTCTCGGTTGTGAATAGGTGGGGAAGTTGGCGGCATTATAGCGCTCCCATTCACGCGTGGCAAGGAATTAACCAAAAGAGCCAAGAGAAACTCCCTTGGCTCTTTCTTTGACCTTACGCGGGGTTTACTTCCACTTGCTCTGCACGGCCACCGTGTAGACTTTCACGTTCAGCACGATGAAGCGCCAGAGTTGATAGAGTTTGAAGTTCATCCAGAACTTTTCAGATTTCGAGAATTCCTGTTGCATTTCGGCCTCCTATTCGGGGATCAGGGTCCAGCCTGGCATGGCTTTGAATTTCCAGATGAAGGTGTGGTGGAGCATGAATTTCATCCACGCGCCGCTCAGACCCATTTCAAGATGCGAGACGAACAGGTCGCGCCCGAACTCGTTTGGATATTTCTTGCGATCGGGGACGACGGGACGCATCACGATGGTGACCGCGCTTCCGTCCCAGAGCGAATCGCCCATGGACGCGACGCAGGCCGCCACCATTTCGGTCATGCTTTCGCTGTGGCTGGGCGCGCGTCCCTCGAGCGCGTCCATGATGTTCGAGGCCACCACGCGGCCGATCATGCCGCTGACCATGCCCGTGCGCGGCGGCGCGGGAGCGATGGCGACGTTGTTCTTATTGGTGAACGGCTTGGAGATCGGTCCAGGAGGCGCAAAGGCGATGCCCGCCGCGTACATGTTCGGATACGTGGGGCTGAAATATTTGGAAGGCCAGGCTTCGGGGGTTTGCGAAAGTTCGGGGTAGGGCAGGCCGTATTTGCCGTCCACGAGCAGGAAGCCCGCGGGGTTGTTGAGCTTGGCAGTGATGTCCTCGCCGTCCTTGTTGACGTATTTGAACGGCTGTCCCTTGAACTGCGGGATGAGCATGGCGAAATCAAATTCAGTGACGCCCTCTTCGCCCTCATAATTCTGCCAGTGGATTTTGCCTTCTTCCACTTTCATCACGCCTGATTGAACCTGGTAACGGATGCCATGATCGTTGAACACGGACTTGATAAATTCTTCGCTGCGGAGGACGTGACCGTTGCGCTTGATCTGTACGCCGTTCACGCCGAAATCGCCAAGCGCAGGTTCGTTGGATAGCCAGAGAATGTCGGCCTTGTCGCGCAATCCCTGCTTGACCAGATCCTTGTGGACGTTGACGATATATTCGAACGCCGCGCCCTGGCATGTCGCGCCAGGGTGACCAGTCCCGATGACGATCTTCACCTTCTCGCCCTTCTTCATGCGGGCGCAGGCCGCGAGGTAAGCGTCGCGGGTTTTGATCGCGTGGGGGAGGGAACAGATCGAGTTGGTGAACCCGTTTTCAGGTCCGAGCCCGGGCGTGCCAGCGAAGTTAAGCAAAGGGCCAGGCGCGACCACCAGATAGTCATAATCGAGGCGCACTTCGTTCCCCGTCGCCACGTCGTTGCCCAACACGTACTGGTCGCCCGCGTCGGGATGAATTTCCTTTACCGCCGCGTGGACGAATTTCACGTTCTTGCGATCATATACAGGCTTGAGCTTGAAGATGGTTTTTTCAGGCTTCATGTGGTCCACGCCTACCCAGACCCATGAAGGCAGGTAACTGAAGACATCACGGTTGCTGATGACCGTTACCTCGTGCTTTTTGCCGATCTTGCTCCCCAGATAGAGTGCGGTGGTATGGCCGGCAAACCCCGCCCCGATTACTACAATCTTTGCCATGTGCATTCTCCTATAGTGAATTTAATCCTGACGACCAGCGAACATTGATTGGCGACGAGTACTTTGTATGAATGGGCCGAACCTCCTCTTATCGTTTGAGCATTTACGCGTAAAAGCGCGCATTATTTGGGGTTGGGGTACGCGGCTTCCTGGCCTGGTGTCTCCACGCCGTCAATATAGCGCAGGCCATACAACTCGCCGTTCGCGGTCACGGTATAAGAGCCGTGGCCAGAGAGATGCTGATCGGTTTCGGCGATGCTATTCCAAGTAAAGGTGAGTTGATTGCCTTCGAGAACGCCCGTCCCTTCCTGAATATCGCCAGAAACCAGCCATTGCATTTTGTATTCGTTGGGCGCGCCGCCCGCGAAGATGCTCAACGTGCCGCCGTATTCCTCGCCTGAGCCGTCGGTGGCGTTCAGGGCGAACGAGCCAATAATGCTCGGCACATTATCCGCGGGGGCGTCTGCGCCGAGAGGAGCGGGGTCGCCGCGACAAGATGTGAGCAGGAGGGCGAGCAGTAGAAATAAAATGCTGAGTCGTTTCATTTTTCTCCAAAGATTTTTCAACGTGACAGTCACTTCGAAGCGACTGTCACGTTGAAAATTTATTTTTCTGTCAGCGTCATCAAAAACGCGATCAGGTCTTGAATTTGTTCCTCGGTGAGAAGGTCGCCGAAGGTCTGGATCATCTGCCCTTCAGGGAAGCCTGACACAACGAAGGCGTTCGGCTCGATGATGGACTGATGCAGGTATTCCTCGGCGCTCATACCAGGGATGCGTTTGGCGGCGCGGTCCGCGATGCCATAGAACGACGGCCCGATGATTCTCTCGTCCTTGACGAGCGAATGGCAAATACGGCAGCCTGCGTTCACGCCTGTCGCGGTCTCGTTGTAAATACGCTCGCCCGCTACAGGGTCGGGGATGTGTACGTCGCGGAAGTTGATCGCCAATGCCTGGCGCGGGTCGAGCGTGATTGCCTTGTCGAAGAGAGTCTGGGCGAAAGTCGGGTCCGATCTGTCGTACATTTTGATGACAAGTTGATGCTTGCCCGTGGGAAGGTGCATCTGCTCGAAGATGCGCGCGCCCTGATTGATGTGATTGTTGATGGCGGTGTATGTTTCGTCTACCACCATCTCGCCGTCCACTTCCACGGTGAGGCGGATCGGTTGGGCAAGATTCGGCTCAATGGTCGGAGGGGGCGGGACGTCATGAATGGCATAGCCGCTGTGATGCGTCATCTGCACGATCAGCGAAGCAGAATCCGATCCGAAAAACGCGATCGGGCGAGAGCTTAACCAGATTTGGATTCCCGTGACGACTGCCATCACGACCAGCAACGGCACGACGGACTTGACGTGACTTGCGTCCAAATTAAGTTTGAACGCGTTCGCCTCTTCCTTGACCTTTGAGCGGGCAGCCCGACCAAAGTCAGTCGGCGCGACCCAGGCGGTGTGGACGAGGGGAATGGCGTCTTTGCTCAGTTTGGGCAGGCGTTCCCCGCTGACGCGTTCGTTCAGCCAGGTATTGCCTTCGCGGTTGGCACAATCTTCAGGCGGGCAGCCGATGAACTGCACGTCGCTTGCGCCTGCTTCGAGAGCCTGCGCCGCGAGCTTGGGATTCGCCATCGCCACGCACGTGAGCGGGACAATGTGAATATTCGGGTCGTTGAACATCGCGCCCGCGCCGTGCATGGCGTGACGTTCGCAGGTGAAGACGACTTTTACATTTTTCTTTTCGGCCACTTCGGCGAGGGTGGTCTTCCAAAGCGGGTTAAGCGGAATGTCTCCGAAGGTCAACGCGTTATCGGGACAACTGCCGATGCACACGCCGCACGAGACGCACAGATTCGGGTCAATTTCTGCCTGGAATTTTGGCCGCGCTCCGTCGGTGCGCGGGATCATCTTGATGGCGAGGTAGGGGCAATCGCGCTCGCAGAGCGTACAGCCATCGCAGTTCGCCAGATCCACCTTGACGGGTTTGAGTTCTTTGGCGCGGGGCATGATCCACGGCAGGGCAGTGACAATGCCAATGATGAAAAGCAAAACGCTCCAGAAGAGCGCCTGCGGTCCGCGCAGGAAGGTGGGGAGATAAAAGAGATAGAAAAGGTCTATGGGCGATGCGGCAGGAAGTTGCGCGCTATTGAGCGCAGGCAACATGCCTATAGGGAATAATGCCGAAGCAATCAACAGAACGAAAATGGAAATCGCCATCCAATATTTCGGCGGCATCCATTTGGCGCGGCTCATGCGTTTGAGGTGCAACCAGAGGAAGTAACCCGTCAACGCTGAGAGACCAACGTGCAGGACGATGACGATCATCATGAACACCCAACCCGTGCCCGCCGCGTCGCCGACAATGTAATCCACGAGGAAGGTTTGTCCAGCCTTGAATCCCTCCAGAATTTTGAAGAGACTCTGGTTCAAAAGCGCGGCGCGTTCGTCCCAAATCAGCCAATAACCTGTGATGCCGATGAACCAGACGACCACGGCCATGCCTACACCCGTCACCCAGGCCAACCAGCGCGGCCCGCGGAATCGGTCCTGGAAGAAGGTGCGCCATCCGTGCAGGAGCGCGAAAATGACGGCGCCATCCGACGCGTAGCGGTGCATGGCGCGGATGATGCGGCTGACCGCGTTCGCTTCCATGTTGGAGACGGCCTGGTACGAGAAGGTGAATCCAAATGGATAGAACATCGTCAGGTAGATGCCTGTCAAAAGGATGACGACCAGCAGGAAGATGGTGATCGTCCCCGTGTGGTAGAGGGGATTGAACCGCGCGTCGTTGATGAGCCAGTTGAGCGGGGCTTCAAGGCGTAGAGAAATGCCCTCGAAAGCCGCGAGCAGGCGTCGGGTCGGGGATGCGAGGCGGGCTTTCCAATCCACGCTTGGGTTGCGTTGATCGAGAAGGTCGGTTATTTTTTGTTTTTTGGAGGGGGATGCGGTCATGATTACGGCTTATTGGTAAATTTCGCGAGGCGTCAACCGCTAAAAGGCGCAACAATCACATAAAGGGCGCGAAATGGGATTTTAGAAGTATTGCGTATTGCGCCCCGAAAGGAACGCAATACGCAATACAAATGAGACGGAGATGACTACCAGACTCGGAAGCCGGGCGAGGTGAGGGAGATGTTCTTGATGAGTTCGAAGAGCATCGGCCCGTACATAATGACGATCAACGCGACGGAGCCGTAGATCCACGGAGCCCAACGATCGAGCCAGGCGGGAGTGGTGGCGGGGTCTTGCATCGCTTCCGCGACGGGCACTTCCACTTCCTTTTCAACGCGTTCCTTGTTCGTAGCGGTCTTGAACATAACGAGCAGATAGATCGCACCGCTGACGAAGAGGATCGCGCCGCCGATGCCAACCTGGAAGAGGCGGCTGTTCCATTCCGCGGGGACGTAGGGAGCCTGATTCAGCGGAACGCGGCGGGGGGCGCCGAGCAGACCGAGCACGTGCATGGAGTTGGAGAAGATGATCATACCAACGAACCACACCCAAGCCTGGATGGTGGCCCACTTGGGCTGCCAAAGTTTGCGGCCGGTGAGGTACGGCACGAGCCAGTAGGAAATGCCCATGAAGCTCATGGTGACTGCGGTGGCCACGGTGAGGTGGAAGTGGCCGGGGATGAAGGCCGTGTTGTGCAGAACGAGGTTGACGTTGTACGAAGCATTCGCCAAACCGCCGATGCCGCCGAAGAAGAACAGGATGCCAGCCAGCAATTGCGAAGCCACGGAGGGGTCGCTCCAGTTCAACTTGCCAATCCAGCCCAGGGCGCCTTTTCCGCCGTTCTTGCGCGCGCCGTGTTCAAGCGAGGCAATAACGGTGAAGGCGGTCATCATGGAGGGGAAGAACACGCCGAAGGTAAGCATGGAGTGGATGAACTTCCAGGCGGCAGGAACGCCGGGATCCACATACTGATGGTGGAAACCAAGCGGGGTGGAGAGGACGAGGAAGATCCAGAAGGCCAGGCGAGCGAGGGAATCGCTGAACATCTTGCCGCCGCCAGCCTGCTTGGGGAGCATGGCATACCAGGAGATGTAGGCGGGCAGGAGCCAGAAGTAAACCAGTGGGTGGCCGGTGAACCAGAAGTAGGTGCGGGCCAACTGCGGGTCTACGCCTTCGATCAGGCCGAGCGACCAGGGCAGCAGCATGGTGAGAATTTCCACCGCAACGCCGAGGGTGCAGATCTGCCAGAGCAGGGCGGTGACAAGTGAGCCGAACGCAATAAAGGGCGTGCGCTCATTGGGGTTTTCCTTGCGCCACGCGGCGTAGGTCATGAAGAGACCCCAGCCTTCCACCCACGAGCCGACCACAACGAGAGTCAAACCGACGTAGAAAGCCCAGTTAGCCTTGAGGGGCGGGTAGAAAGTGAAGAGCACGGTGGCCTGGTTGGCAAGGATCGGGATCGCCGCGGCGACCACGCCGACAACCATCATCCAGAAGCCGACCTTGGCGAGGATCATGTTCTTGAGCGGGCGCTTGAGGCCGAAGACCACGTTGAAGGTCAGGAAGCCAACGATGAAGAAGGTCGTCCAAACCAGGGCGTTCAAAACACCGTGAACGGTGAGACCCTGATAGTAGGATTTGATCAGGGGCTTGAGATAAACATAGACATCCCAACCTGCATGCTCAAATGCCTGCAGGGGGCCGAACAAACTGCCGACGGCCAACGCAAGGATGGCAACCAGAAGGTGAGCGCCGACGAGTTTCTTTTCAGCGGTAGGTACTTGATATTGATTCATGGGTTCTCTCCTCGGATTACTTCACGATCACCGCGCCATACATCACGCCGTGGCCGCTACCGCAGAATTCCGTGCAGATGAAGTTGTACGTGCCAGCTTTGGTAAAGGTGATGGTCAGTTTCGAGACCTGGCCAGGAATGACCATGAAGTTGGCATTTGTATTTTGGATCTTAAAGCCGTGTTGTACATCCGCCGAAGTGACATAGAAGGTCACTTTAGCGCCGACGGGGATGGTGATCTCTTTGGGGAGATACTCCCATTGCGGCACGGCGCGCGCAAGAATATAAGCATCGTACACGCCAGAGGAGACTTCGCGCAAGCCCGGGTTTGACCAGGGGCTGTTCGGGTCGGTTGCCACGGTGCGGGGGTCGACGCGCTGCTCGGGGGAGGGTACCTGAATTCCCATGCCAAACGCGGCCACGCTAACGGCGGTGGCGAAGAGGATCAACAGAACAAAACTGACGATCATCCAGTTTCGCTCGTAGGAATCGACATGAATTTTTTGCGCGCTCATAGTGTGCCTCCGCGGCCGACGAGGATCATGTAGATCGTCGCCCAGATTGCGATGAGTGTAATGACGAAGATGGCAAGGACCGCCATGGTGCCGGTCGGGCGGAACTCTTCGTCGTTCCCTTTTTTGTTAGCCATACAGGCCTCCTGAATAAAATGATGGATGGACTTACGAACATTCGCTTCGCGCGGGACCTCCAGCGGACTCGCGCTTCGTGGGCATTCTCCTCAATTTTGGGTCGGGGCGCCTCCTGTCGTGCGGAATTCGGATAATTGGCTCGCGAATAGGAAATAAATCATCGCGCTTACCTCAGCATATATTTAAGATCGTCCGCGAGTTCGTCGCTTGTGATCCCAAAAGGAAACACAACTTTTAGAAAACCGTCGCGGTCAATGGCCAGAAGCGTGGCTGTGTGGTCGATCAGATAGTCGCCGTTGCTCGTGGTTTCTTCGCTCACCTGGTAAAAAATTCCGTAAAGGGAAGCGATCTTTGCGATCTCTTCGGGCGTGTTCGTGCCGCCGATGAAAGTGGGGTTGAAATGCTTCACGTACTCGGCTAGTTTTTCGGGTGTATCTCGCCCAGGGTCTACGGAGATCATGATGACTTGCACTTGATCGGCTTTATCGCCGAGCTGTTTCAGGGCCTGCGTCACCGCGCCGAGGGTTGCGGGGCAGACATCGGGACAGAAGGTGTAGCCAAAATAGATTAGAACAATCTTGCCGCGAAAATCGCTCAGGCTGACGGTCTTTCCGTCCGCGACGTTTAGCGTGAAGGGGCTCGCTTCTTCAGGAGATTGGAAGACGGTCCCATGGAAGGTATGCGGGCGGAGGAAGTAGAAAGCCGCGCCGAGCAGGATGATAATAGCGAGAGCCACAAGGGCAGGGAGAAATCGGTTGATTTTCATTTCTTCTTACTGTGCATAACAAAGGAACAGGTGCGCGGCTTCATAGGCCAGTTTGGCAGAACCTGTGGCGTTGTTGACCTCATCAGCCAATACTGAAAGGTGGCGGATGATTCGATCGGCGGTGGAGACTTCTGTGGAGTAGCGATATTCGCCGCGGATGGTGCCCCAACCGTCTACAAGAATGAAGGTCGGGTCGAAGGTGAAGGAGCCATCATCCTTCTTTTCGTAGTAGGCTTTGAAGCCTGCGCCGATGATCGTCTTCAATAGAGCGTCATCGTTGGTGGTGGCGAAGATCCAGTTCGCGCGGTTGGCAGATAACCCGTCCGCGTAGGATTTCAGCGTTGGGGGCGTATCCCGCGCGGGGTCGAATGAGATCGTGACGCGCATAAAGGGGATGTCGCCCAGGTTGGCCTCATCCAATCGTTCGTAAACTTCCTGCATGGTCGCGTCCAGATTGGCGCAAGGGGCGGGGCAATTGGTGTAGGTGAAGGTATACAGGACGAACTTTCCGCGCATGTCTTCGTTGGTGACGCGTTCTCCTTCTTGATCGGTGAGGGAAAACGCGGGGGAGAGGCGAATGCGGGGCAGGACTTTGATGGGTTGAAAGATTTTAAAAGCGAACGCGCTCAGGACGAGCAGGCCCGCAAAACCATAAAAAATACGATAGAGAAGAGTGTGTTTCATCTTATGCAGGGGTAATTGGAACGATCATCTGGCTGATAGAGTAGGCTTCTTCTACAAGGTGGGCGAAGGTGGCGCTTTCGAGTTCGGCGCGGATCACTTCGCGAAGCCGCGCCCAACGGCGGTTGACGGGACAGGTTTGGCCGAATACGCAGGACTGAAGGTGCTCGACGCAATCGGACAGCCAAATGGGACCTTCAAAGGCTTCCACTACCTGAAGAAGGGTGATCTCCTGAGGCGGTCGCGCCAGCATAATGCCGCCATCGCGGCCAGGTTGGGTAGTGACGAATTTTTCGTTTGCCAGGGTTGCTACAATGCGCTGCAGGAACGCTGGTGGGATGAGCATCTCGGCCTGAATTTCTGCTGTTGGAACGCGCAACCCGGCAGTCCTCTTCGAGAGAGAAAGGACTACACGGACGGCGTAATCAGTTTGGCGGTTGATGCGCAACATTTAGGCCTCATAACTTGACTGTTTTGGTAAAGGATTACTATTATTGTAAATATTTTGTATGATTTCGCATGTGACAAAAGTTACACTTTGGCACGATGAATGTAATATATATTTCGCGGCCAAATAATCATTTGTGACAAAATGTGTCCAATTATTTCGCGGCTGTTTTTCCAAGCTCAAGCGGAGAAAATCCGTGTAAAATGAAGTACGATCTTCAAAACATTTTCGGAGTGAAAAATGCCCAAAACCCAAAACCGCGCCGTGATGAATTGGCTGTTCGTCTTTGCCTTTGTCGTGGCGTTTCTTGTTGTCTTCGGGGGAATCGTCCGTCTTACCCGTTCGGGTCTATCCATCGTGGAGTGGAATCCCATCAGCGGCGTGATGCCGCCCATTGGTGAGAAAGCATGGGCGGAGGAGTTTGCCAAATATCAGCAGACGCCCGAATATCTGCACATCAATTCCTGGATGACGGTGAACGATTATAAGTTCATCTTCTATCTCGAATGGATCCATCGCATCATCGCGAGACTGGCGGGGCTGTTTTACGCTTTCCCTGTCTTTTACTTCCTCTTCAAGAAGACCATCCCGTGGAAGGAGTTTGGAATCTATTTCGTGATGGGGATGCTATTCATTGGCCAGGCATTTATGGGCTGGTACATGGTTGCGAGCGGCCTGGTGGATAAGCCCGCCGTGGATCACTTCCGCCTGACGATCCACTTGCTCTTCGCCCTCTCTCTGCTTGCCATCGCGCTGTGGACGGCCTTTGGTCACAAATATGGCTTTCCTGATTATTCCAAATCGGTAAAATGGTCGACCATCTCCAAACTTGCCGTTGCATCGCTTGTCATTCTGCTGATTCAGATTTCCTACGGCGGCCTCGTCGCGGGACTGAAAGCGGGTCATGTCTCGAATACCTGGCCCACCATGATGGGCGCGTGGATTCCAAAAGGCATTTTCGGCGCCAACGGATTCAACCCGAACAATCTTATTGCTGTCCCGCAGACGGTGGTCTACATCCATCGTTGGTTCGCGTTCATGGGGTTGATCGCTGTGCCCTATGTCTACTGGCAGGCGAAGAAGCGCGGCTATCCCGCCGAGATCCAGCGCGGGCTGGTCTGGCTCATCGTCGCGGTGACGACGCAGATCACGCTGGGCATTCTTGTGGTGTTGACCAACGTCAACGTCCCTACCGCGTCCATCCACCAGGCGGGCGCGGTGACGCTTTTCTGGCTGGCGATTTTCTTCATCCACAGGTTGCGGGCCTACGACCACGCGCGCGCGTAGCGCAAGATTCATCTTGCAAAATCAAAACGGACAGGCGGTGAGCCTGTCCGTTTTTCGTTAATTCGCTTTTTTGAATTTCTCCGCGCCCTGCTTTGTCAGCGCGGCCAGTTGCTTGAACAATTCTGGTTCCACCTTCTTGAAGTTGAAGCAGGATTTTCCCTGCATGTGTTTCTTGAGTTCGGGAGAAATATCGTTCAGCAATTCGGGGAACATGTAAACAGGCATCAAATAAAAACTGACGTAGTTTTTCTTGATCACGGTAGAGCTGAAAAATAGATTCTTTTTCCACTTCTCGCTGTAGGGACCATCGAGAGAATAGCCTTTGTCGGTGTCTACCGTGACGGTCAACGA
>Ga0268298_10006346_pt1 | contig 10779 bp, 7 predicted proteins | sample WWTPWeurt_MetaG_FD_194462 | JGI IMG/M metagenome (GOLD analysis project Ga0268298, IMG submission 194462) | Activated sludge microbial communities from WWTP in Nijmegen, Gelderland, Netherland - WWTP Weurt | ecosystem: Engineered > WWTP > Aerobic digester > Activated sludge | place: Netherlands... | reverse complement strand
CTCATAATCCTTTGGTCCAGGGTTCGAGTCCCTGCAGTCCCACCAAACGAAAAACGGCTCCCGTGATTGGGGGCCGTTTCCGTTTCGGATCGCCGGATGCCCTTGGGGGCAACAGGGCTATCATGCCGATTCGCGGCGGGCCAGTTCGTCACGGGTGAAGTCGACATGCGTCAGCATCGCCTTTCGTGCGGCGTCCGCTTGGTGAAGGCGGATCGCATCCCAGATCCGCAGATGCTGCTCGCGCAGCTTCGCAGTGATTTTCCCGCTCGGATCGTCAAGCCCCTCGAGATTGAAGCTGATATGTTCACGCAGCATGCGCACCATGCTTGAATGCAGGTAGAGGAACATGCTGTTGTGCGACGCCTGCGCGATGGCCTCGTGAAAATCGGCGTCGGCGCGGTGTTCCTCCGGCTTGTTGCCCGAAACGTAAGCACGCTCAAGTCGCTCGACGACCGTTGCCAACGCCGCCAGGTCTTCCTGCGTGGCGCGCAGCGCCGCATAGTGTGCGGTTGCCGCCTCCAGTTCGCGGCGAAATTCCAGAGTATCCCAGCGCATGTCCGGGTGGTCCACCACCAGTTGGCGCCAGGGAGAGGCGACCGCAGTCTGCAGCCGCTCGGTCACGAAGACGCCGCTACCGCGGCGGCTTGCCAGGAGGCCGCGCGTCTTCAGCGCCAGGATGGCTTCGCGCACGGAGTTTCTCGACACGCCAAGCATTTCCGCCAGCCGCCGCTCTGCCGGAAGGCGCGTCCCGGCACCCCAGGAGCCATCCACCAGACGTTCTTCCAGCGCCCGCTGAACATCGAGAACCACGCTCTGTTCGATCCTTGATCTCCCCATGCGCTACACAAGCGCGAATGTCGGATGAATTGGCCCAACCAATTTCTTGAGCATGATACGGGTAACTAAGATCCGCGTCACACATCCGCAAATGAACGGATCTGCATGTCGCAGCCTGCCCCATGGCGTATGTTCGGTCGCAGAAAAGCCGGTGTCGCGGCCGCCAGCTGGATGATTTTCAACCCACCGGCTTCAGAAAGGATTCATCATGTACAAGCGAATCATGGTCGCCATTGACGACAGCGCCACCTCCAACAAGGCACTTAACGAGGCTGCCCAGCTCGCAACGAGCGTTGGCGCTGCACTGTGCATCGTCCATGCCGAAGATGAATCGCTGCTCGAGCACAGCGCGATCAGTACCGGCACCCTCATCGACGTCGGCGAGGTGGAGGCGGAGATCCGTGCAGGCGGCATGCAGCTGTTGAACGGTGCGGCAGAGCACGTTGCCCGGCATGGCATCACGGCAGAAAAGCGTCTGATCGAATCCAGCAGCAAACGGGTACCGGAGATGATCACGGAATGCGCCAGGGACTGGGAAGCCGATCTCGTGATCGTCGGCACGCACGGCCGCCGCGGCATGGAGCGCCTGCTGGTCGGTAGCGTCGCAGAAAAGCTGGTACGTGTCGCAAACACGTCGCTGATGCTGGTGCGCGAGTAAGGCGCTGCCCGGGGCGGGCCTGCCGCAGGCCCGGTTTGGAAGGGCTACGGGCCATCGCCGGACCGGCGGACACCCGCCCGGTCCATATTGGATATCTGCTCAGTAGCGGATGCTGGCAACGAGATCCTCGAAGGATTCCCGCGCCGCATCGTAGGCGAGGTTGTTGGCCGCGCAGATGACAAAGAAGTAATCCTTCTCGCCGCGCAGGACGTAGGCGTCACCTTTTGCGGCGCCACCCTGGCGGTTGAGTACCGTATTGAAACGGATCACCGGGCGGCCGCCGATGCGGCGCAACTCCATCGGTCCGAGATCCATGCCGGAATCGCGCATGCCTTTCGCGATGACCTCGGCAATCTCCTCATGCCCCGCCGTCGTCGCCATACCCGGCGCACTGGTCACATCACAGGTGGGATGCGTGCCGCTCACCGGTGCCGCCAGCTTGAGGGCTGCAATCGCCGTGGGGGCGGTGCGCTCGGTATCGCTCGCCTGCCAGCGCCCCCCCGCCAGCGGGATTTCGATTCGCCCGTTGAGACGGGACATGAACGTATCGGACACGATCTCGCCCGCCATCGCGCACAGCGGCAGCAAGGCGGCACTCAGCATGAATTTCTTCATCAGCAGATTCACGGGCGATTCCCTCCTCGTTAGCGGACAGCGGGGACGCCGCGACGCATCGGCGTCAGGCGCTCGTCGTCATGATGATCGATCAGTATGCGCTGCACCCGTTGCTGCCACAGGCTGCCGAACAAGCGGGCCTCTTCGACGGACGCGCTGCCGGCCAGCAAGCCCGGCAGCAAGGCCCCCATACGCGGATCGCCGGGAATCGGCGAAAGATCGAGGCCAATCTCGATGGCATCACCAGTATCGCGCCGGGTGAAGCGCAGATCATCGACGCCGGCAGACTCGAAGCTCAACAGATCGCGTCGCGAGAAGCGGCCGCCCAGGCCCTTGAATCCGCCAGTCCCTGCCGCCCCGGTCAGCAAGGTCGCGATGCTGGCGATTACCCCGGTAACGCCACTCTCCTGACTGTCGCCGAACGCCACGCTGATCCTGCCGCGCTCCGGCACCGCGTCACCGTACAAGGCCTTCAATGCGCGCGTGGTCATCAGCCATGCACCCGCGACGGTCGGGCATGAATGCCCGGCCAGGCGCACCGCATCGGCGAAGCGGTATTCGATCAGCCCGTTTTCAGCTGCCCCCAGGATCTCGGCCAGCGGATCGCATAGCGTAATCGGTGGCACATCGTCGAAGAATGCGGGGAAAGCCATGCTCAGTTCCTCTGGATCAGTTCGATCTTGTAACCCGAAGCTATGTTGGGTAAAACCACTACTATTGATCGCGTGAGTGAGTGAATACAGCGTTTCATTTATAGTAACCCTACTATTCGACTATCATCTGATGAATGCTACCAAAGCCTTGGTGACAATCGGCGGTCTTTTGTCCGCCGAATAGCTCACTGACCGGGGGCCTACGACCCAGAAGAGACGTTCGGCGTCTCGGTAACTATGCGGCAGGTTTTCTAGTCGAGCAGCTAGCAGATATCCCTCACGAAGACCGATAAAGAAGTCCTCGACCTTCGGTGCCGTTCGGCTTCGGCGGCGTGAATGGCCGTAGTATGGTTCAAATGCGGCCAAAAGCCGCATTGCAGTTTGCGACTTCTAGACAAGCCCCTGCACAGTCAGGGTAACTTCGCTGCACCCTGACGCTGCCGAAGGTTATCCGCCCAGGCCGCCAAGGCATCAATCTCGGCCGTCAGTGCTTCCGGCCTCGGCAGAGGACGGTTCAATGCAGCGGCGGCGCTATGAAGCAGTTCGGAACAGCGACCAAATCCGTCCCGCATAGCCTCGCAATCGGGAACCGTGATCGCGGTCAGCTTGACCAAGCCAGGCGTCTTTACTTCGTTGGACAGTCGCCGGATGACGTGCCCGACAGCTTCTTCAACCGCGATCTCCCACGTATCGCGCAACGTTGCTGCGATGGATTTGACAGTCTTTCGCCACTCGTCTTGATTGCCTTGCTCGAAATGGTAGCGTTCACCGGCTAGCTGATTGCTCAGACTTGTGGTGATGTCACTGACCCGACGCGCTTTGAATGGCGGCTCGCTGCGGCAGAAGCCTGCCTTGTCAGCCCCCCGGCTAATGGAGCTAATCGCCACCGGCGGCTTGGGCTGAGCATCATCCGCCGCGCGATTCAGCTCGAACAGAAACGCTAGATCATGCGTGAAAACGATGACCTGGCGATGCGCGGCCTCAGCTACCAAGCGCTTGGCGACGGCCTCCCGGTGCATGTGGTCGAGCGAAGAAACGGGATCATCAAAGACGATGCTGGACTTATTTTCCGTGGTAGCGAGTTCAGCCATGAACGCAGCCAAAGCAACGCAGCGATATTCACCTTCGCTCAGGACCTGCCCCACTGCGGCAGTGGGTTTCCTCGTAAGTGCGACCTTGAAGCGGGGGATACCCTGAACGCTGTTTTGCTGGCGAAGCTCCACGGCAAGGCCAGCAATCTCAAAGCTCGCCACCTCACGAGCGAACTGTCCGCGAAGTGCGTCGGTCACTAGAGCCTGTGCGATCTCCGTGCTCTTCGTGGTAGTGCGATTAGTGGTTGTGTCCCGTTGCGCCGCCTCCAGCCGCGCGATTTGCTTCTGACGTTCAATTTCGGCGAGAACATCGGCTTTGATGCCGCCAAGCCATTGCCGATCTGCAAGCTCGGTTTTTTCGGCAAGCAAGGCAGCACGAGCTGGAGAACCAGCCTCAGCAGCAAGGGCGTTCGCCCGGACCTCAACACCCGCTGCTTGATCGACCAGCGCTTGACGCGAATATTCAGTAGCGGGCACGTCAATAGCGGCGCTTGGATTTGCGTGGCGTCGCCTGATCTGGCGATGACGCCACAGGGCGCGCAGGGTCGCGCCCCTGATCGCCAGCGCTAAGGCATCCTGACGCAGTTCGTCGCGGACGGTCGCCACAATGTTCGCAAGCTCGGTCAACGAAATGGCCTCCCCCTTGAACGTTGCCAGCGCCCGGTCGTAGGCGAGGCGAGCGGCCTCGGCACGTTGCTGGCTATCGTCGCGCACAAAAGCCTCGAAGCGATTGAGGCGATCAGCAGCGACGGGCGTCAATTCCTGCTGGCAAAGCACACATACGCAGCCGGGGTCTGTGACGGGGAAGCGCTGTTCAGGATAAGCTTCCGTGTCCGAAAATGCTCGGGCGCTGGCCCATAGCGCCTGCCAAACCTCCGAGCCGATCTGCGGCAGCGGTTCGTCACGGAAAAGCGCACTCGAAGCAGCTTCTGCTGCCCGGCGCGCGGCATCGCTATCAACGGCATGGCGGCGCAGGTTATTGGCGGTCTCATCGCCGATTGAAGCAAACAGCCGGTCCAGGCGCGCAATGTGCCCATCAACCTTGGCCTTCAACGCCGCAAGCTGGCGCGCCGCGCGAGCCGGATCACCAGCCAGGTCCGCCGAGAGCTGAGCCAATCGGCCCTGCTCTGCTTGCGTGAGCGTGGTCAATGCTTCGACCGTCGCCGGCGCAGTGTTGGCTGTGAGCCGGGCCATGAGCTTACCGACCGTTGTGTCCGTCCCGCATGCCGGTGTTCTGATCGCTTCCGGCGTTTGCGCCTTTATCTGCGCAATCTCGGCTGCCAGCTTGTCCTTGACCAACTTACAAAGCTGCGCCAGCGCACCTAGCAGTTTGAGCGGAAACGGCGTGTAAGCTACGTCGTTCGTATCGTCCACGTGGACGTTCGCGGTGCGGGAATCGAAAACACTGATGCCGGAAAGTGCAGTGTCGGCAGTCTGTCCAAGCTGCCAAGCGCACGTACGATTCTGCCCGCCAACCGCATATTCAATCGTGGCGCTGGGCGTGCCTGGTGCGGCGTCATAGATGTCGGGGCCGATCTCCTCGCCTCGGCCAGGCATACGGGCGCGGCATACCTTCTTGAGAATCCGCGCGTAACCAGATTTTCCCGATCCGTTGTCGCCATAGATGATTGTCAAACCGACACGGTGTAGCGTCAGCTTTTGGTCGGGAGCCAGGGCGTTGACATGCCGGACTCCATGCACCTGTCGCAGATAGACTTCCCCTTGATCGCGGTTCGGGCCGCGAAGGTGCTCCGCTTCCAGCGGAACCGCCGGCTTATCACCCTTGCAGATGGACGCCAGTTCATCGATCTCGGCTGGCTCCAGAGCCGCTTGCGTCGCAAGTCGGCGTAGTGCATCACGTTGCCAGCCGGGACTATCAACAGACCACGCAAGAATGTTGGCGAGCGCCTCGGCTTCCGTCGTCATACACCTTTCCTCCCCGCGTTCAACCTAGCCGGCGGCCAGGGCTATTCATGTAATTGGTCTGCCCTATGCCTTCACCAGCTTCGCCGCGCTAGGATCGTAGATATAGCCGGTGATGCTGCCATCCTTGATACGCGCGACAGCCTCGTCAATGACGAACAGCGGAACAAGGAACCACTCCTCGGGTTGCACGGGGTGCCCGAAGCGATCATTGATGGTGATGTTCAACCGCGCGGGCGCGAACAACCTGTGGAACAGGTTCTCCATCCGGGTGCGATTGATCCCCGCGAGCTTGTAGCTCGCAACGACCTCGACCTTTGCCAGCAGATAGGTCGCTTCGTTCTCGGCGTTGGCGATGCGCGTTTCAACCCTGCCGCCGGTTACTCCCACCTTGTGGATGATGTCGCGGTGCTGCGAGACATACGGATGATCGGACAAGGAGCGCAGGACGTAGATCGTGCCGCTTTCGACATCATCGGCCTCGAGCTCGCCGCCGAAGGAGAGTTGCCCACTCTCGGGTGATGCCAGCCGCCGCGCGGCAGGGTCGTTGTAAAACGCGCGCTGGAGCGAGCGCAGCAGCAGATTGCTTTCGGTGCCGTTGGAGAAGATGAGGCGCAGGCGGCGGTCCACTTCGCCGGCGGTCGTCTTCAGCGGCTCGCCTACCTCGGCGACGTAGAGAGTAAGGCCATCAAGAACAAAAAAGTCCCCGGCTTCAATCGCACGGCGGCCCGCTTCGATGGGCTGGGATTGGCGCATGCCGGTCTTGACTTCCGCCTGCACGCGCTCGAACAAAGGCCGGAAGGTCTCGAAGTCGTCGCAGGGCTTGCGATCCGCGACCTCCTCGGCCGCGCGCTTTTCGGCGCTAGTGCGGACATGGCGCAGGACGGTGATGTCATCCGCGTCAGCTACGCCCGCCAGCTCGGCAGCCAGGTCGTCGATGTCGATGGTTTCCTCCGCAGGAGTGGCAGCAGTCGACGCCCCAGCGAGCAAGCCATGATGATCCAGCGGCGCAAGCAAGGCGCGGCAGTCCGGGAGCGTTCGCAAGCGGTCAAGTCGCACGGCGTAAAGACGTTCGAATATGTCGCGGTCTTCACCGTGCTGCGGGGCACGTCCGTGCTTCTCGGTGAAGCGCTGGATTTCCTCGAATCCCGCAATAACGCGCTCCTCGCTGGCCGGGCGTCCGCCCTTTTTCTCGGGCGGCGCGAACTCCGCAAGTTCCGCAGCGAGTTCGTCGAGATCGGCGTTACTCATAGCGTCCCTCCGCCTTGAAGCGCATGAAGGCGGCCGCACCTTCGGCCATGCGTCGCTCCCACGCATCCTGAGAATCGAGCGCGGGAATACGCCCGCGCTCCTTCTTGAACTGGACGGCCCGAATGGCCATATCCTTTGCCTCATCCGGCGTCAGGCTCGTGCGCTTGGCCGAGATGGCGGCCGCAACCTGCTTCAAACTGTCCTCGCTCATGGTCTTGGCGAGGATGGCGTAGGCTTCGCCGAACGGATTGATGCGGTCGATGAGGTCGATGTCCAGCTCGCGCACGTCCATCGCAAAGCGGCGCACACCGTCGATCAGGGCCGTGTTGGGGGATCCGTCGCCCTCGCCTTCCGTGACAATCCGCTTGGCTTGCTGCGTGAGGTTGAGCGCGGCGATGGCGTGCTGGCGCACGGCCTCTTGGTCCTCGGCGTCAAGCTCAGGGTACCTATCCTTGATGATCTTGCCCATGCGAACCTGCGTCAGCTCCTCGGGCACCAGTTCGTCATCGAACAGGCCACGCTCGATGGTGGGCTTGTCCTGTACAAAGGCAGCGATGACCTCGTTCAAGTCTTCCTGGCAGATGCGCGCTGCCTCTTTGCTCTTGGGTTCGGCGAGACCCTTGATCTCGATCTGGTAGGCACCTGTCTGCTCATTGACGCCAACATTGCAGCGGTCCGGGTCATAGCCATTCTCGCCATAGTCAAAACCCGGCGTCGGGCCGCTGTCGGGGTTCTTGGGCTTGAACTCGAAGCGCGGGGCAAGCACCTGTTCCATCAGCAGGCTTGCCGCAATGGCCTTCAACGTATCGTTGATAGCCTCGGTGACCGCCTCCTCAGTCGCATCCGGCTCGGCGATCAGGTTGGTAAACCTCGCGCGGGTTTTACCAGGCGCGTCGCGGGTGGCACGACCAATGATCTGAACGATCTCGGTCAGGCTGGCGCGGTAACCCACGGTCAGCGCGTGCTCGCACCAAATCCAGTCGAAGCCTTCCTTCGCCATGCCCAGCGCGATGATGATGTCCACATGGTCCCGGTTGTTCTTCTGCGCCGGATCTTTCAACGCGGCGGAAACCCGGTCGCGCCTAGTGGCATCGTCATCGACCAGGTCGGCGATGCGCAGCACGCGGCCATCGGGGCGCTTGACGAGCTGGAAACCGGTGGCGGTGTCGATGCCCTGCCACTCCCCCAGCGCCTCGATGATGTGCTCCACCTCGCGCATCTTGTCCTTTGTGCTCTCGCGCGAATTGACGTTGGGAATGTGGATGATGGTCTTCTCAGCCGGGTCGAGGACATTGAGGATGTCATCGCCATAGGGGCCGCTGTAGAAGAAGTAGCCGATGTCGAGTTGCTTGAGGTGCTCGTAGCCGTTGAGCTGCTCGTAGTAGGTGTAGGTGACGGTATCGAACTTCGACTCGTCCTGCGGGGCCAGCACGGCCTCGGCGTCGCCCCGGAAGTAGGAACCGGTCATGGCGACGATGTGGGTCTTTCCTCGCGCAATGAACTGCCCCAGGTGCAGGCCGAGCTTGTTGTCGGGGTTGGCTGAAACGTGGTGGAACTCATCAACGGCGATCATGCGGTCGTCGAACGCCTCCACGCCGTAGGCATCAACCGCGAAGCGGAAGGTGGCGTGGGTGCAGACCAGGACCTCGTCGTCACCGTCGAGGAACGCGCCCAGCGACTTAACCTTGCCGCCGTTGTCGTTGCCCGGCGCGTTGCACAGATTCCACTTGGGTTCAACCTGCCAGTCTGACCAGAAGCCGTACTTGGACAGCGGCTCGTCGTTGAAGCTGGCGCCGATGGACTTCTCGGGCACGACAATGATTACCTGTTTGATGCCTTGGTTCTTGAGTTTGTCGAGCGCCACGAACATCAGCGCACGGCTCTTGCCAGAAGCGGGCGGCGACTTGATGAGCAGGTATTGCTCGCCCCGCTTCTCGTAGGCCCTCTCCTGCATCGGCCGCATCCCTAGCGCATTGGCCTTAGTCGATGCGCCGTTGCGGGCATAAGTGACGGAAACGGACGGTACGGACTCTATTTTGTCGCTCATGCGTTAGCTCCCGCCTTGCGCTTCTTACCCTTGGCCGTTGCAGCCGAAGCGATCATCTTGGTATAGAGGTCAAACAGCTTTTCCAGCCGCTCGGTGTCGTTCTTAAAGCGCCGACCGATGTAAATACGTTCCAGTACTTCATCGTTGCGCTCATGCGCCGCCCGCAGATCGGCAGGCATGTCATCTGCATCGTAGAGGTCAGCGATGCTGGCAGGGAAATGATGTTCCCGCGCCAGCAAGATGTCCTCCGCACAGCGCGTCAAGTCGGCCTTGTTTTTGTCAGTGAGCATCGGCACTGGGAAGGTGTTCCAGCCGAGCGTATTGGAGTACGAAAAGCGCATCTCCAAGCGGACGCAGACAGCACCGATCCATACCCAGTGCAATCGTGATGCCATCAGAGAGACGTTCCATAACGGGGCATCGTAGAGTGCGTAGCACTTGTGGCCAACTATATGCTCGGAGCTAACAACGGAAACTGGCAGGTACGGCCGATTCTCGGAGGAGATCGCCGGCATGACAATTACATGATGCTTGCCAACAAAGTCCTCCCTAAACCTGTGTGGGGTTAGTGACAGCTTCTGCGCACTTTTGTCAGAGGTCTGTTTGGCACGAGCAGTCGCAATTCGATCAAGTCGTTCGGCAATGGGCGAAATGCTCATTGCGTCAAAAACTTCACTGTCAGCGATCCAAAGGCACTTTCGGGGTAGTCCGGACACGACTTCCTGCGACCCCAAAAATGGCCTAAAAAATCGCTCGGAGGCAGGCCATTTTGCTTCGATAGAACTTGCTTCGTGCCGAGTGAGAAGGAGGTCAACGCCGTAATAAGTGTGGTTACCGAACTGCATCAAGGCGCGCTCGTCAGTAGGCTTCGAGATGGGGTGAACCTCAATATTCGCGCTCGGCACAAGGTACCCATTGATGTTCTCGACCTCCTTGACTATGACCTCATCGCTTTCAGATACAGAAAAGAGTCGGCGGAGCCTCCCGACACGATTTGCCAAACCTACGATTACGACTGTCACACCTGCATTGTGGCTTGCCAAGTTCGCCCACTTGAAGCTGGTGTAAGCAAATGCGATCTGATGTTCAGTGGAAAACAGCTCAGGCCACAGAATGGAAACCTGTTGCCCTTGGCAGATTGAATTCGTCGCCACGAAAGCGACTACGGACGTGGTGTGCCTCCCATAGTCGGCTGCCTTCAAGAACCACCCGGCCACGTAGTCAAGTGACTTCCAATTCTTGACACGTCCGTCAAAGATCGAAGCTAAGTCTGCTTTATGATCCTTCGACTGCCACTTGCTACCTAGATACGGCGGATTGCCGCAAATGTAGGTTTCACCGCCTTCGTTCTCGAAGTCGATTTCTGCCTGATCAAGCGGCATCTGAAAAAGGTCATCTGCCTGCACTTTCACGCTGGTCCCCGTCGGTGGGCAAATGCTCAACCAATCAAGCCGCAGCGCGTTGCCACAGGTAATCCAGTTCTCGTTGCGCAGTGGAAGGAACTCGGCCAGAGCCAGTTTCTGTCCCCGGTACAGCACGTCGCACTGATACTCGGCGATGACCAGCGCAAGGCGGGCGATCTCCGCCGGGAAATCGCGTAGCTCGATCCCGCGAAAATTGGTGACCGGGATTTCTGACGCGAGATCCGGCTCGTCGCGCCGCCGATTGATCTCGGCCTCGATGGCGCGCATTTCCTTGTAGGCG
>Ga0268298_10006344_pt1 | contig 10779 bp, 6 predicted proteins | sample WWTPWeurt_MetaG_FD_194462 | JGI IMG/M metagenome (GOLD analysis project Ga0268298, IMG submission 194462) | Activated sludge microbial communities from WWTP in Nijmegen, Gelderland, Netherland - WWTP Weurt | ecosystem: Engineered > WWTP > Aerobic digester > Activated sludge | place: Netherlands... | reverse complement strand
CTCGTCGCCTCCGTCAGCGAGCGCTCGTTGGGAGTCGGAGGCGACGAGGTAGCCTTCTCCGTCGGTCGCGAGCGACGACGTTTGGGGCAGGGCGGTCGGGCTCAGCACCGAGAGCGCGACGGGCCCGCCGTCGAGCGGAGCAGTCGCCAGCCAGGTCCCTCCGTCGCCGCGAAGCACGAGGGCGGTGAGAACGTTCGCCGTGCCCACGAAGTCGATGAGCGACGAGACGTCTCGCAGCGTCGTCAACGCTTGGGCGCCTCCGTCGCGAAGGACCGAGAAGACGAGGTCGCCGGTGTACCCACCCGAGGCGAACGAGGCGCGATGGAGCGCGTCACCGACCGTCACCAGCCGACCGCCAGGCAGCGGGCCCTCGAGGCGTCCGTCGCTCCTCACGCTGAGCGCCGCGACCGTCGTGGAGTACGCGTAGCCACCGTCAGTGGCCACCAACGGTCCAGACGACTGGCCGCCGAGCGGAACGGCGCCACGGAGCTGCTCGGTTGGGCCGAGGCCTCCTCCTCCGTCGAGCACGAAGCGTCGCGAATGGAGCGACGAGAAGCCCGCGGCCTCGCGACGGGCATCCGTCCAGGTGAGGAGGCCTTCGTCCGCGGTCACCGCCGCCCGGGCGTCGTACTGCTGCCACCCAGCGGGCCGCTCGTTCGTCGTCGGCAGGTCCAAGCCTCGCTCGGGCGAGATGACCAGTGCGCTCGCTCGCCGCGAAGGAACGTCCGGCTCATGGTGACAGGCCACCACGAGCAGCATGCTCGACCACCACAGTCGCACCATTGGAAGACCCAGCAGTCACCAAGAGTCGCACGGATGGCGAGCGCGGTGCATTCGTCGTCGGGAACTCCCAGCGCCGTGACTGGTTCCTCACAGCCGCTTGAAGCGCGCCTGGAAGAACCGCAGGTACTTCGGCTCGTAGATCATCTCGAGCCCCTTCACCGACTTCCGGTTCTCCCACACCGACTGCACCGACTCGACCGCCACGTCGCAGTGCGCCTGGGTGTAGACGCGCCGAGGGAAGGTGAGCCGCACCAGCTCGAGCTTCGGCCGGTGGTTCTCGCCCGTCACCTTGTCGCGCCCGGCAGAGACGATGCCGCGTTCCATCGCGCGCACCCCCGAGTCCAGGTACAGCTCGGCCGCCAACGTCTGCGCGGGGTACTGGAGCTGATCGAGCTGGGGATAGAACCGCTTCGCGTCGAGGAAGACCGCGTGCCCGCCGACCGGCTCGACGATGGGAATGCCCAGCTCCTTGAGGTGCTCGCCGACGTATTCCACCTGGCCAATGCGCGCCCGCATGTGCGCTTCCTGCACCGCCTCTTCGATGCCCCGCGCCATCGCCTCGAGATCGCGCCCGGCCAGCCCGCCGTAGGTGTGCAAGCCCTCGAAGAGCACCACCAGGTTTCGCGCTTCCTCGAAGATGTCCCAGTCGTTGATGGCCAGGAAGCCGCCGATGTTCACCAGCAGGTCCTTCTTGCCGCTCATCGTGCAGCCGTCCGATTGGTCGCACGTCTCCTTGAGAATGGCGGCGAGCGAGGTGTTCGCGTAGCCCTTCTCACGCTGCTGAATGAAGTACGCGTTCTCGACCGCGCGGGTCGCGTCGAGGAACACCTTGATGCCGTGCTTCTTGGTCAGCGCGCGCACCTGCTTCAGGTTCTCCATCGAGATGGGCTGGCCGCCGGCCATGTTCACCGTCGCCGCCACGCACACGTAGGGGATCTTCTTCGCCCCCACCTTGGCGATGAGCGCCTCGAGCTTGTTCAGGTCGACGTTGCCCTTGAACGGGTGCAGCGAGGTCGAGTCGTGCGCCTCGTCGATGATGACGTCGACGAACGAGCCGCCCGCGCGCTCCTGATGCGCCCGCGTCGTCGTGAAGTACATGTTCCCCGGCACCACGTCGCCTGGCTTGATGAGAATGGTCGACAGCAGGTGCTCTGCGCCGCGGCCTTGATGCGTCGGCACCAGGTGCTGGTAGCCGTAGTACTTCCGCACCGCCGCCTCGAGGTTGAAGAAGTTGCGGCTGCCCGCGTACGCCTCGTCGCCGAGCATCATCCCCGCCCACTGGTTGTCGCTCATCGCGCTCGTGCCCGAGTCCGTCAGCAGGTCGATGTAGACGTCATCGGACCTGAGGAGGAACGTGTTGAAGCCGGCCTCCTCGAGCGCCCGCGCCCGCTCGTCGCGCGTCGTCATTCGCAACGGCTCGACCATCTTGATCTTGAACGGCTCGGCCCAGGAGCGCTTCACCGGCGGCATGTGACCTCCACGAAAAGAGAGCGCCTCTTCACTCGGCGACGCTCGAGGTGCGCTGATCTGCCTCAAACGTTCCGCGAGGGCCAACCAGCGGTGCTTCTCGTTGCCAGAACCTCAGCGGGGGCCGGGCGCGAGCGCGTAGCCGACGGCAGCGCCTCCGATGATGACCGCCCCGGCGATGCCCCACACCCACGGCGACTGGTACCAGGGCTTGGTGTTCACCACCGCGAGCTGTGCGGGCGCATCGGCGCCGCCTGCCCGCGCGATGGTGGCCTGCGTCGCGTCGAGCGCCTCGACGAAGTAGTACGCAGTGAAGCTCGAGTCGCCCGTCGGTGAGGGCAGCGCCGCCAGACAGCTGCCGCCCTCGCACTTCATCTCCGTCGAGGAGAACGGCCCCACCGCCTTCGCCGAGAACCGCAGCAGCACCCGCGCCACCTTCTGCTCCGGGTCCGACAGCGAGACGCGCACCACCGACGGGCCGTCGTCGGCCTCGCGCTCCTTCACCTCGAGACGCGCGCGCGCGGCCTGGGCCTTGCGAGTGCGGGTGAGGAAGTCGACCTGCTTCTGCGCCGTGCCCGCTGGCAGACTCAGCTTCGGGTCGAGCTCGAGCGCCTCGATGGCGCGGCTGGTGGCCGTCGCTTCGTCACCCAACACGAGGTGGATGAAGCCCAGCTCGAACAGCGCGAGCGAGCGCTCCTTCACCGGCCGCTCGGGCGTCGAGAGGTAGCGTTGGTACTCGACGACCGCTTCTTCGTAGCGCAGCTGCTCCGAGAGGTTTCGCGCGTCGAGCAGGCTCTGCGGAGTGCCCGCCGCGTTCACCGCCAACACGCCGGTCGGGCTCGGCAACACCAACCGCATCGGCGCGTCGGGCCCAGCCGCGAGCACGAGAGCGAGGAGCACGTTCACGTCGACGGTTGTCCTACGGACCGGCTGGCTTGGGAAGCGAAGTCAGCGCCGCTTCCAGGAGACGTGGAACCAGACCGACTCCTCGTCGAAGCGCGACACCTCGACCGTCGGGTCGACGCCCATCTCCCGCAGCGCCGCGAGGATGATGCCCTGACAGACGTACCGCGTCGGCCCGGGCTCGTTCATCCACACCTCGTGGAGCGAGTCGCCGAGCTTGGTGACGGTGGCGTCGGAGTAGTTGTTGCCCGAGCGGAAGTTCTGCCGCGTGCGCCCGAGGGCACGCTCCGGCCCCAACACCCGAACGACTCCGAAGAGCGCTCGGCCCAAGAAGCCGTTCGAGAAGCCCTCGACGACGGCTTCTCCGAGCTTGCGCATGCCGATCTCCACTCGGTCTCGGCCGTGGAGCGTCTGCGCCGCCACCAGACAGCAGCGCGTCCACACTCCGTGCGGGTAGCCGGGGCGGAGCTTCTTGGAGAGATCGAGCCCTTGGTCGAGCAGCGCGCGCCGCAGCTCGTCCGTCATCACCGGCCCGAGCCCGGTGACGAAGAGCCCCTCGAACGTCTGTTCGAAGACGACCCGCTCGCTCGGCGTGGCAGGTTTCTGCGTCACCGCGCCGACTGTAACGAGCCTCGGGCGCGGCCCAAGGAATTTACGTGGGCACCGTCACATGAAGAGCGCGTCGACGGTGCCGCTGATCTCTCCCAGCTGCCCCGGCACGCCGAGCGCCCGCATCGCCGAGTTGAAGACGACGCCGTGATGGAGATCGCGGCCGGAGAGGTTCACGTGCTTGCTCGGACGAAGCCCGCCAGCGCGCCCGCCCACCAGCATCACCGAGTTGTCCAACGAGTGGTTCGGGTCTCCACCTCCGTCACCCGAACGCTGCGCGTCGCTCGTCAGCCCCTTGCCGCCCTCCATCACGAAGAGGCCGACGGTGCGGTCGAGCACGGTGCCCGGCCCCTCGACGGTGCGCTTGAAGCGCGCCAGCACCCGCGCGTACACGTCGACGAACCAGCGATTGGCCGCGTCGAGGTTGGCTTGGGTCGAGGCGTGTTGCACCTCTCCGTGCAGCCCGCCGACGGTGCGCCACTGCGGGTGACGCATGCCCGGGCCGGTCATCACCGAAGCGCCGCCGAGCGTGAGCACCCGCGTCGCGTCACAGGCGAAGGCGAGCTCGATGCAGTCGATGAAGCGCTGCGCCCGCGCTTCTTGATCGGGCAGGTTGGTGTCGACGTCGGGCGGGTCGGTGATGGCGCCGGGGTCGCGACAGGCCGGGGAGATGGTCGGCGGGGTCGTGCTCGCGAGCCGCTGCTCGAGCGTGCGCACCCGAGTGAAGTGCTCGTCGAGCGTCTGCCGATCCTTCGCGCCCACCTTGGCGTTGAGCGCGGTGATCCGATCCTTCGTGTACGAGAGGCTGCTCTGCCGGAGCCTCAGCTCGAGCGTCGCCTGTGGATCAGGCATCGCGTTGGGCGGAGTGAAGTTGGTGAAGAGCTGCCGGTACGCCGCCGCCGGAGAGAGCTGCGGCTGCACGCCTCGATAGACGCGCGCGGCCTCTCCCGAGAACCCGTTCGTCTCCTCGAAGCTGACGTAGGTGCCGCCGGTCTGCGAGTCGAGCTGGTAGTAGAGCAGTGGGAAACGCGTCGAGGTGCCGATCACCTTCGCGATCAGCTGATCAGCCGACCACCCTTGCGGCCGCCAGAGCGTGCCCGTCCACCCCGAGCGCACCCCGCTCATCACCGCCGACGGGGCCTGACCGTGATGATCTCGGTTGTAGCCACCGGGCACGTTCACCGGCGCGCAGAAGAGGCCGGAGACGACCTGCACGTCGGCCACCACGCCCTGGGTCTGCAGCGGCTGGAGCACCGGGCGCACGTCCCACGTCGCGCCCGCCTGGGTCGGGGTGAGGCCCTCTTGCCGCGAGCCACTGCCCACGAGCGAGGTCGGGCAATAGAAGACGAAGTAGCGGCAGGGAATCGGCGCGCCGTTCGCGAGCGCGGTGCCATTCCCATTCAGCATGCAGTCGAGCATCGGCAGCCCGAGGCTGGTGCCGAGCGCGCCGCGGAGGACGGTTCGTCGAGAGAGCCGGAAGGGCTTCATGGGCGCTCCTGGATGCGAAGGCGGAAGCGCGGGTCCAACGCGATGCTCCGCACCAGCTGGCGGAAGTCGTGGCTCGACGCGGTGAAGGCCTGGTGGAACCGGTCGACGTGCTGGCGGGCGAGGTGCCGGTCGCGAAAGGCGAAGCGCCCGAGCTGATCGACCGCGCAATGGGTGATGAGGTCGCGGTTGTTCGCCATCAGCTCCTTCGGCCCCGAGAAGGCCGTGCCGCCCACGTCACCCACGCCTTGAATGGCGCAGGCCGCGTTGTCGGGCTCCACCGTGCGGAAGCGCCCCTGCCCGTCGAGCTGCTCGAAGCCGAAGCCGAGCCCATCGAGCACCACGTGACAGCCCGTGCAGGCGCCGCCGCGCGCGCGATGCGCTTGGTACGCCTGCGCCTTGCAACTGCCCGGAGCGACCACCACCCCGTTGTCGATGTTCACGTCCTTCGGGGGCGGCCGAATCGTCTGGCAGAGCACCCGCCGCGCCAGCATCGCGCCACGGCGAGAGGGGAGCGTCTCGGTTGCGCGCGTCGAGCTGAGCGAGAGGAAGGCGCCGTGCGAGAGGATGCCCGCGCGCGGAGTCGGCATGGTGACCCAGCCCGTCGAGGCCGGCGCGGTCAGGCCGTAGTGCGTCGCCAGCCGCGGCGTGAGGTAGCTCTGGTCGGAGTCGAGCAGCCTGGTCCACGGCGTCCCCTGGCTGAGCGCGCGCCGCAGCAGCGCGTCGGACTCTCCGAGCATGTCGGCCGCGAGCGCCGAGTCGCTGATCAACAGCCCGTCGTAGCGCAGCCACATCTTGTGAAAGACCTCGAGCTGAGCGTCGAACTTCGGGTCGGCGAGCAGTCCGTCCACCAGCCGAGCGAGCGCGGCGTCGTCGAGCGGCGCGGCTTGCACCACCGCCAGCTGCTGGGCCGTCGGAGCACTCCCCCAGAGGAAGGCGGCGAGGCGTCCGACGAGCTCCCGGTCGGTCAGCGTCACCACTGCAGGGTCGCCGGTCGGCGTTCCCAGCTCCGTGCGGTAGACGAACTCGGGGCTCTCCACCAGGCTGGTGACGGCTGCTCGCACGGCGACGAGGTGCTGCGAGCCGCCGTACATCGTCGCCACCGTCGTCGCCGAGGTGAGCAGCTCGCTGCGCTCGGGGCTCGTCAAGGGCCGACGCCACAACCGCAGCGCCACCACGTCGACGAGCTGGCCGAGGCACGTCGCGTCGACGCCGGAGCCCGAGGGGGTGCAGCCGGCGAGCGTCGCCACCGAGGCCGGGTTCGCGACGAAGTCACGGCCCACCTCGAAGGCGAGCGTCTCGAGCCCTTCGACGAACACCGCGCTCGGCGCCTTCTCGTCGGCGAGGGTGTCGAACGCCTCTTCCTCCGCGAGCGTCGACGGGTTCACCGAGCTGGGTGGATCAGCCGGGAGGTTTCGCGTCGCGAGCCCACGGAGCCCGAAGACGTCGAAGAGGCTGCGCTCGATCTCCCGGCGGCTCAGCCTGGGGATCGCGCTCGTCGCCGTCTCCACTTCGGGTTCGGGTCCGCTCGTCGTCCCTCCACCAGGCGTCGACGTCGCCGTCCCACCGCCGGTCGCGGGCGAGCTGATCACCTCCGGCCGCGGACCGATGATGGTTCCAGTACAGCCGAGGAGGGCGAGGGTGACGAAGGAGGCAGCGCGCACGGGGGACGCTGACTGTACCGGAGCACGGCGTTCTCCGAGAAGATGGGAACTGGAGAGGTGAGCACGGCGGTGCACACTCTTCCGAGCGACGTGAGTGCACGAGTACAGCTCGAGCGCGTGGAGCGGACGCTCCGAGACACCGAGGGCTCGCTCATGCCGCACTCCGGTGACGAAACCTCGAGGGGCGACGGCGCTGGCCGAAAAGAAGAGGCCGCGGCGCCCAGGACGAGCACCGCGGCCTCGAGGCTTCAGAGGGGTGTCAGCGAATGCCGGGCGGAGGCGGCGGCAACGGGCCGCTGGGCGAACCCACTCCGGGAGGCGGCGGCGGAAGGGTGTTCTTCCGGCCGATCGGCGCGGGCGGCGTGGGCATGTTGCTCGGCACGTTCGGCGGCGTGACGGTGTACGGCGGCGTCGGCGGGCGCTGCAGGCTTCCCTGACGGAAGGGGTCCTGGCCGAAGGTGTTCGACGGCGGGGGAGGAGGCGGCGCTCCCGTCATCGTCGTCATTCCAGGGCGCCCGCTCGGGCCGATGTACGCGGGCGGTGGGCCGACGGTGCCCGTCGTGCCGGTCATGCCAGGCGACGGCCCGATGTACGCGGGAGGCGGAGGCGGCGCACCGACCGTGCCCGTCATGCCAGGCGAGGGGCCGATGTACGCGGGCGGCGGGGCGGACGCGCCAGGCGGTTGAACGGTGCCGCCAGGCGTCGGGCGGGGCAGCGAGCCGAAGTTTCCGGGAGGCGGCGGAGGCGACGAGCCAGGCGAGCCGAAGTTGCCCGGAGGCGGCGGCGGGGAGCCGAAGTTGCCAGGAGGTGGCGGCGCGGAGCCGACGTTTCCCGGAGGCGGCGGGGAGCCGAAGTTCCCCGGGGGCGGCGGAGAGCCGAAGTTCCCGGGACGCGGCGACGAGCCGAAGTTGCCCGGAGGCGGCGGCGGGGAGCCGAAGTTGCCCGGAGGTGGCGGCGGGGAGCCGAAGTTGCCCGGAGGCGGCGAGCCGAAGTTCCCCGGAGGCGGCGGCGCCGAGGTGCCCGGCGGGTTCACCACACCACCCGTCGCAGGCGGAGGCGGCGGGCCTCCAAAGAAGCCACCCGACGAGGGCGGCGGCGGGTTGTTGCCGTAGAACCCACCGCTCGCAGGCGGAGGCGGCGGCTGCTGGAAGCCACCCGGAGGCGGCGGCGAGGCGCCCACCACGACCCCCGTCCCTCGCGCGGGCGGCGGCGGCGGCTGTCCCCAGAACCCACCCGAGGCCGGAGGAGGCGCCGTGTTCACCGCGGGCGGAGGCCCTGCCGCGTGCCAGCCCGAGGGCGGCGAGACGTAGCCAGGCGGCGGACGGTAGGAGCCACGCGGCGGGTAGTAGCTCGACGGCGGCGCGTAGCCCGGCGGCGGGTAGGTGATGACGACGTTGGGCGGCGGCAGCGGGTAGGTGCCCGGCGTGCCGAGCGCGTCGTAGTAGCGGTAGCCGTCGTAGAACACGTACACGGAGCGCCACTCGTCCCAGTAGTACGTGTTCGCGCAGGGCATTCGGGGATCGCAGGTCGCCACGTACGTCGTCCGCGGCGGCGGAGTCCGGTACTCATAGGTGCGCACCGTACAGGCCGAGCCCAACAGCCCCAGGCCCAGCAGCGGTACTCCAGCAAGCAAGCGACGCATGGCGTGTCCTCGTTTTCGTGGACTGCGGTGGATCAGACGAAGCGCAGGGTGGTTGATTCAAGCCCACTGCGGCTCGGAACGCACGTGTTCGGCAGGCCGTTCCTCCCTCGTGCCCTCGGTCAAGTGGGCTGATCTGCACTGGAAATCGGCCGGTCGGCGGGTACAGTCCCCGCACCCTCTGGCCACCTCGTCAGAGCAGGAAAAGGGGAGCACCCACATGAAGAAGGTCTACGTCGCGCTGGCGGCCGTGATGGCGGTCGCGTGCGGTCAGAACACCCAGTCCGGTCCTCAGCAGTTCGAGCAGGCCCAGAAGTCCGTCACTCCGAAGGGGTCGATTCATGGACGGGTGCTCGACATCAGCGCCCAGGCGCCCCTCGAAGGCGTGAGCGTGAAGGTGCTGGGCTCCGACGCGGTGCTGACCACCAACGCCGACGGCATCTTCACCTTCACCGGCGCCGTCGTCGGCAGCACCTACACCTTCATCTTCGAGAAGACCGGGTTTCTCCGAATGCGCGCGACGGCCGCGGTGCCGAGCAGCGCGGGCAACTCACCCCTCGAAGGCGGCGTCACCACCTTCACCATGGAGCTCTACCCCTCGACTGGTTCCGTCACCGGCGTGCTGACGCTGCCCAGCGGCCGGCCCGCAGCGATGGCGACCATCTACGTCGATCAAGCCAGCTCGGTCGGGGCCGAGTCGATGGTGACGACGCAGACCGCGATGGACGGCTCCTTCACCCTCAACGGCCTCGCGGCGGCGGCCTCGGGCGTGCGTCACACCGTCTTCGCCCAGTGGTTCGACGAGAACGGTGACATGCAGGCCGACTACTCCACCACGGGCTCGAGCGTCGTCGTCTACCCCGGCACTCCAGCGCGGCTCTTCATGGCGTACTCGGCGTTGGCCCAGCGCATCGTCGCCTCCAACATTCTCGACGGCGAGCTGGCCGCGGGAGAGGACCTGCAGTTCACCTTCGCGCTCCCGCTCTACACCGGCGTGCTCGAGGGCACGAACGCGACGCCCTGGCGCCTCACCCACATCTCGTCCGCGCAGGAGGTTCCCGTCGAGGGCACCTTCATGAGCCCCACCTCGCTGCGGGTGAAGCCGGCGCTCAACTCGCTTCGGGAAGGTGAGCTCTACCGGCTGCGGCTCAACCTCCGAAACACCAACACCAACCAGGGCACCTCGTCGACGTACGACTCCGGCAACCTCGAGTTCCAGGTGCGCGCCGCGAACGTGATGCCGTACACGACGCAGGTGACCGGGCTCGCGGTGACGAACCCCAACGCGGTCGCGCCGTTCGGGCCCGCCGCCTTCGACTGGAGCCACAACGCCTTCACCGTCTCGTGGCAGGCGGCGGCCGGCGCGGTGCGGTACGAAATCTACGCGCGCGACACCACCACCAACCCCAACTTCGTTCGTCTCTCCAGCGTCTCCGCGACTGGAGCGCCGCGGTACGAGCAGGCGGTGACGATTCTGAGCGGCTTCGGGGCCACCTTCGCGGGCACCTCGCAGCCGCTCTCGGGCGGCAACCAGCTCTTCTTCGCGGTGGTGGGCGTCGACGCGTACGGCAGCCGGGCGCCGCTGATGGGCGCGACCGCGGTGCAGGTGAAGGACTCGATTCCGCCGAGCGTCGGCTCGATCGCCTTGGTGCCTGGGTCGAGCGCCGACGGCATCAACGACGGCACCTCGCCGACGGAGATTCGGGTGCGGGTCAACTACACCGAGCCGATGGACCCGATGTCGACGGTCACCTACACGACGAACGCCACCAACGCGCCGACGGCCGCCTGGCGATGGGACGCGAGCAACCAGGGGCGCAGCGGCATCCTCACCTTGACGGTGGCGCCGGGCAACGACGGCACCGGCAGCTTCGCGATTCGTGGCGGGCGCGACATGGCGGGCAACGACCTCGCGCGCGCGGGTGACACTCTGGGCAGCCTCGGCGGGCGCAAGGAGCTGCTCCAGACGCCCGACTTCCAGATGGGCACGATGTGCACGCTCGGCAGCTGGATGCCGGTGACCGCGAACGGCGGCCCGACGCCCTCGGCGGTGAACAACAACGGCGCCTTCGGTGGCTCGCTCGGTCCCTGCGCGGCGCTCCTGGGCTCGGTCCCTGGCGGCACTCCTGGAACCGGCCGCTCGCGCATCGTGCAGACCGTCTCCCTCCCGGCGCTCACCAACTCGGGCTTCTCGTACGAGGCGACGGCCCGCTACCGCGCGGTGAACGT
>Ga0268298_10006341_pt1 | contig 10783 bp, 13 predicted proteins | sample WWTPWeurt_MetaG_FD_194462 | JGI IMG/M metagenome (GOLD analysis project Ga0268298, IMG submission 194462) | Activated sludge microbial communities from WWTP in Nijmegen, Gelderland, Netherland - WWTP Weurt | ecosystem: Engineered > WWTP > Aerobic digester > Activated sludge | place... | reverse complement strand
GCCCGCTGATCGAGCACCATCCGCGCTTTCCGGCGCGGGTCAATGCCGGCTTTCTGCAGATCGTGGATGAACACCGGGTGCGGCTGCGCGTCTTCGAGCGCGGCGCCGGCGAAACCCTGGCCTGCGGCACCGGCGCCTGCGCGGCCGTGGTGGCCGGCATCCTGCGCGAACTGATCGTCTCCCCGGTCACCGTCGAAACCCGCGGCGGCGCGCTCACCATCGCCTGGAACGGCGTCGGCAGCCCGGTACTGATGACCGGCCCGGCCGTCACCGTCTTTGCCGGCGAACTCACGCTTCCGTAATTTCATCCGTTCTCCCCCGATCCAGCCCGGCCCACGCCATGAATGCTTCCGACGTCATCCAGTTCCTGCAGGCCAATCCCGAATTCTTCGACGACAACTCGACCCTGCTGACCGACCTGACGGTGACCCACCCGCACAACGGCCAGGCCATCTCGCTCACCGAACGCCAGCTGATCGCCCTGCGGGAACGGATCGCCCAGCTTGAAAACAAGTTCGCCGAACTCCTCGAGTTTGGCGAAGAAAACGACGCCATCGGCGACAAGGTGCATCGTTTTGCGCTGTCGCTGCTGGAGGCCGAGGATTTCGAGTCGATCCGCCGGGCCATTTACACCCACCTGCAGGAAGACTTCAGCGTGCCCCACGTGGCCTTTCGTGTCTGGAACAGCGTGTTATCGCGCAGCGGATCGGAATTCCTGCCCGTCGGGGAGGAAGTCCGCTTCTTCACCGGCGACCTCAACCAGCCCTACTGCGGCCCCTCCGGCCCGCGCGAAATCAACAACTGGTTCGGCCCCGCCGGCCGGCAGGTGCGCTCGGTGTCGCTGGTGCCCCTGCGTCACGACGAAAAAACCTTCGGCCTGCTGGCCCTGGGCAGCGAAGACCCGGAACGCTTCTACCCGGCGATGGGCACGCTTTACGTCGACCGCATCGGCGAGATGGTTTCCTGCGCCCTTCGGCGCCAGTTGGGATAAGCGGCCAAGAACGCCACTGCGCGGCCCGATCCCGCAGCGGCGTTTCCCGTCGCATCCCGTCGCCGGGTCACTTTCCGATGTCTGGCTTAAGGTCTTTCCTCTCCTTCACACTTTCTCCTCCCCGCTCCCACCATGGCAGATCTGATTCTCAAATCCGGCAATGACCGGTCCGTCCTTCGTCGTCACCCCTGGATTTTCGCCGGCTCCGTCGACCGGCTGGAGGGTCGGGCGCGGGCGGGGGATACCGTGCTGGTGATGGACTCGCGGGGCAAGCCGCTGGCGCGGGCCGCGTGGTCGCCCGAATCGCAGATTCGCGCGCGGGTGTGGAGCTTCGATCCCGAACAGTCCATCGACCATGCTTTCATCAAGCGTGCGGTGGCGGCCTCGGTGGCACGGCGGGCCAACCATCCGTGGCTGGCCGGGCAGGATGGCGTGCGCCTGATCCATGGCGAATCCGACGGTTTGCCCGGCGTGATCGCCGACCGTTACGGCGCGATGGTGGTGGTACAGCTCACCAGCGCCGGCGCCGACAAATGGCGCGACGCCATCGTTGCCGGGCTGGTCCAGGCCACCGGCTGCAGCGCCGTGTACGAGCGTTCGGATTCGGATGTGCGCAAGCTCGAAGGCCTCGGGCCGGTTACCGGCCTGGTTTACGGCGAAATGCCCGAATCGCTCACCATCGTCGAAAACGGCGTGCGCATGGAAGTGGACGTGGCCGGCGGCCATAAAACCGGTTTTTACCTCGACCAGCGTGAAAACCGCCAGCTCACAGGCCGCCTCGCCGCCGGGCGCGACGTGCTCAACTGCTTTTGCTACACCGGCGGCTTCTCGCTGCAGGCGCTGGCCGGCGGCGCCACAAGCGTCATCTCCATCGATTCGTCCGGCCCGGCGCTGGCCACCGCGGCACGCAACATGGCGCTCAACCCGCAGCTCGACGCCAGCCGCGCCGAATGGCGCGAGGACGACGTCTTCCAGGCTCTCCGCAAGCTCAAGGCCGAAGACCGCAAGTTCGACCTGATCATCCTCGACCCGCCCAAGTTCGCCCCGTCCGCCGCCCACGCCGAACGGGCCGCCCGCGCCTACAAGGACATCAACCTGCTCGGCTTCCGCCTGCTCAAGCCCGGCGGCATCCTGATGACCTACTCCTGCTCGGGCGGCATCGGGCTCGAGATGTTCCAGAAGATCATCGCCAGTGCCGCCTCCGACGTGGGCATCGACGCACGCATCCTGCATCGCCTGTCGGCGGCTCCCGACCATCCGGTTGGCCTGGCCGTTCCGGAGGGCGAATACCTCAAGGGGCTGGCCTGCCAGGTGTGACAAAGTCCCTGATGGCGCAGATTTATCGGGGCGTGACAAAACAGAGAGGCATATCCGTCAGTCATTGAATGGTTAAATATTGTTTCAGACTGACCATTCGGGATATTCCACGGAGATTCACATGACCACCGCCCTGCCCCCTGACTCTCCAGAGTCAGTCCCGGCCGGCCAGAAAACCGGTATCAGCGTGGCAGAAATACCGCGCGCCCAGCGCGTGGCAGCCTTGCTGCTGTCGCGCTACAACCTGCGCTACCTGGTCCGGCTGTATGCCGCTTTCGAGGGTGACCTGCTGCTGCCCATCGTGCTTGGCGAAGTCGTCCTGTACAACGCCAGCGACCTCCTGCCCGACGATCCCGCCGCGCTGGCGGCCAGCTTCTGCGACGATCCTGAGCATATCCCGCTGCACCCCTGCAACGCCTTCTCGATCAGTTCATCCACCGGCATTCCGCGCGAAACCGTGCGCCGCAAGGTCAGCCACCTGATCCAGCACGGCTGGATCGACCGTGACACACGGGGCGGCCTGAGCATCACCCCCAAGGCCATGGCCCTGTGCCTGAATCCCTTCCACGACGACAACCAGTCCGATTTTCTGAGCACCGCCGATCAGGTGCGAGCCGCACTCGGCGCTCCTGGGCAGGCCTGAACGCATCACGCGTTCTGCAGACAGCCAGGCCCGCTCAAAGCTCGCCGCCGCCCGGCGGCTTCAGCCCGAAGTGCTGCCAGATCGACGCCGTGGCCATGCGGCCGCGGGGCGTGCGCTGCAGGTAGCCCTGCTGGATGAGGTAGGGCTCGAGCACGTCTTCGATGGTGTCGGACGATTCACCTATCGCGGCGGCGAGGTTGTCCAGCCCCACCGGGCCGCCACCAAACTTTTCCAGCATGGCGCCCAGCAGCTTGCGGTCCATCAGGTCGAGGCCCAGGTGGTCCACGTCCAGCATGGTCAGCGCCGCGTCGGCCACCGCGGCGGTAATGCGGCCATCGGCGCGCACTTCGGCGTAGTCGCGTACGCGGCGCAGCAAACGGTTGGCAATCCGCGGCGTGCCGCGGGCACGCCGGGCGATTTCAAAAGCGCCGGTTTCGTCGATCTCCACGTTAAGCAGGCCCGCCGAGCGCGTGACGATGAAAGCCAACTCCTGGGAGGTGTAAAACTCCAGCCGCGAAACGATGCCGAAACGGTCGCGCAGCGGGTTGGTGAGCATGCCGGCGCGGGTCGTTGCGCCCACCAGCGTGAAGGGTGGCAGGTCCAGCTTTACCGAACGGGCGGCCGGACCTTCGCCGATCATGATGTCGATCTGGAAATCCTCCAGCGCCGGGTAGAGGATTTCCTCCACCACCGGGCTGAGGCGGTGGATTTCGTCGATGAACAGCACATCGTGGGGCTCCAGATTGGTGAGCAGCGCGGCCAGATCGCCGGCACGCTCGAGCACCGGGCCGGAAGTCTGGCGCAGATTGACGCCCATCTCGGCCGCCACGATGTGTGCCAGGGTGGTTTTGCCGAGGCCCGGCGGGCCGAACAGCAACACGTGGTCGAGCGCTTCGCCGCGTTTTCTGGCCGCCTCGATGAAGATACTCAGCTGGTCGCGGATCTTTTGCTGGCCGACGTAATCGGCAAGGCGCTTGGGGCGCAGCGCCCGCTCCAGCGCCTCTTCCTGGTTGCTGGCGCGCTGGGCCGTAATCAGGCGGGCGGAAGGGTCGGGCTGGCCGCCCCGGATGGCATCGGTTTCAATCATTACTGGCTATCCACGACCTCGTTGTTCTGGTTTTTGACATGACCGGCGGTCCATTCGCGGAACAATGCATGCCCCAGCGCCAGGAAAGTGGGCCCGAGGAACAGGCCGATGAAGCCAAAAGCCAGCACGCCGCCAAAGGCGCCGAGGGCAATCAGCAAAATCGGCAGGCTGGCCGTGCGGCTGATCAGGAAAGGCTTGAGGAAGTTATCCACCGAGCTGATCGCCAGCACGCCCCACAGCACCAGGAAGATCGCCCAGCCGCTCTCGCCCTGCTGGTAAAGCCAGAACGCGGCCCCGCCCCACAGCAGCGGCGGGCCGATCGGCACCAGCGACAAAAAGAAGGTGCCCGCCGCCAGCAACAGCGCGCCCGGCACGCCGGCCGCCAGGAAGCCGACCAGCGCCACCAGCGCCTGCGCCGCAGCGGTGCCGACAATGCCGATCATCACCGCCTTGACCGTGTTGGAGGCAAGCTCCAGCAGCCGGCTGCCCAGCTCGCCCCCCAGACGATCCGCGCCGATTTCGAGTTGAGCGTAGATGCGCCCCCCGTCCCGGTAGAGAAAGAAGCCGATGAACAGCACCAGGGCAATCTGCAGCAGGCCCTGACCGAGCATCTGCCCCAGGCCGAGGGCGAACTTGCGCGCCGGATCGATGCCCTGGGTGGCCAGCTTGCGCATCTCGACCTGGCTGTGGGTGAGCTTGCGCACGTAGGCGTCGATATCGCCCCCGACCAGCGGAATCTCCTTCAGCCAGGCCGGCGGGCGGCCATCGGATTGCTCGATGAGCACGCCGACATAATCGACGAGGTTGACCACCGCGTCGGTCAGCGAAGTGGCCAGGCCGATCATCGGCACCAGCAGCACGGCGGTCAGCAGCAGGGTCATGGTGACCGCGGCCAAGCTGTCGCGCCCACGCAGGCGGCGGTGCAGCGCCTGGTACATCGGCCAGGTGGTGATACACACCGTCCCGGCAAACAGAATCGCGGCAAAGAAGGGACTGAGCACGAGGGCGCAGCCAAGAATCAGCAAGGCCGTGATGGCCACCTGGGCAGTACGTCGCGGAGCCATGGGAATGCCTCGGGTTGGGGTGGTGGGATTATCGCCGAATCCCAGTGCCGGCCGTATTATTAGGCTATGTCATCGCTACCCGTGAAGTCTGCGCTCCGGTTGCGGATGCGTCGTTGTGCCTTTGTGCATGCCTCATGCACGCACGGAGAAATTCGACGTACGCAAACCTGGGACCGAGGGTCGTGACGCGCTGCGGAAGAGGGTGATTTGCGCACCCACTCACGCAATCGGACATGAGAGCAGCGGAGCTGGTGACCATTACCAGAGTGCCCGCCCGGACGGCGGTCCGCGAGGATGCCCATTGGACTCGCGGATTTGCGCCCGCCGGATCAGCCCCGGTGCCGAAAATGGCGGAGCGATCAATGTGGAGCGTTTCATCGAATTTCTGGCGCATCTTGTTCAGGACGCAGCGGCCAGGATCTCCCTGATTAACACCTCCGCCATGCGCCAGGAACAAGGCACTCCTGGATGTTAAATTGTGCACGACTCATACCCGCCGGACGCACCGATGCCGGTGTCGTTTGTTATTCTGAGCGATCGCTCAAAGGGCCTCCGGGTGCAACCGATGCGGCCCCCAACCAAGCCCCGCAAACCAACCTCTCCTGGCCCCGCAAGTGCGATGGGAAACTCCACCCCGACCAACTTTGGCAGCTTCGACCAGCAGGACCACCTGCAGGTCATCGACGCCCTGCGTGGTTATGCAATCCTGATTGTCATTGCGGTACATACGCTAGGGCACGTGCCCGACCTGGTCTGGCCGGTCAGACGCGTGATGGTGGTCGGCTTCTACGGTGTCCAGCTGTTCTTCCTGGCGTCTGCAGTCACCTTGATGATGTCCTAGCACCGCAGTGTGGACCCTCTCGGGTTGCGCAGCGTGAAGTTCCTGGTGCGGCGCTTCTTCCGGATCGCCCCTCTCTACTGGCTGGCGGTCGTCTTTTACTGGTTCGCCTACGAGTACCAGAGTGATCAATTCAGCCTGCAACTGCTGTTCGCTACGCTATTTTTCTACAACGCCTGGAGCCCCTACCTGATTCCCACTGTACCGGGCTGGACGCCGGTGCCTGGCGGCTGGAGTATCGGCGTCGAATTCTGTTTCTACCTCAGCTTTCCACTGATCGCACCGCTGATCACCAGCATTCGGCGCGCGCTGGCTTTCTTTGCCGTGTCACTGGGGGTGCTGCTCGCTGCATCCCTTGTCGGCCAAGGCCTCTACCCGGAAATCAGCATGGAACAACGCGCCAACTTCCTGTATTTCTGGCCACCCAACCAGCTGGTGATCTTCTCCCTGGGCTTCCTGCTCTACCACCTTGTGAAGGATGCAGCGACACGCCAGCGCATCATCGAATCGCGCATCAGCGCCGACCAGGCGTCGATCGCCTTACTCGGCGCGATGCTGGCAATCGCGTTGTTCATTGGCCTCAACAAGTTCTTCGACTGGAGCCGGGGGCTACCTCCGACCCATCTGCTGATGACGATGTGCTTCATGCCGTGGGCCCTTGTTTTGATCCTCAAGCCGTCCGGATGGGTCATCAATCGCGCCATCACCGGGCTCGGGAAAATCAGCTTCAGCGCCTACGTCCTGCACTTTGCGGTCCTGAATTTCACCGGGCAGTTGCTCCATCGGCTGTGGCCCATCGCCAAGACCGGTATATTTTCCATCGCCTTTGAAGCCGTATTTCTCGTGATAGCCCTGCTGCTGATCCGGGTGGTAGGCGAAGCAAGCTACCGGCTGATAGAGCAGCCCTTCATCAATCTGGGCAAATTCTTGCTTGCCACCATCCATAAACCGGTAGCCGTTTCATCTGCCAAACAGAGCGGCTGAAGTCAGGACAGCTCCGCACTGCAGCGGCGGAAACGCTGCCACTCACGCGACGGATCACGCACCCTGCCAGCGGGAAAGCAGCCCAGGCCTGAGCCCGCAAGCCGGGCTCACACCCCCGGCTTCCGCCTCACGTAGATCGTCTTCTCCACCGTCGCCACCACCTCGCCCTGGCGATTCACCACATCCACGGCAAAAGTCGGCTCGTATTTCTGGCCACCGGCAGTGGCCTGGCGGATGTCCTCGACCTGCTCTGCCGTGATGCGGAAGCGGGCGCGCACAGTGCCGCGGCCGGGCAGCTTGTAGTCGATGCTGGAGGCCTTGTCCCACACCACGTAATCACGCCCCAGGTTGTGCATCACCAGCAGCGCGAAGAAGGGGTCGGTCATCGCAAACAGCGAGCCGCCGAAGTGGGTGCCCATGTAATTGCGGTTGAGCAGGCCGAGGCGCATGCGCACCACCGCTTCGCGGTAGTTTGGGGCGAGGCGTTCGACGTGGATGCCGGCGCCGATGAAGGGCGGCCACAGGTTCATCAGCAGACGCAGGGTGCCGGCGCCCAGCTTGACGTTGCGCATGAAGCCCTGCTTGAGCTTGGCACTCACGCTTTCGACAGCCCCTTCAGCGCCTGGCGGATGCCGTCGGAAACACCGACGCCGTCCGGCAGCAGCTTGACCGCGCCGAGCGCTTCCTTCTCGTTGTAACCCAGCGCCATCAGCGCATTGATGATGTCGCCCCGGTCGTCGAAAGGCAGGTCGGCAGCAGCGCGGGAAGCGACGCCCGGCAAGGCCTTGGGCAGCTTGTCGCGCAGTTCCAGCAGCAGGCGCTCGGCGGTTTTCTTGCCGATGCCGGGAATCTTGATCAGGCGCCCGGATTCCTGCATCGCGATGGCCTGGGCGAGATCGCTGACCGACAGCCCCGAGAGCACCGCCAACGCAGTGCGCGCACCGATGCCGGCCACCTTGAGCAGCTGACGGAAAGCGGCGCGCTCGTCTTCACTGGCGAACCCATAAAGAAAGTGACCGTCTTCACGCACCGCCATGTGGGTGGCGAGGCTGACCGACTGACCGTTGGCCGGCAGGCCGTAGAAGGTGCTCATCGGCACTTCCAGCTCATAGCCGACACCGTTTACGTCGATGAGGATTTGCGGGGGATTCTTCTCGGCCAGGCGGCCGGTGATGCGTCCAATCATGGGGGCTTTCGGGGTTCAGGAAAATTGGGCTGCGACGAAGGCTGGCAGGGCTTCGGCACGGATGGCGAGGGCTGCCAGACGCGGGTAATCGCTGTCGGCGGTAAGGCCCGGCGCACTGAAACGGGTAAAACGCCAGGCCACGGCGACGGTGATGTCGGCCTGGGTCGGCGTGGCGCCGCACAGCCAGTCGGCGTCGCCAACGTGCTGCTCGATGAGCGCATAGGTGTTGCGGATCTGGTCGTCGGCGCGCTCGACCCACGCCGGAGAGCGGGCATCGAGGGGCCGCACGCTGGTTTCATAGAAGCGATGAACGCTTTTTTCGGCAGCGGCGAGGCCAAAGCCGACGAGCTGCAGGCAGCGCCGAAAGGTGGCGGTATCGCTCGGCATCAGGCTCTTGCCGGCAGGGGCGATGCGCTCGAACCAGGCGATGATCTGACTGCTGTCCACCATCACCTCGCCATCGTCGAGAACCAGGGTGGGCGCCTTGAGCAGCGGGTTGATGGCGCGAAATTCAGGGATGTTGCGAAAAACCGACAGGGACTGGTGCTCGAAGGGGATGCCGAGCATCCGCGCGGTGATGAAGCTGCGACGAACGAAGGGCGAATCGAGCATGCCGACGAGTTTCATGGTTTGACTCCCGAGGTGGATTGGGCGCAATGGGCGGCGGCCAGGCGCAGACGGTCGAGAACGGCGTCGGCTTCGTCGCGGTTTTTGACGGGGATGCGGGCTTCATGGCCGCTGCCAAGGTTGCCACCGCCGAAAGCGATCTTAACCTCGTCGGCGCGCACGTCGATGTACTGCACGATGCCAAGGTTGATCGAGCGCTGGGTGCCGTTTTCGGCCGGCAGGGGAAAAGGGCAAAAAGACGTCGAGCCGGCACCGGGCAGAATCTCCTGGGCGATGGACAGTAGCGGCGCGAGCAGGGCCAGCATCAGTGAAAAGCGTTTCATCGCGGTCTCCCGGCAAAGAATCGGGCCAGATCATGAAGGCTGGCCGCACGCGGCACGCCGGCGGCCAGCACGTCGTCGGCCGGCTGCAGCAGATCCGGCACCATGACCACACGGGCGCCGGCCGCCAGCGCGCCACGCACACCGGCGTTGGAGTCCTCCAACACCAGGCAGTTCGCTGGTGCCACGCCGAGGCGCGCGGCGGCGGCGATGAAGATATCCGGCGCCGGCTTGCCACAGGCAACTTCGTCGCCGCACACCATGCCATGCACCCGGTTCAGCAGGCCCACCGCGGCCAGCTTGGGCTCGGCCCGCGAGCGGCGGGTGGAGGTCGCGACGACACGCCCGAGGGCCAGCGCGTCGAGCACGTCGAAAAGCTCGGTGACACCGCCCTTGAGCGGAATGCGCCCTTCGTCGATGGCATTTTCGTAGAGGCGACCGAAGATTTCGTAAAGCGCCTCGACCGGGTAGTCGTCACCCAGGTGCCGACGGATCATCGCCGGTCCGTCCTTCGAGTTGAGGCCGACCATTGCCAGCCCGACTTCGTAGCGCCACTCGACACCCAGTTCGGCGGCGGCGGTGGCAACGGTGGCAAGGGCAACCCGCTCGCTGTCGAGCAAGAGGCCATCCATGTCGAAAATGACCGCATGGACATCGGCGGCGGCGAACGGGGGTGAAAAAATCATGAAGCGACTCCCGGCCAGCGCCCGAAAGCCAGCGTGGCGGCAAGAACGAGGCCGTGCAGGTTGGCAGCGGCAATCGTCAGTTTGAGGGCCGGCGCCAGTTCGGCGGGCTCGGCGGCGTGGGCCATCAGGTAGCGGATCGCACGAAACGACAGGATCAGCGTGAGCGCGGCAGCGGCGGCGCCCTGGGGCAGACGGTCGCGCCCCACCATCAGCACCAGCCAGCCGTAAGCCAGCAGCACCAGCCCCAGGCAGGCCCACTTGGCGCCATCGGGGCCGAGACGCACGACGAGGGTGCGCTTGCCGGCGGCTTCGTCGCCGCGCCGATCAGGGAATTCGTTGATGAATAGAATCGCCGCCACCAGCAGCGCGTAGGACAGGCCGGCAATTGCCGGGATAGCCGAAAACGCACCGCGCTGGACGTAATCGGCGCCGATGACGACGATCAGCCAGCCCGCCGCCACCGCCGCCTCGCCCAGCCCGCGGGACACCAGCGCCAGCGGCGGCGCGGTGTAGGCCCAGCCGAGAAAGAGCCCGGCGAGACCAATCAGCAACAGGCCGGGCGCCGACTGGACCGTGAGCCACAGCCCGGCGGGCACCACCAGCGCCAGCAAGGCGTGGCCGAGGCGGCCGGTCTCGGCCACGGAGAGCACCCCGTTCTGAATGAAACGGCTGCCGCCGGTGAAGGGAAAGAGCCGCTCGGTGTTGGCCGCGTCGGCACCGCTGCGGGCATCGTGGTAATCGTTGAGCACGTTGATGCCGGCGTGGGCGACAAGGGCAAAAAGAACCGTCAGCACGGCCTTGCCGGGATCAATGACGAGGCCGCTGCCGTGGGCCGCCGCCAGCCCGATGAGGCAGGCAAACAAGGTCACGCCCAGAAAGGCCGGGCGCGTTGCCAGAAGGCAGGCCAGCAGCGGCCGGGCACGCAGGGACGGGGCGGGTTCGGTGGGGGTGGGCGCCATGGCGGGTCGAGACGTGATCAAGCGCACAATGCTGCGGCGCGGCGCCCTGCGGGTCAAGCAGCGGCAAGGCCGGCAACAAAG
>Ga0268298_10006340_pt1 | contig 10784 bp, 14 predicted proteins | sample WWTPWeurt_MetaG_FD_194462 | JGI IMG/M metagenome (GOLD analysis project Ga0268298, IMG submission 194462) | Activated sludge microbial communities from WWTP in Nijmegen, Gelderland, Netherland - WWTP Weurt | ecosystem: Engineered > WWTP > Aerobic digester > Activated sludge | place... | reverse complement strand
CACCGGGCGGCACCACCGACATCGTGGCCCGGGTGCTCAGCGAGAAGATCAACCTGGCCTTCGGCCAGACCATGATCGTCGAGAACAAGGCCGGCGGCGGCGGCTCGGTGGGGGCCACCGAGACGGCGCGCGCCACGCCCGACGGCTATGCGCTGGGCATGGCCACGGTGTCGACCACGGCGGCCAACCCGGCGATCAACCCCAAGATCGCCTACAACCCGCTGACCGACTTCACGCCCATCATCAACGTGGCGGCCACGCCCAACGTGATCGCGGTGCATCCGTCGTTCCCGGCGCGCGACTACAAGAGCTTCGTCGCCGAGCTGAAGAAGAGCCCCGGCAAGTACAGCTTTGCCAGCTCGGGCACGGGTGGCATCGGCCACCTGCAGATGGAGCTGTACAAGAACCTCTCGGGCACCTTCGTCACCCACATCCCGTACCGCGGTGCCGGCCCGGCGCTCAATGACACCGTGGCCGGGCAGGTGCCGATCATCTTCGACAACATGCCCTCGGCGCTGCCCTTCATCAAGGATGGCCGACTGATCCCGATCGTGGTGGCCGCGCCGCAGCGCCTGACCCAGTTGCCCAACGTGCCCACCTTCAAGGAGGTGGGCCTGGAGCCGGTGAACCGCATGGCCTACTACGGCATCTACGGCCCCAAGGGGCTGTCCAAGGAGATCGTCGACAAGGTGCATGCCGCCGTGAAGAAGACGGTCGAGCTGCCCGACGTGAAGAAGCGCATCGAGGACACCGGCTCGCTGATCGTGGCCAATGCGCCGGCCGAGTTCGCCGCGCAGATCAAGGCCGAGTTCGAGGTGTACAAGAAGGTCGTCGCGGCGCAGAAGCTGCAGCTGGACTGAGCCCCCGGGGCGCGGCGGCGTGGGTCGTGTCGACCTTCGGCCCGGGCGGGGCCGGCCAGAGGCCTGACCCGCGAGAGCTCATCGTCGCCCCATCGTGCACCTCGACGACAGCCTGCCGGCGGCCAGCCGCGACGCCATCGACCGTTTCGTCGACGCGTTGTGGATCGAGGACGGCCTGTCGCGCCTGACGCTGGAGGCCTACCGGCGCGACCTGCGGCTGTATGCCGCGTGGCTGCATGCCACTGCCCGGCGGCCGCTGGACAGCAGCCGCGAGGCCGACCTGCTGGGCTACATGGCCGCGCGCCACGGGCACAGCCGCTCGACCACCTCGAACCGGCGCCTCACCGTCTTCAAGCGTTATTTCCGCTGGGCCCTGCGCGAGCACCTGATCGCGGCCGACCCCACGGTGCGCCTGGCCAGCGCCAAGGCACCGATGCGGGTGCCCAAGACACTGTCCGAGGCCCAGGTGGAGGCGCTGCTCGAGGCGCCGGACACCTCGCGGCCGCTGGGCCTGCGCGACCGCGCGATGCTCGAGCTGATGTATGCCAGCGGCCTGCGGGTCAGCGAGCTGGTCGATCTCAAGAGCGTGCGCCTGAGCCTGCCCGATGGCGTGTTGCGGGTGGTGGGCAAGGGCAGCAAGGAGCGGCTGGTGCCTTTCGGCGCCGAGGCCCAGGACTGGGTCGAGCGCTACCTGGAGGAGGGGCGGGCCCAGATCCTCGCCGGCCAGCAAAGCGACGCGCTGTTCGTCACCGCCAGAGGCGGCGCGATGACGCGGCAGATGTTCTGGCTGCTGGTCAAGCGGCATGCCCGGCAGGCGGGCATCACGGCGCCGTTGTCGCCGCACACGCTGCGCCACGCCTTCGCGACGCACCTGCTCAACCATGGGGCCGACCTGCGCGCGGTGCAGATGCTGCTGGGCCATGCCGACATCTCCACCACCACCATCTACACCCACGTCGCCCGCGAGCGGCTGAGGCAACTGCACGCCCGCCATCATCCACGCGGCTGAAGCGGCAAGTCGCTGGCTGCCGGCGCTGGGGTTTGCGCGGGTGCATCGGCGCAGGCCGCCACCCACAATCCGGCCCATCGACTGCACGCCCGCGGCGTGTTGCCATGACCGAACTGCCGGAGAGCCTGGATGACACGTGGTCCCGCCTTCTCGAAGATCCTGCTGCGCTGGCGGCAGGTGGCTGCCGTGGCCGGGATCGGCCCGCTGGGGGCCGGTGATCCGCTCGGCGGGCGTGTATGCCGATTGACGGAGGGCAAGCGATGGGCCTCGACGCAATGATCCGTGGGGTGCAGAAGGCGGCGGGCGTCGTTGTCGATGGCTGCCCCGCTGACCCTGTCACCCTTGGAGAGTGCCGATGACCAGCCCCACCGCCCAGGCCCTGACCGGCTTCATCGCCTGGACGCTGGCCTTGCTGCTGCTGATGGAAGTGATCCGTTCGTGGCTGGTGACCAGCGGGCAGGTCAAGGCCAATGCCTTCGCGGTCGACAACGCCGGCCTGTCGCCGTTCATGCAGCGGCTGGCGCGTGCGCATGCCAATTGCCTCGAAGGCCTGCCGATCTTCGGCGGCCTGATGCTGGTGGCGCTGGTCACCGGGCGGGCCGCGGTCACCGATGGCCTGGCGGGGTGGATGCTGGGGGCCCGCGTGGTGCAATCGCTGATCCACCTGGCGTCCACCAGCCCGCAGGCCGTGACGGCGCGGTTCGGTGCCTTCGCGGTGCAGATGGGCATCGCCGCGTGGTGGTGCTGGCGCCTGTGGACAGGCTGATGGCTCTGGTGCCAGGCCGCAACAATTGGAGTTCGAGATGAGACATCTGCCTCGCGTGCTGTGGGCGCTGCTGGTGGCGCCGCTGGCGGGATGCCAGGCGCTGCCTTCGACACCGTCGTCGGCGGGATCCCCAGGCCCGGCCGCGCCGGTGGGTGGGGGTTCGGCGCCGGCACGGGATGTGCGCCTGGTGGTGCTGCACCGTGCCGGCCCGGCCTGGCTGCCGGGGCGATCGCCGTTCGAGCAGCCCGGCATCGCCGAGCATGTGGCGCATTACCGGCAGTGGCTGCAATCGGGCAAGCTGGCGCTGGGCGGCCCGCACCTCGATGCGGCCGGTGGCGGAATGATGATCCCCGAGCCCGGGGTGAGCGAGGCCGAGGTGCGCGAGTTCGCCGCGGCCGATCCGGCGGTCAAGAGCGGCCTGCTGACGTTCGAGGTGAGGCCATGGCTGATCGGGATGCGCAAGTGAGCCTGCCGCCACTGGAGGTTCGGCCGCTCACGCCGGAGCGCTGGCCCGATCTCGAGGCGGTGTTCGGCGCCCGGGGCTGCTCGGTGGCCCGCGACTGCTGGTGCATGTACTACCGCCGAAGCGGCGAGGCCGCCGCGCCGCGGCCCGGCGAGACCCGGGCAGGGCGCAACAAGCGCGAACTCCGGGCCTTGGTGGGGCAGGATCCGCCGCCGGGGCTGATCGGCTACCGCGATGGCGTGCCGGTGGGCTGGGTGTCGCTGGGCCCGCGGGAAGACTTTCGCAAGCTGGCCCGGTCGCCGGTGATGAAGCCGGTCGACGACCAGCCGGTGTGGTCCATCGTCTGTTTCGTGGTGCCGGCCGCGCACCGCCGGCAAGGCGTGGCGCACGAGTTGCTGGCGGCCTCGGTCGACTGGGCGCGCCAGCGTGGCGTGCGGCTGCTCGAGGGCTATCCGGTCGACCTGGCGGAGACCCCTGGCGCCGAGTCGCTGTGGTTCGGCACCCAGTCGATGTTCCACGAGGCCGGGTTCGACGAGGTCGCGCGTCGCAAGCCCGGGCGGCCGGTGGTGCGGCTGAAGCTTGACGAATGAAGGTCGGACGATGAGTCCGCACCGGTGGCAGGCCCTCAGCCACCGGTCTCCAGCCAGGCCAGTTCGGCTTCGCTGAACCCGGCGGCCAGGCGCGCGCTGCGGTTGAACGGCGGCCGCAGCCGAGGCGCGGCATGGCGCGCGGCCAATTGCGGGTACAGCGCCTGCGGGTCGTGCCCATCGCGCTCGCACAACCAGCGGTACCAGCGGTTGCCGATGGCCACGTGGCCCACCTCGTCGCGCAGGATCACGTCGAGGATGGCCACGGCGCGCTCGTCGCCGGCGGCACGCAGCTTGGCCTGGATCGGCGGCGTCGCATCCAGCCCGCGGGCCTCGAGCGTGCGCGGCACCAGGGCCATGCGCGCCACCAGGTCGGCCTTGGTCGATTCGGTCATGCGCCACAGGCCGTCGTGGGCATCGAAGTCACCGTACTCGTGGCCCAGCGTCAGCAGGTGGTCGCGCACGAGACGGAAGTGCAGGGCCTCCTCGTCGGCCACGCGCAGCCAGTCGAGGTAGAAGGCCTCGGGCATGCCGGCAAAGCGCCACACCGCATCGAGCGCCAGGTTGATCGCATTGAACTCGATGTGGGCGATGGCGTGCAGCAGGGCGGCCCGGCCCTCGGGCGTCTTGGGTGAGCGATGCGGCACCTGGTTCACCGGCACCAGCCGCGGTCGCACCGGCCGGCCGGGCAGCCCGGGGGGCTCGGGCAGCACCGGCGCGGCATCGATCTCGAGCTGGCCCTCGCGGCCGGCCAGCCCCAGGGCCCGCGCGGCTTCGGCCTTGGCCAGCGGATCGGCGATCTGAAGCACCTCGAGGGCGCGGGGGCGAAGCTGCATCCCTAAAATCATACGTTTGTCATCGAGGAGCGGCCCGTGGCCATCTATCAGATCGAGGAGCACGCTCCTCAGTTGGCCGCCACCGCCTGGGTGGCCGACAGTGCCCAGGTGATGGGCCGGGTGACGCTGGCCGCGGGCGCCAGCGTCTGGTATGGCGCGGTGCTGCGCGGCGACAACGACCAGATGACGATCGGCGCCAACAGCAACATCCAGGACGGCAGCGTGCTGCACACCGACCATGGCGTGCCGCTGACGGTGGGCGAGGGCGTCACCGTCGGCCACCAGGTGATGCTGCACGGCTGCACCATCGGCGACAACACGCTGGTGGGCATCCAGAGCGTGATCCTCAACAACGCGCGCATCGGCCGCAACAGCATCGTCGGCGCCGGCACGCTGATCCCCGAGGGCAAGACCTATCCCGACGGGGTGCTGATCGTCGGCGTACCCGGCAAGGTGGTGCGCGAGCTCACGCCCGAGCAGATCGCGCGGCTGAAGCTGCAGGCCGCTCACTATGTGCAGCAGGCCGAGCGCCACCGCACGCAGGTGCGGCGGATCGATTGATGGACGAGCTGCACAAGTTCCTCTTCGAAGGCCTGCCGGTGCGCGGCATGCTGGTGCGGCTGCACGGCAGCTGGCGCGAGCTGCTGTCGCGGCGCGAGCGGCCCAGCGATGGCGGCCATGCCTTCCCGCCGCCGGTACGTGCGCTGCTGGGCGAGATGGCCGCGGCCAGCTGCCTGATGCAGGCCAACCTGAAGTTCAATGGCGCGCTGATCCTGCAGGTGTTCGGCGACGGGCCGGTGAAGCTGGCGGTGGCCGAGGCCAACCCGGATCTCGGCTTCCGGGCCACCGCCAAGGTGGTGGGCGAGGTGCCCGCCGGTGCGCGGCTGGAGGCCATGCTCAATGTGCACGGCAAGGGCCGCTGCGCGATCACGCTCGATCCCAAGAACCGGCTTCCGGGCCAGCAGCCCTACCAGGGCGTGGTGCCGCTGCATGGCGATCGGCGCGAGCCACTTCAACAGTTGTCGGAGGTGCTCGAGCACTACATGCTGCAGTCCGAGCAGCTCGACACGCGGCTGATGCTGGCGGCCGACGACCAGGTGGCCGCGGGCCTGCTGATCCAGCGCCTGCCGCTGGCCGGATCCGACAACCTGGCCGGCAGCAGCACTGCGCGCGACGAAGACCAGATCGGCCGCAACGAGGACTACAACCGCATCGCGATGCTGGCCGGCACCGTCAAGCCCGACGAACTGCTGGGCCTGCCCACCCAGGATCTGCTGCGGCGCCTGTTCTGGGAGGAGACGCTGCGCCTGTTTGAGCCGCAGACCCCGCGCTTTGCCTGCTCGTGCTCGCGCGAGCGCGTGGCCGGCATGCTGCGTGGCCTGGGGCGCGAAGAGATCGAGGGCCTGATCGCCGAACGAGGCGAGGCCGAGGTGGGCTGCGACTTCTGCGGCGCTCAGTACCGCTTCGATCCGGTGGATGCAGCGGGGCTGTTCGTGCAGGGTCTGCACCAGCCGCCGTCGAGCCCCGGCGTGCAGTAGGGCGGGCTGGGCCCCGCAGGATCGCTGTCGCGATCGCTCAGCCACGCACCGCCGGGCCTGCCCCACCCGGCAGGCACGGCAGACACGGCAGACACGGCCGCACGGCGGCCAGCGCGCTCTGCAGCCGCTGCGCGCCGCTGCCCTGCACCAGCGCCCAGGGCAGGGCGTGGGTGGCCAACAGACGACGCACCTCGCGATCCACCGGCTCGCGCACATGCGGGCCGTCGCGCATGGTGCCATCGGCCACCCAGGGCAGGTCCAACGCGGTGAGCAGCGTGAGGCGGATGGCGCGGTGCCAGGCGATGGCTGGCGCCTCGAGCGAATCGTCGCCGAAGATCAGGCGGCTGTAGACCGAAGTCATCAGGGCGGTGGTGTCGCACACGACCACCGCGTGGCGCTCGGCGGCTCTCTCGATGCGGGCGTGCTGCTCGCGGGCGATGTGCAACTGCTCGTCGACCCGCGGCGTGCGGCCGTGGTGGACACACCACTCGCGCAGAACCTCCGGCACCCAGGTGACCGTGAGGCCGCTGGTGGCCGACAGATGATCGGCCAGGGCCTGGGCCAGCGCCGTCTTGCCGGTGCTTTCGGCGCCCACCACCGCGATGCGCGTCGCCTCAGGCACGGGCTGGCTCTGCTTTAGGCACGGACTCGCTCCGCCTCAGGCACGGGCCGGCTCCGGCCGTGGCAGCCTGCGGCGCCACGCCCGCCAGCCCGCGGCCGACAGCACGGCGAATAGGGTGTACAGCAGCACCGTGAGCCACAGCCCCTTGGCGGCGAACAGCGCGGTGCTGAACAGGTTCACCGCCAGCCACACCGCCCAGTTCTCGATCAGCTTGCGGCCCAGCATCACCTGGCCGACGATGCTGCCCGCGGTGGCCAGCGCATCCAGCCAGGGCACGTCGGAATCGGTGCCGCGGCCCAGCAGCAGGCCCAGCAGGCCCCACAGCAGGGCTGTGGCGGCCAGGGCCAGCCCCGCGGTGCGCCGGTCGGTGCGATGCACGTCGAGGCGAGAACCGTCGGCGCTGCGGCCCGCCAGCCATTGCCACCAGCCCCACAGCGACACGGCGACGAAGAACAGCTGCAGGCCGGCCTCGCCGTACAGCCGGCTGTTGGCGAACAGCAGCGCATAGGCCAGCGACGACGCGATGGCCAGCGGCCAGCCCAGCGGGTTGACGCGCATGTTGCACGCCACCATGGCCAGCGACAGCACGAAGGCGGCGATCTCGAGCCAGGTGACCGGGCTGCCCCACAGCTGGAAGGCCTCGGCCAGCGCGGGGCGGGCAAGGGCCAGCAGTTCGGTCATGTCGTGCGTTGAACCCGGGGCACGCCGCTCAGCGCCGCGCCGTCAGCTGCACGAAGATCTCGTTGTCCTTGATCATGCCGAGCTCGCCGCGGGCCCGGTCTTCGACCATCTCGAGCCCCTGGCGAAGATCATCCACCTCGGCCTGCAGGCGGGCGATGCGGTCGCGCTGGGCCGCATTGCGCTGCTCGGCCGCCGCCAGCTGCGTGCGCAGCTTGCGCGTGGCCTGCCAGCCGCCCGGGCCGAACCACAGCCCAGCCTGCACCAGCACGAGCAGGCCGATCAATGCCAGGGTCAGCAGGCGCATGGCAGGCTCCAGGCGGCCGGGTGGACGCTTACCTCAGGTTGTAGAACGCCGCGCGGCCGGGGTAGCTGGCGATGTCGCCCAGATCCTCTTCGATGCGCAGCAGCTGGTTGTACTTGGCGATGCGGTCGCTGCGGCTCATCGAGCCGGTCTTGATCTGGCCGGCGTTGGTGCCCACCGCGATGTCGGCGATGGTGGAATCCTCGGTCTCGCCCGAGCGGTGGCTGATGACGTTGGTCCAGCCCGCGCGCTTGGCCATCTCGATGGCGGCGAAGGTCTCGGTCAGCGTGCCGATCTGGTTGATCTTGATGAGGATGGAGTTGGCCACGCCCTTCTCGATGCCTTCGCGCAGGATGCGGGTGTTGGTGACGAACAGGTCGTCGCCCACCAGTTGCACCTTGCGGCCCAGGCGGTCGGCCAGGCCCTTCCAGCCATCCCAGTCGGATTCGGCCATGCCATCTTCGATGCTGATGATCGGGTACTTGTCGACCCAGGTGGCCAGGATGTCGGTCCAGGCGGCGGCGCTGAGCTTCATGCCGCCTTCGCCCTCGAGCACGTACTGGCCGTCCTTGTAGAACTCGCTGGCGGCGCAGTCCAGGCCGATGGCGATCTGCTCGCCCGGGGTGTAGCCGGCCTGGTCGATGGCGTCCAGGATCATCTGGATCGCGGCCTCGTGGTTGGCCACGCTGGGGGCGAAGCCACCTTCGTCGCCCACCGCGGTGCTCATGCCCTTGCCGTGGATGATCTTCTTGAGCGCATGGAACACCTCGGCGCCGTAGCGCACCGCCTCGCGGAAGCTGGGCGCACCCACCGGGATGATCATCAGCTCCTGCAGGTCGAGGTTGTTGTTGGCATGCGCGCCGCCGTTGATGACGTTCATCATCGGCACCGGCAGGCTCATGCCGGCCGAGCCGCCGAAGTAGCGGTACAGCGGCAGGCCGCTTTCCTCGGCCGCGGCGCGGGCCACGGCCATGCTCACGGCCAGCGTGGCGTTGGCGCCCAGGCGGCTCTTGTTGTCGGTGCCGTCCAGATCGATCAGCGTCTTGTCGAGGAAGGCCTGCTCGCTGGCATCCAGCCCCAGCACCGATTCGCTGATCTCGGTGTTGATGTGCTCCACCGCCTTGAGCACGCCCTTGCCCAGGTAGCGCTTCTTGTCGCCGTCGCGCAGCTCGATCGCCTCGCGCGAGCCGGTCGAGGCGCCCGAGGGCACGGCGGCACGGCCCATGGTGCCGCTTTCGAGCAGCACGTCGCATTCGACGGTGGGGTTGCCGCGGCTGTCGAGGATCTCGCGGCCGACGATGTCAACGATGGCACTCATGGGGTTCGCTTTCTTCGCGGGTTTGGATTCGGTTCGGGGCGTCGTCGGGGCCAGGCTACGCGGGCCCGTCGACCACCACCATGCGCATGATGCCGGCGTCGCGGCGGATCTCGCGCGCCCGGCGGTAGGTCTCGGAATCGTAGAAGCGCCTGGCGGCCGCGCGATCGGGGAATTTGAGCACGACCAGCCGGCTGGGCGTCCAGGGGCCCTCGAGCACCTCGAAGTCGCCGCCGCGCACCAGGACCTCGGCGCCATGCTCCTGCATCGCCCGGGTGCTCCAGACGCGGTACTCGGCCATCTTGTCGGGATCGGTGACGGTGACGTCGGCGATGATGTAGGCGCTCATGTGGGGCGTCGTGGCAGGCGTCGATCGGGTCAGGCCGCGAAGTCGTTTTCGAGCAGCGGCTGGCGCTTGACCACGCGGTCGAGCTCGACCAATTGCTCGAGCAGGGCGCGCATGTGCTTGAGCGGCACTGCATTGGGGCCGTCGGACAGCGCCTTGGCCGGATCGGGGTGGGTCTCCATGAACAGGCCGGCCACGCCCACCGCCACGCCGGCGCGGGCCAGCACCGGCACGAACTCGCGCTGGCCGCCCGAGCTGGTGCCCTGGCCGCCCGGCAACTGCACGCTGTGGGTCACGTCGAACACCACCGGGGCGCCGGTCTCGCGCAGGATGGCCAGGCTGCGCATGTCCGAGACCAGGTTGTTGTAGCCGAAGCTCGCGCCGCGCTCGCAGGCCATGAAGCGGTCGTCCGACAGGCCGGCGTCGCGCGCGGCGGCGCGGGCCTTGTCAATCACGTTCTTCATGTCGTGCGGTGCCAGGAACTGGCCCTTCTTGATGTTCACCGGCTTGCCGCTGCGCGCCACCGCGTGGATGAAGTCGGTCTGCCGGCACAGGAAGGCCGGCGTCTGCAGCACATCCACCACCGCGGCCACCTCGGGGATCTCGGCCTCGCCATGCACATCGGTGAGCACCGGCACGCCGATCTGGCGCTTCACCTCGGCCAGGATGCGCAGGCCCTGGGCCATGCCCGGGCCGCGGAACGAGGTGCCGCTGGAGCGGTTGGCCTTGTCGTAGCTGGACTTGAAGATGAACGGGATGCCCAGCGCCTGCGTCATCTCCTTGAGCTGCCCGGCCACATCGAGCTGCAAGGCCTCTGACTCGACCACGCAGGGGCCGGCGATCAGGAAGAACGGGCGGGCCAGACCGACCTCGAAACCGCACAGTTGCATGCGTCGTCCTCAGGCGGTGGCGGCGTTGGGGGCGGTGGAGCCGGTGGAGGCCTTGCGCTCGAGGGCCGCCTGGATGAAGCTGATGAACAGCGGATGGCCATCCCAGGGCGTGCTCTTGAACTCGGGGTGGAACTGCACGCCGACGAACCACGGATGCTGGGCGGCGGGCAGCTCGACGATCTCGGTCAGCCGCTCGCGCTGCGTGATGGCCGAGATCACCAGGCCGGCCGACTGCAGCTGCTCGAGGTAGCGCTCATTGGCCTCGTAGCGGTGGCGGTGGCGCTCGGTGACCACGCTGCCGTAGATCTTGTGTGCCAGCGTGCCGGGCTTGACGTCGGAGCTCTGGGCCCCCAGACGCATGGTGCCGCCCAGGTCGGAGTTGGCATGGCGCTTCTGCACCGAGCCGTCGCGGTCGTGCCACTCGTCGATCAGTGCGATCACCGGGTGCGGCGTGTCCGGATCGAACTCGGTGGAGTTGGCACCGGCCAGGCCGGCCACGTGGCGGGCGTACTCGATGGTGGCCACCTGCATGCCCAGGCAGATGCCCAGGTAGGGCATCTTGTGCTCGCG
>Ga0268298_10006339_pt1 | contig 10787 bp, 8 predicted proteins | sample WWTPWeurt_MetaG_FD_194462 | JGI IMG/M metagenome (GOLD analysis project Ga0268298, IMG submission 194462) | Activated sludge microbial communities from WWTP in Nijmegen, Gelderland, Netherland - WWTP Weurt | ecosystem: Engineered > WWTP > Aerobic digester > Activated sludge | place: Netherlands... | reverse complement strand
AGCTGGCGCACGATCTCGGCGCGGCGCTCGGCGAAGCTGGCGATCACGGCGCCTTCTTCGGCCAGTTGTTGGGCGTAGGTGTCGGCGTGGGTGATTTCCACCACCGCCTTGGCGGCTTCAAAGCGGTGCCCGCCGGTGCTGCGGCCCGCGGTGAGGCCCAATGCATCGACTGCCACCACGTCGGCGCCATGCAGCGCGATGAGTCGGTGCGCCGGGCGCACGAACTTCACGTCGCTCCAGCCATCGGCCAGCTGGTAGGTCATGACCTTGGGGATGGGCAGCTTGGCCAGGGTTTCGTCCAGGGCCTTTTGCAGGCCTTCGGCCAGCGTGGCGCCAGGCACCAGGCTGTCGAGGAACAGCGCTTCGGCCTTGCCGTCCATTTGTCGCTTGAGGCCGGGCACGGCCGAGGCATCGGCGCCCACCGAAGCCAACTTCTTGAGCAGCGCGGGCGTGGCCTGGCCGTCGGCGGTGAGGCCCACAGTCACGGGCATCAGTTTGAGTAGCTGCGCCTTGTCAGATGCCTTTGCAAGAACGCCTTCTAACCAAACCGCTAGTCGGCGCGGTGACGCGAACAGCTTGATGTTCTCATCAAGGGTCAGGTCGTCTCCGACAAGGCCGTACCGATTGAGCACCCAATGAAGCTCATTTCCAAAGGCTTTCCCCAGGTTCTTGAGCGCCTTAGGCGGCAGCTCTTCAACGAACAGTTCAACGAGGAGGTTCTGTTTGCTCATGGTCAGGCTGCCTTGTTGTTGTCGTTTTTGGCTTCATTGGTCAAGGCTGCGGCCACAAGCTTGGCTGTCACCTCGTCGCCCCAGGCCTTGGGCGCCATGGGGAAGCCCAGGCGGGCGCGGCTGTCGAGGTAGCTCTGGGCCACCGCACGGGCCAGGTTGCGGATGCGGCCGATGTAGGCGGCCCGCTCGGTGACGCTGATGGCGCCGCGCGCATCGAGCAGGTTGAAGGTGTGGCCAGCCTTGAGCAGTTGCTCATACGCCGGCAGCGCCAGTTGCTGCTCCATCAGGTGCTTGCTCTGCTTCTCGTGCGCGCCAAAGGCCAGCAGCAGGAAATCCACGTCGCTGTGCTCGAAGTTGTAGGTGCTCTGCTCGATCTCGTTCTGCAGGAACACGTCGCCGTACTTGATACCCGGTGCGTACTGCAGGTCGTAGACGTTCTCCACGCCCTGCAGGTACATGGCCAGGCGCTCCAGGCCGTAGGTGATCTCACCGGTGATGGGCTTGCAGTCGATGCCGCCCACCTGCTGGAAGTAGGTGAACTGTGTCACCTCCATGCCGTTGAGCCAGACCTCCCAGCCCAGGCCCCAGCAGCCCAGAGTGGGGTTTTCCCAATCGTCCTCGACGAAGCGCACGTCGTTCTTCTTCAGGTCGAAGCCCAGGGCTTCGAGCGAGCCCAGATACAGCTCCAGGATGTTGGCCGGTGCGGGCTTCAGCACCACCTGGTACTGGTAGTAGTGCTGCAGGCGGTTCGGGTTCTGGCCATAGCGGCCGTCCTTGGGGCGGCGGCTGGGCTGCACATAGGCGGCCTTCCAGGGCTCGGGGCCGATGGCGCGCAGAAAGGTGGCGGTGTGGCTGGTGCCCGCACCCACCTCCATGTCATAGGGCTGCAGCAAGGCGCAGCCCTGGGCGTCCCAGTAGTCCTGAAGGCGGAGGATGATTTGCTGGAAGGTGAGCATGGTGGGCAGGGCTCGGGCGGGCGGCAAGGCCACCGCGCCAGGGCCGGGCTTTCTGGCGGTCTGGGAAGCGGTCATTCTACGGGGCCACCTGGGGCGCGGCGGCCACTCAGGCCAGCGCCGGGCCGCTCCCAAGCGGCCTGAGCACCCTCTCGGAGGGTGGCTGCGGTACCCCGTAGCCGGGTGCACCAATTGTGGCTTTCAGAGCCTGCGTGCGGCACCCAGCCGGCCGGCGGCCAACAGCAGCGCCAGCGCCAGCGCCCACGCCGGCCACAGGCCCCAGCGGCTCAGCCACTGCGCATAGGGCGTGGCGCCGTGGCGGCCATCCACCTGGGTGTCGAGCGTGCCAGCCGTCCAGGCCGGCAAGCGGGCGGTGATACGGCCGTGGTGGTCGATGGCCGCTGTGGCACCGGTGTTGGTGGCGCGCACCAGCGGACGCTGGAACTCCATGGCCCGCAGCTGCGAGAACTGCAGGTGCTGGTCCTGCATCATCCAGCGGCCAAACCAGGCCAGGTTGCTGGCATTGGCCAGCACGGTGGCGGCCTCGGGGCCGACCACGCTGCCGGCAAAGTCCTCGCCAAACAGGTCTTCGTAGCAGATCAGCGGGCGCACGCGCTGGCCAGCCACGGCGAAGGCCGCCTGGTTGCGGCCCCGGCCCTGGTCGCCCAGCGGGATGTTGAGCATCTCGACGAACCATCGGAAGCCCCAAGGCAGGTATTCGCCAAAGGGCAGCAGATGGCGCTTGCCGTATTCATAGTCGGCGGCCCGGCCGGGTGCCACGCCGACCATGGAGTTGACGACCTCGCCCTCGCCCTCGCCCAGGAAGATGCCGATCAGCGCCGCCTGGTGGCCTTGGCGGTAGGGTGCGGTGAGTTGCGCCCAATAGCCGTCGTCGAGCTGGTCGCGCGAGGCCGGCAGCACCGACTCCGGCGTCAGCACCAGATCGCCCTGCGCAGCGTGCAGGCGCTGCTGCAGTGACTGCATGTTGGCCACGACGTGGTCGGGGTCGAACTTGATGTCCTGCGGAACATTGGGCTGCAGCAGGCTCACCCGCAGCGGGCCGGCGGAAGTGGTGAACTCGCCAGGGGCCATCGCGGCAGCCAGGGGCAGCGCCAGGGCCAAGCCCAGCAAGGCCAAGGAGCGATCTGCCGGGCGGGCCAGGTGGGCCAGCGCCGCCGCCAGCAGCGCCGAAGCCAGGCCCATGCCGTACACGCCCACCCAGGGCGCCAGCGCCGCCAGCGGGCCCAGGCTGTGGGCGTAGCCCGAGGCGATCCACGGAAAGCCGCTGAGCCACTGGCCGCGCGCCAGTTCAGACAGGGTCCAGAGCGCAGCGAACTGCAGGCCAGCAGCCAGCGGCCGGGGGCTGGCCAGACGGCGCAGCAGCGCCATCGCGCCGGCCACGTACAAGGCCAGCAAGGCCGCCAGCACCAGCACCGCCAGCGCCGACAGCACGGCCGGCAGCTCGCCGAAATCATGCAGGCTGACGTAGATCCACCAGAAGCCAGAGGCCAGCCAGCCCAAGCCGAAGCACCAGCCCAGCCAGGCGGCCCGGCGCGGCGCTGCGCCCTGCACCGCCCAGGCCAGCGCGGCCAACGCCAGGATTTGCAGCCACCAGAGCTCGAAGGGCGCAAAACCGGCGGTGTGGGCCACCCCGGCCAGCAACATCAGCGCCCCGGCGCGCCCACGCCCGGCCAGCAGGCCCTGGCCCGCTTGCAAGGCCACACTCACGCCTCGGCCTGGTCGGCCTCGACCGCGCTCATGCGCCGCACGCGGAACCAGCGCACCGCACCGCCCCGGGTGAGCATCACGTTGAAGCTCAGCAGGCCAGCATTCACCGTTTCGCCACGCCGTGGCACATGGCCCAGCTGGTGTGCAATCAGGCCGCCGATGGTGTCGAACTCGTCCACAGGCAAGGCCACGCCAAAGGCCTCGTTCACCGCCACGATGGTGGCATCGCCGGCCACGCGGTGGCTGCCGTCAGCCAGGGTGTAGACGCCACTTTCGGCGTCGGCGTCGTCAAACTCGTCCTCGATCTCGCCGACGATCTCTTCGAGCACGTCCTCGATCGTGATCAGCCCCGCCGTGTTGCCGAACTCGTCGATGACGATGGCCAGGTGGTTGCGGTTGGAGCGGAAATCGCGCAGCAGCTCGTTCAGGTTCTTGCTCTCGGGCACGAACACGGCCGGCCGCAGCAGGGTGCGCAGGTTCAGCTCGGGTGCCCGCTGCAGCTTGAGCAGGTCCTTGGCCATCAGGATGCCGATGATGTTGTCGCGCCCGCCCTCAGTGACCGGGAAGCGCGAGTGGCCGGTGAGGATCACGCTGGCCAGCAGGTCTTCGTAGCTCCAGGCGATGTCGAGCACGTCCATGCGCGGCGCGGCCACCATCACGTCGCCGGCGGCCATGTCGGCCATGCGCAGCACGCCTTCGAGCATGGCGCGCGACTGGGGCTCGATCAGCTCGCGCTGTTCGGCGTCGGCGAGCGTCTCGATCAGTTCGTCCTTGGAGTCGGGGCCGGGCGAGATGAACTCGACCACGCGCTCGAACAGGGTCCGCTTGTCGGCGGCGGGCTCGGCGTGGCCGCGCTGAGCATGGAGGCGGCCGCCTCGGGGCGGCCTGCCAGACTGGGGTTCGGACACGTCAGAAGGCGCCGGCTGTGAAACAAGCGCAAAGAATACTCGATAAGCCAGGCGGTTTGACTTGACAGGGCATGATCCTTGCACCAGAGTCGCACCCCTTCTCAAGGCCTCACCAGGTTTTCACCCCACCATGTCATTGATCCCCGCCACCATCCTCACCGGCTTCCTGGGCTCGGGCAAGACCACCCTGCTCAAGCGCATCCTCACCGAGGCCCACGGCCAGAAGATCGCCGTGATCGAGAACGAATTCGGCGAAGAGAACATCGACAACGACATCCTGGTGTCCGACACCAACGAGCAAGTCATCCAGATGAGCAATGGCTGCGTCTGCTGCACCATCCGCGAAGACCTGCGCTCCACCCTGGCCGACCTGGCGGCCAAACGCCGCAAGGGCGAGCTGAGCTTCGACCGCGTGGTGATCGAGACCACCGGCCTGGCCGACCCTGGCCCGGTGGCCCAGACCTTCTTCATGGACGACGAAGTCGCCGAGAGCTATTTGCTCGATTCCATCCTGACCCTGGTGGACGCCAAGCACGCCAATGACCAGTTGGACACCCGCCAGGAGGCGCGCCGCCAGGTGGGTTTTGCCGACCAGATCTTCATCAGCAAGACCGACCTGGTCGAGCCGGCCGCTGTGGAAGCGCTGAGCCACCGCCTCAAGCACATGAACCCGCGCGCGCCGCACCACCAGGTGCACTTTGGCGAGGTGCCGATCGCCAACGTGTTCGACCTGAAGGGCTTCAATCTCAATGCCAAGCTCGACATCGACCCCGAGTTCCTGAACACCGACGACGGCGGCCACCACCACGATCATGACCACGACCATGAACATGGTGAGGCCTGCGACCACCCGCACCACCATCACCACGATGATGACGTGAAGTCTTTCGTGTTCAGGGCCGACAAGCCCCTGTCGCCCGCCAAGCTGGAGGACTTTCTGGGTGCCATCGTGCAGGTCTATGGCCCCAAGATGCTGCGCTACAAGGGCGTGCTGCACCTCAAAGGCAGCGAGCGCAAGGTGATCTTCCAGGGCGTGCACCAGTTGATGGGCAGCGACCTGGGCCCCAAATGGGCGCCTGGCGAGGCCAAGGTCAGCAAGATGGTGTTCATCGGCATCGATTTGCCCAAGGAAATCCTGCTCCAGGGCCTGGAAGGTTGCATTGCATGACGCATGGGCGCTCACGGTGGCACAATCCGCGCGCCTTATCGTGGCGGCTGCACCACAGCCCACGGTCAGGCGGGGTATAACAGCCCCTGCCCAGCGATGTGGTGAGGAGACTGACGTGAGCAAGACACCGGCCAAGGCCCCAGCCAAGAAGAGCGTGAGCCCAGCCAAGACGGCTGCCAAGAAGACCGCCGCCGTTTCAAAACCCGCCCCCAAGCCGGCGGCCAAGGCCGCGCCGGCCAAAACCGTGGCGGCCAAACCCGCTCCTGCCAAGAAAGCCGCCGTGACCGCCGCTCCGACCAAGTCCCCCAAGCCCGTGGCAACCCCGGCCCCCAAGGCTCCCGCCAAAGCCGCCGTCAAAGCGGCCGCGCCGACCCCTACCAAGGCCCCGAGTTCTTCGGCCCGCCCCGCCCTCGGCGCCGCGCCCACCCCTTCGACAGCCAGTTTCAGCGAGCGGTTTTCCCCGCCCAAGCGCTCGACCCAAACCTACCCCGAACCCATGACCGCAGTAAAACCCGCCGTGAAGGTGGATCCGAAATTGGCCAACGCCTGGAAGACCAAGGCTGGCCGTGACCTGACCGATGCCGAGTTGCTGGCCATGCCAGAGGCCGAATACATGAACGAGAAGCAACTCGAGTGCTTCCGCGCCAAGCTGCAGGCGCTGAAGGACGATCTGCTGTCCAACGCCGGTGAAACCACCGAGCACCTGCGCGAAGACACGTCCATCGTGCCCGACCCGGCCGACCGCGCCACCATCGAGGAAGAGCACGCCCTGGAGCTGCGCACCCGCGACCGCGAACGCAAACTGCTCAAGAAGATCTCGCAGTCCATCACCCGCATCGATTCGGGCGACTACGGCTATTGCGATGAAACCGGTGAGCCAATCGGCCTGGGCCGCTTGCTGGCCCGCCCCACCGCCACCTTGTCGCTGGAAGCGCAACAGCGCCGCGAGCTCAAGCAGAAGATGTTCGGGGACTGACTCCCAGACCCCGCGCCTCTGCCAACACGCTCACCAGGAAGTTTCATGGCCAGCAGTAACAACGACGGCGGCAACGACGGCATGCTGCGTCGCATGGTCAAGCGTGTGGCCAGTTCCGGCACCCGGGACACCACCATCCTGGGCGGTGAACCCGGCGGCAGCCAGTTTGCCGAAGCCGAAAAGGCCGAGCTCAAGGCGATGATCGAGCGCAAGCGGCGCAATGACTTCGTGCGCAAGCGCGAGCTCAACATGCTGCGACGCATCCGCCGCGAAGGCCTCTCGCCCGATCAGGCTGCGGCCCTGGATGCCAGTTCGCGCCTGGACGATTCCGAGGTACGGGCCACCCAGCCTCAGGGCGCTGCCGACCTGGGGGTGAAGGCCAAGATCGACGCGATCGAGCAGCAGATGGTGGGCGGCGGTGCTGCCGTCCCCGCCCCTCTTCGCGGTGCAACGCCCCCACCCAACAGGGCTGGCGGCATCCTGGCCGCCGTGAGCCGCCGAGTGGGCCTGGGACCGCGAGACGACCGTCCCACCGTGCCGGCAGGCATGGTGAGCGAACCTTTCGATACTGGCACGCGGCCCATGATGATGATGCCGGCCGAGGAGCCCTCAGCCGCGCCGCGAGTGGCGCCACCAGAGGTGGTACCCACGCTGCGCACAGCTGCCACCGAGGCCAGCCCTCCCGCGCCGCCCGAACCCGCCCCTGCGTCTGCAGCGGCGCTGCAAGTGGCACCACCCGCGCGGCTGCCGTCAGTGGAAGTGACCGAACTGGCCCACGACCATGAGTTGGACGAGGCCGTGATCGCCTTCGCCAATGCCGACTTCACCCATTGCGAGCGCGCACTGGTGCTGCTGGTTTCACCCAAGGGCATTCGCTACAGCCACGAGGACACCTGGCTGGCCCTGTTCGACCTCTACCGTGCCACCGGGCAGCAACTGCGCTTCGATGCGTTGTCGCAAGAGTTCGACCAGCACTTCCAGAAGTCTTCCCCACAGTGGTATTCGCTGCCCAAGCTGGTGGCCGAGGCCGCCTCCACCGGCCAGCAAAAGGTCAGCGTGGCCGGGCAGGTAGGCTGGGTCTGCCCGCCGCGGCTGGACACCGACGGCTTGGCCAGCTTGATCTCGCAGACCCTGCAGTTGCCCCAACCGTGGGTGATGGACTGGACCTCGCTGAACCGCATCGAGACCGACGCGGTCAACCAGCTCAACGGCTTGCTGCGCCAGTGGGCCAGCCAGCCGCTGGAAATGCGCTGGCTGGCGTCCGACCGCCTGTTCGCCGTGCTGCAGGAAAGCGCACCCGTGGGTGTGCGCGATGCCGACCCCGGTTACTGGCTGGCCCGTCTGCAGGCCTTGCGCTTGGTGAACCGGCCCGATCAGTTCGACGAAGCCGCCATCGACTACTGCGTCACCTACGAGGTCTCGCCGCCCAGTTGGGAGCCCACCAAGGGTATCGCCCGGGTAGGGGGTTCAGCCGCCAACACCCGAACGGCGTCGCTGTCGGTGGTGGGCGAGCCCATCACCACCATCCAAGGCGGCTTCTCCGGCGATTCGCGCGGCGTGGCCATCACCACGCTGGATCTGTCGGGCCAGCTCTCGGGCGACATCTCGGCCGTGCTCAGCGCGCTCGATGCCAAGCTGGGTGGCGCCCAGATCGTGCGCATTTCCTGCGCGCTGCTGATCCGCGTCGATTTCATCGCCGCGGGCGACCTGCTGAACTGGATCACCGCCCGCCAGGGTGAGGGCCGACACATCAGTTTCGTGGACGTGCACCGCCTGGTGGCGCTGATGTTCGGTGCCATGGGCATCACCGAACACGCCCCGGTGCACCTGCGGCAAGCCTAGGGCCCCCACGCTCCCTACCGGTCGCTGCCCCCCGAGGGGGCTTCGGCGACGGCCCGGCAGAGCCGGTTCCGTGCCGACGGCTGGACAAATACCAAAGGGCACTCACATGGACTCTTATCACGGTACCACCATCATCAGCGTGCGCCGGCAAACCCCCACGGGCTGGCAGGTGGCCCTGGGTGGCGACGGCCAGGTCACGCTGGGCCACATCGTCGTCAAGGCCAGTGCGCGCAAGGTGCGCCGCCTGCACCACGACAAGGTGCTGGCGGGCTTTGCCGGCGCCACGGCCGACGCCTTCACGCTGTTCGAGCGCTTTGAATCTAAGCTGGAGAAGCACTCCGGCCACTTGGTGCGCGCGGCCATCGAGCTCACGCGCGACTGGCGCACCGACAAGGTCCTGCGCAACCTCGAAGCCATGCTGGCTGTGGCCGACCGCGAGGCCTCGCTGATCATCACCGGCAATGGCGACGTGCTGGAGCCCGAGTACGGCCTGGTGGCCATCGGCTCGGGCGGCGCCTATGCCCAGGCGGCGGCGCGTGCGCTGCTGGCCCACACCGAGATGAGCGCACCCGACATCGTCAAGCGCTCGCTGGAAATTGCCGGAGACATCTGCATCTACACCAACCAGAACCACACGATCGAGGTGCTGGAATGAGTTTGACCCCGAAAGAGATCGTCGCCGAGCTGGATCGCCACATCGTCGGCCAGCAAGGCGCCAAGCGCGCCGTGGCCATCGCGCTGCGCAACCGCTGGCGGCGCCAGCAGGTGGACGCCTCGCTGCGCGCCGAGATCACGCCCAAGAACATCCTGATGATCGGCCCCACCGGCGTGGGCAAGACCGAGATCGCGCGGCGTCTGGCCAAGCTGGCCGATGCGCCCTTCATCAAGGTGGAAGCCACCAAGTTCACCGAGGTGGGCTATGTGGGCAAGGACGTGGACACCATCGTGCGCGACCTGATCGAAGTGGCCGTGAAGCAGGAGCGCGAGGCGGCCATGCTGCAATCCCGCCGCCAGGCCGAGGACGCCGCCGAGGAGCGCGTGCTCGACATCCTGGTGCCGCCACCGCGCTCAAGCAGCACCGAGATGGGCTTCAGCGCCGCCCCGCCGGCGCCTGACAACACCGCTCGGCAGATCATGCGCAAGCGCCTGCGCGAAGGCACGCTGGCCGACAAGGAGATCGAGCTTGAGATCGCCGAGCCCAAGGCCAGCGTGGACATCATGAGCCCGCCCGGCATGGAGGACATGGCCGAGCAACTGAAGGGCCTGTTCAGCCAGATGGGATCGGGCCGCAAGACCACGCGCAAGCTCAAGATCAGCGAGGCGCTCAAGACCCTGGCCGACGAGGAAGCCGCCAAGCTGGTGAACGAAGACGACGTGCGCACCCGCGCGCTGCACAAGGCCGAACAGAACGGCATTGTCTTCATCGACGAGATCGACAAGGTGGCCGCGCGCGGCAACACCCAGGGCGCCGACGTCTCGCGCCAGGGTGTGCAACGCGACCTGCTGCCCCTGGTGGAGGGCACCACGGTGCAGACCAAGCACGGCATGGTCAAGACCGACCACATGCTGTTCATCGCCTCGGGGGCCTTCCACCTGGCCAAGCCCAGCGACCTGATTCCCGAGCTGCAAGGCCGCTTCCCCATCCGCGTGGAACTGCAGGCCCTGGGCGTGGACGACTTCGAGGCCATCCTCTCCCGCACCCATGCCAACCTGGTGCAGCAGTACCAGGCGCTGCTGGCCACGGAGGGGGTGACGCTGGCCATCAGCCCCGACGGCATCCGCCGCCTGGCCGAGGTGGCATGCGAGGTGAACGAACGCACCGAGAACATCGGCGCACGCCGCCTGGCCACGGTGATGGAGCGGCTGCTGGACGAGCTGAGCTTCGACGCCCCCGAGCGCGCTGGCGAAACGGTGACGCTGGACAAGGCCGCCGTGGACGCCAAGCTGGGCGAGTTGGCCCGCAACGAAGACCTGTCGCGCTACATCCTCTGAGGCCCGTGCTCGGCCTAGCCGCGAGGCTTGATGCCCATCAAGGACTCCCGCTTGGCGGCCGATAGGCTGGAACCATGCGTCGAATTCCGTCCGAAACCCAGACCTTCATGCGCCGCCCTGCCCGCTGGGGCCTGACGGTGGCGCCGCGGGACAACGTGCGCGCAGTCCGGCTGGAGCGACGCTGGCGGTGGCCCACGATGCTGGCCCTGACAGCGACAGTGCCGGCCTTCTACGCCGAAATGCTGCAGGCCTCGCCAAGCAGCCTCACCGATGCGGCCTACCTGCTGGCGGCCCTGGTGCTGGTGCTGGCCCTGGTGCACGTGGCGCGCAAGACATCCCAGCCGGCGGCGCACCTGTTGGCCAACCCCACCGACCTGCTGCTGGTGGCCGGCTTGTTGGCCGCCGCCTGGCTGCCGGTGAGCAGCCAGTCAAACCTCGCGCTGGGCGTGCGACTGGGCGTGGCCTTCCTCACGCTGCTGCGCATGATGT
>Ga0268298_10006338_pt1 | contig 10787 bp, 11 predicted proteins | sample WWTPWeurt_MetaG_FD_194462 | JGI IMG/M metagenome (GOLD analysis project Ga0268298, IMG submission 194462) | Activated sludge microbial communities from WWTP in Nijmegen, Gelderland, Netherland - WWTP Weurt | ecosystem: Engineered > WWTP > Aerobic digester > Activated sludge | place... | reverse complement strand
CGCGCGCCATTCCTGCCCATGTGCAGAAGGTGGTTTTCGCGGTCACCACCGAGAGTCGCCATTCGCCCGGGCACTCCATGGAGAGCCTGCACTGCCTGCATCTTTCCCTGCTCAAGGGGCGCTCGGACTCGCGTCCGGTGGCGGCCTACGGAGCGTGCGAGATGGGGGCGGCGACGGTGATTCAGGTGGCCGTCCTCAGCCGCAACAGCGAAGGCTGGGTGCTGGAGTGCTCTCTCCGGGGCTTCCAGGATGGTCTCGCGGATGTGTGCCGTGGCTTCGGACTGGACGCTCAGTAGGGACTCGTCTTTCAACCGTCACACGCGGAGGTACACCCGTCTATGGCAGTGACTTTGACATTGCATGTTCTGCTTAGCCTGGCTTTCGCGTACTGCCTCTTCTCCTTCCTGGAGTACGCAGTGCATCGCTTCGCCATGCACAAGATGCGCCTGGCCAACCGCTACGGTGTGTCGTTCTTGCAGCGTCTCTGTGCCAATCACATGGCGCTGCACCACAAGAGGGACTACCGTCACAAGGACCATGCCAAGGACGATCGCATCCGCGACGTTTCGCTGGCGGGCTTTGTGCCGGCGATGGTGGTGATTCTGCTGCTGGCGCTCTTCGACCCGCTGGCAGCAAGAATCAGCCTGGGCTTCGGTGTGGCCTACGGCATCCTCTGGTGGGTCGTGCACAACGAGATGCATCGCAGCGAAGGTCGCTTCTTCTCCGGGACGGCGGTTTACCGCTACCTGGAGCGGCGGCACCAGTTGCATCATCTCCATCCCGGCACCAATTACGGTGTCATTCTTCCGCTCTGGGACTTCCTGCTACGTACCTCATGCACGCCTGAAATTCAGCGTGCAGCGGCGGCGCGGCAGGGTTCCGGCAAGGAGGAAAGTTCCCCGGACGGACCGGTCAAGTAAAGCCGGAATGTCCAGTCATTGAGCCGCCCAACCCGCGCAAACCGGGTGAACGGCTTCGGCAAGTAACAGTTGTGTCTCTAACCAAACAAACTCAGAATCAGGAGATTCATATGACTACGCTCAATACCACCGGTCTCACCAAGGCTGCCACCTGCTTCCTCAAGGCTGTGGAAGCCCTGGAGCAGGTCTCGCTCATCAAGATCGTCGGACAGCCGCAGTACGGCCAGCCCGTGGCTGGCGACGCCGACTACAAGAGCGCCAGCCGCAACTTCGAGGCTGCCGCGCAGGCCTTTCACGACGCCGGTCTGGCTTACGCCGCCTGCGATTTCGAGGCGGGAGCTCGCCTGGAGAAAAAGGCCGGCCGCAAGCTCGGTACGGCCGAACGTCTCTATCGGCGTGGCTACAAGGCTTGCTGCGGTCGCTAAGCGGCAACTCGGCAGTAAAGGGAGCACCAATTGTGGTGCTCCCTCAGGCGAGTCTGGAGAGGCGGCTCCGGCTGCTCCTCCAGGCTCATTTCCACTCCCTTGGTTTCATCACCAGGAGATTTTCATGTCCCCATTCTTCCTCTCCCTCATCCTTTCCTTCGTCGTCATCGGCGCCCTCACCTTCATCGGTCTGGTCGGCGGCATCGGCATGTTCAGCGGCTCCGTGCGCGGTCGCGGCATCCGTGCTCTGACCACGGTGGTTTCCGTGGTCTGGATCACCGGTGCGGCCATGGTCGGCGGCAGCGCTGCCTTCGGCGGTGCGATTCTTGCCGCGGTGCTGGTCTTCGTCTTCTTCTTCCTGCGCCAACGCCTGCGCTGAGCGGCCAGAGAAGCCCTCAGTCAGCAACCACCCATTCACTCAACTCAACTTCGGACTAAACATCATGAACCGCAACGAATTCTTCGCCCGCATCTGCATCGTCCCGGTGCTCTTCCTCGCGGCCTCCCTCCTCGGCGCCATCACTTCTTCCTGGTGGGCGGCGCCCCTGATCGGCTTCGGCTTCGCCCTGGCCTTCACCTTCGTGTCGGAGCGCCTGCTGCGTCAGAAGCTCATGGGCAAGATCGGCGGTAGCCCGCTCTCCTGGTACACGGTGCATCTGATCGGTGAGACCCTCACCATCGCAGCCCTGGCCTGGCTCTGCTCCGTCCTCTTCGGCATGGAGAAGGTGCCCGGCTGGACCTACACCATCATGGCCACGGCCACCTGGGGCTATCTCTGCAAGGAGATGATCTTCAAGCTGCCGGGCCTGATCGCCCTCTGGCTTGCCACGCGCCGCTGAGAAGAAAGGCTTGAGGCTTTGACCTCGGTCGAATAAAACCCGGCCGTAAGACGACGAGCCCCAGCCGGCTCTAGTTTGAGGCTTTCAAGACAAGGACTGCCCGAGGGGCAGTCCTGTCTTTCTTGCTTTTTTGCCTGCTACTACGCAAAAATATAGTAAAACAAAACACTCCAGCACCAGGAGTTTTCCGAACTGTTCGAGGGAGTAACCGCTCCTCCATCAAGTGCTGGCATCTGCTAGTAAAGAAAGGTTTCTCTTTCGAAAGCTCCAGACCTCCAGACCTCCTAAGTCCTGAGCAGGCTTTGGTTTGTGGTTACGGTTTGTTTCTTTGTGTGAGCAAAAGTGACAGGAAACCCTTGTGGCTAGCGCAGCTTCTCATTATTTTTTCCTTGAGTTGCATCAAAATGAAGCCGCTTTCAGGCTTGGGTATTGAATCCGGACCATTTGTCTTGTGAGGATGGGGTGTAATCAGTCCATCCCCCCACGCAGTTTCCCAGTCTCTTAACAGGCATCCCCACCACCTTCGCCCTTTGATCCGGCACTGATCTGGCTGGAGGTTGGAGACTGCGTAGTCGGCTTTAACAATCGTTTAAAAAAGGAACTCTATGACGACATCCAATCCCACGCTTCAGGCTTCCCTGCTTGCTGCTTACGCCAGTTTGGCCAGGCAAAGCGATGAAAAGTTTGAAGCGATTTTGTCGCCTCACCGGCTTCGTGTTGCTGCTCTTGAAAGTGCTGTGAAAGAGGCACGAGAGAAGCAACTGCCCCTGATCACCAGAGAGCACGACAGGCAATACCGTGCCGCTTACCGCCAGTACGAGCAGAAACATCGTGCTGCCGGCATCGCGCATGGTACAAGCCTCACCCTGGCGGTAAATGCCCTCATGGCGGAGCGGGAACAGATTCGCATCCGGCGTGCGGACTGTCTTATCGATGTTATTTCTTGTTACGAGGCGGCGCTTCAGGAGTTCGGCGTCGACCATCCTGCCTGCCTTCCCCTTTTGGATGCGGTCAAGTGCGCGCAGTATCATGCCGACGCCGTCGCCGCCGCAAGTGAGCGCCAGGCCTACAGCCTCTATCTTGCTGAGAAGGTGAAACAAGACGGCATCCTTGCCGCCTGCGAGGAAAGTATTCTGAACGAAAGAAACGCTGCTCTCTCGGCAATTGATCAAAGCTGCCGGGCCGCCGAAAGTGGTTTGCTGGCGCCGCTGATGCAAGAGCTGGATGAAGCAAGGTCGCAACTGGAGCTGGTCATGACCACGGTCGGTGCAGAGCAGGAAGAAGCTCGGCAGCAACGACTTTCTATTTACGCCTCCTATCGGGATGGTGTGATCGGGGCTGAACAGGCTATTCGGCAACTGAGGTCGGCAAGCTGAGTGAACTCGGAAGAGGGGTGGCAACACCCTTCTTCCTTTCCTTTGAATGTGCAATCTATGGCTTTTCGGCATAATAATTCCGGCTCTTCGGATTATTACTCCGGCTTTCTACCAGCCTTTGCCTCTTCCCTTTCTCTTTCCTTTTGGAATACGCAAGAATATAGTAATACCTTCTGATTTTTTTGATATAAGAAAACATTTTGCATCGTGGCTTGCAATCGAGCGGAAGAGAAAAGCTATAGCAGTCCTTTCTCTTCCGTCTCGTTTGTCGAAGGCTTAGCTGTGCACCCGAACAAGTTCGAGTTTGCGCCCACAGTATGTTCCTCCCAGTTTGCCGCGCCAATGCGGCAGAGGCTCTTGCGGCACAGTCTTGAGACGGCGCCAGAGCCAGGGAAGCGCATACCAGAGCAGGTCGCCGGCCAGTACACCGAACCAGGGCAGCACTCGCCAGAGGGCTTCGCTGACTGTCGGTGCTGTGAGGGCACAGGCTATGCCTGCCACTACGTTCTTTCCCAGAAAGAAAGTCATGGAAGCCTTACCAAAGGCAAGGGCATGCATCAGTCTGAGTGTCTCTTTGAACATAGCTGCCTCTTTGTTTGCTAGATATACAAAAAGAGTGCAGTCTCCACATCTGTCGAATCGAAGACAGATGTAAGAGCCCTGCCCAATAAGAATCCTGGCCTCGATGTGACCCATTCTCATTGGGCAGGGCTCAGGCAGAAGAAGCGGGCTGCCTCCTCTGCCTGAACCTTTCTTTCAGGACTTCAAAACCCCTCGCAGGATGAGCAACGCTCTCAGTTTGACTGAGAAGTCCAGCCGCTCTTCCTGGCAGGCTTTCTCCAGGTGCTCTACCTCTTGCAAGAGTCCTCTGGCTTGCATTGTTTCTTCCAGAGAAAGCAAGCCGCTTCTGGTCAGGGCCTGGGTAGTGGCGGCGAAGCCTTCCAGAATCGCCTTCCACTTCCTGGAAGCGGGAGCCGAAAACTCGAAGGAGCGCACCGCAGTCACCGTCGGCAAAATTTCCACAACCGGCATGCCGAAGTTCTTTTCGCCTGTCTTGGCTTTGTAGCTTGGCAGGCAGCGGCCTCCGCAGATGATGCGCCAGATGGAATTGTAGAGGCGATCATAGTTGTTGCGCTCGGCGCCTACATCGCAGAAGACCAGCCTGGTGCCTTGCTTAAAGGCAAAGAAGTCTACCACCGAGAGCGGCCTGGTTCCTTCGAAACTAAGGGCGCCGTCGTAGAGTTGCAGTTGACCTCCCGTGGGCAGGGGCAGATTGATCGGGATGAAGAAGCCGGGCACGGTGCAGGAGGCGCAGATGGCGCTTTCGGGACGGGCCGGTGCGGCTATTTGCTGGAACGCTTCTCCCTGTATCCGCTTGAACATGCCGTTTTCGGTGAAGAGGACCTGGGCGCCGTTGTCATCGGTAGCCATGGTCCAGAACAGCTCGCGCCGGGGCCATTCTCCTTTCAGTCTGGTTTCAAGCCATTTGGCGAAGTTCTCCATGCTGTAAATACCCTTGCCCGGCAGCCGCCCTTTGCGGCGACCGGCCTGGTAATGGGTCTTGAGCACGGAAGAGAGTTTCTCCTGCGGTCGCACCAGAGTCTCGAAATCGAGACCGATGGCGCAGTCTACAATCTCTTCCAGGCTCAAGCCGGCGGCGTAGAGGCAGAAGGGGATGGCACCGCCACTGATACCGCCCATACTGGCCACTTTGAGCTTGCCCAGCCAGTTTAAGGCCAGCAGCATGCCCAGATTAGCCAGCATGGCGCGGCAGCCGCCCGAGCCGGCTACCAGATGCAGTTTTTCGTCTGCCTGCTGTGAGATTTGAGCAGACATGTGGGATATCCTTTCTCTTTTGGCGGCAAGGTCCGACCCTGATCAGGTCTCCTTGTCGCCGAAAAATTTCGAGCGACAGGTGCTTGCTCCATGATTTAACCGCTGGATCAGCTGGATCAGCTGTCGCGAAATTGGTTTCTGCTCTTCCACCTTGATGTTCAAGGCCAAGAGCGTAGGTTTGATGCGATCCGCCGCCGCATCCACATTGGCCTCCGGTTCGAAGTCGAGATAGATACGCTGGCGGCTCGGGTGGTAGGAAAATTGGTCCGCTCCCGGCAAGGCCAGAAGCACGCCAAAATATTCCACCGTCACCTCGTTCACCGGCGTATCCGTTGTGAAGACGCGACGATGTCGCCCCAGGGCATCCCTGGTAATGATTGTGGTTTTGCTCTTCTGGAGTGAGTTGAACAAGGTTGTTCCTTTCTCTGCTCTTGAGGCTCGATTGTGAAGAGAGGAGGGGCAGTCGTCCCTCCTCTTACTCTTGTCTTTTGCTGTTTCAGTCCTCAGTTGTTCGGACTTCAGCTGTTCAGGCCTTAGCCGCGCTTGTGGTTCTCGTCCCAGTCGTAGACGAAGGCGAAGCTCTTCGAGAGATCCTTGTCGCCGTGGAATTCATTCCAGAGGCTCTGAATCTCGGCAAAGCGCATGCGCTCCTTCTCGATCAGCTTGGGAACGAAGAATTCCACCCAGTCGCGCTCTTCCTCCAGGTAGGCGCTGGCTTCCTGCTCGGCTTCGTTGAGGTAGACGCCGATCAGGCGATCCACCTGCGAGGCCGAATAGTCGGACATGCCGTACTGGGGTACGTCGGTGACCATGCCGCCCAGGTATTTGGAACCGCCCATCTGCTTGACGCTGATGGCCGGCAACCGGAGCTGCTGTCCGCCTTCCTGGTGGTTGTGATACTGCGACATATTGATTTGCAACAACATCACTTTGATGATTTTGTTGGCAACCTCCACGTCGTTCTGGCAACCACCGGTGGTATCGCCGAGGAAGAGGCGCTCGGCAGCGTTGCCGCCCATGGCCACAGCCAGGCGCGACTTCAGATTGCGGGCGGTCTGCATGTCGTGACGCGGATTAGTGCGCACGAAACCGCCCGTACCGTTGGGACCGAGTATGCTGATATCGGTGATTTCGTCACCGTACTGACCGTTCCAGGAGCCTGTGTTCTGAAGAAGCTTACGCATGGCCACGGTCAGATGACCGGTTTCGTGGTATGCGATCATCCTCTTCACTTGCTCATCGATGCGCTTGCCCTTGGTCTCATTGATGTTGCCCAGAACCATCTCCATGAGAGCGATCCAGAGATCGTCCATGGTGATTTTCAGATCTTCCGTCTTGATATGGTCGCTCACCTTGAAGCCTTCCGGCTTGAGCAAAAGCTCGGGCGAAACGCCCTTGAGCAAACGACGCTTGGCCTGGGTGGGGGCGCGCTTCTTGACCAGGGTGTCGATGTCGGCGCCGGTCATGCCCGACATTTCCTGGGCGATTTTCTCGATGTCGATATCATCGGCCACCGGCATATTGGACAGTTTCACCTTGAGGATGGCTTCACGTCCCTGTTTGTCGGGTTTGCCGATTTCGATGATCAGGTCGCCGAGGCGGCCGGAGCGGGTGACGGCGGCGTCAAGCGCCTCCGGCTGGTTGGTGGCGGCAACGAAGAGAATGCGGTCGTTGGTGTCGCCGGCACCGTTCAATTCCACAAGCAGCGCGTCCACCGTCTGCTTGTGTTCGTTATTATTGCCGTCGGCGCGGTTCTGACCGATGGAGGTGAATTCGTCGATGAAGAGAATCACCCAGTTGCCGGTTTCGTTGCGCAACTGACGCGCCTGGGCGAAGGCGTCGCGGATGCGGGCAGCGCCCACACCCACGTACATCTCCACGAAGTCGCTGCCCGCACCGGAGAGAATCGGCAGACCGGTCTCACCGGCAATGGCCTGCAGCACGAAGGTTTTGCCGACGCCGGGCGGTCCCTTGAGGAGGACGGCGCGCGGAATCTTGCCCTTGAGGCTGGTAATCAGTTCCGGATGCTTGAGGTCGAGAATCAGCTCCTCCAGGGTGCGCTTCTCGTCCTCGATGCCGGCAACGTCTTTGAGCAGAACCTTTTCGCTCACCTGATCAAGGCGAATCAGGTTGGCTTTCTTGTTCTGGTTGCCGCTTGCCGCCGGAGCCATCTTGGTGAAGAAGTAACCGGCGACGGCAATGAAGATGATCCAGGGCGCCACCGAGATGAGCATGCTGATAAGCAGAGAGCTCTTCTGGTCGGGGTCCGCGATCTTATTGTTGATGGCCACGTGCGCACTGTCGGCAGTGGCGCTGATGCGCTTGTATTCTTCGTCGCCGGCGATGGGGCTCCAGATGCCGCCCTCTTCCGTGGTGCTGTCCAGAAGCACCTTACCCGGGAAGCTTTCCCCCCGGATGCGCACAAAGGTGATTTCCTTGATCGTCTGAGGCTTCTCGCGGATCACCTGCTGGATCTTGGAGAGGGCCGTTTCGCTGTGGAATTTGAGCAGGTTGTCTCCGCTTGAGGAAGAGGGCATCACCCACCAGATGGCCAGAATAACGATAGAGGCCAGACCCGCGTAGAGAAACCAGTTCATATTGGGTCCACGGCGGGGATTCTTTTGACCGTTGGTTTTCTTAGGAAACATGATGTGTTCCTTTCACATGTTGGAGAATAGTCTGCCTGAGGCGCTCTCCTTTAGAGCGACGCAGGCGTGGTGGTCTTGTTTGCCGATTGCTTGAGCCAGCGGGCTGCCAGATAACCGAGCGAGAGTCCGGTTAAATGGGCAACCAGAGCCGGTTCTCCCAATTTGAAGAGGACCTGCGCCAGAACCATTAAGAGGATGGCCCAGGTAGCCTTCAAGACGAAGGGAATCGGCAATACAAAGGACTGCAGACCCACCAGCAGCAGGCCGGCTATGCGTCCCTGGGGGCGCAAATGAAGGTAAGCTCCGGCCAGACCGAAGCAGGCGGCGGAGGCACCCAGGAGCAGTTGTTCGGGATTGACCGTGATGGTGACAATCATGGCCAGTATTCCGGCAAGAAGATAGAGGAAGAGCATGCGAGCCGCTCCCAGAATCAGTTCTATAGCCGGGGCAAAGGCCATGACCAGGGCCATGTTTTGAACCAGGTGTATCCAGTCCGTGTGTACGAAGGTTGCTCTCAGCATGGCTAACAAGGTGGCTCCGATCTGAAAGGGATCGGCGCTTTTGAGAGCGATAAGTGCCGGACCGGCATTTACTCCGTAAAGGCGGTAGTGCTCCAGTTCGCTGTCTGCGCTGGTGCCGCTTACCAGAAGCTGCGCAACCAGGCAGGTGAGAATGATGACGGTGCTCGCCCACGGTATTTTTCTGGAACCTTTTTCAGATTCCGTTCTAGATGTCCATCGGGGCAAGCTGGTATCCATAAGCGGCAGTATGCCGAGTGTTGGTAACAGCATGGGCGTACTTTCTATCAGTTGAATTTGTTTGCTTTTTCCCAGCACCAAAGGCTGGGAGGATTGGACTGAAATAAGGAAGGTGTTGCCGCTGGGGCGATTTTCGTGATGGATGTTTTGCTCTTTGAAAATTGGCTGCGTTGGAAAATGTAATTCGATACTTGCCAGAATTGCTGCGTCTTTTCAAGGGGGGCTTGCGGAGTTTGGTTTAGCTCATGGTTACGATTTGGATGCCGTTCCACTTTTGCGGTGATACCGGGGGTAATGTCATAAATCTTTCCAATTTAAGGAGTATGAGACCGTTGACTGTGTAGACAAGAGGTTGCTAGCTTGAATTTGTTCTTCTCTCTATTTCTCCATTCCTGCAGGTTGCAGACTCCTTTCAAAATCCCACTCGGTTTTTCGCGTTGTTGATGAGCACCATTTCGTGCTTAGTAGTGGCATTCTCTTCTGGTTGGCCTGTGCCGTCGATAATTTGCGGCCCATGGGCCTTCTCGAATTGAGGCAAAACAAAAAGTCTAAAAATCCAAAAATCAAAAACAGGAGTAGCAGCAATGATTGAATCTTCCTACAAATCGGCTTGCTCCGGACTGGAGGGCTTGATTGAAGCAGCGAAAAAAGCAAGTGATAGGCAGGGAACAACCAACGGCAAAAACAAAAGTTCCGCCGACTTGAACTGGGCTGTGGAGTGTTGGCGGACTGCCGCTTTGCGCAGTGCCTATTTACTGGCTGCCAACCACGACACGACGATCTTTTGTCAGGTCAATCTGGGCAGAGCCCTTGGCGATGCCGGTCACTATGAAGAAGCCGTCTCCCTGCTCGAAATGCTGCTCACCCGGCTGGAGGAGCGCGGTTCGGCAGTTGGTCCGCGTGCCCATCTCTTTCTGGGACCGGTCTTTGTCGGGATCATATATGAAGTTCTGGCCAGGGCCCATAGCGGTCTCGGGAACGAACTGCGCTCTTGCCGCTACTGGCTGAAGGCGGCCAGTTCCTCTCAGGAGTATCGCCAGTTGCATAACAGCAGCACCATATATTGTTATCACCAGGCGGCCCGCTCTTTGGCGCGACTGAAACTGAGGGAAGAAGCCCTGTTAGCCTTCAAGTTGGTCTACGACGGCAACAACAAGCTCTTCGGGGATCATCTCCTGACGGCTTTTGCCGCCAGAGACCTGGCGGTCTGCCTGAACCGGCTGAAACGCTTTGCGGAGGCTCGACAGTATTGGGTGAGGGCTCAGGTGCTGATGGAGGCGTTCTTGCCGGAGCAGCATGACCTGCGAAAGAAGGTGGCGGCCGGTCGTTTCTGGACCGACCGCAAGGTGCGTGATATGCGTAAGGAACGGAAGCGGCTTCGTCGACTGGAGCGCGCTGCGCTCCCAGCGGCAGCCTCCGTGGCATCGGCAGAGTCGGCCTAAACCCGGCTGCGAAAAACAGCATACTGTCTCCACCGGCGGGCATAAGCCTGCCGGGGCACAGTCTAACCAAGGAACACAGAATGAGAAACTCCTGGATGAAACAGTTTTGGAAGAAGGCGGATCTTCTGCGTAGCGACCTGCTCGGCTCTCTGTCGGATACTGTCTCCGGTCCCTCCCGACAGGCGGTCATTTTCGACGTTCTGCAGATCTTCGGTGGTATCGCACTCTTCTTGATCTTTGCCACCCTGAGCCGGTATCTGTACTGGTGGATGGATCTGGCTTTGCTTGCGGGAACGGCCGTCTTTACGATCAGCACACCGCTGGAATGCAGGTATCGCCTTCTTCTGACGACGGCGTTCTTGCTGTCCAGCTTTTACTTCTTCCTTGGTCAGCCCCTTCTGGCCCCTCTGGGATGGCTGGTCGGCGGTCTGTCTTTGACCTTGATCGTGTATGAATGGAAGTATCCGAGCGGCAGGACCCTTTTCTGGCTCTTCCTGCTTGGTACCGCCGTTTCTGCATTGATCATGACGGCGTCTGCTCTTT
>Ga0268298_10006337_pt1 | contig 10788 bp, 4 predicted proteins | sample WWTPWeurt_MetaG_FD_194462 | JGI IMG/M metagenome (GOLD analysis project Ga0268298, IMG submission 194462) | Activated sludge microbial communities from WWTP in Nijmegen, Gelderland, Netherland - WWTP Weurt | ecosystem: Engineered > WWTP > Aerobic digester > Activated sludge | place: Netherlands... | reverse complement strand
ATCGGCCGAATATGCAGGCGGACTTGCCAGCGGTTTCAAGGAACCCCACTGGGATTGGTCAGTGGAGAAGTTCTATCACCACTGGTTTCAATCGGATGGCGAAATGCTTGGGTTGATCCGCGAGTTGGGCTTGGAAGACAAGGTCCGTTTTCCGCGCCCGTTGACGGTGATGTACTACAAGGGCAAATGGTATCCCTTTGACTCGATCCTCAATGCGCTGCTTTTCCCGGGGCTGGGTTGGGGCCTGAACAAGATCCGTTTTGGCTTTGTCGGGCTGTTCCTGCGCCTCACGAACAATTGGCGCGCATTGGAAAAGGTCACCGCGGATGAGTGGATGATGAAGTATGCGGGCAGGCAGGTCTACGAGCAGATGTGGAAACCGCTGCTTGTTGGAAAATTCGCGTCCTTTTATAAAGATGTCAATATGGCGTGGTTATGGGCGAGGATGCATGCACGCACCACGCGTCTTGGTACGTTCGAAGGCGGGTTTCAAAAATTTGCCGATTTGTTCGCGGAGAAACTGCGCGCACAGGGTGTGCAGATCAAACTTGGGGTGAGCATCAAATCAATTAAACGGGATCAGGCTTCGGGGAGTCTGCTCGTGGACGATCAGCCTTTCGACAAGGTGCTGGTTACTTCGTCGCCGAGCCTGATGGCAAAGTTATGTCCGGAGCTCCCCGAAAGTTATTTGAAGGGCCTGCTGGGTTTGAAGTCCATGGGCGCGGTGGTGATGACGCTCTCGCTTGCGCACCCGCTTTCAAAGGAAGGCTACTACTGGTTCAACGTGCCGAAGGAGGAGGGCTATCCGTTTTTGGCGCTGGTGGAACATACCAATTTTGTGCCGAAGGAAAATTTCGGCGGCGATCATATTGTGTATGCAGGCGATTACCTCGAGCTTGGACATGAATATTTTTCAATGAGCGATGAGCAGCTGCTCGAAAGATTCATCCCTGCGTTTCAAAAATTCAACCCTGAGTTCTCCCGTGATTGGGTGAAGAAGATTTGGGTACACAAAACCAACTATGCCCAACCTGTGCCATTGGTGGATCATTCAAAGAACATTCCCGAGATCCAGACACCGATCGAAGGGTTGTATTTCGCTTCGATGAGCCAGGTGTATCCGTGGGATCGCGGCACGAACTTTGCAGTGGAGATCGGCCGCAAAGCTGCGCGGATGATGAAGTAATCTCCCGTACCATAGACTTCAGTCTGCGAGTTAAATATAAAACACAGACTGAAGTCTGTGGTACTTAAAATAGACAAGGCAATACTCTTCATGTGGTTCTATCTTCTTCAAGGCATTGGGTTCGGATTCGCCGCCGCATCACAGCCTGGGCCGTTTCAAACCTATTTGATCTCACAGACCCTCACACGCGGCTGGAAACACACCCTGCCCGCTGCGCTGGCTCCGCTCGTCAGTGATGGGCCGATCATTTTGCTGTGCGTGTTGGTGCTCAGCCAGGTGCCTGCATGGATGCAGCGCGGGTTGTACATTGCAGGCGGCTTGTTCATTATTTACCTTGCCTACGGCACGTATCGAACATGGGAGAGTTTTGACACTGCGGCGCAAACCACCGCTCCCGTGGGCGAAGTTCAACAAAGCGTTCTCAAAGCCGCGATGATGAATGCGCTCAATCCCAACCCATATATTTTCTGGACGCTGGTCACAGGTCCCATTTTGTTGAATGGATGGCGTCAATCACCGATCCTTGGTGTTGGTTTTCTGGCCGCGTTCTACCTCACCATGATCGCAGGGTTGGCGGCCGTGATCCTTATTTTTGGGTTTGCACAAAGGTTCGGCGCCAAATTCAACCGCGTGATGCTGGGCATTTCAGCGATCGCCTTGTTTTGTTTTGGCGTTTATCAATTGTGGCTGGGTTTGTTTCCAAAGGAGATCCTATGAATATCGTTCTTGTCCATGTGCATGTCAAACCTGAGTTTGTTGAAGCCTTTAAACAGGCGAGCATTGAAAATGCATCGAACAGCATAAAAGAGGAGGGGATCGCCCGCTTCGATGTCATTCAGCAAAACGATGACCCGACCCGCTTCATTCTTGTTGAGGTATATAAAACCGCCGAGGCCTCTGCGGCGCACAAGGAAACCGCGCACTATGCCAAGTGGCGCGACACGGTTGCAGAGATGATGGCCGAGCCGCGGCAGGGGATCAAGTACACGAATATCCATCCTGAAGACTCTGGCTGGTAATTTATGCCTGCATTTGAATTTGCCACCGCAAACCGAGTCATCTTCGGGGCGGGGAAATTAAGTGAACTTGGCAATCAGGTCAAGGGGCGTGCGAAGCGTCTGCTTTTGGTGCGGGGAAATTCATCGGATGCGATTCCGCGTGTGAAGGAGATTCTCTCCGGGCAAGACATCCTCTTTAATGAATTTGCGCTTCATGGCGAGCCGACAGTTGCCACAGCCTCCGAGGGAGTTGACCTTGCGCTTCAACATGGTGTGGACATGGTCGTTGCACTTGGCGGCGGCAGTGTGCTTGATGCAGGCAAAGCCATTTCAGCGTTGACGACGAATCGCGGCGACGTTTTTGATTATCTTGAAGTCATCGGCAAAGGACAGCCGCTGGTGAATGCGCCGCTGCCGTTCATCGCCATCCCAACCACGGCAGGGACGGGGACCGAAGTGACGCGCAATGCAGTGCTAGGCTCGCCTGCTCATGGGGTGAAAGTGAGTTTACGCAGCCCGATGATGCTGCCGTCGCTTGCGCTTGTTGACCCCGCGTTGACATATACTCTGCCGCCTGCGATCACCGCGAGTTCTGGTTTGGATGCGTTGACGCAATTGATCGAGCCATTTGTTTCTGTGAAAGCCAACCCGATGACGGATGCGATTTGCCGCGAAGGGATTCGTCGTGCGGCAAGGTCATTGCGGGATGCCTGGCACAACGGGGCAGAGGTTGCGGCGCGTGAAGATATGTCGCTGGCGAGTTTGTTTGGCGGCATGGCGCTGGCAAATGCGGCGCTGGGTGCCGTACATGGATTCGCGGGTCCGCTGGGCGGGATGTTGAATGCACCCCATGGCGCGATCTGTGCGAAGTTGTTGCCGCTGGTGATGGAGGCAAATCTCAAGGCGCTGGAGAGCCGTTACGCAGGTCATGTGGCGATCGAGCGATACACCGAAATTGCACGGATGGTCACAGGGAATGAATCTGCTTCTGCCTGGGATGGTGTGCAGTGGGTGAGTGATCTGGTGCGCGAGTTGAAGATTCCGCCGCTTTCGACGCATGGAATGAATGCGGCTCACATTCCCGAAGCCGTTCAAAAAACCTTGAATGCGAGCAGTTTCAAAGGGAATCCGATTCCGCTGAATGAGGGGGATTTGCGCGAGATTTTGGAGAAGGCGTTGTAGGGCCTTGAAGTTCACATGCTCCTCATGCTATAAAGAATATGTAGGAAAGGAGGAGCCATGTGTAATGGTCACAATCACGGGGCTGGTTGTTCGTGCGGATTTGGTCCGCCGTATCTTGGTCCTGGAAAACCCATTCCAAAGGGCGGGCGGGGTGATCATTTTAGGGGTGTTATTCGAGAACGGAAGCGTGAGAACTGGGCAGCCGTGGGGGCAATAAATAAGGAAAAGATCGAACAGAGTTTGGGGCAATTGAGATTGGGTGCGAGATGGAGGAAGGCCATTTTGGAGCGTTACTCCAAGGCTGACTTTCCGATTGCATCATCTGTGTGGGAGGGATATAGTGAAGGCCGCAAACGGGGTGCAGCGCAGAGAATGCTGCGGGCTGTGGGGCTGCGTCAGAAGATCGTTGAAGAGTTGGAGCCCATCCATCTTGAAATTCCGTTGTTCCGTCTTCAGCCGCCCCGCACGGAAAATAGCAAAGTCATTTATCAGGAAAGGCAGATCAAAGAACGTGGCTGGGATATTTCGGTCAAGGTGCCTGGGTTTGCCACCGGTGCAGATTTATCCATGTATCTGGAAGGGAAAGGGTTGGTGGAAACCTCCCACAAGGAATGCAAGCAAATTGCCTTCCCGGTGACCATCAGGCGTTATCGGGTCGATCTGTTTTTAGGCAATCTCTGCATTGCAAGGAATAAACTGATCGCAGAAGCGGGGAATCAGAAAACGGGTCAGATTTTCAGCCGTACGATTATCGCCTGTAAAAAATTCATCCCGCCTTCGCCCCAGTCGGAAATGATCGTTGAATATGATCTTTCGAAGGATGAATACGGTAATTCAAAATTTTTCCTCGGCTGGGGGGAAAAGATGCGGCGCAATGCGGAAGTTACGATCCCGATTCCGGGAATTCCTTCGGGGATACAGGTCTCAATTTCAATTCAAAGTGATATTCAACTTGAGTTTGACCTTGAGCCCAAGATTGATTATAAACTTTACCCCACCCCGGAAGGCATCGGTATTAGCTGGGAGGTGAGCAGAGGAAAAGCGAAAAGAAAAAATATCAGGAACGACAAAGGCATTTCACAATTTAAGCAGAGACCGAAGAAACTTATCTATGTGAAGAGGCATGTGTAATGCCGCGATTCTTTATTTGACCTTTTGCATAAGTTGTAAGGAATGTCTTTGAAAGGCCATTTTGAACCACGAAGACACTGAAACACTGTAATTGTTTCCTTTGTGTCTCCGTGGTTAAATTTTCAGACTAGCATGGAATGCAAATCGAAAAGCATGTAGAGACCACGGGGTTTTCCCCGGCGAGCGATCGTCTGCATTTTGTTTGGCTTGTAAAACAAACTCACCCCGAAAAGCTAACCTCTCGTGGGTGAGTTTGTTTTGAATCAGGCGTCGCGAATCGGTTTACCCGCCAGTTAATGATTTTCTTTCCTCAACCATTTTCAGAATGAGATCGTGGATCTCCGTCAAACGGAAGGGCTTGGTGATGTATTCATCGGCGCCCGTTTCAATGCAGCGTTCGCGGTCGCCGGGCATGGCTAGAGCAGTGATCGCCACCACGGGAACAGAGGCCAGCCGTCGGTCTGACAGGCGGCGCAAACGGCGGGTGGTTTCGAGCCCATCCATACCGGGCATTTGAATATCCATCAAGACAATGTCTGGGTGGGTATGCGGAGCCTGGGCCAGGAAATCCACTCCGCTTTTTACGGAGATGATATTGAAATTCTGCATGGCAAGAAAATCGGCCAATGTGTTGATGTTGACCTCGTTATCGTCCACGATCATGATGGTGGCAGCGGTTGCTGCGGCAGGGTTGATGTGGCCTTCACTGCTGGCGAGGCTCGGTTTTTGAATATGACTTAGGGCGGTGCGCAGGTCTGAAAGAGTGAAGAACTTGACGAGGTATCCATCTGCGTCCAACTTGGAAGCCTTGGATTTGTCATCATCCACGGATGTGATAACGACGGGAATGTGTTTGGTATTCCTGCTGTTCTTGATCTGGGTGAGCACATCCCAGCCTGAAACTTCGGGCAGGTTGAGATCAAGGAAAACAACATCAGGCTGTGTTTCAATGACTCGCTCCACAGCGTCCTTGCCGCTGGTATGAATGATGGCGGTAATGCCCAGAGACTTGACGTAACGTGCCAGGTGTTCGGCGTCGGCGGGAGTATCTTCGATGATCAAGGCTTGATGGAATTTTAGTTGAGACGGATTTTCAACTTCCTGCGAAGCCTTGTCCGCAGGCTGGCAGGGCAGGGTCACTGTAAAGCGGCTGCCCTCTCCGGGGACACTTTGAACGTCAATGCTTCCGCCGTGCAATTCAACCAGTCGTTGTACCAAAGCCAGCCCAAGGCCGGTGCCGCTTTGCTGCCTTGAAAGGCTGCTATCCAATTGTACAAATGGCTGGAATAGTTTTTTCAGGTCTTCGGGGGTGATGCCAATGCCTTTATCCCAAATGGAGATGTATACCAAGCCTTCACTTTCATTGGCTGTGACATCCAATCCAAGCATGCCTTCTTCCGGGGTGAATTTGACCGAATTGCTGAGCAGGTTGACGAGGATCTGCTTCAATCGCCGCGCATCACCACGGACACTGATATTGGCCGGGTTCATTGTAAAGTTTACAGTCTGACGCTTTTTGCCTGCCATGCCTTTGGTAAGCTGGATGCTGCTCTGGCAGATTTCACTGAGCGAACAGGCTTCCATTTGCAATTCGAGCTTGCCCGCTTCGATCTTGGATACATCCAGAATGTCGTTGATAAGGTCAAGCAGGTGACGTCCGCTGGCTTCGATATTTGCAAGCGTGTTTTGCTGCTTTTCGTTGATGGGACCGTACACATTGATCTGCAGAGCTTCCGAAAGACCCAGAATACCGGTCAATGGGGTGCGCAGTTCATGGCTCATGCTGGCAAGGAATTCATCTTTCATGCGCATGGCGCGGGCCAGTTCGAGGTTGGCATTGCGCAGGGCCTGTTCAGCCGCTTTTTGACCGGTGTTATCGAATACGGAGGTGCGGCTCATCACGAATTCGCCTGCTTCATTGTAGACTGCCGTAGCGCTGATCAATACCGGGACGATGCTCCCATCTTTGCGGCGAAATTCCGATTCGACATCACGTACCATGCCATTTTTCAAAAAGGCCGGATAGATATCTGTAAACCTTTCCAGGCCGCTTGTCGTAAGGAATTCCGTGATCGAATGGCCGATCATTTCTTCGCGGGTGTACCCCAGCCAGGTGAGGTGGGTTTGGTTGATAAACAGGAGTGTGCCATCTGCATCCAGTGAGTGGTAGCCGATGGGTGAGTTGTCGTACAGGTCTTGCACTTCGGCAGTGCGTTGTTTTACGCGTTCTTCAAGTGTGCGGTTGAGGTCTTGCAACTCCTGCTGGGCGGTTTTCAGGTTGTGAATGTCGGTGGAATTGATCAGCACTTGCGTAACCAGCCCGTCTTCGTCATGGATCGGCAAAATGGAGGTGCGGTACCAGCGAGGCGCAGTTGAAGAAAAACTGGGGGCTTCAAATGTAATGCCTTGATCGCCATGGATTACGCGTTGGATGTCGCTCATTTGTCTGGCTGTTACTTCTGGCGGAAAGAGTTCATACATGGTCTTGCCAATTAATTCATTTGGCGTCAGGTGCATTTGCGCGGCAGCCATATCGCTAACATACAGGAATCTGCCATCGTTATCCACGCTGGCGATCATATTATCCAGGCTCTCGATCAACACACGGTATTTTTCTTCACTGGCATGCAGGGCATCTTCCGCTTTTTTGCGCTCGGTAATATCCTGCACGGCTCCATATACCCCTGTTAAGCATTGAAGTTCTGAATCCCAGAGCGGGTTGGCATGGACTTGTACCCAGCGGATTTCGCCGTTTTTTGCGATCATCCTCAGATTGCTGACGATCTTCTGGTTATTCTTCAGGGCGGCAAAATCAGCGGCATCCTTTTCGCGGTCTTCAGGGTGGAGAATGGAGAGCCAGCCCCCCTGTTGTAAATATTCTTCAAAGGTGTACCCGGTAATGGCTTCAAAGCCGCCGCCCACCCACTTGGTGGATGCTTTGCCATTCATATCCACATCTTCTGAAAATACATAATCTGCATTGATCGTGGAGATCATGCGGTACAGTTCTTCGCGGGCACGCAAGGCTTCTTCAGATTGTTTTCTTTCGGTGATATCCAGATGCGTACCGATCATGCGCAGCGGACGCTGTTCCGAATCCCATTCCATGACCTTGCCGCGGTCAAATACCCAAACCCATGAACCGTTTTTGTGTTTCATACGAACTTCACATTCGTAAAACTGAGTTTTGCCTGCGAAGTGTTTTTCCAGCAATTCTCCCGACAGCTTTAAGTCATCAGGATGACAGAAATCAGCCCAGGTTTGAATGCTGACCGGTTCAATTTCCTCCAGCGCATACCCAATGATCTCGGCCCAGCGTTCATTGAATATGGTTTCCCCTGTTTGCACATTCCAATCCCACATGCCTGCGTTTGCGCCTTTCAGAGCGAGTTCCACCCTTGATTGGGTCTCACGCAGGTTTTGTTCAACCTGTTTTCGTTCAGTAATATCGCGGACAATGGCCAATACCTCATCGGTTCCGCTGGGGGTCATGCGGGCTTCGTAATCACGCAGGCCTTTTCCGGGGACGGGCAACTGGTATTCAAATGTCTGTAATTGGTTGCTTTCCAGAGTTTTGGCTATGTAATGATCGATCAGGTCGGCGAATTCAACAGGCGCGATATCTCGATTTCTGGTTCCGATCAGGGAAACGGTTTGTTCATGCAGGTCTTTTGCGTCTGCCTTGTAGTCTAAAAATACGCCTTCACGATTTAAACGGAACATCAGATCGGGGATGGCTTGCAGCATGGCCTGTGCGCGGCCTTCGCTTTCCCGCAGGGCATGTTCGGCTTTTTTGCGGTCAGTAATGTCGCGTCCATACACCGCCACCCGGCGAATTGTGCCATCACCATCAATAATTGGGTAGATGCTGTTTTCCAGCCAGACACCGAACCGTTCATCTTCAAATATGACCGGCTTGCGCTTCTCGATGACCATTTCCATCTGCTTCTTTCTCGATGCTCCGACGCTTTCTGGAATTAGATCATACATGTTTGTGCCAGCCAGATCAGATACTTGTTTGCCGAGGCGGGCGGCAGTGGTTTCATTGGCGGCGATCACATTTCCACTAGTATCCATTAAAAACACAGACTCAGTGGAGGCATTCAAGATTGCCTGAGAGGTTTCATTGCTTGCTCGCAACGCGTCTTCAGCCTGTTTACGCTCATTTAGTTCTTTTAGCATCTGGTTGTACAGAATCGCATTTTGCTCTGCGGATGCGATATGCAAGGCCAGAGATTCCAGGAGCTTCAACTGGTTTTCCGTATAGGCATCCTGACGATAACTCGATACCTGAATGATCCCGCGGACGATCCCATCGGATTTCAGTGGAACGATCAAAGCCGAACGTGTAACTTCCTCTTCAGGTGTTTCATCATCTTCTGATGAGATTTCATTGGTGTCGCTGTCCACCTGATAAACCGTACTTGTATTTTTCATGTACGATTGAAAATCATTGAGAAGCATGGCTTTGCCCGTGCGTATGACGAGGCTCTGTGTGCCTTTGCCTTCCTCTTCAAGTGGAATGGACGGGAAATTGCTGACATCCAGCCATTTGTTTTCGATCCAGTAGGCGCGGCAGGTGATCAGCTGCGTTTCCCGGTCAAATGCTGAAATGAACATGGTGCTTATGGGAATGGTGGTCACCATGAAGTCACAGATCGTTTGATAGATTTCCTGCAGATCGAGAGTGCGATTCAACTGTTGACTCGCTTCGTACAACAGGCGAATCTGCTCGCTTTGCTGACGGGTTATCTGCTCTGACAGTTTGCGCTCGGTCACATCGCGGAAGTTGATGACGATGCCGCTGATACTTGGCTCGTCAAACATGTTGGTATAGGTGCTTTCAAGCCAGTGATACTCACCGTTCTTGTGCATGAAACGATATTCCACGGTTTGGGGGACATTTGGGTTGGAAAGTAATTTTTCGCGCAAATTTGCCAGTAAACTCACATCCTGTGGATGGACTTTTTCACGCGATTGCGTGCCCACGATCTCTGCCGCGTCATACCCAAACATGCGGTATGCCGAGGGGCTGGCAAACAAGAACATTCCATCTGCGTCCACGAGGGCAATACCATCCGGGGCATGTTCGATCAGGGCGGTGTTGCGTTTTTCGATCAAGTGAATGGCTGCTTCCGCTTTTTTACGCTCGGTAATGTTGCGTGAGACGCCATACACCTCCAACCGGTTGGTCTCAGGGTCAATTACATAACGTGAGATGACCTCAGTCCAGACGGTGGTACCATCTTTACAGGTTTGTTCGACCTCATCGGTATAGGATTCAGAAACACCCTGTTGGAATTTCGCCAGTCTTTCCGGAGTGACTTGAGAAAGATATTCCAGTGAAGCGGGGGCGAGGGTTGCGGCTATATCCTCCGTCATGACTTCCTCCACACTATAACCGCGTAAAGAAGTGACAGAAGGACTGATATAACGAAAGCGTGATGACTCCACGTCCAAAACCCAGATCACATCTGAAATATTTTCGGCCAATAGGCGGTATTTGGCTTCACTTTCACGCATTGCCTCCTCGGCTTTTTTGCGATCCGTGATTTCCATGCCCATGCATTGGATCTCGCTGGGTTGATTGTGTTCATCGGTAATGCACATAAACTCCCACAGCGTGGTTCGGATGCCGCCATTGCGCGCCGGTTTATCAATTTCAACTGAAAATACCTGCCCGGGTTGTGAAACGCATTGCTGCACCACATCAAAGACACGCTTCCGATGATGTTCACAAATGGTCTTTATACTATCGGCATTGGATAAGCCTTCTGGCTCATGAATCCAACCAAATTCTTTTTCGAATTGGGGATTCCAGTAAACGTATTTCCCTTCCATGTTAATACGTATGACGAAGTGGGTTTGTGACGCGATCAGCGATTTAAGTTTTTTCTCGCTGGCCAGGAGTGAATTTTCCGCGAGCTTGCGTTCGGTAATATCTTCAAAGGTTGCGTAGACCTGATGCGGTTTTTCTGAATTTTCGTTGAAGCGCGGTGTTGCATTGATATTGATCCAGTTGTAGGAATCAAAGGCTGGGTTGTACACTCCCATGGTCACATTGTGAACGGGCTTTCCTGTTTTTAGGGCAACCATGGCTGGGTGGGTATCTCCCGGGAAATCAGAACCGTCTTCATGAATGGATTTCCAGCGCGGGTCAATGGAGGTGCGTCCCTGCATTTGGTCCAGTGTCAATCCTAATATTCTTTCCGCGGCCGGGTTCGCGTGGATGATGCCTCCGTTTTCATCCTGGAAGACCACGCCTTGCACCATCGTTTCGAACAACAAACG
>Ga0268298_10006336_pt1 | contig 10788 bp, 6 predicted proteins | sample WWTPWeurt_MetaG_FD_194462 | JGI IMG/M metagenome (GOLD analysis project Ga0268298, IMG submission 194462) | Activated sludge microbial communities from WWTP in Nijmegen, Gelderland, Netherland - WWTP Weurt | ecosystem: Engineered > WWTP > Aerobic digester > Activated sludge | place: Netherlands... | reverse complement strand
CAGCGCTCGCGGAGGTGTTCGAGAAGGTGAAGGGCCCGCGTGGCCGGCTGGCAGGTTTCCTCTCGGCGACTGGCTCGGCAGGCACCATCGGGGCGGGCGACTTCCTCAAGAAGAAGTACCCGGGCGTGCTCATCGGCGCGGTCGAGGCGCTGCAGTGCCCGACGCTGTACTCGAACGGCTTTGGTGAGCACCGCATCGAGGGCATCGGCGACAAGCACGTGCCGTGGATCCACAACGTGCGGAACACCGACGCGGTGGTGGCCATCGACGACGAAGACACCATGCGCATCCTGCGGCTCTTCAACGAGCCCGCGGGGCAGGCGTGGCTGAGCAAGCAGGGCGTCGACGCCGCGGTGGTGAAGCAGTTGCCGCTCCTCGGCATCTCGGGCATCTGCAACCTGCTCTCGTCGATCAAGCTCGCGCGCTACTACGAGCTCGGAGCTGACGACGTGGTGCTGACCGTCTTCACCGACTCCGAGGCGCTGTATTCGTCGCGGCTCGAGGAGCTGCGCACCGAACGTGGCTCGTACGGCGAGGTGGACGCGGCGCGCGATCTCGATCGCCGACTCCACGGCGCGAAGACCGACTTCCTCAAGGAGCTGGGCTATCGCGATCGCAAGGCGCTCCATCACCTCAAGTACTTCACCTGGGTCGAGCAGCAGGGGAAGACGAGCGAGGAGCTGCGCGCGCTCTGGGACCCGGCCTTCTGGGACGAGCGCTACGAGGAAGCGCGTGGGTGGGACGCGCTCATCGACGCGTTCAATTCGCGCACCGGCGTGTTGGCGAGCATGTGATGGCGCACCTGACACCGTTTCCACTCGATCGGTTGTTGAGCCGGCTCCTCCGGGAGCTCGACGGTCCGGGCCCGGTGTTGGACTTGCCTCGCGCGAAGCTCGTTCGTGGAGCGGGTGGGCGTGACTGGTCGACCTGGCTCAACGGCCACCGAGTCGCGACGCCCTTGGGACCGGCCGCCGGCCCGCACACCCAGCTCGCGCAGAACATCGTGCTCGGGTACCTCGGTGGCTGCCGCATCTTCGAGCTGAAGACGGTGCAGCTCCTCGATGAGCTGGCGATTCCGCGGCCGTGCATCGACGCGCGCACGGTGGGCTTCAACGTGGAGTGGTCGCAGGAGCTCAAGCTCGAGCAGTCGCTCGAGGAATACGTGAAGGCGTCGATGGCGCTCGAGGTGCTCATCGCCTCGGGGAAGCTCGGCCTCGACCCCGGCTTCGAGCCGTTCGTCTTCGACCTGAGTGTCGGCTACGACTTGAAGGGCATTCGGCACGAGCGGGTGCAGGCGTTCCTCCATGGCATGCTCGACGCGTCGCCAATCATCGAGCGGCTGCGTCCCCTCGTGCCCGCGCCGTATCGCGACCTGCCGTTCAGACCGCGCATCTCGGACACCCTCACGCTCTCGACGTTTCATGGCTGCCCGCCCGAGGAGATCGGCGGCATCACCCGCCACCTGATGGAAGACGTCGGGCTGCACTGCGTGGTGAAGCTGAACCCGACGCTGAACGGACCCACCGAGGCGCGCCGGCTGCTCAACGACGCGCTCGGCTACCGCTACCGGATCCCCGACGCGGCGTTCGCGAATGATCCGACGTTCGATCAGGCAGTCGAGCTGATCAGCGATCTCGAAGACGTCGCCAGGAAGGCCGGCCGCGGTCTCGGCGTGAAGTTCTCGAACACGCTGGTGGTGGAGAACGAGGGCGACTTCCTGCCGAAGAGCGAGAAGTCGGCGTACCTCTCGGGCCAGCCGCTCCACGTGCTGGCGATGACGCTGGTGAAGCGCTTCCGCGAGGTGTTCGGCGACCGGCTGCCCATCTCGTTCTCGGCCGGCATCGAGCGGCACAACTTCGCCGACGCGGTCGCGCTCGGGCTCAAGCCAGTGACGGTGTGTACCGACTTGCTCCGGCCAGGCGGCTACGGGCGGCTCGCGACGTACTTCCAAGAGCTCGGCACGCGCATGGACGCGGTTGGCGCGAAGACCCTCGACGAGTTCGTCACCAAGACCGCGGGCATCGCCGACCTCGATCGCGCGCGGCTCGAGAACACCCGGCGCTACGTCGCCACCCTCGAGAAGAACCCGCGCTACCACGCGAACACGAACTCGCGGCCGCCGAACAAGGTGGGCTCGACGCTCGTGCTCTTCGACTGCCTCACCTGCGACAAGTGCGTGCCGGTGTGCCCCAACCACGCGAACTTCACCTACGTGTTGCCGGCGGTGACGCTGCCGGTGGCGAAGGTGACGCGACGCACGGGACAGTGGAGCACGGTCGCAGCCGACCCGCTCGTCATCGCGAAGAAGCACCAGCTCGCGACGTACGCAGACTTCTGCAACGAGTGCGGGAACTGCGACGTCTTCTGTCCGGAAGATGGCGGGCCCTATGCGCTCAAGCCGCGCTTCTTCGGCACGAAGGAGACGTGGAATCGACTGCCCAAGGGCGATGGCGTCTTTCTCGAGCGAGACGGCACGGCACACGGTCGCTTCAAGGGCCAGGAGTTCACGCTCTCAGGCTCGCGCTTCGTCGGCGCCGGGTTCTCGCTCGAGCTGAAGGACGTCGACGCGCCGAGCGGTGAAGCCCCCGACGGTCTCGAGATCGACCTGACCTACTTCCACATCTTGCGGTGGCTCCGAGACGCGGTGCTCGCGGGGCCGGTCAACTACGTGAATGCCTGAGGTGCTCCATGCCGACCGTCACCCTCACGGTGAATGGGATTCCGAAGCGCCTCGAGGTTCGTGAGCGCGAGACGCTGCTCGAGACGTTGCGCGAGCGCTGTGGCCTGCACTCCTTGAAAGACGGCTGCGCGCCTCAGGGCCAGTGCGGGTGTTGCCTCGCCATCGTCGACGGGCAAGCGAAGACGACTTGCGCCATCGCGACCACCGCGTGCGAGGGGAAACGAATCGTCACCCTGGAAGGCGTCGCCCCCGACGAGCGCGCGCTGCTGGCCCACGCGTTCGTGCACACCGCCGGGCTCCAGTGCGGCTTCTGCATTCCTGGCATCGCGCTCAAGACGAAGCACCTCGTCGACAAGACGCCGCGTCCGACGAAGCCGGAGATCGCGACCGCCCTCGACGCGCACCTCTGTCGCTGCACCGGCTACGTGAAGGTCGTCGACGCCGTGGAGGCGTATGCGAAGGCGCGCGCCGGAGAGGCGTTGCCCGACCTGCTCGAGACGGGCGGGGTCGGCGCGTCGCTCCCTCGCTATCGGGGCCTCGAGACGGTGCTCGGCGATCGACCCTACGTGGCCGACCTCGTGCGAGACGGCATGCTGCACGGCGCGCTCGTCTACTCGCAGCACCCACGCGCGAAGGTGAAGGGCATCGACGTGAGCGCGGCGAAGGCGCTGTCGGGTGTTCGGTCGGTGGCGACGGCGGCGGAGGTGCCTGGACAGCGTTGGTACGGCCTCCTCTACGCGGACTGGCCGGGCCTCGTCGCCGTCGGTGAAGAGACACGGTACGTCGGTGACGTGTTGGCGGTGGTCGCGGCTGATGACGAGGCGACGGCGCGCCAGGCTGCGGCGTTGGTGAAGGTGGACCTCGAGGTGTTGGAGCCCACGCTGTCACCCGATGAGTCGATCGCTCCCGGTGCTCGCCGGGTGAACCCGGTGCACGACAACGTGCTGAGCCGCTCGGTGATTCGACGCGGCGACGACGTCGACGAGGCGCTGGCGAAGAGCGCTCACGTGGTGCGCGGGACCTGGCAGACCCAGCGCATCGAACACCTCTTCCTCGAGCCGGAGTGCGCGCTCGCCGAGCCGACCGCGAACGGCCTCAAGCTGTACACGCAAGGCCAGGGCATCTTCGATGATCAACGGCAGGTCGCGAGCTTCCTCGGGCTGTCGGTTGATCAGGTCGCGGTGGAGTTGGTGCCGAACGGCGGCGCGTTTGGCGGCAAGGAAGACATGTCGGTGCAGGCGCACGCGGCGCTGCTGGCGCACCTGACGAAGCGGCCGGTGATGGTGAAGCTGACGCGCGAAGAGTCGGTGCGCATGCACCCGAAGCGTCACCCGATTCGGCTCGAGTATTCGGTTGGCTGTGACGCGGAAGGCCGGCTCACCGCGGTGAAGGCGCGCATGGTGGGAGACTCCGGCGCGTATGCGTCCGTCGGCGGCAAGGTGCTCGAGCGCGCGGCGGGCCACTCGTGCGGGCCGTACAAGGTGCCGAACGTCGACGTCGAGGCGGTCGCGGCGTACACGAACAATCCTCCCTGCGGCGCGATGCGTGGCTTCGGCGCGAACCAGGCGTCCTTCGCGATGGAGGGCTGCATGGACGCGCTCGCGAAGAAGTGCGGCCTCGACGCGTACCAGATGCGGGAGCGAAACCTGCTCGACGTCGGCGACGTCTTCTCGACGGGTCAAGTGCTCGAAAAGTCCGTCGGCATTCGGCGCACCCTCGAGGCGGTGAAGGACGCGTTCTACGCCGCGAAGCGCGCGGGCAAGGCGGTGGGCATCGGCTGTGGGGTGAAGAACTCGGGCATCGGCAACGGCGTCGCGGAGTGGGGCAAGTGCCGGCTCGTCGTCGAGAAGGACGGCACCGTCTCGCTCTACAACGGCTACACCGAGATGGGCCAAGGCCTGCTCACCATCTGCCAGCAGTTCGCGGCGGAGATCACTGGGCTCAAGACGAAGGTGTTCGTGCCGAAGGTGGACAGCACCTTCTCGCTCGGCGTCGGGCAGACCACGGGCTCGCGGGCGACGCTCTTCGCGGGGAACGCGGTGGTGGCGGCGGCGAAAAAGCTGAAGGCGGATCTGCAGCTGGGCTTCGGGCTCGAGCAGCTCCAAGGTCGGATCTACGAAGGCGACGTGGTGATCAACGACACGACCGCGCTCGGCGCGAAGGTGCCGAAGATCAAGACGCACACGACCTTCGGCTGGGCGACGCAGGTCGTGGTCCTCGACGCGAACGGGAAGGTGGAGAAGGTGGTGGCCGCGCACGACGTCGGGCGCGCGGTGAATCCACAGTCGTGCGAGGGGCAGGTCGAGGGCGCGGTGCACATGGGCCTCGGGTACGCGCTGACCGAGGAGCTGCCGTGCGAGAACGGCATGCCGGTGACCTCGAAGCTGCGCGACATCGGCGTGCTGCGCGCGAGAGACATGCCGGTCGTCGAGGTGAAGCTCATCGAAGATCCAGAGCCTGAAGGGCCGTTCGGCGCGAAGGGCGTTGGGGAGATCGGGCTGGTGCCGACGGCGGGCGCGGTGGCGGGGGCGCTCGAGGCGTTCGATGGCGTTCGGCGCATGACGCTGCCGATGAAGGACTCTCCGGCCGCGAAGGCGATGAGCGTCGGCAAGCTGAAGGGTGACCGGAGCCGCTGGCGATGAAGCTCGATCGCGGCGCGTTGGGCCCGTCGTGGTTCGTCGTGGGAGACACGGTGCGGGCCGAGGGCGACGCGAGCGAACGGCTCGACTGTGCGTGGGCTCCGAACGTCGAGGTGCGGCCAGGCGAGGTGAACGCGCACACGCATCTGTACTCGGGGCTGGCGGGGTTGGGCATGCCACCGCCGAAGCAGCCGCCGGCGAACTTCGTGGAGATTCTCCAGCGGGTCTGGTGGCGGCTCGATCGCGCGCTCGATGCGAAGTCGCTCGAGGCGTCGGCGCGCTCCGCCATCGCGGAAGGGCTGCTGTGGGGAACGACCGCGCTCATCGATCATCACGAGTCGCCGAACTTCATCGAGGGCTCGCTCGAGGTGTTGGCTGATGCGGCGCAGTCGCTCGGGGTGCGGTTGGCGGTCGGGTACGGCGCGACGGAACGGAATGGCGGACGGGTGGAGGCGAAGCGCGGGCTCGACGAGTGCGCTCGGTTCCTGCGGAGCAACCGTCGGCCCCTCGTGCGCGGAATGGTGGCGTTGCACGCGTCGTTCACCGTGTCGGACGAGACGATTCGGGAGGCGGGTGAGCTGGCGAAAGCGCTGCACGCGCCGATGCACGTGCACGTGGCGGAAGACGTCGCCGACGTGGAAGACGCCAAGCGAAGAGGCTTCGCAGGTCCGCTCGAGCGGTTGTTGGAGTTGAACGCGCTCCCACGCGGCTCGGTCGTCGCGCACGGCGTGCATCTCGAGGCGGCGCAGGTCGCACGCGCGGAAGCGGCCGGCGTGTGGCTCGTGCAGAACCCGCGCTCGAACGAGGGGAATCGAGTCGGCTATCCAGGGGCGCTGGCGAAGAGCTCGCATGTCGCGCTCGGGACCGATGGCTGGGCGTCGGAGATGAAGGTGGAGCGTGACGCGCTCCATCGGCTCGGGTCGCAGCATGGCGAGTCGCGGTCGGTGCTCGAGGCGCGTGCGGCGGCCGGTCGAGCGCTCGTTGGTGAGCTGTTCGGAGCCGCGTTCGAGTCGGTGCGAGCGGGTGCGTCGGCTGATCTGATCGTCGGAGAGCCTGATCAGCGGCCTCGTCACGTCGTCGTCGGCGGCCGGCTCGTCGTGAAGAACGGCGTGCTCCAGACCGCGGACGTCGAAGAGGTGCGCGCGAAGGCACGCGAGGCGGCGCCCGAACTCTGGCGTCGGATGAACGCGACAACCTGAGAAGTGCGGGCAGTTGCGCGAGGCCTCGGGACGACCGCACAATGGCGACCATGAGAGTGAAGGCGACGGTGGTAGGGAATACCCTGGTAGTCGAGGGCGACGTTCCACTGCCGCAAGGGTCTCGAGTCGAGTTGGTCCTTCGCGCAGTCAACGAGGACGACGAATCAACCTGGGATGTCTCTGATCAAGATTGGGCAGAACTCCAGGCCGCGATGGATGAAGCGGAGACGGCCGAGGGGGTACCAGCGGAAGTGGTGCTCGCCGAGCTCCGGGCCATGAAGTAGCGATGCGGGTGCTCTTCATGCCGCGCGCGATGGCCTCGTTGCGTCGCATGGCGAGACGCTGGCGTGACAACGCCCGCGTCCCCGAGGTCTTCGAGAAAGACATCTCTGCTGCCGTCCAACGCATCACGCTCGCCCCGACTGCGGCGCCGATCGCTCGTCGGACTGAGCGACGCACGATCTATCGAGTTCCCGCGAGGAAGACGAAGCTTCACCTCTACTACGTGGTCGACGAGGGCCTTGGCGTGGTGAAGGTGCTGGACGTGTGGAGTCAATTCCGATCGCGAGCGCCAAAATTGTGAGTCGCGCCGCTCGAGTCGGTGGGATCGTGATCCTCTTGCTCGTCGTGGTCGCTGCGACGTGGTTGGTTACCGAGCGACGCGCCCAGAGAGCTGGTCACAAACGTCGTATCGATTTTCTCGCAGCGCGAGTCGGTGACTTTCGCCGAACGACAGGGAGTTGGCCCAAAGCGTTTTCGCAGATGGCTCCACCGGAGTGCTCGGCGGTGGATGCGCTCTCACGCAGGAGGCGGCAGCAACACTCGGTGGCTCGCATCAGCTCGTCCTCGATGGTGACCGTGCCTTCGTCTGCTTCGGCGACCAATGTTCGGAATCGGGCCGCGGGCAGTCGCCGGATCCAGATCAATAGCCGCGTTCGACGTCACCGTGCGAGCGGCTGCGCGATGGTACAAGCCAAGCGCTGGGAGGCCGCCGTCATGAACTCCATCAACTCCACTCGCCTCACCGAGAGCCTCGATGCGCTCGGCCGCATCGGCACGTACCAGGACGAAACGACCGGTCTCACCGGCGTGCGCCGCCTCGCCTTCACCGAAGACGATGGGCTCGGCCGCCGCCACGTCGTCGACGAGATGAAGCGGGCCGGCCTCGACGTCACCATCGACCGCATCGGCAACGTCTTCGGCCGTCGCAAGGGCCGTGACGACGGCGCGAAACCCGTCATGGCCGGCTCGCACATCGACTCGGTCGCGACGGCTGGCCGCTTCGACGGCTGTCTCGGCGTGCTCGGCGCCCTCGAAGTGGTGAAGACGCTCAACGACACCAACACGCACACCCGCCGCCCGCTCATCGTCGCCTTCTTCAGTGAAGAAGAGGGCGCCCGCTTCGGTACCGACATGCTCGGGAGCGCGGTCGCCGTCGGCCGGATTCCCCTCGAGCAGGCCTACGCGCTCACCGACCGCGACGGAAAGTCGGTGCGCGCCGAGCTCGAGCACATCGGCTTCCTCGGCACCGCCAACGAGCGGCTCACTCCTCCGCACGCGTACGTCGAGTGCCACATCGAGCAAGGCCCGATGCTCCGCGCGGCGAACGTCGACCTCGGCGTCGTCACCGGGGTTCAGGCCATCTGCTGGCACGAGCTCACCGTCGTCGGTCGCAGCGCGCACGCCGGCACCACGCCCATGAACCTCCGCGCCGATCCAGGCGTCGCCGTCTCTCGAATTCAGCTCGCGCTTCGAGAGCTGGTCCGCAGCGGACGCTTCGGCGACTCGCTTCGCGCCACGATGGGCGTCACTCAATTCCATCCCGGCCTGGTGAACGTGGTGCCCAATCGCGTCGTCGCCACCGTGGACCTTCGCCACCCCGACGACACCGTGCTGCAGCGAGCCGAGGCCGAGCTGGCCGCGCTCTACGCCTCCATCGCCGCCGAGGAGAAGGTCGCGCTCACCCACAAGCGCACCGCGCGGACACCGAACGTCGCCTTCGCCTCCAAGGTGCAAGAGCTCGTCGCGCGCTTCGCCACCGCTCGCGGGCTCAGCCACCAACGCATCGTCTCCGGCGCGGGCCACGACTGTCAGGAAGTCGCGAAGGTCTGTCCCGCGGGGATGATCTTCGTCCCCGGCGAGTACGACGGCATCAGCCACAACCCGCGCGAGTTCTCCACGCCGAAGCAGTGCGCCGACGGAGTGAACGTGCTGCTCGACGTGCTCACCAGCTTGGCGGAAGAGGAGGGCCCATGACTCGCATCGTGCGCGCCGCGCTCACCCAGACCATCAACGCCTATCCCCACATGCCGCCGACCGTCGACGGGCTCGCGGCCCTCGCCGGCAAGCTCGAGGACATTCGCCGTGCCAACGTCGAGCACCATGTCGAGCTGATCCGTTCGGCCAAGCAGCAGAGCGTGCAGGTCATCTGCTTCGGGGAGCTCTTCCCCGGCCCGTACTTCGCGCTCCGGCACGACTCGTTCTGGGTCGGTCTCGCCGAGGACGCCCGCACCGGAAAGACGGTCTCGACGCTGCGCGAGGCCGCCAGGCAGCACTCGATGATCATCATCGCGCCCATCTACGAGCTCACCGCCGATGGGAAGCGCTTCAACACCGCGGTCGTCATCGACGAGCGAGGCGAGGTCCTCGGCACGTATCGAAAGACGCACATTCCCCACGGGCAGAACGAACAGGGCTCGTTCCTCGAGGGGCACTATTACGACCGCTCCGACGGCGGGAACGTGCTCGGGCCGGCGAACGTCTCGAAGAACCCGTTCTTCCCCGTGTTCCAGACTTCGCTCGGCAAGCTCGGCGTCGCCATCTGCTACGACCGACACTTCGAGGGCGTGATGTGGTCGCTCGCGAAAGAAGGCGCTGAGCTCATCTTCAGCCCCGCAGTCACGTTCGGCGCGAAGAGCCAGCGCATGTGGCACCTCGAGTTCCAGGTCGATGCCGCGCGCCACAACGTCTTCATCGGCGGCTCGAACCGGAAGGGCGTCGAGGCTCCGTGGAACCAGCCGTACTTTGGAGAGAGTCACTTCACCGGGCCCAACGGGCTCGCGAAGGATCTCAGCCGGCATCCCGAGCTGATCATCTCCGACCTCGACCTCGGAGAGCTCTCGCGCGCCGATCCGAGCGGGTGGAATCTGCCGCGCGACATCCGGCACGACATCTACAGCCGGCGCGGGTGACGCAACTCGTTGATCGAACGTGCGTGGCGCGAACGTGGTGAATATCCGCACACCGAATCCGTAGAGGGCACGCTCCTCGACGACGTCGCCGGGGACAGGGGAGGTCCTCTCGTGACGCGTTCACTCATCGTCTCTTCGCTGCTCGCCACGTGCGCCTTCGCGCAGACGCCCGCGCGGGTCGGCGACCTGCTCACGACCGGCTCGGGCCTTCGCAACACCGAGTTCGTTCGCGGTGCGACGGTCGGCTCCACCCTCGTCTTCGGCGCGAAGCAGCCCGCGACCGGCTACGAAGTCTGGGCGACCGACGGCAGCTCGGCCGGAACGCGCCTGCTCACCGACCTCGCGCCGGGCACTGCCTCGAGCCTCGGAGGCCCCTTCGTCGCCCACGCCGGCCGCGTCTACTTCCTCGGCACCGACGGCATTCGAGACGCGCTGTGGCGCACCGACGGCACCGTCGCCGGCACCACGCTCGTCGCCAGTCGGCGTTGCGAGACGCTCCAGCCCGTCGGCACCCAGCTCTGGTGCATCACCACCAGGAGCAACAGCCTCTTCATCGTCGACTCGTCGGGAGTCGGCTCCGACGTCCCGCTCACCCTGTACGGCCAGCCATGGGACGGAGCCTCCATCGGCACCACGCTCTTCTACCCCTCGAGCGACGGAGAGCTCTGGAAGACCGATGGTGTCACCGCGGCGCGCGTGCGCGATCTCCGCCCGACGAGCACCACTCGCTCGCTCCGTTCGCCCATCGTCGGCATGGGGCCTCGCGTCTACTTCGCGGCCGACGACGGCGTGAGCGGCCTCGAACTCTGGAGCAGCGACGGCACCTCCGCAGGCACCACCCTCGTCGCCGACATCGTGGCTGGGTCCGGCGGCGGGCTCGTCGAAGGCATCACGGTGCCCGTGAAGCTCTGGGCGACCTCGACCAAGCTCTACTTCTTCGCGCGCACCGGCGTCGGCATCGAGCTGTGGGTCAGCGACGGCACGTCGGTCGGCACCCGGCTCGTCGGAGACCTCACTCCCGCCGGAGACACCTTCACCGCCACCAGCGACATCGTCGTCTTCCAGGATCAGGTCTTCTT
>Ga0268298_10006335_pt1 | contig 10790 bp, 10 predicted proteins | sample WWTPWeurt_MetaG_FD_194462 | JGI IMG/M metagenome (GOLD analysis project Ga0268298, IMG submission 194462) | Activated sludge microbial communities from WWTP in Nijmegen, Gelderland, Netherland - WWTP Weurt | ecosystem: Engineered > WWTP > Aerobic digester > Activated sludge | place... | reverse complement strand
GAATTCGGTGATGGGTGGTGTCAGCAGGGTCGCCGGGTCGCGCGGCACCTCGAACGAGCGCACGAGCAGATCGTCGGGAAAGCAGTCGTCACCAGTGAAGTCGTCGAAGAGATCGTCTGGATACGCATTGGCGAAGGCGGTCACGTCGAACACCCGGCCATCACGAAGTGCTCGGCTGCCCCACAGCACGCGCTCGATGTCGTCGGGGCTGAGGCCGAGCCGGCGCCCCACCTCCGGGTACGAGGAACGGAGAAGGATCGGGCAGGGCAGCTCGAGCCGCACCGATCACTCGATGCCGATGGCGGCCTGACAGCCGGGAGACACGTCACTCAGGGTGGCAGCACACGGCTGAAGCGAGCTGAGCGCCGCCGCCTCGAAGCCGGACGTGCAGGGCGTCGTCGCCTCGAGGCACGGCAGGGCGGCGTTGATTGTTTGCAGATCGAACGGCGTGCAGGTCGCGCCAAGGCAATTCGATTGGCTGAACGCGTTTCCGATGAACAGGCTGCCCGAGGTGCAGGTTGAGTTGCCGGCGAAGAAGCGACTCACCGCGCTGCCGATGCGAGTGCAGAGGGCGACGGTCGTGCCCGAGGAGCCGCCGCCAGTGCCCGAGGAGCCGCCGCCGGTGCCCGAGGTGCCGCCGCCGGTGCCCGAGGAGCCGCCGCCGGTGCCCGACGTGCCGCCGCCAGTGCCCGAAGTGCCGCCGCCAGTGCCCGACGTGCCGCCGCCGGTGCCCGACGTGCCGCCACCCGCGCCGCCTGGAGCGGTGAAGGTGAGCGTGACCGCGTTGAAGCCGCCGTTGGAGAGCGAGCTCTGGGTCTGCGAGCTGCTGCTCTTCACGAAGGTGAAGGTGCCCTGGTTGTTGTTGGAAGAGGTGGGCGCCTCGCGATCGGCGAGCTCCATTCGAACGGTGTACATCCCGTCGGGAACGGTCGCGCCCTGCCTGTTCCTCAGGTCCCAGTTCACGGTGAGCTGGGCGGTGTGGCTGCCGCGCGTCGCGCCGGAGATGGAGTCGGTGTCGCTGGTGCCAGCCTTCCCTCGCCACGAGACGAGGTTGCTGTGCTCGCGGGTGCCCCAGCGGCCGATGGTCTTCACGAAGGTGCCGCTCGAGTCCTCGACCCAGACGGCGACGACGTTGCGGGGAGCGTAGTTTCGTCCGCCCGGAGGCGCCGGCGTGGTGGTGAAGGTCGCGCGGAGCGTCTGGGCCGCGGCGAGAGAGGAGACGAGAGCGACACCAAGGAACACGACAGCGCGGGGAGAGGTCATCGTGGGCGCGCACCCTAAAGCGCCTCGCGCGCAAAACGGAAGGTCGAAACCACCGTGGCCGAAGCAGCGGTCGCGAGTCCGTCGGACGCGGTCTGGCTGATCTTCATCAAGCAGCTTGGCCGCGCGCGAGGAGCGACTCACAGGAGGCCCAGAGCTTCGCGGCGGTGGCGGCTTCGTAGGTCTGTGGGAGTGAGTCCACTGGCTGGTGCCGCACGAAGTACTTGCCCGACGTCGAGGCGAGCTCCGGGGCCGTCGCGAGGTAGACGGCCGTGTCGGCGGCGTCAGCGAGGCTCGCGCGCATGCCGGACACGCGGGCGAACACTGGCCCGAGCAGACGCATCATCGCGGGGAGCGCCTGCGAGAAGTTCGTCTCGGTCACCACGCCGGGGTGGAGACAGTTCACGGTGATGCCGCGGCCCTCGAGCCGCCGGGCGAACTCGTAGGTCATCATGATCAACCCCGTCTTCGCCCGCCCGTAGGCGCCGAAGCAGTCGTACTTCTTCTCCGACTGGAGGTCGCCGAGGTCGACGAGGTCGCCCTTGCGCGGCTTGGTGGCGACGTTGATCACCCTCGCCGGCGCCGAGCGCTCGAGCAGCGGAAGCAGGGCGTTGGTGAGCTGAAACGGCGCGAGGAGGTTCAGGGCCAGCGAGCGCTCGATGCCGTCCGAGGTGACGCCCCGTTCCCAGAAGGCACCGCCCGCGTTGTTGATCAGCACGTCGATGCGCGGGAGCGCGGTGGCGAGCCGTCGACCGAGCTCGTCGATGGACTTCTTCGAGAGCAGGTCGGCCTGGACGAACTCGACCTTCGCCTTGGTCTCCGTGGAGAGCTCGCTGGCGACGGCCGCGCCCTTCGTCGGTTCGCGCCCCACCAGCACCACCTGGGCGCCTTCGAGCGCGAGCTGCCGGGCAATCTCCCGTCCGATGCCTGCGGTTCCACCGGTCACCACGCACACCTTCGAATCGAGCGTCTTCATGGTCGTTCCTCTCGAGCGGCCTGGAGTGGCCGGACGCCGCGAACGATGCGTTGTGAAGTCAGATGAAACAATCGTGAGTCATTCACTTCTCTGTTGAGGAATACTCATCAATCATGGAGCTCGAGCTCTTTCGCGGGGTGGTGCCCTTCGTCGCGGTCGCGGAGGAGCGGAGCTTTCGGAGAGCGGCGGCCCGGCTCGGCGTCTCCCCCGCGGCGGTGAGCAAGTCGGTGGCGGCCCTCGAGAAGACGGTCGGGCAGACGTTGCTCCTGCGCACCACCCGCTCGGTGAACCTCACCCAGGCCGGCGAGACCTTCCTCGAGCGGTGTCAGCAGGCCGTCGCCTCGGTGCGCGGTGGGCGCGAGGTGTTGAGCTCGGCCCGCAAGGAGCCCTCGGGCACCCTCGTCGTCTCGGTACCCTTCATCGCGGCGACGTTGATCATCCCCGCGCTGCGCACGCTCGGCTCGCGTTTTCCCCGGCTGCGCTTCGACGTGCGCGTCTCGGACCGGGTCTCGCGGCTGGCGGAAGAAGCGGTGGACGTGGCGATTCGGGTCGGCGCGCTCCCCGACTCACAGTTGGTGGCGAAGCGGCTGCGGAAGACCACGCTCCACACCGTGGCGTCGCCCAGCTACCTCGCGCAGCGCGGGCTCCCGCGGAGCATCGACGACCTCCACGCGCACGCCTGTCTCACCGTGCGCGGGCCCGACGCCAAGCCGAGGCCGTTTCTCTTTTCCACCGGTCCCGTGATGGTGGAGCCCCTCGTGGTAATGGACCACGCGCCCACCTCGCTGGCGGCGGCGGTGGCGGGCTTCGGCGTGACGCAGGCCTTCGACTTCATGCTCGAGCCGCTCGAGCCCGGCGCGTTGGTGGAGGTGCTGCCCCACCTTCGATGTCCCGGCCCCGACGTCTTCGCCGTCTGTCTCCCTGGCCGTCGCGCGGCAGCGAACGTGCGCGCGGCGTTCGAGGCCCTGGCCGAGCTCTTCGTTCGTTCCGGGTGAGGTCAGCGACCGCCGTCGGAGGAGAAGAACAACGGGTAGGTGACGTCGATGGGCCCAGCGAGCGGCGGGTCGAAGCGAAGGTCGGCGAGCGAGGCGAGCACGCAGCCTTCCATCGTTCGGTTACCGAGCCCGACGCCGCCGTCGAGTGGAGCGATGCGGCTGATCCGCCCCTCGACGCCGTCGTCGGTGTCGATGGTGAGAGTGACGACGAGCTTCCCGCCGAGGGTGGGGTGGAGCCCGAGCCAGCTCTCGTAGCACTCGCGAATCTCAGGCAGCGCGGAGCGCATCGCCGCGCGAATGCCGTCCTTGTCGAGGGTGAAGCGCACTCCGCCGTCCGCCGAGTCGGGTCGCCCGTTCACTGGATGGCGCAAAGGAGTCGTCGCGCTCGTCGGAGTCGCGGCTGCCAGCGGCGCGCTCGGGCCCATCGCGGCGGGGATGAGCGCATCGCCAAGCACGTCAGGGAGCCGCGAGGAAGCGCCCGCGCTCGCGTCGCTCGTCTCGGCCACCTCGCGCCGAGCCGTCACTTCGTTCATCGCCACGCCTGCATCGACGACCGCTGGGGTCGCGCCACCGCTCCAGCCGAACCTCCACCCGGCGAACAACGACAACACCAGCGCGACCGCGGCGACGAGGGCGAGGCGGGTCTTCTTCTCCATGAGGGCGACTCCTGCAGTGAGCCAGGGGCCTGGCGGGGGAAAGAGGAGCGGCGCGAGGGCGAGCATCCATTCCCGTCGCCCACCAGGATGCTTCGCGTCGAGCCTCGCGCGCAGGCGGTCGAGGCCTTCCTTGAGCCGCCACCGAACGGTGCCCGCCGGCACGCCGAGCCGGGTGGCGATGGCCTCGCTCGAGAGCCCATCGAAGAAGCGCAGGAGCAGCGTCTGCCGGAACGGTTCCTCGAGCTCGAGCGCCGCTTCCACCAGGAGCCGGTGGACCTCGGCGCGGCCCACCACCTCTTCGGGCGTGGTGCCTTCTCCCTGCACGGGCGTCGCGGCTTCGTTGCGCTGGCGTGTCGACTCGTCACGGAACCGTTTGCGCGCGGCGTTCTGGAGCACCTTCGCGAGCCAGGGCTTCGCCGGCCGGTCGGCATCGGGAGGCGACCGAAGCGCCGCGAGCCACACGTCTTGAATGGCGTCGTCCTCGTCGCCGCGCGCGAGCGAGGTCGCGAGCCCACGGATCCACTGGGCGTGCTCGAGCAGCCTGGAGAGGGGATCGTCGCTCATGCCCCCTTCCTATCCACGCCGCGGAAAAACCGTTGGCGACACCGAATCGTCCGAACCAGGTGCTATTGGCGACGCCATGCGCCCGACCCTCGTCGCCCTCGTGGTCTCGTTCGTGAGTGGCTGCTCGTCCTCCACCGTGACTCGCTGCGACTCGACGAGCTGCCAAGGCTGCTGCGACGCGGCGGGCATGTGCCAGCCAGGAGACCGGCTCACCGCGTGCGGCACCCATGGCTTTCGGTGCACCGAGTGCGTCGGCTCGATGTCGTGCTCGGTGGGCCAGTGCGTCTTCGTCGGCAGCACCAGTGGCGGTGCGAGCGGTGGGGGCGTGGCGGGCGGAGGGCTCGCGGGTGGAAGTGCAGGCGGAGTGGCTGGCGGCTCGACGGCTGGCGGTCGCGTCGGTGGCGGGAGTGCCGGTGGTGGGAGCGCGGGCGGAAACACGAGCGGTGGCAGCTCGGCGGGTGGCACGGCGTTGCCCGCGACGTGCGACTCGACGGTCGATGCCTGCTGGGCGTCGTGCGCGACCCAGAACTCGAGCACCTCGAACTGCCGCAACACTTGTCCCGTCGGCAATGGCGTCGGCTGCTACCGGCTCTGTGAGAAGAACCGCGACTCGACCTCCAACTGCCGAAACACGTGCGGCGTTCCGACGGGAGGCGCCGAAGCGGCCTGCTACCAGCTCTGTCGGGTCAACGGAGACTCGACCTCCAACTGCCGAAACACCTGCGGCGCGTCGACCGGCTGTGGCCAGGCCGGGTGTTTCGGGCTCTGCCAACACAACCGCGACTCGACCTCGAACTGCCGGAACACCTGCGGCGGCGGAACGCCCGAGGGCCAGGCCGCCTGCTACGTGCTCTGCGCGGCGAACGGCGACTCCACCTCGAATTGCCGGAACATCTGCGGAGGCGGGACGAGCTGCGGTGAGCTCTCCTGTTACGGGCTGTGCGACGCGAACAACGACTCGACCTCGAACTGTCGAAACACCTGCGGCGGCGCGACGCCCTGCGGCCAGGTGGGGTGCTACCGGCTGTGCACCTCGAACGGCGAGTCCGCGAGCAACTGCCGGAACACCTGTGGCTTCACCTCGGGCGGCACCTGCTCGGGCTGCGGCGCCACCGCGACCGTCTTGGATGCGTGCTTCACCCACTGCACCGCGATGGGCGAAAGCACCTCGAACTGCTCGAACATCTGCCGCTGAATTGACGCGGCTGCATCGTTTGCGTGTCCCCATCGCCGAGCCGGCCACGCTTCCGAGCCTTGCTCGTGGCATGTCGAATGCTGAACCTCTCCATTCCCCTCTCCGGAGACCCTCGTGGACCGCCCTCCCGCAGCTGGCCGTCGTCGCACCTCGAACACTTCACCGCGTCGCGTGAAGCAAGGCGACACCGCGCCAGACCTCTCCAGCCCCGCCGCCCTCGAGGACTTCACCAGCGAACAGGCGAGCGCCGCGGCCGACGAAGTGAAGGCCCAGACGATTCGTGACCTCCTCGAAGGCACCGCGCCGGCCGACGCGATTCGAATCTTGCGCGGGGTGATGGATCAACAGCAGGGCCTCCACAAGCTCGAGCGGCGCAAGGCCGACAAGGAGCTCGCCGACGACTGGCAGCGCGGCGGCTACCCGTACAAGAACCTCCTCGCGCGGAAGACCTACGAGCGGCAGAAGTACCGGCTGCAGGTCGAGCTGCTCAAGCTCCAGGCGTGGGTGAAGGAGACCGGCCAACGCGTCGTCGTGCTCTTCGAGGGCCGCGACGCCGCCGGAAAGGGAGGCGCCATCAAGCGCTTCACCGAGCACCTCAACCCTCGTGGCGCGCGGGTGGTGGCGCTCGCCAAGCCCAGCGAAGAGGAGCGCGGCCAGTGGTACTTCCAGCGCTACGTCGAGCACCTGCCGACCGCGGGTGAAATCGTGCTCTTCGATCGCAGCTGGTACAACCGCGCCGGCGTCGAGCGGGTGATGGGGTTCTGCAGCGAGGCCGAGTACACCGAGTTCATGCGCCAGGCGCCGGAGTTCGAGCGAATGCTCGTGCGCCAGGGCATTCACCTCTTCAAGTTCTGGTTCTCGGTGAGCCGTCGCGAGCAGCGCCGCCGCTTCAGGGAACGCGAGGTGCACCCGCTCAAGCACTGGAAGCTCTCGCCCATCGACCTCGCCTCGCTCGACAAGTGGGACGACTACACCAAGGCGAAGGAGGCGATGTTCTTCAGCACCGACACCACCGACGCCCCGTGGATCGTCATCAAGAGCGACTGCAAGAAGAGAGCGCGGCTCAATGCGATGCGCTTCCTCCTCCACTCCTTGCCGTACACGAAGAAGGACGCTGATCAGATCGGCGCGGTCGATCCACTCCTCGTCGGGCGAGCAGGCATCGTCTTCGAGCGCGGGGAACAGGTGTTGCCGCTGCCGCCCACGTGAGGCACGGCCGGCGCTCGACTCGGACGGCGGAGCGTGTGATGGCGGGCTCATGAGCCAGCTCCCACCGTGCCCGAAGTGCGCCTCCGCCCTCACCTACGAAGACGGCTCGTTGTTGATCTGTCCCGAGTGTGCGCACGAATGGAACCCGACGCTCGCTCCCTCGGCGGGCGAAGCCGAAGCAGGCCTGGTGGTGCGCGACGCGTACGGAACGCTCCTCGCCGACGGAGACTCGGTCACCATCGTGAAGGACCTCAAGGTGAAGGGCGCGGCCTCGGCGCTCAAGGTCGGCACCCGGGTGAAGAACATTCGCCTCGTCGAGGGTGATCACAACATCGACTGCCGCATCGACGGCTTCGGCGCGATGGCCCTCAAGAGCGAGTTCGTGAAGAAGTCGTGACTCGTCACCAGGGAAACAGCTTGTCCCAGAAGCTCTTGAAGCCCGCGTTCGGGTCGTAGTTCACGTTGCGCAGGCGCTGCTCGAACTCGTCCTTGGGGATCGACTCCTCGCGACCCCAGGGGTTGATGATCTTCACGTAGTCCTTGCCGTCGCGCGTCTCGGAGCCCACCACCAGCACCTTGTGACCGCCGCCGCCCCAGTCGAGGCCGACCAGCACCGAGCGGCCGGCCTTCAGCTCGTCCATCACGAACTGGGTGCCGGCGGTCTTCTCCTTCGCGTCGTCCGTCACCTGGAAGGCGAAGTCCTTGTCGTAGAGGCTCTCGAGGATCCGGTCGGCCTGAGCGGGAGTGAGGCCGGACAGGCCGTCGCGCTCGGGGCCGTGGTGCTTGTCGTCTTCGTTCGAGTAGTCGGACAGGCCGTTGCCGAGCTCCATCAAGGCCGGCGCGAGGAGCCGCTGGGAGAGCGTGCGGTTGGTGTCGTCGGTGAGGGCGCCGGGCTCGACCGTCAGCACGTCACCGCCAGCCGTCTTCACCTCGCCCGCCGGGGAAGCGAGGCCGCTCACCAGCCGCACGTACTCGGCGGGGTTCGTCTGGAGCAGCTGAATCTCGATGGAGGTCGCCACGCAGGTGCCCTTCGACTTCTGGTTCGTCGCCGAGGGCGTCGCGCACTCCTGCACCACGTCGGAGAGGAGTTGCTGACGGTCGAGGCCTTCGGCGACGTCTTGGCTGGCGAGCTTCTCGAGCCCGCCGAGGAGGGTGTCCTTGCCGCCGAGGGCCTTCGCTCCAGGGAGCTTGCCTTCGAGCAGCATCGTCTGGAGCGCCAACGCCGCGACGGGATCGGGGTTCGGCTCGGCGAGGAGCGCGTCCTTCACCGCGGCGTAGCGCGCTCGGTCCTTCGGAGAGAGCTTGAGCAGCGCCTCGCCTTCGAGCTGGGCGTTGTCGAGCAGTTGGCCCTTCGCGACCGCTCCGCGGATCAGATGATCACCCGGCGAGTTGACGTCGGGCGCGTCCTCGGTGACGACGGAGGTGCCGCTGTCGCGCTCGAGCGGCGCGCCCTCGAGCAACTCCCGCGCGCGGCGAATGGCCTCGTCCTTCGTCGGCGGTGGCTTGGGCGTGGGAGTGAGCGTCACCTTCGGCGTCGCGGGCGGCTGGAAGAGCGACGGCGGGAGCGTGGGGCGTGGCGGCGCGACCGGTGCCGGCGTGGGCTTCGGCGTCGGGGTCGGCGTCTGCAGCGAGGCGGGGCGGGTCGTGGGCAGGCGCATGGAGAACTCCTCGAGGAGGTATCGCCACGGGGCCGCCGCGCTTTTCGGCCCTGGTTGTCAACGCGAGTGACAGCCCGCTTCGGTCGGTTTTGCACCCGCTCCGAGCGCCGTCACTTCGAGTCGCTGTGCACAACCCGCGCACAGGCCTGTGGAGAAGCCTGTGGGGTTGTGGAGAACTCGCGGTCGGACACGTCGCCGGGTGTGGAAAAGCAGCGAAACGAGGGGCCGAGAGGAACGCGGCTCATTTTGCGCCAGAACGTACTCTCAGTCAATCGACACGTGGGTGGGTCGCAAAACGACGCTCGGCTCGAGGCCCCTCAACCCACAGGGCCCCGAAGCGGTATCAACCTGCGAATCTGGCTTGGCTTTTCTTTCCTTCTTGATCAGGAAACCCACCCGAGCGAAGAGGCGACCCTTCGCTTTTTGCTTCGTGCTTCTTGGTGAGGGGTTCGTCTTTGTCAGCTTTCGTCGAAAAGGCCGAGTCGACGTCAACTGCCCGGAATCTCTGGGAAAGTGCGCTGGATGTCCTCCGGCGTGACGGGCAGAGCTTCGTGGTGACGCAGCTCCAGCAGCTGCTCCCGCTGCGCTACGACGGTGAGTCGCTCACGATGGGCGTGGATGATCTGTTCTTCCGCGATTGGGTGGAAGACCACTTCGGCCATCTGCTCGTCACCGCCATCGAGCGCGCCTCGGGCCAGACCGCCAAGCTCGCCTGGGAGAAGGTCGACCGCGCGACGCCCCGAGCGAATGTGGCGTCGGCACCGGCAGTCAACCACCTGCGCCACCCGGTGCGGCTCAACGACAAGTTCACCTTCGAGAGCTACGTCGTCAGCGAGGCGAACCAACTGCCGGCCGCCGCCGCGCACGCCGTCGCCGAGAACCCTGGCCGCGCCTACAACCCCCTCTTCATCTACGGCGGCACCGGGCTGGGCAAGACGCACCTGCTCCACGCCATCGGTAACCGGGTGGTGGCGAAGAACCCGCTCGCGCGGGTGACGTACCTGTCGAGCGAGGAGTTCACCAACCAGTACATCGAGTCGGTGCGCGACCAGCGCATGACGGAGTTCCGCCGCCGCTTCCGCGACGAGTGCGACGTGCTCCTCATCGACGACATCCAGTTCCTCGGGAAGAAGCAGGAGACGCAGAACGAGTTCTTCTACACGTTCAACGCGCTCCATCAGCTGGGCAAGGCCGTGGTGATGACGAGCGACACGGTGCCGAGCGAGATCCCCGGGCTCGAGGAGCGCCTGCGCAGCCGCTTCGCGATGGGCCTCATCACCGACGTGCACGAGCCCACCTTCGAGGCGCGCGTCGCGATTCTGAAGAAGAAGGCCCAGCAAGACGGCACTGCCATCACCGACAAGGTGGCCCACTTCATCGCCCGCATCGTGGTGAAGAACGTGCGAGAGCTCGAGGGCGCGCTGATCAAGGCGACCGCGGTGCACGCGCTCACCGGCCAGCCGCTCACCGAGGAGCTCTGCGCCCAGGTGCTCGGCGACATGCTGCCGGAGAAGGTCGTGCTCGACGCCGAGGCGATTCAGAAGGAGGTCGCCCGGTTCTACAAGCTGAACGTCGACGACCTCCGCGGCGAGCGGCGGCTCAAGCCAGTGGCCCATGCGCGGCAGGTGGCGATGTACCTGGTGCGTACGCTGACGACCTCGTCGCTCCCGGAGATTGGGAAGAAGTTCAACAAGGACCACTCGACGGTGCTGGCGAGCGTGCGGAAGATCGAGCAGCTCAAGGGCGCCGACTCGCAGCTGCAGCTGGACCTCGGTGAGCTGACGAAGAAGCTCGTTCCGCCGCAGTGAGGTGAGTCGCGCGCTGGCGTCCTGAAGGCTCGAAAACCGATGGCGCGTCCGTCAGCGTGATCGAGTGTGGACTGGCACGCTGATCAGCTCGCCTCACTCGGCGCTTGGCCCGATCAGACCGAGACCTCGAACAACTGGAAGACGGACTCGTGCTCGGTGCGGCGTTCGAGCAAGAGCAGGCGGCGGTCGAGATCGACGTCGCAGATCTCGCCCACGGGAAGCGGATGCTGCACCGGCGGGCCTCCATCGAGCGGCGCTTCGACCCAGATGCCCGCGCGCACTGCCACCATTCGGTTCCTCCGCACGTCGAACTGCAGGTGCTCGGTGGGAGCGATCGACAGCTTGGTCCTTCGTTCATCGGCGGTGAGGGCAAAGACCGCTTCCCACGAGCACGCGATGACGAGGCCCTGCTCCCGATGCAGCCTCAGGTGGCTCACGCGCTCGTCGAGGTGCCACCTTGCGACGACGG
>Ga0268298_10006334_pt1 | contig 10790 bp, 9 predicted proteins | sample WWTPWeurt_MetaG_FD_194462 | JGI IMG/M metagenome (GOLD analysis project Ga0268298, IMG submission 194462) | Activated sludge microbial communities from WWTP in Nijmegen, Gelderland, Netherland - WWTP Weurt | ecosystem: Engineered > WWTP > Aerobic digester > Activated sludge | place: Netherlands... | reverse complement strand
GGCCGCCGAGTTCATCCTCCATGTGGTGGTCCAGGACGCCGACCGCCCCGCCACGCGGGAGACGCTCCGCCGCGCCCTCGCCTCCGCCTGGCACCGGGCGGAGGGATGGCAGCTGCGCTCGGTCGGAGCGGCGCTCTCCGGGTTGGTCGTGGGGGATGACGATGCCGCCCACGCCCTGGTGGAGAGCTTCCGCGACCGGCCCGACGCGACCGGATTCCCGGCCGAGCTGCACGTGACCATCGACCGGCCGGAGCAGCGCCAGGCCCTGGCGCCCTGGCTCGGCGACGGGGCGCGATGAGCCGACGGACGCTCGCCGGGCTCATCCTGTTGGCGTGGTTCGGGGCCCTGGGCTGGCTGGTGCAGCGCCAGTACGGCCCCGGCCCCGGCGGTGCCGAGTCGGCAGCGCGCTGGCCGGTGCCGCCCGGCTCCGCGTTCCTCGCCGTGCGGCTCGGCGACCGCCAGATCGGGCTCGCCACCGCCACGGTGGATACCCTGGGCGACAGCCTCCGGGTCAGCGACCTCACCACCATTGACCTCCCCGCCGTGGACACCACCCCGCGCCGCACCAGCGCCCGGGTGGTGGCGATGTACTCGCGCGGGCTGCAGCTGCTCCGGTGGCAGGCCGACGTGCTCACCGAGCAGGGGCGGGTGGCCTCCGAGGGGACGGTCTCGGGCGATACGCTGCTCACCGAGATCGTGACGGCGGCCGGGGCGACGCCGGAGACCCTGCAGGTACGGCTGCGCCGGCCGGTGATCCTGCCGGGCGCGATCACCCTGGTGGTCGCCTCGCGGCGGCTGCCGCGCGTGGGCGACAAGCTCAACCTCGAGGTCTACGACCCGCTGGACCACGAGGTCCGGCTGGCCCGGCTCCAGGTCACGGCCGAGTCGCTGTTCACGGTGGCCGACAGCGCCGAGTTCTCCCCGGACCTCCGGCGCTGGGCGGCGGTGCACAGCGACACGGTGCGCGCCTGGCGACTCGACGGCGCGGAGGCGGGGCTGCCCGTGGCGCGATGGATCGACGCCGCGGGCATGCCGGTACGGGTGGAGCATCCGCTCGGCGCCACCCTGGACCGCTCCGCGTTCGAGCTGGTGCAGACCAACTTCCGGGCCCAGCAGCGGGCGTACTGGGACACCACGGTCGCCGCCCCCGACCTGCGGCGCTTCGGCGGGCTGCCCGCACGGCGGGGCACGCTGCGCGCCGTCGCGAGCCGGCAGGGCGGCCGCCCGATGCACCTGCCCATCCCCGCGGGAATGGCCGGCGCCGGACAGGCGTGGCGCGCGGATACCCTGGGCCGGGACACCACCATGGCCGATGACAGCCTGGCGCCGATGCCGCCGGTGGCGGAACCGCTGCTGGCCGACGACGGCACCCTCGCCCGCGAGGCGGCGGCCATCGTGGGCGCCGAGCGGCGGCCCGAGGTGATGGCCCGGCGGCTGAATGACTGGGTCCGGCGGTCGATTACTGTTCGGGAGGGGCCCGGGCAGGCGCCCGCCGCGGTGACCCTGGCCCGGCGGCGGGGCTCGCCGGCGGAGCGGATCAGCCTGCTGGTGGGGCTGGCGCGGACCGCGGGGCTGCGGGCCCGCCGGGTCTGGGGCCTGGCGCTGGTGGAGGGCCGCTGGCAGCAGCGCGGCTGGGTGGAGGTGTGGGCCGACCGCTGGCTCGCGGTGGACCCGGACGTCGCGGCGATCCCGCCCGGCGCCGATCGCGTGCGCCTGGCCACCGGGGGCCAGCCACGCCTGCTCGATCTTGCCGTCGGCGCGGGCGCGCTCCGGCTCCAGGTTCTCGAGGACGACCGATGATCCGGCTGACCGGCCTGACCAAGCGCTACGGCAAGTTCACCGCGGTGGATGCCATCGACCTCGAGATCCGGCGGGGCGAGCTGTTCGGCTTCCTGGGCCCCAATGGCGCCGGCAAGACCACCACCATGCGGATGATCGCCGGCATCCTCCAGCCCACCGCGGGCCGGATCGAGATCGCCGGCGATGACCTCGCCCGCGACCCGATCCGCGCCAAGAGCCGCCTCGGGTTCATCCCGGACCGGCCATTCGTCTACGACAAGCTCACCGGGGCGGAGTTCCTGCGGTTCGTGGCCGCGCTCTACGGACAGGACGGCGAGCCCATCGAGCGCCGCATGGCGGAGCTGCTCGACCTCTTCGAGCTCACGCCCTGGAAGGACGAGCTGGTCGAGAGCTACAGCCACGGCATGCGGCAGAAGCTGATCATCTCGAGCGCGCTGCTGCACAAGCCGGAGGTGATCGTGGTGGACGAGCCCATGGTCGGGCTCGACCCCAAGGGGCAGAAGTTCCTCAAGGACCTCTTCCGCGCCTTCGTGGAGCGGGGCGGCACGGTGCTCATGAGCACCCACACCCTCGACACCGTCGAGGAGATGTGCGACCGCATCGGGATCATCGCCGGCGGGAAGATCCTGGCCTGCGGCACCATGGCCGAGATCCGGCAGCGGTTCCAGGGCGGCGACCAGAAGCTCGAGGAGCTGTTCCTCAAGCTCACCGGCGGCATCATCGAGCGGGAGATGGATGCCATCCTCGAGTGAGCTGCCCCAGCCGTCGCTGCAGACCATCACCACACCCAAGTGGCGCAGCGCCCTCAACCGGCTCCGCCAGGAGCGGGCCGGGGGCAACGGCAAGTTCTTCCTGCTGGCGCTGGTGGCCCTCGGGTTCTGGGCCGCGGTGTTCGGGCTCAGCTACAAGATCCTGAACTACATCCAGTCCACCAGCGAGGTGGGCGTCCCGCTCGCCGCCAAGTTCCTGAGCATCATCCTGCTCGCCTTCGCCTCGCTGCTGCTGCTCTCCAACCTGATCACCGCGCTGTCGAGCTTCTTCCTGGCCAAGGACCTCGACCTGCTGGTCTCCTCGCCCACCGACTGGCTCCGCCTGTACCTGGCCAAGCTGGGCGAGACGCTGCTGCACTCCTCGTGGATGGTGGCGCTGATGGCGGTGCCGATCTTCACCGCCTACGGGATGGTCTTCGAGGGCGGCCCCCTCTTCCCCCTGGTGGTGATCGGGGCGCTGCTGCCCTACTTCATCCTGCCCTCGGTGCTGGGCTCCGCCATCACGCTCATCCTGGTCAACGTCTTCCCGGCCCGGCGCACCCGGGACCTGCTCAGCCTGATCGCGCTCGGCGCCTTCGGCGGCCTGGCCCTGCTCTTCCGCCTGGTGCGGCCCGAGCAGCTGGTGCGCCCCGAGGGGGTGCGCAACCTGCTCGACTACCTCTCCGGACTGCAGGCCCCCACCAGCCCGTTCCTGCCCAGCGAATGGGCCACCGCGATGATCATGAACTGGCTCCGCCAGGTGGCCGACCCGCTGCCCATCCTGCTGCTGTGGACCACGGCGCCGGCGTTCATCGTCCTGGGCGCCATGCTGCACGCGCGGCTGTACCACGCCGGCTACTCCAAGGCGCAGGAGGGGGCGGAGAAGTTCGTCCGGGCGCGGGGCTGGTCGGGGATCACGGCGCGGCTGTTCCGGGGGATGCCGCCGGCCCGCCGGGAGTTCGTGCTCAAGGACCTGCGGGTGTTCTTCCGCGACACCACGCAGTGGAGCCAGCTCATCCTGCTGGCGGTGCTGCTCGTGGTCTACGTCTTCAACATCAAGTCCCTGCCGCTCTTTTCGGGCGAGAAGGTCCCGGTGTTCCTGGTGTCACTGGTGGTGTTCCTCAACCTGGGACTGGCGGGCTTCGTGCTCGCCGCCATCGCGGCGCGGTTCGTCTTTCCCGCGGTCTCGCTCGAGGGGAAGCAGATGTGGCTGCTCCGCTCCAGCCCGCTCGACCTCCAGGCACTGCTGTGGAGCAAGTATTGGACGGGCACCCTGCCGCTGCTCGTCCTGGCCGTGGTGATCACCTTCAGCACCAATGTGCTGCTGCGCGCCACGACCTTCATGATGGCCATCAGCCTCGGCACTATCGTCCTGCTCACCTTCGCGATCAGCGCCATGGCCCTGGGCTTCGGCGCACTGTACCCGCGCTTCGACACCGAGAACGCCGCGCAGATCCCCACGAGCTTCGGCGGCATGGTGTTCATGATGTCGGCGATCGTGCTGCTCGGCGTCGTGCTGGTGCTCGAGGCCGCCCCCGTGCTCGGCTACCTGCGGGCCCAGCTGCAGGGCGACACGCCGGTCCCGGGACCGTGGATGGTAGGCTCGCTGGTGGCAGTGGTGGTGGTCTGCATCGCCGCCACGATCATTCCCCTGCGCCTCGGCCTGCGGCGCATCGAGGCGATGGAGTTCTAGCCCGGCCCGACCCTACCGGCCCGCGAGGATGCCGGCGTAGACCTCGCGGTCGATGTTCCCGCCGCTCAGCACCACCCCCACCTTCCGTCCCCGCATCCGGTCCCGCTCCTGCGCCAGCGCCGCCAGCGGCGCCGCGGCGGCGCCCTCCGCCACCTGGTGGATGTCGCTGAAGCACGCCCGCATCGCCTCCCGGATGCCCTCCTCGCTCACCTGCACCACCCGTTCCGCGCCGCGCCGGATCATGGCGAGCGCGTCGGGGTCCGGTGACCGGGTAGCGATGCCGTCGGCAAAGGTGTCGGCGCGGTCGGTCGCCACGGGGTGGCCCGCCTCGAACGAGAGGGCATAGGCCGGGGCCCGCTCCGCCACCACCCCCACCACGCGCGTGGCGCTGCCCAGCGCGTCGCGCGCCGCGATGACCCCGCAGATCCCCGACCCCATGCCGATCGGCACGTACACCGTGTGCAGGCCCGGCACCGCGCGCAGCCACTCCAGTCCGTAGGTGGCCACCCCGCGTACCAGCAGCGGATGGAACGACGGGATCAGGTGCAGCCCCTCCTGCTCCGCCAGCTGGATGCTGTGCTCCCGCGCCGCCTGGAAATCGTGCCCCGCCTCCACCAGCTCTGCCCCGAGGGCCCGCATCGCGCGGTTCTTCTCGCGGCTGTTGCCCTGCGGCACCACGATCACCGCGCGCAGCCCCAGCCGGCGCGCCGCGAAGGCGATGCTCTGGCCATGGTTGCCCCGCGTGGCGGTGATCACCCCGCCGAAGCCCGGCTCCTCCCGGCGGAGGTGCTCCAGGTAGTGCAGGCCGCCGCGGACCTTGAAGGCCCCGGTGGGCAGGTGGTTCTCGTGCTTGACCCACACCTCCGCGGCGCCGTAGCGCTCCGCCAGCAGCGGCCAGGCGATCTGGGGGGTCGGCGGCACCAGGCCGCCGAGCCAGCGACTGGTGGCTTCCAGGTCGTCACGAGTGAACATGTGAAGGCTCCGGCACGAGGGAGATGACACGCAATCTAGCCACGGGCGCGGAAGCGCCGCGCCGTTTTTCGCGCCGCGTGGCGTTTCCCCGAGCCCAAGGATTCATGAGGTCGGGCGGAGGTTGGGCGTGCGGATTGACCGCACACAACCCCAACCTGAGAGGCACCCATGTCACCCCGTCTGCTCCTTGCCTGCCTGGCCGGCACGGCGCTGCTGGCCGCCTGTGCCGGGCCGGAACCCGTGGCCGTCCCCGATCGCCCCGCGTCCCGGGTGGACCCCGGCATCCGCGTGAGTCCCGAAACCGCGCGCCTCGAAGGCCTGGCGCGGCGCCTGGCCATCGCCCTGGGCGACCCGGCCTTCCGGGCGCGCTTCCGCGCCCGCCTCGAGGCCTCCCCGTTCCCCGAGCACAAGCTGCACCTGCAGCGCACCCTGGCCGGGGAGGGCGGCGCCGAGCTGCGGGCGGTGGCCCGCTTGAATGGTGAGCCCGACCACCAGACCGACTCCGTGCTCGGCGCCGCCCAGGCCCTCGAGGTGTACCTCCCCGTCCCGGTCCACCGGGAGCGGTGGCAGGGCGAGGCGGGCCTGCTGGTGGCCACCGCCGCCCGCGACGGCGACCTCCCCGTCGCCTTCGACCTCGCGGGGGGCCGGCACCTGCTCGATCCCACCCGGCCGCCCCGCACCCCGGTGCTCGCCGTGGTCCCGGTCGAGACCGACTTCGACCAGGCGCCGGTGAACGGCGATGCCACCTGCCTCCCGCCCAGCTCCTGCGGCGGCGGGGGGTCGCTGGTGGCCCCGGGGCTGTACATGACCAAGGCCCATTTCGTGGACGATTTTGAGAGTTGGTTGAAGGGCAGTCCCGAACTTGAGATCCAGGTCCTGGGCCAGGCGGGCACCACCGACTCGCTCACCAAGTACCGGTGTTCGGCGGAGCACCAGCCAAGCCCCTACCAGTGGAACGGCGACACCGACTGGTCCGGCAGTGTGCTCCTCTTCAGCCAGGCGGAGATGAACAGCTACCACCAGGCCCACCCCGGCGAGGCGTTCCGGATCGTCGCCGTGGAGGACGACGACACGGCCTGCGAGCTGAAGGTCGACCAGAACCGCTGGGCCAGCTTCGTGGGCACCATCGGCCCGCTGTACCAGGACGTCACGGGCGCCATCGACTCCGGGAGTGTCACCCGGTACCTCGCGGCGGGACGCAGCCTGCGCAAGTTCTTCAGCAAGCTGGCCGCCGTGATCAAGACCAACGACGACCTCATCGGCAACGCCATGGAGGACAAGGTCGTCGGCGAATTCCACCCGGGCTACAACTGGATTCTCCGGGCGGACGACAACGTGACCAATGGCTGGCTCAACCTGCAGATGAAGTGACCCACGGGCCGGCGGGAGCTTCCCGCCGGCCTCCCCCCCGACCCGAGGACGTGCCTCATGCGCTCGACCTGGCTGGCCTGTGGATTCCTGCTGGTGACCTCCGCCCTCGCCGCACAGGCCCCCGAACACCGCTGGCGCCTGCAGATCGGCACCGCCCTCGAGGCGTTCGGCGGGGCGTCCGCGGATACCTCGACGATCGCCGGCACCGAGGTGGAGGTGCGGCCGGCCTCGCGGCTGGCGTTCGCCGCCGGCCTGCATCGGCGATGGGGTGCCTGGGAGGCGGGCGTCGAGCTGGGCTATGGCAGTGGCGCCCTGCGCGCCGTGACCGACGAGCTCCAGCTCGACGACCGGATCGCCGACGTGACCCGGTACCGCGCTGCCCTGCTCCTAGGGCGACGGCTGGCCCACCTGGGGAACGCCACGCTGACCCTGCTCGGCGGGCCAGCGGTGGACCACTGGGAACTCGGGGGCTACGGGGGCCGGACGACGTTCGCCGTCCAGGCGGGCCTGGCGCTCCGGTTCCCGCTGGGGGCCCGGGTCGAGGTCGAGCACCGGGTGTTCGGCGGCCTCGGCGGATCGCCCTTCCGGCGCGAGACCCTCCCCCCGGAAGCGGAGATCCGGAGCCTGCGCACGCTGGGCGTGGGCGCGGGACTCCGGATCGGGTTGTAGCGGGGTTCAGCGCGCGACGGCGGTGCCGCACCCCTCGCAGAACTGACTGCCGGGCACCAGCGGCGACCCGCAGCTGGCGCAGCCCCCCACCGTCAGGGACCGGCCGCAGCCGGAGCAGAACAGCGCGTCCGTCTCCGGCCTCGGGCCGCAGCCGGGACAGCGGATGGCCGGGCCCGAGAGCTTCTTCACCCGCTCGGCGATCATGGCCTCCACCGGGTCGCCGGGAACCCCCGGGGCGTCCGTCGGCGTCGCGCTGGCCTCGGGCACCTTCGGCCCTTCCTCCTGACGGAGGATGGCGAGGGCCTCGGCGGTGTACCGGCCCTTGAGCGTGGCGTAGTCCTCGTCCGAGAGCTTGCCCGTCTCGCGGTCGAACTCGATCTCGCGCAGCGCCGCCAGGGCGATGCCCTTGGGCGTTTCGTCGAGGTCTTCCGGCTCGTCCACCCCGGGCGGGGCGGTCACGCCGGGGCGGGTAAGCGGGCTGATGATGGCGGCCACCACGACGAGGCCGACCAGCACGGCGGCCAGGACTTCAGCGAGCATCACGAGTCGAGCTCCCGCAGTTCACGTTCGAGTCGGGCCAGCTCATCGGAGGAGGCCGGCGGCGCGGCGGTCACGGCCCGCAGGGTGCCCGGCGCCATCGGGGCCGCGTCGCCCGGGACGGCCGCCGCGGTGCGCAGCTGGAGGGAACGGGTCCGCTGGCGCAGGATCACCAGCATGGCGCCGGCCACCAGCAGGATGGCCACACCGGGCACCACGTACCCGGCGATGTTGAATCCCTCCGGCTTGGGAGCCATCAGGACCTTCTCGCCGTACTTCTCCACGAAGGCCGCCACGATCTCGTCGGCGGTCTTCCCGTCCTGGGCCAGCGCCACCACTTCCTTGTGCAGCGCCGGGGAGTAGGTGCAGGTGAAGTCGGTGGTCCGGCAGGTGTAGATGTCGAGGGTGCAGCCGCAGGTGCACTGCATCCGCTTCTCGACGCCGGTGATCATGGCGTCGTTGTCGTGGTCGGTGACCCGCTCCCGGGACCGGCCGGCCGACGCGGGATCGCGCAGCGTTCCCGCCTCCCCCTGCCCAGGCAGCACCTCCTGTCCCTGCCCCACCCCGGCGCGGGGCGCGAGCCCGGCCACGACGGCGCCAGCGGCCGCTGCGCGGCCCAGGCCACCGAGAAACCCCCGTCGGTTCATGGTCACGCCCCCGCCCCGCTGCTGCCGGCCAGCTGCACCTCGTAGCCGGCCTGGCGCGGCCGCACCACGGCGCCACCCGTGCCGCCGGGCCACATGGTGATCAGTCCCCCGACGACGAGGACCACGCCGCCGATCCAGACCCACAGCACCAGCGGGTTGATCGTGAAGCGGTACACCGCCTCTTCCGTGCCCTCCACGGAGCCGGCATAGACGATGTACAGGTCTTCCTGCATCGTGCTCCGGATGCCCACCTCGGTCGAGGGCTCGAACGACTTCTGCCGTACCCCCGGCGCCGGCTCGGAGAAGTGCTGCCGCTTCTCCGAGTTGATCACGCCGGCCGGGACCCCGTCCTTGGACACCTGCACCGAGGCCTGGGTGACCACGCGGTTGAGCTGCTCGAACTGCGACACCCCGAGGTGGGTGAAGGTGTAGGTGTGGCCGAAGGGGCTCTTGAGCGTGGCGGAGTCGCCGGGCCGCAGGGTGGCCTCCATCTCCGTCTTGAAGGCATAGCCCGCGAAGGCCGCGAAGTAGATCACCATCCCCAGGTGCACCACGTACCCACCGTAGCGGCGACGATTGCGCGCCACCAGCTGCAGGAACGCGGTCGGCACCGATTCCCCGTACATCCGGTGCCGGGCCCGGGTGCCCCGGACGAACTCCTGCGTCAGGGTGCCGACCACGAAGCCCGCGAGCGCGAGGGCCATGAGGGCGTAGAAGTCGGTCACCTTGAAGGCCAGCAGCGCCAGCATCACCACCACGCCCGACGCCACCGGCCAGGTGAACTGCCGCTTGAGGTTGGCCGTCGAGGCCTTGCGCCACGCGATGAGCGGCCCGATCCCCGTCAGGCCCAGCAGCAGCAGGCCGAGAGGCACGTTCACCTTGTTGAAGAATGGGGGGCCCACGGAGATCTTGGTGCCCCGCACCGCCTCGGAGAGGATCGGAAAGAGCGTGCCCCACAGCACCGAGAAGGCGATGCCCACCAGCAGCAGGTTGTTGAAGAGGAACGCCGCCTCGCGGCTCACCATGCTCTCCAGCTGGACGTCGGCCTCGAGCCGGTCCCAGCGGGTGTACAGCAGGGTGAAGGACAGGATGGCCGCCGTGACCAGGAAGCCCAGGAAGAAGTAGCCGACATTCGACTGGGTGAAGCTGTGCACCGAGGCGATGACGCCGCTGCGGGTGATGAACGTGCCAAAGATGCTGAGCAGGAACGACCCGATGATGAGGGTCATGTTCCAGCGCTTGAGCATCCCCCGCTTCTCCTGGATCATCACCGAGTGCAGGAATGCCGACATGGTCAGCCAGGGGAGCAGGCTCGCGTTCTCCACCGGGTCCCACGCCCAGTAGCCGCCCCAGCCCAGCTCCACGTAGGCCCACCACATGCCGAGCGTGATGCCGATGGACAGGAACAGCCAGCTCATCAGCGTCCACTTGCGGATGGCCTGCAGCCAGCCCGTGTCGAGCCGGCGGGAGAGCAGCGCCGCGATGGCGAACGCGAACGGCAGGGTGATGCTGATGTAGCCCAGGTAGAGCATCGGCGGATGGATCACCATGCCGATGTTCTGCAGCTGCGGGTTGAGGCCGTTGCCGTCGGGCGGGGTGAACGGCAGCCGCTCGAACGGGTTCGAGGCGAACAGCATCACCATCACGAAGAACACGGTGACCGCGCTGGTGACCGCCGCCACGTAGGGCATGAGCGCCCGGTAGCGCGCGGGGGTGAGCCACTGCGCCAGGGCCGCGAAGAACGAGAGCACGATCGCCCAGAACAGCAGGGAGCCCTTCTGGCCGGCCCAGAAGGCCGACACCAGGTAGTAGCCGGGCAGGTTCCGCGAGGTATAGGCCGCGACGTACTCGATGTTGAAGTCGTGGACGATGATCCCCTTCCACAGGGAGATCGCCGCCACCACCAGCACCCCGAAGAGGGCGTAGACCGCCCGGGTGACGGAGAGCGCCAGCTCGGGCCGGCCGTGCCAGCGGCCGGAGAAGCCGACCACGGCGGCCCACCCGCCGAGGAGAAACGCGGCCCAGAGGGCAAACTGGCCGAGGAGGGTCATGGGAGGGGCTCCAGCTCAGGATTGACCGCGGGCGGCCTGCGCGGCCTTGAGGAATTCCTCGAGGGCGCGGGGATGCTCGCTGTACTCGGGACGGGCCTGCTTCGACTCGGTGTCGTAGTGGGCCAGGAAGTCGGCGTAGCTCTTCTTGAGGCCCGCCTGGTCCGACTGGAACCGGGCGATGGTCCCCTTGATGACGTACCCGAAGAGGTGCCCGGGCTGCTGCTTGAGGATGGTGTCGGCCAGGGCGCGGGCGCCGTCCACGTCACTGGTGTGCAGCATGATCAGGGCGGCGTGATAGCGC
>Ga0268298_10006333_pt1 | contig 10792 bp, 8 predicted proteins | sample WWTPWeurt_MetaG_FD_194462 | JGI IMG/M metagenome (GOLD analysis project Ga0268298, IMG submission 194462) | Activated sludge microbial communities from WWTP in Nijmegen, Gelderland, Netherland - WWTP Weurt | ecosystem: Engineered > WWTP > Aerobic digester > Activated sludge | place: Netherlands... | reverse complement strand
TTGTTGAAGCCCGCCAGCCCGGCCGCCACCGCGAGAAACACCTCCGCCATCCCGCCCTGTCCCAGGCGGGCGATCAGCCGGTACTTGCCGAGGGCTCTGCTTTGGGTGCTCGTGGCTGAAAAACCTTACGTTTCGAAGCGCTTCGCTGGGCGCGCCGGGTGCTGTCCCCGAGCTCTCGATTATCCCAGCGGGTGAAAATCAGGGCAAGCTGGCAGCCGGCGCACGGCAAGCACTCAAAATGAGAGGTGGTTTTCCACCGCGCTCAGTTACAGGCCACGACCTTGACCTGGTAGCTGATGGGCTGCGAGGTCCCGGTGACGTTCACTGAATAGGTGTGGCCCGCCTGCGCGGTCCAGCCCTGCGGGTTGAAGCGGATTGCGTAGCTCGAGCCGTAGCCGCTCGACAGCGGGGTGACGGTGACGGGTTTGTTCGCACCCGCATCCGTGACGGTGACCTGGGCGTTCGAGAGCGAAATGCTGTCGCTCTGGATGGTCCAGCCCGTCTGATCGAGGCTGGTCCAGGAGACGCTCCAGAGCTCGAGCGGGACGTCGCCGGGCGGAGGGAACGCGGTCCACGCCTTGTTCGCTGCGCCAGAGCCGCCGATCACCTGGAGGCACGAGTACGCGCTGGTCGAGCCGATGCCGATGGGGCCGAGGGAGTTCGAGAGGATCCAACGGCGGTGCCCGATGGTCGTCGTGTTGCCGGGATCGATCATGTAGAGGTCGATGGCCTCGACCGCGGGCGCCGTCGCGATGTTGCTCTTGCCGGCAGCCCCCGCGCCCGCTGCCGTGTAGCACTTCCAATTCGCAGGCGGCGAATGAGACAGCTGGCCATTCGCGTGCATCATCAGCGCACATGCCTGCGCTGCTTGATCGGCGCCGCTGGCGTTGGTCACGGCGGGGAGCCCGGCGAGCCAGCGGTAGAGGTTCACGAGCTTGAGAGAGTTGGTGCGGCCGATGGCGGTGATGTCGCCGGCCGTGCAGGTTTGCGTGCTGCCGTTCCAACTGCCTTCGGCCAGATCCGTCCGGTCTGCTTTCCAGCGGGTGCAAACGCTGGTCGTCCCGCCGGTTCCGCCGCCGCCGCTCGGTGCGCCGCCGCCGCCCGGCGCGCCGCCGCCGCTCGGCGCGCCGCCGCCGCTCGGGGCGCCGCCGCCGCCGGGGGCGCCGCCGCCGCTCGGTGCGCCACCGCCGCTCGGTGCGCCGCCGCCGCTGGGTGCGCCACCGCCGCTGGGTGCGCCACCGCCACTGGGAGCGCCGCCGCTTGGAGCGCCACCGCCACCGGGTGCGCCGCCGCCTGCTGCGCCGCCGCTGGGAGCGCCGCCGCCGCTCGGGGCACCACCCGAGCCACCGCCAGCGGCGCCCGTGCCCCCACCCCCGACCGCGCCGCCGCTGCCCGCGCCACCGTCGTGGGACTCGAACGTGATGTCGTCGTAGCCGAGCACGTTGCTGCAGCCCACGACGACGACGCTCGAGAGGACGAGCACCGCGCGACGCATTCGACAAGGATGAAGGACGTGCCGGCGCTCCGCAAGAGCTTCGGCTATACCCCTGCGCGGATGTTCGAATTCGACCGAGATACGGACCTCGTCGCGCTCGGCCCCGGTGTCTTCCGAGGTCGCGTGAGCGACGCCTGGAACATCGGGCCCGTTCCCAACGGTGGCTACGTGCTCAGCATCGGAGCTGCCGCGGCAGGTAGAACGCTGGAGAAGCCGGATCTCTTGACCATCACCGGTCACTTCTTGCGGCCGGCCATGCCGGGTGACGTGCGCATCGAGGTGGATGTCGCGAAAGAAGGGAGGAGCTACGCCACGGCGTCCGCGCGCATGCTCCAGGGCGACAGCGAGGTGTTGCGCCTGCTCGCGACCTTCGGCGACCTGGGTGATCGCGGCGCCGTGGAGCTCGTGAAGGGCGCACCACCCGCGCTCCCGCCGCGCGATACGTTGGAGCGACGAGAGATCTCCGAACCGGCGATCTTGCAGCGTTTCGACCTGCGGCTCAGCGAACGCTCCACGCGCTTCATGAGCGGAGAGCGCAGTGACGACGCGAGGGTCAGCGGCTACGTGCGTTTCGCGGACGGTCGTCCGGTGGACGTGGCGAGTCTGCCGCTCCTGGCCGACGCCTTTCCGCCGCCCATCTTCCACGTGGTCGGCGTGGGCTGGGTGCCGACGCTGGAGCTCACGGTCCACGTCCGCGCGAGACCCGAGAGCGAGTGGCTCATGGCCGAATTCGCCACGCGCTTCGCGTTCGGCGGCCACTTGGAAGAAGACGGCGAGCTCTGGGACGAGACCGGAACCTTGGTCGCTCTCTCACGTCAGATTGCCCGTCTGCCGGCGACCACGCGCTCCGTCCGCTAGCGAGCGCGTCTCGACGATGACGGCGGACTTGGCGAGCTTTTCGTAGATCAGCGTCGAACGACGCACCGGCCACCAGTCGTAGAGCAAGATCTCGAGCGGCCGCCACATGGCGACCCAGCCACCGATGATCAGGCTCTCGCGGATGATCGTCGCGATCGGGGAGCTCGACAGCGACTCGAGCAATCGACTCGCTCCGAGGCAGAGTGCGAGAAAGGCGACCCCAATCACGAGACTCGTCCTCCCGCGGCGCATGAGGTCACGGAATTCCCGCTCCGAGAGCTCGCGGCGGTAGGCGTAGTAGTGGTGCAGCGCCTCCTCGCAGAGCTCGTCGGGTTGCACCCGCTCGGGCAGCGAGCCCAAGTGGATCACCACCTTGAGGGGAGCGCGATCCGGATACTCCTTGGCCCAGCTCACGAGGAATCGGTCGATGTCGTCGTCCAAGTCCTTCTCGGGGAAGGGCGCGGGGTCGATGGAATTGAAGAGCTGCTCGATACGCTCGAGCTCGAGCTCGATGACCCGTTCGTCGGCGCGCTCGGAGCCCTCTTCGGCCATCTCAGAACAGCTTCTTCTGGCGTTCGCGATCGTGGAGCGTGACGCCGAGGTGCTCGTACGCCTTGCGCGTTGCCACGCGACCGCGCGGCGTTCGACCCAAGAAGCCTTGCTGGAGCAAGTAGGGCTCGTACACGTCTTCGATGGTGTCTCTCGGCTCCGCCATGGCGGCTGCGATGGTCTCGACGCCGACCGGCCCGCCTTCGTAGTGCTCGATCAGAATCGAGAGCAGGCGGCGGTCCATTTCGTCCAAGCCGCCGGCGTCCACCTCCAGGCGCGCGCACGTGAGCTCCACGATGGCTTCGTCGATGACGCCCGTGCCCTCGATCTCCGCGAAATCGCGCGCTCGCCGCAGCAAGCGATTCGCCACGCGGGGTGTGCCACGGGAGCGTCGCGCGAGCTCGTGTGCACCGCGCGGTTTGCAGGCCACGCCGAAGAGCTTGGCGTTGCGCGTGATGATGCGCTCGAGATCCTCGACCGGATAGAAGTCGAGCCGCAGCGTGACTCCGAAGCGTTCCTGCAGCGGTTTCGTCAGCAGCCCCGTGCGCGTGGTGGCTCCCACCAGAGTGAACGGGCGGAGGTCGAGCGGGATGCTCTCGGCGTACGCGCCGTCGCCCATCATCACGTCGATGTGGAAGTCCTCGATGGCCGGGTAGAGTGCCTCTTCCACCGGCGCGCTCAGTCGGTGGATCTCGTCGATGAAGAGGACGTCGCTGCGTTCCAGCCGCGACAAGAGCCCGGTGAGAACGCCCTTGTGCTCGATGGCCGGACCGCTGGTCAACGTCAGCCCGACCCCCATCTCTTTGGCCAGGATGTGCGCCAGCGTGGTCTTCCCGAGGCCGGGCGGGCCGCACAGCAGAATGTGATCGAGCGGTTCCCTCCGGCGTTTGGCCGCCTCGACGTACACCCGGAGGTTTTGCTTGTGCTTCTCCTGGCCCACGAACTCGTCGAGCGACGTGGGCCGAAACAGCCGATCGAAGCGCTCGTCGTCTCCGGTCACGCCGGCCGAAACCACCCTCCTGTCGTCGGCTTCGGGCTTCGGGTCCTCTTTGTTCCGGGGCGCCATTCCGCCCGGGACTCTACCCTTCGGGCCGGTCCGAGGCCACGGCCGGCACGCGGCGAAGCTCGCCCTTTTCAAGCGGAGAAATCTCGGTGACGATGCGCGAAAATGCGCCTCGCGAGCCTCGCCCCGGTCGTGATCCTGTCGGCGCTCGCCATCGCGCCTGCGCCACGCATTCACGCGGCGCCAGGACCGAAGCGCATCTACAGTCGGGGGCAAACCACGTGGATCTACGCCGAGCCGAAGCGCACGAAGAACGCGCTCGGCTACATCCGCATGGGCCAGTCGCTGCCTCTGCGCGATACCGCGCCCGCGAAAGGACCTGGCTGCGCGGGCGAATACCATCCGGTGGAACCCTACGGTTGGGTTTGTCTCGATCGCACCGCCACGCTGAGCGGTGAAGGTCGTTGGCTCCGCGCCATGGCGACGCTTTCGCCCAAGAAGACGTTGATGCCGTTCGACTACGCGCTCTCCAACGGCGCGCCGATGTACCGGAGGCTGCCCACCCCGAGCGAGGTTCAGCGCGAGACCGCCACGTTCGGAAAAGCGCGGACATATCGGCCCCAATCCTGGGGGAACCGCGGCCACGAGAAGCTGGCCGAGGTGCGCGACGTCGCAGCCAGCCCGAGCGTGCCGTGGTTCTTCGAGAGCGGCGGCGGCGCCGGGGAAGAGCGCCCCCTCGAGGCGCTGCGCCGTCAGATCCCGCACGGGTCCATGTTGGCGTTCGCCGGCGCCTTCCAGCACGAAGGGCGCACCTATCTCGCGAGCGCCGACGGCACGCTGGTGCCCGCCGACCGCGTGCGGCCGTTTCGCGTGAGCGAGTTCCAAGGCATCGAGCTCGGTCGAGGCGAAGAGTTGCCGCTGGCCTTCTTCCGCGCGCGTCCGCGCGCCAAATACAAGCGAGTGGGAGAGGCGTTCGAGAGCACCGGTCAGGTGTTTTCGGCCCGCAGCCACGTGGGGCTCGATGCGGCAGTCGAGCCCGTGCAGGCCGACGGCAAGCGCTACCTCGCGACCCGCGAAAAGAGCTCGGGCGCGGCGGTTTGGGTCCTGGAGGACGACGCCACGGTGATCCGCGAGCGCAAAGAGCTGCCCATCGGCGTGGCCGCTGGTGAAAAGTGGATCTTCCACAGTATCACGCAGGGCACGCTGATCGCGTACGAAGACACCCGCGCCGTGTTCGTGACGCTGGCGTCACCCGGCGCTGGCGGCGTGCCCATCAAGGGGAAAGACCCGGTGAAGATGAGCACCACTCCGCTCGGGGTCTATCGCATCACGTTCAAGCATCGTGCGACCACCATGAGCCCCGAGTACGGCGAGAACCGCAAGTTCTGGATCGCCGACGTCCCGTACACGCAGTACTTCAACGCGCCGTTCGCGCTCCACACCGCGTACTGGCACGAAGACTTCGGTGAGCCCATGAGCGCCGGCTGCGTGAACGTCTCCCCGAAAGACGGCAAGTGGCTCTACGACTGGACGAGTCCCAGCGTGCCCGAAGCCTGGGGTGGAGCCGGACCGGGCGGCCGTCATGGACGCGGGACGTACGTCGTGATCGCCCGCTAGGTCGGAAAGCCGCACCTCGAGCCCATGCGCAATTCTTTCATTCCAAACCTGCCCCGACCTATCGGACGATGGAACGGAATGAATCCACGCCGATTTCTTGGGGGCGTTGCGCTCGCCGTCGGCGTGTCGACCGCCGCGCCAGCGCCGGCCCAATCGCCCGAAGGTGGCGCGCCCTCTTCGGCCGTCCTCGTGCGCAGCGAAACGCACTTCCGGCTCTACCAGCGAGCGCTCCTGCCAGGAGCCTATGGCGCTGTCGTCACCGAAGAGACTGCCGCTCCCATCGTCGAATATGCGTCCGTCTCGGCGCTCGACGTCGACGCCCCCTGGCAGAAGCGGAGCCTCGACTTCGAGCTCGACGTTTGGGGCAGCGCCACGTTCGGCGAGGCGGGTTCCGCGCGCCGCATGGACGGCGACGTGCAGAGCGCCAACATTCGCTACCACACGGGCCCCGTGTGGTTGCGCCTCGGACGCCAGAGCTTCGCCGGCGGCGCCGCGCGCTACGCTCGCTTCGACGGCGCCTCGGCCGGCGGCACGCTGCCGTTCGGACTCGGGCTCGAAGGCTACGGTGGCCTCCGCGTCTTGCCGCGCTGGGCCGAGCGTCCCGGCTACCACCAGCTCGGTGCGGCCGTGGAGCACCTGTGGCGCGACCCGGCGGCGCTCCCCGACCCCAAGCGGCAGGACTACTGGCTCGCAGGTGGCCGGCTCTACTACGACTCCCCGAACGTCGACGCCGGAGTGTCGATCCACGAAGAGCACGAGCGCGCCGAGCTCGCACACCGGAACTTGGGCCTGGATCTGCGCGCGGATCTCTCGAAGCGCGTCAGCGTCGGCGGCGCGGGCGTGATGGAAATGGACTCCAGCCGCATCGCCGATGCTCGCTTGTTCGGCCAGGTGACGCCGGTGCGGGAGCTCGACCTCGAAGCCGAGGTCCTCCACGCGGAGCCCTCGCTCTTCCTGTCGCGGCAGAGCGTCTTCAGCGTGTTTTCCACGGACGCCTACGAAGAAGCCGGTGGCAGCTTCCGGCTCAAGCTGTTCCGTGAGCTCAACGTCATCGGGAACGGATTCGTCGAGCTCTACTCCGCGGACGACTACGGCGTTCGGGGAGAAATCGGCGGTCGCCTCTCGCCCGGGCGCACCGAGCGCACCGTGCTCCTCATCACGGCCTCGCGCGTGATCGCCCCCGAAAATGGCTACCGCGCGCTGCGGGCCGCGTGGCGACAGCGCATCGCGTTGCCGCTCTACTCGACGCTCGAGGTCTACAACTACTTCTACGACGACGCGATCCGCGGCTACGACACCTCGGGCGTCTACGCCGGAACGCTCGAGTGGAAGTTCACCCGCGAGCTGTCGGCGCTCTGGGGTTCGTCCTTCGCGCGCACACCCTACGCGGCTTCGGATCTTCAGACGCAGCTCCGCCTGCGCTACGCATCGGGAGGCCTCCAATGAGCGCGCTTCGTGCTTCGGCGCTCTGGCTCGCGGTTGCGTGCGCCCTGGCCTTGGCCTTGGCCTGCGCGGATCGTTCTCCCCCGCGTTTCCCCCACGTCGTTCACCTGTCGGGGATCCAGTGCGGCGGGCGCGGGCTCCCCGACTGCCTCACGTGCAATACCTGCCATCGCCTGGCGTCCGAGAAGCGCCAGGCCTTCCCCGAGAAGAAGCTGTGCCTCGGTTGCCACAAGCCCAGCGAGTCGAGTGACCTCTCGGTGAGTCCGCCGCGCAACGTGCCGGATCCCATCGCCTACACCATTCGCTTCGAGCACAAGAAGCACCTCGACATGCCCAAGGTGAAGGGCCAGTGCGTGCCCTGCCACACCGGTACGGCCTACTCCGACACGGCGCTTTTCCCCGCCATGGAGCGCTGCTTCCAGTGTCACGAACACCAGGCCCAGTGGGATCGCGCCCAATGCTCGCCGTGCCACCAGCGCAAGGAGATGGAGCGGATCATGCCGCAGACTTTCGCGCGCCACGACGGGGGCTTCCAGAGGAACCACGGCCTCGCCGCACGGCAGCAGCAGAAGCTCTGCCAGCAGTGTCACGTCCAGCAGCAGTGCGACGACTGCCACGACGTTTCACAAGACCTCTCCGTCGAGCGGCGCCGCCCCGACTCCATCGAGCGGAACTTCGTACATCGGGGCGACTTCTTGACCCGCCACTCCATCGAGGCCCGTTCGCAGCCGGCTCGCTGTGCGCGTTGCCACGAGCCGAGCACGTGCGACAGTTGTCACTTGGAGCGCGGCGTGAGCGGCGGAAGGATCAGCGGACGGAACCCCCACCCGCCGGGGTGGGTGAGCGCCACGGGCGGCGACCCGAGCGGCCACGCGCGCGTCGCCCGACGCGACATTCTCACCTGCGCGGGCTGCCACGATCAGGGGCCGGCCACCAATTGCATCCGCTGCCACAAGGTCGGGGCCTACGGCGGCAACCCGCACCCGAAGGGCTGGAAGAGCGCGCGGGGCGAACGAGCCGCGATGTGCAGGTATTGCCATGAATGAGCGCGCCCCGAAGCTGGCTCTCGTGCTGTCGCTGATGGGCGCCGCCTTCGCTGCGCTCGTTCCAGGTTGCCAATCGCCCCGCGACGAGAACATCGACGAGAACGCGGGCGAGTGCACGGCGTGCCACGGCAACAGCGCCCGCGCTGGCTCCAAGCTCGTGCGCGCGGCGCCTCCCACGGACACGCAGGGCAACAAGGACCCGGCGTTTCCGGGCGTCGGTGCGCACTCGAAGCACATCTTCGCGAGCCCGACCCACGCCGCGATCCCCTGCGCCGAGTGCCACGTGGTGCCCGAGAGCGTGAACGCCAAGGGCCATTTGGACGACGCCCTGCCGGCCGAGGTGGTGCTGAGCGGGCTGGCTGCCCAGGGTGGTCTCACCCCGAGCTACAACTTCAGCGCGCGGCACTGCAGCGACACGTATTGCCACAAGGACTCCGACGCGGTCTGGAACCAACCCCGGACGAGCGATGCGGCGTGCGGGAGCTGCCACGGCGTGCCCCCGCCGGTGCCCCACCCGCAGAACCCGAGCTGTCACCTTTGCCACGGCGAAGTCATCGGTGAGAACGGCTTCGTGAAGCCCGAGCTCCACGTGAACGGCAAGCTCGAGCGCGGCTCCGGCAAGTGCGATTTCTGCCACGGCAGCGATGGCGTCGCCGCGCCCCCGAAAGACCTCGGTGGAAACACCAGCGTGACCGCGCTCGGCGTCGGCGCCCATCGCGTGCACCTCGCGGGCGGCGACTCGAGTCGAGCCGTGCAGTGCTCCGAGTGCCACACGGTGCCGAGCTTCGAGGACGAGCCGGGCCACCGCGACACTCCGCTGCCCGCCGAGGTCATCTTCTACGGCGTGGCGTCGAACAAGGGCCGCAAGCCCGCCTGGGATCGCCAGGAGCAGAAGTGCGCCGACGCCTGGTGCCACTCCCCGGACCAGGCCGGTCAAAAGTCGCCGCTCTGGACCAGCGATGCGGGGCGCTTGCCCTGCAATGGCTGCCACGGCACGCCTCCGGCGCCCCCGCACCCCCAAATGACCGACTGCTCTCGCTGTCACGGCGCCGTCGTCGCCGACGACGACAAGAGCATCAAGGATCGTTCGAAGCACGTGGACGGCGTGATCAACGTCGTCGTCCCGACTTCCTGTACCGGCTGCCACGGCAGCACTTCGCCAGCTCCACCGGCGGATCTCGCTGGGAACACCAACACCACGTCGCCCGGTGTGGGCGCCCATCAGGCCCACCTGGTCGGCAGCGGTCGCGCGCGCAAGGTCGCGTGCGCCGAGTGCCACGTGGTTCCGTCCAAGTGGGACGATCCCGGTCACGCCGACACACTCCAGCCCGCGGAGCTCACGTTCAGCGGTGTCGCAGTGACGGGCGGGCTCACGCCCACCTACACCAACGGCTCGTGCCAGAAGACGTATTGCCACGGTGGCTTCGCGGACTCGGCGGGCTCGGTCACGGCGCCGGTCTGGACCAAGGTCGACGGCACGCAATCGCAGTGCGGCACCTGCCACGGAATGCCCCCGGTCGGAAATCACACCAGCATCGCCAACTGCTACTTCTGTCACCCGAACGTCGACACGTCGCTGAAGATCATCGCGCCGGAAACCCACGTCGACGGCATCGTCACGAAGCCCTGAGCGAGCCGCTGTCGCCCGTCCGCCGTCGGCAGTCGGGCTCGGCAGATCGCCGACGCTCGGAGGCGAAGCGCCCGAGTCGTGTCACGAGGCGGCCGACACTGACTCACAAAAAGTCGACGCCCCCTCGACCCGTGAGGGCGGAGGGGGCGTGCGAGGTGCTGCCGAAACGTTCGCGATTACGGACGGGTCGGCATGCTGGCGGGCGCGGAGCCCTTGACCGCGAAGATCGCGTCCCACAGCAACTGCTTCACGTAGATCGGGTTGTGGACGCCCTTGGCGCCGCCGCGAGCCACGAGAATGTAGTTGTAGAGGGCGCCGGCGTTGTCGGCGCTCAGCCCGTTGATGGGCCGCGCGTCATCGAGGTTGAAGTCGGTGTCCGCGAGCTCGGCCGTCGTGAGCGGCCCGTAGGGCGCCGCCTCGATGCGGGTGAGCATGTTCTTGTTGTTGAGCTCGACGCGGAGCTCTTGCAAGAGGTTCGTGACCGTCGACTGTCCACCGCCCACGTTGAAGTTCGTGGCGCTGGTGTGGCAGCCCGTCGTCTTGCACGCAGCGAGCTGCGGGTAGAACGAGTGGTTGCCGATGTTCTGGTTGGCCGCGACCTTGGGCATGTGGCAGTCGATGCAGCCGTTGGCGAAGCCCGCGTGCGTGGCCGTCGCGTAGGTCTTGCTCGCGTAGTGATAGCCACCCTTGCCCGAGTAGATGTCGGTCTGCGGACCGAGATGCGGGCCCCAGTGGATGCTGGTCACGTTGATGTTGCCCGCCGCCGGGATGTAGTTCGTCACGTCCTTGCGGGACTTGTGACACCACACACAGGCGTTGCCGTTGCCGTACTTTCCAGCCTTGGTGCCGTCGGAGGTGCCGGCCGCCGAGCTCTTCTCGATGAGAGCTTCGTCGTTGGCGCCGACCTTGGCACGGAGCGGGAAGGAGCCCGGCGTGTACTGCGCGCCAGTGGCGTGCGGATCCGAACCCGTGGCGTTGTGGCAGGTGTTGCAGTGAACGACCGCGACCTTCGCTGCGCCTCCGTACGAAGCTTCGGAAATGGCGCTGTTGGTCGAGTTCTTGTAGCTGATCTGGCCGTCGCCCGGAGACGCGGGGCCGGTCGTGCCGCTGTACTTCATGGTGCCGGCGATGCGCTGCTCGATGCCGTCTAC
>Ga0268298_10006332_pt1 | contig 10793 bp, 9 predicted proteins | sample WWTPWeurt_MetaG_FD_194462 | JGI IMG/M metagenome (GOLD analysis project Ga0268298, IMG submission 194462) | Activated sludge microbial communities from WWTP in Nijmegen, Gelderland, Netherland - WWTP Weurt | ecosystem: Engineered > WWTP > Aerobic digester > Activated sludge | place: Netherlands... | reverse complement strand
AGCCGGCCGCTGACCTTCGTCGTGCCCTACCCGCCCGGCGGTGCGGCCGACGTCTTCGCGCGGCAGCTGGCGACCCAGCTCGCCACGCGCCTGGGCCAGCCGGTGGTGGTGGACAACCGCGCCGGCGCCAACGGCAACCTCGGCTCGGCCCAGGTCGCCAAGGCGCCGGCCGACGGCTACACGCTGCTGCTGGGCACCGCCAGCACGGTGGCCATCAACCCGCACCTGTACGGCAAGAACATGCCCTACGACCCGGTGCGCGACCTGCAGCCCGTCTCCGGCACGCATTCGATGGCCAACGTGCTGGTGGTCAACCCGGCCACGCCCTACAAGAGCGTGCAGGAGCTGGTCGCCGCCGCCAGGGCGCGGCCGGGCGCGCTGGCCTATGCGTCGGCCGGCATCGGCAACACGATGCACCTGGCCGGCGAGCAGTTCCGCATGCAGGCCGGCATCGACCTGCTGCACGTGCCCTACAAGGGCGAAGCGCCCGCCATTCTCGACCTGATCGGTGGCCAGGTCACCTCGGTGTTCGGGTCGGCCGGTGTCGTCGAGCCCCATGCCAAGGCCGGCAAGGTCAGGGTCGTGGCCTTCGCCAATCCGCGCCGGGTGGCGGCCTTCCCCGACGTGCCCACCTTCAGCGAAGCGGGCTTTCCCGAGCTCAACTTGCCGGGCTGGATCGGCGTGCTGGCGCCTGCGGGCACGCCGCGCGCCATCGTCGACAAGCTCGCGGGCGAGATCGCGCAGATCGTGCGCTCGGCCGACGTGGCGCAGAAGATTGTCGAGATGGGCTATGAGCCCACCGGCACCAGCGCAGCGGGCTTTGCCGAGCTGCTGGGTGGCGAGATCCGCCGCTGGGAAGCGGCGGGCAAGGAAACCGGCATCACCTTGGATTGAGCCCCCCGAAGCGCCTGCGGCGCCTCCCCCCTGAGGGGCTGAGCCCGGACACCCAAGGTCCGGTGGACCTCGGGTGCCTGGCGAAGGGCCGGGCCACTGGCCCGGCGCGGCCTGCAAGGCCCGCCAGCGGGCCGGCAGAGCCGGTTCCGCGGCGTCCGCTTGGAGGGTCGGACGAATGAGGGTCGGGTGCCGCGTGGATCGCACCGGTTGGGGTTAGCCCACCTCGAAGGTCGCGGCTTCGTACGCTAACGTACGGCCGCTTCAACGAAAGCGCGTCTCCATGCAAGGCACCCGATTCCTCAAGCAGGCCGTCGCTTGCGCTCCGCTGCGCACGGCCACCATCCACGGCTCGCGCAAGCGCACGTGGCGCGAGATCGGCGAACGCGTGCCGCGCCTGGCCGGCGCGCTGCGCAGCCTGGGCATCGAAGGCGGCGCCTTCGTGGCCGCGCTGGCGATGAACTCCGACCGCTACGTCGAGCTGTTCTTCGCCGTGCCCTGGGCCGGAGGCGCCTTTGCGCCGCTCAACATCCGCTGGTCGGTGGTGGAGAACGAGTACGCGCTCACCGATTCGAAGTCGTCGGTGCTCTTCGTCGACGAGAGCTTCGTCGACCAGGCGTGCGAACTCAAGGCCAAGCTCGCGTGGGTGAAGACGCTGGTCTACATGGGCGAAGGCCCTGCACCCGAGGGCATGCTCGACTACGAAGCGCTGCTGGCCGCCAACGCGCCCCTGCCCGACGCCAACCGGCGCGACGAGGACCTGTGGGTCATCTTCTACACCGGCGGCACCACCGCGCACCCCAAGGGCGTGATGATGTCGCACCGCGGGCTGTTCGTGGCCACGGTCACCTACCTGGCCATCCTGCCGTCGATCGAAGACCTGAGCTTCGTCTACGTGGCCGGCTTCTTCCACTTTGCCGGCGCCAGCGCGCTGCTCTACATCACCATGGCCGGCGGCACGCATGTGCTGCAGCCCAAGTTCGACCCCGTGCCGCTGATGCAGGCCATCCAGGAGCACAAGGCCACCAACGCGGTGCTGGTGCCCACGATGATCAACATGCTGGTCAACCACCCGGAGTTCGACCGCTACGACTTGAGCAGCCTGCGAACCTGCGTCTACGGCGGCTCGCCGATGCCCGAGGTGCTGATGAAGCTGGCGATGAAAAAGCTGCCGCGGCTGCACTTCTACCAGGTGTTCGGCATGACCGAGACCGGCGGCTTTGCCACCATGCTGCGCTGGCGCGACCACATCACCGACGGGCCCAAGGCCTCGCGCCTCAAATCCGCCGGCCAGCCGGCGCTGGGCAACGACGTGCGCGTGGTGCTCGCCGACGGCAGCCCGGCGGCGCCGGGGCAGCTGGGCGAGATCCTGGTCTGCAGCGACATGCTGATGAAGGGCTACCTCAACAACCCGGCCGCCACCGCGGCAGTGCTGGTCGACGGCTGGATGCACACCGGCGACGCCGGCTACTTCGACGAGGACGGTTTCCTGTACGTGGCCGACCGCGTGAAGGACATGATCGTCACCGGCGGCGAGAACGTCTATTCGATCGAGGTGGAGCGCGTGCTCTTTATGCACCCTGCCGTGCGCGAAGCGGCCGTGATCGGCGTGCCGAGCGCCCAGTGGGGCGAAAGCGTGCACGCGGTGGTGGTGCTCAAGGACGGCGCCAGCGCCACGCCCGAAGAACTCACGACGTTCTGCCGCGAGCACATCGGCGGCTACAAGATCCCGCGCAGCTACGAGTTCCGCAGCGAGCCGCTGCCCGTCACCCCGGTGGGCAAGGTGCGCAAGAACGTGCTGCGTGACCCCTACTGGGTGGGCCACGAGCGCAAGATCGGTTGAGCACGACATCCCCGAGGAGAACCCATGTTCAAGCAACTGCTGGCCGCACTGGCCGCATCCGCCCTGCTGCACGGCGCCGCCCTGGCGCAGCAGACGATCAAGCTCGGCGTGGTCAACATCGATGCCGGCCCGCTGGCCGTGAGCGCCGGCGCCATCAACGACGGCGCCACCTTCGCCGTCGAGACGCTCAACGCCCAGGGCGGCGCGCTCGGGCGCAAGTACGAGCTGGTGATCCAGAACCACGACGGCACGCCGGCCGCAGCGGTGGCGGCGGCCAACAAGCTGGTGCAGCAGGCTGGGGTGTCGTTCTTCACCGGGCTCAACCCCTCGGGCAATTCGCTGGCCATCAGCGCCAAGGTGGTGGACCTGAACGCCTTGTTCATCGACGCCACCGCGGCCGCCGACGACCTCACCGGCAAGGCCTGCAACCCGAACTACTTCCGGCTCAACATCAACGACACCACGCAGGTCACGGCACTGCGCGAGCTGGCACAGAAAAGCGGCCTCAAGACCTGGGACCTGTACCTGGCCGACATGGCCGCCGCGCGCGACATGGGGCAGAAGTTCTCGGCCATGCTGCCGGCCCTGGGCGCGAGCGTGCAGAAGACGGTGTACGCGCCGCTGGCCACCACCGACCACGGCGGCAACATCGCGCAGCTGCTGGCCAAGCCGGCCGAAGGCATGCTGGTGTACTTTCCGGGCTCAGCCGGCATCGGCCTGTCCAAGCAGCAGGCGGCCTTCGGCCTGTACGACAAGTACAAGATGGTGCTGAGCGGCTCGATGGTCAACGAGATCCTGATCGTCGGCCAGGGCGACACCACCGTGGGCCTGTGGTCATCGCAGACCTACCACGCGTCGATGCCCGGGGCGGCCAACGCCGCCTTCGTCAAGGCCTTCGAGGCGCGCTTCAACCGCAAGCCCAGCTACCTGGCCGCCGATGCCTACCTGTCGTTCATGCTCGTGCACGAGGCCATCCAGAAGGCCAGGTCCACCGAGGTGGCGGCGGTGCGCAGCGCGCTCTCGGGCCTGAAGGCGAGCACCATCGTCGGCGACGTCGAGATGCGCGCAGCCGACCATCAGCTGCTGCGCCCCGCCGTGGTGGTGCAGGCGGCACGCGCCGCCCCTGGCAAGGGCGAGGTGGTGGTGCGCTCGATCGAGCCGGTGGCGAAGATGGCGCCGCCGGTGAGCGCCGAGTGCAAGAAGTAGTGGTGGCGGTGGTGGCGGTCGTGGCGGTCGTGGCGGCCGTTGCGGCCGCTGCTACTGCCGCTCGATGCGGGCCTCTTGCACGATGCGCTGGTACTTCTGCATCTCGCGCGTGAGCAGCTCGCGGTATTCGGTGGGCGACATCACCACCGGATCCATCGCCGCCGCTGCATAGGCCTGGCGCACGTCTTCGGCAGCGATGGCCTTGGCGATCTCTTGGTGCAGCCGGTTGACCACGGCCTCGGGCGTGCCGGCCGGCGCGAGGATGCCGATCCAGCCGTTGAAGTCGAAGTCCTTGTAGCCCAGCTCCTGCATCGTGGGCACCTGCGGCAGCATGCTGCTGCGCTTGCCGCTCAGAATGGCCAGCGGCTTGGTGCGCCCGGCCTGCACCAGCCTTGTGGCCGCGCCCAGCGAATCGGGCTGCACCGACAGGCGTCCGCCGACGAGGTCGTTGGCGGCCTCGCTGGGGCCCTTGTAGGCGATGGCCGTGAGGTCGATGCCGGCCTGGATCTTGAGCGACTCCATCGCCAGCAGGTACAGCCCGGCCGAGTTGCCGTAGGTGAGCGTGCCCGGCGCCTTCTTGGCGGCCGACACCAGGGCCGGCACCGAGTCGATCGGCGAGTCCTTGGCCGTCACCAGCAGCAGCGTGGTGCCCGCGATCACGGCCACGGGCGCGAACTCCTTGAGCAGATCGAAGGGCGGCGCCTTCATGATGGCCGACGGCACCGCGGTGGACGAGATCGACCCCACGGCGAGCGTGTAGCCGTCGGGCTTGGCGCGAGCCACGGCCTGCATGCCCAGCGCGCCATTGGCGCCGGGCCGGTTCTCCAGCACCACCGGCTGCCCGAGCGGGCCGGCAATCTTGGTGGCGATGGCGCGCGCCGAGATGTCGGAGGTGGACCCGGGCGGGAACGGCACGATCAGCTTGATCGGCTGGCTCGGAAAGTCGGACTGCGCCTGCACGAGCACGTGCACGGCCGCCAGCGCGAGCGCCAGCAGGGTCTGCTTCATCGGAGTCTCCTTCGCACCTGCCACGGAGCGCACAGTCTGTGACGCCCCCCCGGCCACACGCAAGGCGGGGCCGAGCACATGAGCTGTGATGAGGGGGCAGATCGCCCGCGATGCAACGCCCGAAGCCACCCCGAATCGATGCACTAGACTTTGTGCGCCATCGCCGCGGCACTGCGCCCGCGACTCTTGCGAGCCGGCAAGCAAGGAGCAAGCGTGATCCTCACCGAAGCCCAACAGATGATCCGCGCCACGGCGCGCGCGTTTGCGCGCGAGCAGCTGGCGCCCAACGCGGCGCGCTGGGACGCCGAGGCGATCTTTCCGCGCCAGGCGCTGACCGACCTGGGCCGGCTCGGCTTTCTGGGCATCACGGTGCCCGAGGCCTGGGGCGGCGCGGGGGCCGACCATGTATCGCTGGCGCTGGCGCTGGAGGAGATCGCGCGTGGCGACGCGGCCACGGCCACGGTGGTGAGCGGGCACAACTCGGTGGGCTGCATGCCGATCCTGCGCTTCGGCACCGAGGAGCAGAAACACAAGTACCTGCGCCCGATGGCCGCGGGCCAGCTGCTCAGCGCCTTTGCGCTGACCGAGGCCAGCGGGGGATCGGAAGCCGGCGCGATCGACACCACGGCCACGCGCGACAGCGACGGCTACGTGCTGCAGGGGGCCAAGCAGTTCATCACCACCGGCAAGAACGCCGACCTGGTGCTGGTGTTCGCGCGCAGCGGTGCGGTGGGCGCGGCGCGCAACATGTCGGCCTTCATCGTGCCCACCAGCGCGCCGGGCTACGGCGTGGCGCGGGTCGAACGCAAGCTCGGACAGAACGCCTCCGACACTTGCCAGATCACGCTCGACCAGGTGCGCGTGCCGCTGGCCGACCGGCTGGGCGACGAAGGCCAGGGTTACAAGATCGCGCTGGCCAACCTCGAGGGCGGCCGCATCGGCATCGCCGCGCAGGCGGTGGGCATCGCGCAGGCGGCGCTCGACGTGGCGCTGCCCTATGCGCAGGAGCGCCGCGTGTTCGGCAAGGCCATCGTCGAGCACCAGGCGGTGGGCTTTCGCCTGGCGGCGATGGCCACGCGAGTGGAAACCGCGCGCCAGATGGTGCTGCACGCGGCGGCGCTGCGCGATGCCGGCCAGCCTTGCCTGATGGAAGCCTGCATGGCCAAGCTGGTGGCGTCGGAGGCGGCGGAGTGGGTGTGCAGCGAAGCGATCCAGGTGCTCGGCGGCTACGGGTACTTGAAGGACTTCGCGCTCGAGCGCCTGTACCGCGACGCCCGCGTGTGCCGCATCTACGAAGGCACCAACGACATCCAACACCTGGTGATCCTGCGCGAGATGCAGCGCCGCCAGCACGACGGCGCCTGAATCACGCGCCGGCTGGCACGGGCCGCACCGCGAACAAGGGCCCGTCTTCGTACAGCAGGGCGACCAGCTCGACCCGGTCGCCCACCTGCGGCGGGCGCGGCACGTCCACCAGCCGCGTGGCGATGCGCAGGCCGACGTCGAGATCGGTGATGCACAGCCGGTACGGCGCTTCGTGCGCCAGCACCTCGGGCGCGGCGTGCACGGTGGTGTGCGAGTAGATGACGCCGGCGCCGTCCAGCTCGCGCCAGCGCACGCGCTTGCACCAGCAATGCGGGCAGAAGGCCTTGGGTGGAAAGCTCAAGGCGCCGCAGGCCTCGCACTGCGTGGTCTCGAAGCGCCCCGCGGTCAGGCCGTCCCAGAAGTGGTGCGTGACTTCGGTGCGCCGCGGCGGGTAGGCCCGGCGCCCGCTGCGCGGCAGCACGGTGATCGTCATCGCACGGCCTCCAGCACATGCACCAGCGCCGCGTTGTAGTTGCCCAGCTCGCAGATCGTGAAGCCCAGCCGTGCGTCGGGCACCTGGCGCGCACCGGCGCGGCCGCGCAACTGGTCGAGCGCCTCGAGCACGTTGTACAGCGGCGTGACGTAGGGCGGATGGCCACGCGACTGCAGGCCGCCCGAGGTGCAGATCGGAATGCGCCCGCCGAGCGTGGTTTCGCCGGCCGCGGCGGCGGCCGCGCCCTGCCCGCGTGCGACCAGCCCGCAGGCTTCCGACACGCAGACCTCGACGATGGTGCAAGGCGCGTAGATCTCGGCAAAGTCGAAGTCCGCCGCCGTGACGCCGGCCTGCGCATAGGCCACCGACGAGGCTTTGACGGCCGACTGCAGCCGCGTCATGTCGTGGGGCCGCTCGCTGATCTGGTGCGCGCCTTCGTGGTGGAAGCCGCGCCCGCGCAAGAGCGCATAGGGCCGCCCGCTGGCCCGCGCCACCTCCACGCTCGCCAGCACGATGCAGGCTGCGCCATCGCTGCGCGGCGGCACCTCGAGCAGGCCCAGCGGCTCGACGATCGGGCGCTGCGCCAGCACGTCCTGCAGCGTGATGGGCGCTCGGTATTGCGCCAGGGGGTTGAGCGCCGCGTGCGCGCGGTTTTTCACCGCCACCATCGCAATCTGCTCGCGCGTGGCGCCGAACTCGTGCATGTAGCGCACGGCGTCCATTGCGTACCACGAGATCGGCGTGAAGCCGCAAGCGCTTTGAAAGTCGACATCGCCGGTGGCGCGGATCGTGGTGTTCAGGTGCGCGGCCGTGTCGGCCCCCGTCTCGAAGCTGGCGCCCAGCGCCAGCGCCACGTCGGCGCGGCCCAGGGCCACTTGGTCGGCGGCCTGGTCGAAGGCCAGCCCGCCGGTCATGCCGTTGCCTAGTACCTCCATCACGATGCCGTCGGTGGGCAGCTGTAGGTAGTGCGCCATGAAGGTGCCGAAGTACAGCTGGCGCGTGTACATGCGCGGGTGGCAGAACACCATCGAGCCGATGGCCGACTTGTCGAGGCCGGCGTCGGCCACGGCGTCGATCACGCAGCCCGCCAGCACCTCTTGTTCGAGCACCTGAATCGGGTCGTCGGCCTTGCGCATCAGCCGTCCGCAAGGCACGGCGGCACCCCCGAGCACGGCCACGGGCCGCATCACGCGGACCCTCCTGCCAGCCTTGCTCGCGCTGGCACCGCCATGGTCAGCGCGGCGCCATCAGGCATTCCTGCGTCACGCTGGCCACCAGGCGGCCGGCGCGGTCGTGCACGTGGGCCACCGTCAGGCCGCGCCCGGCGGCGGCCGCGGGGCTGGTGCAATCGAAGTGCAGCCACTCGTCGGCCCGCAGCGCACGGTGCAACCAGATCGCGTGGTTCAGGCTGGCCACGTACAGGCGCTGGCCTTCGCGATCGAGTTCGGCCATGTGCGAGCCCGGGGCCGAAAAATTCAGCCACCAGTCCGACAGGTAGGCAAAGGCAGCGGCATGCTGGGCGCGAGCATCGCCCAGCCGTTGCGTCGTGCGCAGCCACAGCCGCAGGCGCGGTCGCTGCGCGTCGAGCACCATGCCGGGCAGCACTTCGGGCAGGCGGCAGTCGATGGAGGGCTTGTCGGCCACGAAGCTGTAGCTCAGCACCCGCTCGGCCATGTCGCCCCATTCGCGCGGCAGCTGGTCGAAGCGGGGCAGCCGCGCGGGGTCGACGTCGGGGTCGAACGGTGCGGGCAGACCATGCTCGGGCGCCACGGTTTCGAGCGCGAAGCTCACCTGCGCATCGAGCACGATGCGCGCCGGCCCCTGGCTGCCGCGCACGTGCCGTGACGCGAAGCGCTTGCCGTCCTGCAGCGTGGTGACGGTGTAGTCGACGGCCTGCCCGTGCAGCGCGCCCTGCAGGAACAGGAACTGCATCATCGTCGGTGCACGTTCGGCGCCCACCGTGTACGCGGCCGCCGTCAAGGCCTGGGCCAGGATTTGGCCGCCGAAGGTGCGGTCGTGCGAATTCGATTCGCTGCAGCGGTTGCGAAACACCTGCCCTTCGGTGGCGTGCACGTCGATCAGTTCGAGCAGGTCGTGCCCGCCCCAGGTGGGCACCTGGCGCTTGCTCACCGTCGGCCTCCCGGCAACGGGCGCGAACGCTGCGGCCGATGCAACGCTGTCACGCTCCGCGCCCCTGGCGGCGCAGCCGCGACAGCCGCAGTTCGATCTCGTCGCGCGTCACGCCGCGGTTGGCCGCCACCGCGGCGGCGCGCTCGATGCGCAATGCCTCGGCATCGTTGACCTGGCATTCGTCGTCGAGCAGCTTCTTGTAGGCCGCCAGCGCCTGCGGCACCGCGGCCAGCATCTGGCGCGCCAGGGCCTGGGCCTCGGGCAGCAATTGTTCCGGCGCCACCACGCGGTTGACCAGGCCCCAGGTCAGGGCTTCGTCGGCACCGAGGAAGCGGCCGGTCAGCGCCAGCTCTTTGGCGCGGATCGGGCCCAGGCGGCGCAGCAAGCGCACCGAGCCGCCCCAGCCCGGCAGCAGGCCGACCTTGACGTGCGTGTCGGCAAAGCGCGCGTTGCTGGACGCCACGAGCAGGTCGCAGGCCAGTGCCAGCTCCACGCCACCGGTGATGGCCAGGCCGTTGATGGCGCCGATCACCGGGCCGCTGAAGCGCTGCAGCGCGGCGACGGCGTCGAGCGTGAAGGCGTCGGCCGCCTCCACGCCGTCGGCCGCCCATTCGTCCAGGTCGAGCCCGGCGGTGAAGGCGCGCCCGGCCCCGGTGAGGATGAGCACGTGGATCGCGGGGTCGGCCTGCAGCTCGGCCACCGCCGCGCCCAGTTCGCGCCGCAGCGCCATCGACAAGGTGTTGAGCTTGTCGGGCCGGTTGAAGGTGATGGTGGCAAAGCCCTCGGGCGAGCGCTCGACGAGCAGCGTGTCGTAGCCCATGCGCTTCAACGTCCCGTGAAGGTCGGCTTGCGGCGCTCGACCATCGAGGTGATGCCTTCGCGCGCGTCGGCGGTCACGGACACGCGCGCCAGCGTCATCGCTTCGTCTTCGAGCTGCGCCGTGAGCTGGGCGGACCCGGCGCGCATGAACAGCCGCTTGATCTCGCCGAAGGCCACCGTGGGGCCGTTGGCCAGGCCGGTGGCCAGCGCCAGGGCTTCGTCCTGCAGGCGATCGTCGGCCACCACGCGATCGGCCAGGCCGCATTGCAGCGCCTCGGCGGCACCGAGCACCTCGCCCAGCAGCATGAAGCGGCGCGCCCGCGCCGACCCCATGCGCGCGGTGAGCGTGGCGCTCGACCCCGAGTCGCAGCTGAAGCCGATCTGGGCAAAGGCCGACCCGAAGCGCGCCGACTGCGCCGCCAGCACCACGTCGCAGCCGGCCAGCACGCCCACGCCGCCGCCCATCGCGAAGCCCTGCACCGCCGTCACCACCGGCACCGGCAGCTGCCAGAAGCGCTGCAGGCCCATGTGCAGGTTGCCCGTCCACTCGCGCACCAGGGAGCCGAGCTGGTCGAGCACGGGGAAAAATGTCTTGAGGTCGCCGCCGTAGCTGAAGTTGGCACCGTCGGCGCGCAGCAGCACGCCACGCAAGCCGCCGCTGGCGTGCAGGTCCCACAGGCCGGCAGCCACGGTCTTGAAGTCGCTCGTGAAGCGGCCGTCGATGGGGTTGCCGCGCTTGGGCTGCGCCAGGCTCAGCACGGCCAGCGGGCCTTGCAGTTCGACGCGGATCGATTCGGTGCTGTTCATGGGACGAGGGTGCTCCTGCGCAAGAAGTCGGGTGGAAACCGCGGTTCCAGACTGTACGCTACCGTACTACCATCGCAACCCTCGTTACCCCCAGATGCCGAGGCCCCCATGCTGAGCCCCCAGGACGACCTCATCGGCCACCAGTTGCCGACCCCCTTCGACCAGATCGACAACAGCGATCCGGCCTGGATGGAGCGGCTGTGGTACACCGGCCACCCGGTGCCCGGCGGCGAGGTGATCTTCGACATCGGCCTGGGCTACCACCCCAACCGCAACGTGATGGACGTGTTC
>Ga0268298_10006331_pt1 | contig 10793 bp, 8 predicted proteins | sample WWTPWeurt_MetaG_FD_194462 | JGI IMG/M metagenome (GOLD analysis project Ga0268298, IMG submission 194462) | Activated sludge microbial communities from WWTP in Nijmegen, Gelderland, Netherland - WWTP Weurt | ecosystem: Engineered > WWTP > Aerobic digester > Activated sludge | place: Netherlands... | reverse complement strand
GCGGGCAATGCAGAGTACATGGCGCGGTCCTCGTTCGGTGGCTTCAGGATCTGAAGGCCGTGCTCTGTCGAGCGCGTGACCGAAAGGGTAGGAGCCGGCTGCCGCCGCGGCGCCGCGGAATGGCGCGTTTGCGAGGGGGGTTTCGGGGTCTGGAGTCGAACCGCTCGCGGGCGTGGTCCGTTTGCGCGAACATGGCGGCCAGAAAGGTTTTAGTGCATGTTCGACCAAACTGCACTTGCGGATGCTGTCGGATGTGCGATAAGATGGCGGTATGCCGTTTGATGCACTCAGAATCGTACTTGCCGATGTGGCCCAACTTCAGGCGGGCTACCCTTTCCGCACCACGGTCGAAGAGGTGCCGGGCGGCGAGGTGCACGTGATCCAGATGAAGGACGTCAGCCCCGAGCTGGGCGTCGACTGGTCCGCCGTCATGCGCACCCGGCTGGCCGGGCGCAAGCAGCCCGACTGGATCGTCGATGGCGACATCCTCTTCGCCGCCAAGGGCGCGCGGTTCTACGCGGCCAGTGTCGGCGCGGCCTTGCCCAACGCCGTGTGCGTGCCGGCCTTCTTCCACCTCAGGGTCAGGCCCGAGACTGCGCTCGACCCCGAGTTCCTGGCCTGGCAGATCAACCAGCCGCCGTGCCAACGCCAACTGCTGCAGGCCGCCGAGGGCAGCAGCCAGCTCAGCATCCGCCGCGCGGTGCTCGAGCAGTTGGTGCTGGCCGTTCCACCCATCCCCGAGCAGCGCCGCATCGTCGCGCTGGCCGGCCTGGCGGTGCAGGAGCGACTAGCCCTGCAGCGCCTCATCCACAACCGCGAACAGCAGCTCCGGGCCATCGCCGAAGACCTGGGCGCTGAAGCCGGCTCACATTGACCGCAGGACACCGCATGAACGACCTCGCAACACCTCAGGCCGCCGTGAGCCAGGACGACATCAACGCCGCCGTCTGGGCCGCCTGCGACACCTTCCGCGGCACCGTGGACCCAAGCATCTACAAGGACTACGTCCTGACGATGCTGTTCCTGAAGTACGTCTCCGACGTCTGGCAAGACCATTACGACCACTACAAGGCCCAGTACGGCGACCACCCCGAGCTGATCGCCGAGATGCTGAAGAACGAGCGCTTCGTGCTGCCGGCCAGCGCCAGCTTCTACGCTCTGCATGCGCTGCGGCACACGCCGGGAAACGGCGAGCGCATCGACAAGGCGCTGCACGCCATCGAAGAGGCCAACCTGGGCAAGCTGCGCGACGTGTTCCAGGACATCAGCTTCAACAGCAACAAGCTGGGTGACGAGCAGCAGAAGAACGACATCCTGCGCCACCTGCTGGAAGATTTCGCCAAGCCAGAGCTGAACCTGCGCGAGAGCCGCGTCGGCCAGCTCGACGTGATCGGCAACGCCTACGAGTTCCTGATCAAGAACTTCGCCTCCACCAGCGGCAAGAAGGCGGGCGAGTTCTACACGCCGCCCGAGGTGTCCACGCTGATGGCCCGACTGATGGACCCACAGGCCGGCGACGAGATCTGCGACCCCACCTGCGGCTCGGGCTCGCTGCTGATGAAGTGCGGCCGGCTCATCCGCCAGCGCACCGGTGCGCGCAAGTACGCGTTGTACGGGCAGGAGGCCATCGGCAGCACGTGGGCGCTGGCCAAGATGAACATGTTCCTGCACGGTGAGGACAACCACCGCATCGAGTGGGGCGACACCATCCGCAACCCCAAGCTGCTGGACGGCGCCGCCAGCCTCAAGCACTTCGACATCGTCGTCGCCAACCCGCCCTTCAGTCTGGAGAAATGGGGCTTCGAAGGCGCCGAGGCCGACAAGTTCAGCCGCTTCCGCCGCGGCTTGCCGCCCCGCACCAAGGGCGACTACGCCTTCATCCTGCACATGGTCGAGACCATGAAGCCCGGCACGGGCCGCATGGCCGTGGTGGTGCCGCATGGCGTGCTGTTCCGCGGAGCGGCCGAGGGGCGCATCCGCCAGAAGCTGATCGAGGAGAACCTGCTGGACGTGGTGATCGGCCTGCCCGAGAAGCTGTTCTACGGCACCGGCATCCCGGCCGCGGTGCTGGTGCTGCGCAAGCACAAAACCGACGACAAGGTGCTGTTCATCGACGCCAGCCGCGACTTCGAGGCCGGCAAGAACCAGAACGTGCTGCGCGAGGCCGACCTGCAGCACATCCTGGACACGGCAGCCGCCCGCCAGCCCGTGGCGCGCTATGCCCATCTGGCCACGCCGGCCGAGATCGCCGAGAACGACTTCAACCTGAACATCCCTCGCTACGTCGACACCTTCGAGGAAGAGGCCGAGATCGACCTGATGGCGGTGCGCCGCGAGCGCGAGCAGCTGAAGGCCGAACTGGTGCGTCTGGAGGCGCAGATGGACGCGTACCTGAAGGAGCTGGGCTATGAGTGAGAAAGCCTCTGCAGAGGGCAGCGCAGGGGAACTCGTTCTCTATGCCACGGAGGACGGACAGTCCCGGCTGTTCCTGCGTGCCGAGGGCGGCACTGTGTGGCTCAACCAGGCCGAGCTGGCTGCCCTGTTCCAGACCACGAAGCAGAACATCAGCCTGCACGTCCGGAACGTGCTGTCCGAGGGGGAGCTGGCGGCTGCGGCAACCGTCAAGGATCACTTGACAGTTCGAACCGAGGGTAAACGCGAAGTCCGACGGAAGGTCCAGCTCTACAACCTGGACATGATCCTGGCAGTGGGCTACCGGGTGAAGTCACCCCGCGGCACACAGTTCCGCCAGTGGGCCACCACGCACCTGCGCGAGTACCTCGTCAAGGGCTTCGTGATGGACGACGAGCGGCTGAAGAACCCGCCCGTCGGCGACAAGGCCGCGCGCGACCACTTCGACGAACTGCTCGACCGCATCCGCGACATCCGCGCTAGCGAGCGGCGGATGTACCTGCGCGTGCGCGAGATCTTTGCGATGGCGGCGGACTATGTGCCTTCGCTGCCCGAGACCACGCGGTTCTTCCAGGTGATCCAGAACAAGCTCCACTACGCGGTACATGGCCAGACCGCGCCCGAGCTGATCCTGCGCCGAGCCGATGCCTCACAGCCCCACATGGGCCTCAGCACCTGGAAGGGTACGCAGGTCACCAAGGCCGACGTGGGCACCGCGAAGAACTACCTGCGCGACGCCGAGATCGGGGAGCTGAACCGCATCGTCACCATGTGGCTGGACTTCGCCGAAGACCAGGCACTGCGGCGCAAAGAGATCTTCCTGAAGGACTGGGCGGAGCGTCTGGACGCATTCCTGAACTTTAACCAGCGCCAGGTGCTGACAGGCGCAGGCACCGTATCGCACAAGGACGCGGTGGCGCATGCGGAGGGACAGTACGAGCGCTTCGCGGCGCAGCGTCGGGCGATGCTGGAGGCAGAGGGCGAGGCGTACGCTGCGCGCGTGCTCGAGGCGCCTGCGGCTGACGAGGCCGGTGTGGAGGAACTGGGGCAGGTGGCGAAGCGGCTCACGAAGAAGAAGGGGAAGGGCGATGCTGGCTGAGGGATGGCGCCAATGTCGGATGGGCGATCTGTTCGAGAGCCGGCGCGAACGAGGTCGACCTGGTCTGCCACTGCTGTCAGTGACCATGAACGACGGTCTCGTCGATCGCGAAGACCTGGACCGCAAACAGGACTCGGCGTTGGCGCCCGAGGATCACCTGCTGGTCAAGCCTGGTGACATTGCCTACAACATGATGCGGATGTGGCAAGGAGCATTTGGCCTGGCGGACCGCGAAGGCATGGTTAGCCCAGCTTATGTCGTGCTAAAGCCAAGGTCTGGGACCAACTCTGAATTCGCAGCGCACTTACTGAGATCGGATCGCCTTAGGTATCTGCTTTGGGCGTACTCATACGGCATCACTGAGGATCGCTTGCGCCTGTATTACCAAGACTTCGCAGCTATACGTGTTTGCATTCCTGATGCTAATCGCCAAGAAGAAATTGCGCGCGCTCTCTCGTCTTTGGACTCCCTGATAGCTACTGTAGAGAAGCTGATCGCCGTTCACCAGCAGGAGAAGAGCGCCCTGATGAGGCAACATTTCGCGCCGACTCACGCCCGCCAATGGCGAGACCACGGTTGGCGTAGATTGCAGCTTGGCGAGATCGCGGACATTGACAGGAAATCGTTATCGGCGGCAACCGCCAAGGATTTCCGGTTTCGCTACATATCCTTGGCTGACGTAGGCGATGGCCGAATTGGGGATGCGTTGGAAGAGTACGAGTTTTCGGCGGCGCCGTCGAGGGCGCGGCGCCTAGTAGACCCCGGTGATGTACTCATGGCCACCGTTAGGCCCAACCTAAAGAGCTATGCAGTAGTTAGAGAAGAGCATCGCGGGCTTGTTGCATCGACAGGATTCGCGGTGATCACTTGCAAGCAAGGGGTGCTGCCGGAGTATCTGTATCAATATCTATTCTCTGACGACGTGCAGCGCCAGATAAATGCTCTCGTTGCAGGCTCCAACTATCCGGCAATTGGAAGCTCTGATGTCGCAGATCTCCTGCTGAACGTTCCGGACGAGAACGCGCAGGCAAAGCTGGCGAACTTCTTTGGCGTGCAAGATCGCAAGATCTCTGTGCTGGAAAGGTACGCAGAGAAGCTTCGGGAGGAAAGACGAGCGCTCTCACAAAGGCTGCTGGTTGAGCGGCCTCGTTTGGAGCCAAAATGATTGACGCTCCCGATACACGAGAGCAATCTGGCTCACATTTCCCGGCGCTGCACTTGCTGTGCAACCTCGGGTGGAACTTTCTGACCACAGCACAGGCCCGCGCGATGCGCGGAAACTCGCGCGAGGTGCTGCTGCGCTCGCGCCTGGTCGAAGTGCTGCAGACCCGCCGCTACGAGTACAAAGGCCAGTCGTACCCGCTGTCCAGTAGCGGCATCGAACAGATCGTGCGCGAGTTGTCCGCGCTCAGCCTGGCCGAAGGCCTGCTGCCGGCCAACGAGCGGCTCTACGGCAAGCTGGCACTGGGCATCACGGTCACCGAGTTCATGCCCGACGGCAAGAAGCACCAGCCGACCATTCCGGTCATCGACTGGACCAGCAAGGACCCGGCCGCCAATCGCTGGGACGTGACCGAAGAGATGGAGGTGCTGTCCGCCCAGGGCACACACCACCGCACGCCAGACGTGGTGTGCTTCGTCAACGGGCTGCCGCTGGTGGTGATCGAAGCCAAGCGCCCGGAGTCCACTCACGTCGGCAAGTCGATGGTGACCGAGGGTGTCAGCCAGCACCTGCGCAACCAACGGCCCGACGAGATTCCTCAGCTCTTCGGCTACGCCCAGCTGCTGCTGGCCGTGAGCCAGACCGAGGGCCGTTACGGCACCACTGGCACCGCCGCCAAGTTCTGGGCTCGCTGGCGTGAGGAAGAGTTCGACGCGGCACACCTGGCTGCGGCCAAGAACGCGGCGCTGCCGCCGGCCGTGCGTGCCCGGCTGTTCGAGGGCAAGCCTGCGGCCCTGGTCAGCTACTTCGATGCGCTTTGGGCGCAGCCCATGGAGCCCACCGACCAGGACCGCCTGCTGGTGAGCCTGCTCACGCCGAGCCGACTGCTGGAGTTCCTGCGCAGCTACGTGCTGTTCGACCGCAAGGTCGGCAAGATCGTCGCCCGCTACCAGCAGTTCTTCGGCATTCGGGCGCTGCTGGCACGCATCCAGCAACTGCGGCCCGACGGCGGGCGTGAGGGCGGCGTGGTGTGGCACACCACGGGCTCTGGCAAGAGCTTCACGATGGTTTTCCTCACCAAGGCGCTGCTGCTGGTGGACGCGTTGGCCGAGTGCCGCGTGGTGGTGGTGACCGATCGGGTGGACCTGGAAGGCCAACTTTCGCGCAACTTCATCTCGGGCGGCGCCTTCGGCTCGGCCCTCGCGTCGCTGAAGGATGGCGAGAAAAGCCGCGCGATGACCGGCCGCGACCTGGCGCGCCGCATTGGCAGCGGCACGGAGCGCATCACCTTCACGCTGGTGCACAAGTTCAATTCGGCGTCGAAGCTGCCGGAGTGCCGCAACCCCTCGGCCAACCTGATCGTGCTGGTGGACGAAGGCCACCGCAGCCACGGTGGCGAGACGCACGAGCGCATGAAGAAGGCGCTGCCGCGTGCGGCCTACATCGCCTTCACCGGCACGCCGCTGCTGAAGGACGAGAAGACGTCCAACAAGTTCGGCCCGATCGTGCATGCCTACACCATGCAACGGGCCGTGGAAGACGAGACGGTGGCGCCGCTGCTGTACGAAGAGCGCGTGCCCGAGCTGACGATCAACGAAGAGGCCGTCAACCGCTGGTTTGACAAGATCACCGCGGGCCTGAGCGACGCGCAGCGTGGTGACCTGAAGAAGAAGTTCGCGAAGAAGGGCGCCATCTACGGCGCGGCGGGCCGCATCGAGTTGATCGCCTGGGACATCGCCACCCACTTCAGCGAGAACATCAAGAAGCTGGACCTGGGCCTGAAGGGGCAGGTGGCCACAGACAGCAAGCTTGACGCCATCCGGTACAAGCAGGCGCTGGACGATACGGGCCTGGTCACCAGCGCCATCGTCATCTCGCCGCCCGACACGCGCGAGGGAAACGCCGAGGTGGACGAGGACAAGCTGCCCGAAGTGCAGAAGTGGTGGAAGCAGACGGTGCTGGCCCACGGCCTGGACGCCGAGACCTACGAGAAGCAGGTGGTGGCCGACTTCGGCACCGACGACGGGCCTGACCTGCTGATCGTGGTGGACAAGCTGCTCACGGGTTTCGACGAGCCCCGCAACACGGTGCTCTACATCGATAAGCCGCTGAAGGGCCACAACCTGATCCAGGCCGTGGCCCGCGTGAACCGGCTGCACGACGACAAGCGCTATGGCGTGCTGGTGGACTACCGCGGCATCCTGAAAGAGCTGGACACCGCGATCCGCGCCTACCAGGACCTGGAGACCCGCACCCAGGGCGGCTTCGACCTCGCTGACATCGAGGGGCTCTACCGCAACGTCGACACCGAGTACAAGCGCCTGCCCGGGCTGCACGACCGCATGTGGTCGTTCTTCAAGGGCGTGGCCAACAAGCTGGACCGGGAGCAGTTCCGACAGGTGCTGACGCCCAGGTTCGTGAAAGCGCCCGACGGTGAGGAGTACGACGAGCGGCAGAAACTGCGCGACGACTTCTACGCTGCGGTGACGGCCTTCGGCCTGTGCCTGCAGACGGCGCTGTCGAGCCGGAGCTTCTTCGAGGACAAGAGCTTCTCGGAAGCGCAGATCGTCCGATACAAGGCCGACCTGCGCTTCTTCACCGAGCTGCGCATCACGGCGCGTCGGGACGCGATGGAAGTGGTGGACTACAGTGCCTACGAGGAGCAGATCCGTAAGCTTGTCGACAAGCAGGTGATCGGCAAGGAAGTTCGCGAGCCCGAGGGCGTGTACCTGGTGCACCAGCTGGGCCAGGCCGAGGACCCGACGGACTGGTCCGAGGAGAAGACGCGCAACGAGACCGACCTGATCCGGACCCGGCTGCGCAAGACCATCGAACAGGAGCTGGCCGACGACCCCTACGCACAGAAGGTGTTCGGTGAATTGCTGCGCCAGGCGATCGCCGAGGCCGAGGCCATGTTCGACCACCCGCTGAAGCAGTACGCCTTGTTCAAGGACTTCGAGGAGCAGGTGACGTCGCGCCAGCCGCCTGGCACGCCTGACCTGTTGGCGGACAAGCCGCACGCCCGGGCCTACTTTGGCGTGCTTCGCCTTGTGCTGGGCGATGGCGCCGTGGAAGCGATGGACGACGCGGCCCGCCAGACCCTGGTGGCGCAGGCCCTGGATATCGACGAGGTCGTGCGAACCGCGGTGGCCGAGAACTCGCTCAGTCCGCAGAGCATCGAGGCGGCCATCCGCAAGGGGCTGCTGCCGCTGCTGTTCGGCAAACTCGGGCTGGACCGGGCCAAGGAGGCTGTCGAGCAGATCGTGCAGATCACCCGCCTGGGCCTCGGGAAGGCGCAATGACCGACGGGGTTATCGATGAGCTCGCCAGGGCGGGCCGGTTCAGCGTTCGCTATGGCGAGGAAGTCATCGTCTATGCGCTGAGGTTGCAGCCTCTGCGCCAGCCGTCAAGGGTGGCCATTCATGTGGAGGCCAGCGGGCGCGTCCTGGTCGATGCGCCGGTGGGCGCCACGCACGCCAGCGTGGTGCAGGCCGTCAAGAAGCGCGCCGGGTGGATTGCGCAGCATGTGGCGCAGGCCAAGGCCCGGCTGGAGCACGTTCGCCACCGCGACTACACCAGCGGTGAGACCGTCCACTACCTGGGGCGCCGCTACCGGCTGCGTGTAACCGTGGATCCCTCGGCGGCGGCGTCCTGCCGGCTGCGCGGCGGTTTTCTGGAGGTCACAGTCCATAGCCGAACTGCCCAGGACGTGCAGGTCGAGATGTCAGCCTGGGTTCGCCATCGGGCCAGCGAAGTGCTGCACGAACGCCTGGACACCATTGCCGCTGGACTGCGCTGGGTGAAGATACCGCCGCCGATGCGCCTGCAGTGGATGCGCGTGCAGTGGGGCAGTTGCTCGCCGCATGGGCGCATCACCTTGCACCCGGCCTTGGTGCAGGCGCCGCGAGACTGCATCGACTACGTCGTGCTCCATGAGCTGTGCCACCTGGCCAGCCATGACCACAGCGCCAGGTTCTACCGGCTGCTTGACCGGCACATGCCGGGCTGGCGTGCCGTCAAGGCGCGGCTGGATGGCATGGCTGAGGACCTGCTGCGGCAGTAGCCGCGAGCGATAAAGAGGGAGGCCAGGGGATGCAAGACGCGGACGAGGACTTCAGCATGCTGCTGAAGTTTCCGCCTGACTATCCGTTGGCGGACTTGTATGTGCTGAGCGAGCGACTGGCCACCACCGAGGTGTGTGTGCCAGGTTATGTGCCGCCACCCTTAGGTTTGTTTCACCCCGATGGGTTCTTCTACGACCAGCACATCGAGCGGTCGAAGACCGTCCTGATTCCCGACCGAAACGTGGTGTCCCGGATGGCCCAGCTGGCACGCGGGCGCCGTGTCGAGGCGGATCAGCAGGTCCGAACGGCTGCCGGCCTTCTGGCGTTTGCCCAGTGCCTCGACATCGAGATCGAGCCATCGGTGGCATTCCACGAGCTTGCGCACACAGCCGGCAACGAGGCGGCGTGGGACGAACTGGCTTGGTTTCGGTCAGCCGATAACGCCAGGGTGCACGATGTGATGGACGTCGCCTTGGGCCGTGGGGATCAGCTCCGCGCGCCAGGTCCGCCGCACGAGGTTCAGAAGCACGACCTAGCCAGGCCGCTCAAGCGCTGGAACCGGAACTACATCATCGCGTTGAAGGTGATGGATCTCGAGATGCAGGATCTGAGGCCTATCGAGCGGGTGCTGCGCCTGCTGGATTGGATGAGAGACGAATTCATGTTCGGCGGGCCTGCGGCCATGCTGGCCAGCGTCTACTTCGCGCCCAACTCGCCACCGAAGCGTCGGGTCTTCAAGGACAAGAACTCTTCCGATCGCGAGGCAGCGATCGCAGGCGCCCGCAATGCGGCTTGGGATCTGACGCACCTGAGTGAGTTCGTCCGCAAGGTGAACGAGGCCGGGCCCGACGGGCGACCACGGTTCCTGTTTGCCAGCTTCGACCGGCACCTGCGCTTGATGGCCAAGCTGCTGTTCGACTGTGCCACTGAGATCTCTTCAGCGGATGCGCTGCCGCGGGCGCTCTCGAGCTGGTGGTCGGAGACGGACGCGCGGCGAATTGCGGCGACGATCACCGGGCACTTGGAACGCATCAACTCGGCCGAGTGGCGCGCCAAGACATCGCCAGAGCCCGACTTCATCAACTGCATGATTGCGCGCGGCGAAGAGGTGGTGCGCGCAGCAGCAGTCAAGCCGATGGGCTAGGCCCGGCGGTGGAAGTTGGCCAGCGCCAGGGCTGCCAGCGCCGCGACACCCACGGGCACGACGGGTATCAGCAGCGGAGGCATCGTCACTGGAATGACGAGCGCTACGACGGCTGCGCACGCAGCGGTGATGGCCAAGCCTGCGAACAGCGCGAAGAGCTCGGGGTCGTGGTGCCTGAACTCCTTGGCCTTGATCAGCCGGACGATGCCGCCGTCGACCAAGGCCGCCAACGCGCCGACCATCAACCATGGCAGCCACTCGACCATGGCCGATGCACGAAACGCAGCCAAGAGCACCAGAGCATCGATCGCGCGGAAGTAGCTGTTCCCGAACAGCCGCTGGTTGACAGAAGCCATCTCCCGCGCCACGGCGCCGTCCACGCCGCTCGCCGCCGACGCACCGGCGGTCAGGGGCACAGGCGTGGCCTCCCGTGCCGCACCCTGCAAGCCCAGCGCTCGGTCGAGGATCCGCAGCGCGGGCGCCTCGCCCCAAATCTCTTCCATCGCCTGGTGCTCGCTTCGAATCTGCGCCAGGAACCGTTCCGGCGGATGCGCCGAGGGCAGGTAGAGCACCAGCACCAACAGGCACAGCAGCGCGGCGATGCTGACGACACGGATCACGATGCACGCCCCGTCATCGCAGCTGGAGCCCGGGTCGCCTTCGTTGGCGCCGCGCGTGTTGCTGTGGGCTCATCCGCATCCGGGTCGAGGATCGGAAACCGCCCCTTGATGATCCGCCCGCCCGACACCGAGGCGAAGTACTGCAGGTTGGGCAGCTTGCCCAGCACGTCGGCCGGCACCATCTCCTCGAAGCTCTCGGTGAGCTGCGTCGAGTAGCTCGACGAGAAGTCGCCCAGGTGTGCATCGGCGCCGCTGCTCAGGCCCACGCGCACCGAGTGGATCGCGGTCTTGC
>Ga0268298_10006330_pt1 | contig 10794 bp, 8 predicted proteins | sample WWTPWeurt_MetaG_FD_194462 | JGI IMG/M metagenome (GOLD analysis project Ga0268298, IMG submission 194462) | Activated sludge microbial communities from WWTP in Nijmegen, Gelderland, Netherland - WWTP Weurt | ecosystem: Engineered > WWTP > Aerobic digester > Activated sludge | place: Netherlands... | reverse complement strand
CCGATGTGCGCCTACCGAGACCGCGCAGGCCATGAGTCCCAGCGGAAAGGCAATCGAGCGTGCGGTCGGGAAATTCTCGTTGATATGGAACGTATCCGCGTTTGGCGAGTAGTTGATCGAGGCGATCGCTGCCGCCATGGTTCCGAGCGCAATCCAGAAATGTCCTTGCACAAAAATGCCGGCAAGCTTCTGACTGGCAATCACAAACAGGACGCCTCCGGAAAAAGCGGCGACGAGCCCAGCGACATCAAGTCCTGTCAGGCCGGCGAGAAGGCCATGAACCCAGGTAAATATTGCGAATTTGTCCTGCGCTCCAAACAGGAAAAACGGGTCTCGAGCAAAGGCATCAGCGTCAATGGTGCGTTGGACCAGCAGGGTGTAGACCCTTGCATCATGCTCGACAAAGCCCACATAGCTTCGATTGATGAACCAAAGGCCCAATCCAAAGGCGAATATGAGCACGTGCCCAACGGGCCTGCTCGTCAGAAAATTCGGACGAATGGTCACTGGCTATAACTCCGCTCGCGCCGACTGTGCGCAACCGCAGATGGACAAAACCTTGGCACAAAAAATTAAGGCGCGCAAAATTGCGCGCCTTAATTCCAGCCTTGACTTCGATTAAATCGAAGAAGCCTCGGACAATGCTGTTGTCACATCACCGGTCGGACAAGGATCTGCAGAGCATTTTGCGGTGGCATTAACAGCACCACCATTGCTGTTGCCGCCAAACCGCTGGTTACCTTTGAGCGATACAGCGCCGACTGTCGCCTTGGTATTGTCGTTTTCCAATATGGACATGCTGACGTTGTTCGAGCACTGAATATTGAAACCGGTGCGGGTAAATGCTGCCGGAGAGGCAACCACTGCGCCAGGACCGCCCATCACGGCGGTCTTTCCGGCACCAGCAACCGTTCCATCACACACCTGATACGCGGTATTCGCAGTAATCGTGGTAACTCCAGCGGTAATTCCCGCTGCATTTGCCGTTACAGCCGCGAAGGCCAAACTACAAGCAATGATTGTGCGCTTCATTGTATTTTCTCCTTACGGTTGTGAGGCAGCAATAGTCTGCGTCATTGCGTTGCGGGCATCGGACTGTGCAGCCTTGTTTTCCGACTTCTTCGTGTACTCGCTGAACTGTGGAATCGCGATGGCGGCCAGAATGCCGATAATGGCAACCACGATCATCAGCTCAATCAGGGTAAAACCCTTTTGCAGCTTGGTCATATGAATTCTCCTGAAGTAAGCGCGACGGGTGTCGCTGAATATACCTAAGCAACAGTTGTGCCAATAGAGGCTTCTGTTCTGTATGCGTTTTTTTGATTGCACTGATCGGACTCTGACAAAAAACGTCACTTTCCAGGCAAAACACGTCAAGACCCCCCCAGCAGCGCCCCCTCGTCCACCGCATCGATCTGCCCCGGATCGAGAAACTGCTCGGCGTAGCGCCGATAGACGCCTTGTCTGACGAAGACGTCAAACAGGTCGGGATCGATATGGCCATTCTTCTTGAAGTTGGCCATGATGCCCATCGCCTGCGACAGTTTCATGCCCGGTTTGTAGGGGCGGTCGCGCGCGGTCAGCGCCTCGAAGATGTCCGCGATGCCCATCATGCGCGCCTGCAGGGACATCTGCTCGCGGGTCAGGCCCTTCGGGTAGCCTTTGCCGTCCATCCGCTCGTGGTGGCCACCGGCGTATTCGGGCACCTTGGTCAGGTGGCGCGGCCACGGCAGTTGCTCCAGCATCCTGATGGTGGCGACGATGTGGTGATTGATGACGTCGCGTTCCTTCATGGTCAGGGTGCCGGCGCGAATGGTCAGGTTGTCGATCTCGTCGGCGGTGAGGAAGTCGGTTTCGACGCCGGCGACGTTGCGCCACTTGCGCCGGCTCCCGATGTCACGCACACGCTGCTGGTCGGCTTCCTTCATGGCCTCGCCGCCGATGTTGGTCTGGCGCAGGAAGTCGCGCTCGGCATCGAGTACCTGTATCTGGTCCTGGTATTCCTGCCAGATCTTCGCCTCCGCGGCGGGGTCGACGATGCTTTCGCGCAGGGTCAGCTGTCTGCGCAGGGCGTGGATTTCGGCATCGCGCTTGAGAACCTCGAAGCGGGTGTCGATCAGGTGAACGCGATCGAAGAGGGTCTGCAGCTTGGTGGCCTTGTCGACCACGTGTACCGGCGTCGTCACCTTGCCGCAATCGTGCAGCAGCCCGGCGATCTTCAGCTCGTAGCGGTCGCGCTCGTCCATGTGGAACGATGCCAGCGGCCCTTCCCGGATTGCATCGGTCGCCTCGGCCAGCATCATGGTCAAGGTTGGCACACGCTGGCAATGGCCGCCGGTATAGGGCGACTTTTCGTCGATCGCCAGGTTGATCAGGTTGATGAAGGCCTCAAAAAGCTCTTCGAGCTGGGTGATCAACAGCCGGTTGGTGAGGGCGATCGCGGCCTGCGAGGCCAAAGATTCGGCCAGACCCTGGTCGGCCGAGGAAAACGAAGTGACCTGCTGCGTGTGCGGGTTCTGCGCATTGATCAATTGCAGCACGCCGATGATCTCGCCCTCATGGTTTTTCATCGGCACCGTGAGGAATGACTGCGATCGGTAGCCGGTACGCTCATCGAAGCTGCGGGTTCCGGAAAAGTCGAAGCCGGCCTCGGTGTAGGCATCGGCGATATTGACCGTCTTGTCGTGGATGGCGGCGTAAGCGGCCACCATCGAGTCGTTGTGCTCTCCCTCGGGGTTGGTCAGAGGCAGGTTCGGAAAGTTGATCGGAGTGCCGGTGGTACCGCCCATGGCGATGCGCAGGGAGTCCGTGCGCAGAATCTCGAACCGCAGCGACTTGCCATCCTCGGTCACGCGATATAGCGTTCCGCCGTCGGCCCGGGTGATGGTCTTGGCCGCGATCAGGATCGATTCCAGCAGCCGGTTGATGTCGCGCTCCTTGGAGAGCGCGGCACCAATCGCGTTCAGCTGTTCGAGGCGGCGAAACAGGTCGCGGGAACTGTCCATGGCTATACCTTCCGCAGGGCCGCCCCAAGGGGCGCAGTGGGGAATCTGCGAACCACTGCTTCGCGCCCGGGCAGCCGGCCGGCTGTGCAAAGCTGGCGGACGGTATGCGCCCCCTTGGGGGGCAGCAAACGCATGTGAGCGCGGGGGTCCATAACTTTCCCTACTTGATGCAGACCGCCCTCACCTGCTTGAGATCGGTCACACCCTGCAGGGCTTTTTCAAGGCCATCCATCTTCAGCGTCAGCATGCCGTCCTCGAGCGCCTGGGCAAACAGCTGGGCGACCCGGGCGTGTTCCTGAATCAGCTTCTTGATCGGTTCGGAGCCGATCATCAGCTCGTGCAGGCCGACGCGCCCCTTGTAGCCGCTGCCGCCACAGGCGTCGCAGCCCTTGGCCCGGGTGAAAACAAGATGGCCGTCCTTGCCGTAGTCCTTGATCAAGCGCTCCTGGGTGGCGGCGTAGGCAGCCTTCATGTCCTTCTTGAAGGTCTCGGTATTTTCCAGTTCGCTGCAATACTCCTTCATGAACAACCTGACTTCATCCGCATCCGGTGTATAGCTCTCCTTGCACTTGCACAGGCGCTTGGCGAGGCGCTGGGCGAGGATGCCGAGCAGCGCGTCGGAAAAGTTGAAGGGGTCCATGCCCATGTCGAGCAGGCGGATGATGGACTCCGGCGCGCTGTTGGTGTGCAGGGTGGCGAACACCAGGTGGCCGGTCAGCGAGGCCTCGATGCCGATGCCGGTGGTTTCCGCATCGCGCATTTCGCCGACCATGATGATGTCCGGGTCGGCACGCAGGAAGGCCTTCATCACCATCGGGAAATCCATCACCTTCTTGTTCACCTGTACCTGACGCAGGCCCTTCTGGGTGATTTCGACGGGATCCTCGGCGGTCCAGATCTTGGTATCCACGGTGTTCAGATACCCGAGTACCGAGTGCAGCGTCGTGGTCTTGCCGGAACCGGTCGGACCGCAGACGAAGAAAAGTCCATAGGGCTTGGAAATGGTCGCCTTGAGCTTGATCAGATTGGTCGGCAGCACCCCCAGCTTGTCCAGCGGAATCGGCTCGCCGCCGGCCAGGATTCGCATCACGACATCCTCGACACCGCCGGTGGAAGGGATCGTCGCCACCCGCAGCTCGATGTCCAGCGGGCCGAACTTCTTGAACTTGATCTTGCCGTCCTGCGGCTTGCGGCGCTCCGCGATATCGAGGTCGCACATGATCTTGAGGCGGGCCACCATGGCATTGCGGTAGCTGGCCGGTACTTCGATGTACTTCTGCAAGGAACCGTCGCGGCGGAAGCGGATCAGCACCTTGTCCTTGCCAAGTCCCGGTTCGATATGGATATCGGAAACGCCCATCTGGTAGGCGTCGATGATGATCTTGTTCACCAGCTTGACCAACTCGTTGTCGGCCGCGGCGGAAACGTCGTCGGCGGCTCCCCCTTCGCCTTCTCCCTCGCCTTCATCGAGTGTCGACAGCAGATCGCCGACGGAACTGTCGTCCGTGTAGCCGGGAACGCCGGTCGCGCCGAACAGCAAATCAAGCGTTTGTCCGAATTCGTGGTTGGTGGTCACCCGGTACTGGATCTTGCCGCGCGGGAAAATATTGTTGACGATGCGCGAACCCTTGACCTGCTCCGGATCAAGGCATACCACCATGATGCCTTCGGAACTTTCCTCCACGGGCGCCCACTTGCCCTGATCGAGGAAGTCGCGCTTGAGGTTCTTCAGCAGATCGGCGGGCTTGACGCGATCTGACTTGAAAGGCTCATAGGGCACATTGAAGAACTTGCCCAGTGCTGCACCCAGGGCCTCGTGCTTGACCTGGAATTCGTTGACCAGGACTTCCTCGATGGAGAGATTCTTGCGTCGCGCGGTGCGGGTCGCCAGCTCCATTTCCTGCGCGGAAATGACGGCATCGGATACCAGGAAATCATATTTCGTCTTGACGGCGGCGGCCGGCTTGCTGCGCTGGGCAAAGGCGATGGCCAGGGTTTCGCACAAGCCCTTGACGCCTTCCTGGGCTACCGCCGCAAACGGAGTTCCCGCCTTGTTGTTGATCAGCTGGACGACGCCCAGCATTTCGTTGTTCTGCGCGTCGACGACCGGCGCCACCAGCATCTGCTTGGTCCGGTAGCCGGTGCGTTTGTCCACCTCCTGCAGGAAGCGCAAGGAAGGATTGATCGCCTTGAGTTCGGCATCGTCGTAGACGTCGCGGATGTTCACCGTCTTCTTGGCCAGCGCGACGTGGCCGGCGATGCTCTGGTCGGCGATCGGCAGGCGCAGGTCCTTGAACGACGTAAGACCCGTCTTGATCTTTGATACGATGGAAGCCTTGTCCTCGCCGACGGAATAAATCGTCAGCCGGTCGGCGTTGAACAGGCTGCAGATTTCGCCCGACATCTCCAGCATGATTTCGTCGATGTTCGCGGTGGCGTGAATCTTGTTGGTGACAACCTGAAGGTTCTTGAAAAAAGCCAGGCGGCTATCCACATCGATCGCCGAAGCTTCGGCAGGCGCGGCAGGTACGGCACTCATACGCGTGACTCCATGGGACCCGCGCAGGCACGCATGCCACCCTCGAGGAGGGTGGCATGGAGTCCGCGCTGGGAAAGCAAAAATGCGGCAGCGGAACTGCGGCGTCCCGTCTGGCAATACACGATGTATTCGATTGCAGGATCCAGCGCCGCCGCCGCCGGTCGAATGTCGTTGAGCGGAATGTTGATTGCGCCGGGGAAGCCATCGCTCTGGTATTCGGCCGGGAAGCGCACGTCTATCCATTGCGCACCGGAGGCAATCCGCCGCTCGGCCTCATCCCCGTTCACTTTCTGCAGCAGCGGCGCCAGCAGAAGCTGGTTGAAATCCTGCTTGGACAGTCGTAGCAGCATGCCGTCCGTGTTCATCACAACCGTCGCATTGCGCTGTGTGTCGGCAACCAGGGCCTCCTCGCCGAAGGCATCCCCTTCCTTGATTTCGGCCAGTTGCACCGACGCGCCGGCGACCATGCGAGAAACCTTGCAGCGACCGCTTTCTATCAGGTAGTAGTAATCACCGGGGTCGCCCTGGCGGATAATGGTATCGCCGCGTTTGGCTGGAATCCGGACGAACTTTCCCAACAGCGCCTGGATGTTCGCCGGCGGCAAGGATGCAAACGCGCCGACCGTCAGGTTGTCCACGGCGAACATGCTGGACATCATTTGCCAATCGGTCTGGTCAGCGACGCCCTTTTCCAGCCCGCGTGAAGTAGCCAGTTGATTCCAGGTCACCACGATGTCCAGTGGATCCTCCTCCAGGCTGAGCAATTCGACATCGGTAATCGCCTTGCTGTAACGTGGCGCAGTTCCGCCGCGGGCCACCGGAGCCGCCGCCAGGTCATGGCCACCAACCAGTACGCGTGAAGCGCCGTCAAGCAGTTTCACCAGGAGCTGGCCCCGCACCAGATAGACGACCTGGCCACTCCAGTCGGTAGCGGAAAAAGGGTCGGTGGCCCGCGTGTAGAGGTGCGTGCGACAAAGAGGCAGCAATTCGCTCAGACCCTTGCTGCCCAAAGACATCAGAGGTTGCAGGGTGGCCAACAGGTCAACGCTCACCGTCGCGCCCATGGTCAGAACTCGAAAAGCTGGTTGTTCTGCAGCATTCCGGGACGAAACTCGTTGCCGATGCAGTCTTCGATCTCCTGCATGGTCAGTTCGATTTGTCCCGGCTTGAGGTGGGTGATGAATATGTCGGCATCTCTCTGCAGATTCGCGAGTTCCTCAAGCAGCATGCTCGGACAGAAATGCAGGGATGCTTCGGCGAGCCGCTTTTCCCGATTCGAAAAGGCGCACTCGATAATCAGGTAGCGCAGGTTGCGGATCGCATTGACGTAGGTCCAGAGCTCGGGGCAGGGCCCGGTATCTCCGGTAAATACCAGGCTGGCACGACCGGAATCGAGCTGGTAGCCTACCGCCGGCACCGTGTGGTTTGCCGGCAACGGCACCACCTTGCGGCCATCGATGTCGATACTTTCGCCGACCCGTATCGGTTCAAAGCGCATGAAGGGCTTTTCGGCACTCGGGATCACGCTGAAATCCGGCCAGATCGCCCAGTTGAAAACATGCGCCCGGATGATTTCGAGCGTCGCCTCGGTCGCATGCACGATAACGGGGCGACTGCGCATGTCGCCCACGGTATCGACCATGAAGGGCAGCGAAGCGAGATGGTCAAGGTGCGAATGCGTGATGAACACGTGATCGATCTGCGCCAGTTCGGCGATGGCCAGATCGCCGACCCCGGTCCCGGCATCGATCAGGATGTCGTTGTCAACCAGCAGCGACGTGGTGCGCAAATGTCGCCCGCCAATTCCGCCGCTGCAACCGAGGATGCGTACTTTCATCGATTAATCATTTCGTATCGAAGGTCCAGGCGCCATCCCAATTCTGGCCGGGCGGTTCCTTGCGGTAATGGGCAACACGCTCCATATACACATGGTAAAGCTTATGATCCGACATTCTGGACAGGTTCAACAAAGCCAGTTCGGCCTGGTCCCAATCCTGGGCCCTATAGACGCGCACCGCCTGATTCCAGACCTTGAGTTCATCCAAAACCGATTTCGCCACTTCTCCTTCCAGGCCAAGCGGCTCATAAATCCCCACCGAATCTTCCTTGCCCTTGACGCGCACCCGGTCCAGCTCGCGGAAGACAAACTCTTTCTTGAGCAGTTCGCGGGTTTCCTCGCCGACGATGAAACCGACGCCGTACTGCTTGGTAATGCCTTCCAGGCGCGAGCCGAGATTGACCGCATCGCCCATCACCGTGTAGGACTGCCGCACCGGCGATCCCATGTCGCCGACCGTCATCGGTCCGGTGTTGACGCCAACGCCGATCTTGAGCTCCGGCCAGCCCCGGGCGGCGAGGTCCTTGTTCAGCTCGTGCAGCGCGACATGCATTTCCAGACCGGTCAGCACCGCGTTCTTCGCATGTTCGGGATCGTCCACCGGAGCGCCCCAGAAAGCCATGATGGCGTCGCCGATGTACTTGTCGAGCGTGCCGCGGTGCTTGCGCACCACGATCGTCATGGCGCCCAGGTACTGGTTCATCAGGCTGGCCAGTTCGTCGGGTTCCAGCCCTTCCGAAATGGTGGTGAATCCGCGCACATCCGAAAACAGCACGGTCAGTTCCGCCTTGCGTCCGGCCATGCTGTAATTTTCCGGATCGCGGCTCATTTCTTCGACCAGTTCGGGCGGCACATACTGGCCGAACAGTCCGGTCAGTTGCCGCTTGGTCCGCGACTCGACGAAGTAGCCCCACGACATGTTCATCGCATACAGCAGCACGATCGCGATCATGCCGTTGGCAAGTGGCAGGACGACATTGGAAACATGCCAGAAGCCGAAATTGACGCTGAGCAGAAACAGCAGGACGATCAGACCGACCACCGTCGCGCGGAACGGTGACAGGATCGGCAACAGGAACACCATCACCGCGCCGGTGATCAGCACCAGCAGCACGTCTGCACCGAGTATATAGGGAGCCTTGTGCTTGATCGAAGCATCCAGCATACCGGCGATCAGGTTGGCGTGTACTTCAACCCCCGGAAAAGCGGCGCCCACCGGTGTCGCCCGCAAGTCCATGAGTCCCGGCGCGGTTGTACCGACCACGGCCACCTTGCCGGCGAGCTTTTCCTTCGGCACCCGGTCATTGAGCACGTCGGTGATCGAAATATAGGAAAAGCTGCCCTGGTAACCGCGATAGGGGATCAGCGTTGCCGCGTTTTCGTCTACCGGGATGCGCATGGTGCCGCCGCCGGCTGCTTTCAGGTCGAGCCACTCCATCGCGGCATAGGACGCCGGAGCATTTCCCGGATATCCAGGAGTGATCGGTGGATTGCCAAGCAGATTGCGCACCATCGCCAGGGAGAGGGATTCGTAGTAAGCCCCCTTGTACTCGACAAGCAAGGGAACCCGGCGCGACGTCCCGTCGATATCCACCAGCGGATTGAAGTGGCCCGCACCGGCGGCGGCTTTCTGGAATTCCGGCAGATTGCCGCCGAAACTGACCCACTGGGTGAAACTTATGCGGCGGCCATTGAAAGTGCCAGCGGGGAATACCGGCGCGGGGGCCGTGCCGGAACTGACGCCACCCTCCTTGCTGGAAAAATAATAGCCGAGGATGACCGGCCGGTTCTTGATCGCGGCCGCGAAGCGGGCATCGTGGTCGAGTTGGGGGCGCAAGTCGCGCAGCGCGGACTGATAGGCCCCGACATCCTTCAATTCCTTTTTCGCCAACGACTCCAGCGACTTGACGCCGGAACTGTCGTCAGGCTCGGCAAACACCACGTCGAAGCCAACCAGCTTGAGGCCGTACTGGTCGAACAGCTTGTTCATCAGGGTTGCCAGCTTGTCACGGCCCCACGGCCAGCGGCCCTGTTCTGCCAGCGACTTCTCGTCGATGTCGAGAATGACCACGCGTTCGTCGATCCCTTGCGGCATGGTCAGACGCACTTTCACGTCATAAATCAGCGCGTCCATGTGGTTGATGAACGGAATCTGGTAAATGCGCGCCGAATGGCCCAGCAGAACCAGGAGGATCACCAGTCCGAGGACGTAGCGGGGAAGAAACTGTTTCAAGAGGTCTCCGGGAATCGTCCGCCGTCGGAATCAGCTTTTCAGGAAAAACTCCATCTTGATTCCGGCCAGTTCGATCACGTCATGGTCGGCCAGCTTATGCGCCTGGGCATCCAGCGCCTTGCCGTTGACCACCGGAAAGGTTGCGCCTTCGACATGGGTAATGAAGTAACCGTGCGGGCGACGCGCGATCACCGCCACCTGGACACCCGGCTTGCCCAGGGTGGTCAGGGTCTTGGTCAAATCCATTTCCTTGCCGGCATTGCCGCCGGACAGGAGCTGGATGGCTCCCAGCGGCAGGGCAGCGGCCGCAGGGGGCGGGGCCGAGGCCGATGCCGGTGCCATGCCCGGTGAAGTCGAGGAATGCGCCTGGGCAGATGGCGCGGCAGCCGCCGGTGCAGGAGTAGCTGCCGGCGCCGATGCAGCTGCAGGAGCTGGTGCGGCGGGAGGCGGAGCGGCAGGCTTGGCGCCCGGACGCAGGATCATGGTTTTCTCGAAGTCCGCATTCGATGTCTGCTGCGGGAGCTCGGCGACATACTTCAGGCGGTATTTGCCCAGCTCGATGGTATCGCCATTCTTGAGGAAGTGCTTCTTGACGGACTGGCCATTGACGAAGGTACCGTTGGTGCTGCCCAGATCCTCCAGAAAGGAATCATTGAGGATGGTTATCACCACGGCATGTTCGCCCGAAATCGCCAGGTTGTCGATCTGGATGTCGTTGTGCGGTTTGCGCCCGATGGTGGTGCGCTCCTTGATCAAGGGAATCTCCTTGAGCATCGTGGTTTCCATGCTGAGTATGAGCTTAGCCATTGTTGTCGTCCTTCTAGGTCACTGGGCGCTTCATGATTTTTGCAGAAACAGACTCTTACTTGAACCAGGCCAGCAAACGGGACCACCAGCCGCGCGCGGCCGGAAAATCACCCTTCACCTTGACCAGGATTACCGAAACATTGTCACGGCCGCCGTTGTCGTTGGCCATTTGAATCAACTGCATCGAGCATAGCTCCAGATTCGCCGAGAGGGCGCCCAGCGTCATCCCGATCTCCTCGTCATCGACCATGTCGTTGAGGCCGTCGGAACAGAACAGGTAGACGTCACCCGGAAATACTTCATGATCGTGTATCTCGGGCACCACCTCGGGGTCGACGCCAACGGCGCGCGTCACCAGATTCTTGTTCTGTGA
>Ga0268298_10006329_pt1 | contig 10795 bp, 10 predicted proteins | sample WWTPWeurt_MetaG_FD_194462 | JGI IMG/M metagenome (GOLD analysis project Ga0268298, IMG submission 194462) | Activated sludge microbial communities from WWTP in Nijmegen, Gelderland, Netherland - WWTP Weurt | ecosystem: Engineered > WWTP > Aerobic digester > Activated sludge | place... | reverse complement strand
TCTTACGTTACTTTCGGCCAGCAACACATTCATGTGTCCGGGCATACGTCCGGCCACGGGGTGAATGGCATATTTTACTTCTACTCCTTCACTTTCAAGCAAGGTTTCCAGTTCATGTACTACATGCTGAGCCTGTGCCACTGCTAAACCATATCCGGGAACAATCACTACTTTTTTGGCATATTTCATTAAGATGGCTGCATCGGGTGCTTTCACTTCTTTAATTGTACCAACAATGGTACTGCCTTCACTGGCAGCAGCAGTGTTACCCCCGCCAAAGTTTCCGATGAGTACATTTAGTAATGAACGGTTCATTGCCTTACACATTACAATGGTAAGAAGGGTTCCGGCCGAACCTACCAGAATACCACCTACCAGCATTACTTTATTGTCGTACAAAAATCCGCCACAGGCAGCCGCAACACCGGTAAAAGAATTAAGCAACGAAATAACAACAGGCATATCGGCCCCTCCGATAGGAAGCACAAACAATACCCCGTAAATTAGGGAAAGGGCAAGTACAAGGTAAAATGTTTCGGCAAATTCTTCGGACGAAACAAATACGGTTTGGTAAGCAAAAAACAGAATCACCAATAATAATCCGATATTCATGTATTGCTGAAACGAAAAGCTTTTATCCTTTACCCGTCCGCTTAGTTTTCCCCAGGCAATGATACTGCCTGCAAACGAAACCGAACCAATCACCATTCCGATAATAATGGTTATCATTTCTCCGGTTGGTAATTCAGCTGCCCCGGTTATTCCATTGGTGAGGTGATGAAACTCGATAATCGAAATGAGCATAGCACAGGCTCCGCCCATTCCGTTAAATAAACTTACCATTTCAGGCATGGCAGTCATTTGTACTTTTTTGGCCGCAAGCCAGCCCACAATGGTTCCCACTAATAGCCCTCCGAAAATAAACGCAAGGTTTCCTAAATGTTCCCCTTCGTGATTGGTGTAAAGAAAAATGGTTCCGAAAATGGATATAATCATTCCAAATGCGGCAATAAGATTTCCTTTTCTTGCGGTTGCCGGATTACCAAGGTATTTTAATCCTCCTATAAAAGTAACCGAACCGATAAGATAGATTACTTGTAATATATGTTGTTGCATGTGTTTTTTTAATAATAAGTTAAAAAGGTATTACTTTTTTTTCTTAAACATCTCCAGCATTCGGTCAGTTACCACAAATCCACCCACCACATTTAGTGTTCCCAGCACTACTGCTAAAAAACCTAATATCAGCGATAAGTTATCGTGAGCCTGTCCCATAACAATGATGGATCCTATAATTACCACCCCGTGTATGGCATTGGCGCCACTCATTAACGGAGTGTGTAATACTGAAGGTACGTGAGATATGAGTTCAATACCTACAAAAACCATTAGGATAATGAGGTAAATGAGCTGAAGGTTGTCAGTGATAAATCCGAGTATTGCTTCCATAAATATACTTCCTTAATTTGCTGATTGAGATAAAGCCTGTTTAACCATTTGATTTAATATCTGCCCCTGATGGGCAATGAGGGTTCCTTTCGTAATTTCTTCTTCCAGTTCCCATTTAAATCCGTCTTTGGTTGCTAAATGCATAAGCAGATTGTACACATTTTTTGCATAGAGTTCGCTGGCATTATTGGCGAGTGTACTGGGTAAATTAGCCTGTCCTATTATTTTTACCCCGTGTTTCACTATTGTTTTTCCTAATTCGCTGGCTTCGCAATTTCCACCCTGCTCAATAGCCATATCCACTATAACTGCTCCCAGTTTCATTTGTTTCACCTGTTCTTCAGTAATAAGAACCGGAGCTTTTTTACCCATTACCAATGCGGTAGTAATAACTAAATCGGCCTGAAATAACGATTTGTTAACGGCTTCTTTTTGTTTTTGCAGATACTCAGCCGAAACTTCTTTGGCGTAACCTCCTTCAACTTTAACCGTGTCGTCAGATTTTACCTCAATAAATTTTCCGCCAAGTGATTCTACCTGTTCTTTTGTTTCGGGCCTCACATCGGTAACCTCTACAATGGCACCTAAACGCTTGGCGGTGGCAATAGCTTGTAGTCCGGCTACACCCGCCCCAAATATCACTACCCGCGAAGGAGTAATGGTTCCGGCCGCAGTCATCATAAGCGGAAATATTTTCCCCATTGCATTGGCTCCCATAATCACAGCCTTGTATCCGGCCAGATTACTTTGCGAACTTAGTGCATCCATATTTTGAGCACGTGAAATACGCGGAATGGCATCCATGGCAAAAACCGAAACCTTCCGGTTATTGAGTGCCTGAACCATTGCAGGATTCATTACACCGTAAATAAAGGAGATAAGAGATGAACCCTCTTTTAATCCAGTGATTTCAGAATCGGTGGGAGTATTCACCTTAATTACTAAATCGGCTCCCGCAAGCAATTCTGCTTTGGAAGCTTGTACGCGGGCTCCTGCTTTTTCATACGCCTCATCCGAGTATGAGGAATTTAATCCGGAACCAGCCTCTATCATTACGTCAAAGCCTGCTTTCTGCAAACTTTGCACAACTGAAGGAGTTAGAGCAACCCTGTTCTCCCCCTCCCTGCTTTCTTTAAGAACACCTATTTTCAAAATGGTATATTTAAGTTTGGCGGTAAATATAGAACATTCCTAAAAAGTTTGCTGCCTGTGCCCAAAACATTATATAGAATAATTCTAAAAAATGTCCTTCGTATTTTTCGAAATTGTATCATTGAACGATGTTTGTAACAGCCTGGCATTCTTCCTACCGACTTCATTTACCAGATGATCATAGATTTCCGATGGTTAAATATGAACTGATCCCCGAGCAACTTTTACGGGAAGGCATAATTGATAAGAATCATCTTTTTTCCCCGGGTATTGTAAGCGACTCAATAGTGGAATTAACCCATAACAGTATTTATTGGAACAGTCTGAAAAATTTACAAATTACCGAAAAAGAAATACGGGCGATAGGATTCCCGCTCAATGATGAGCTCATTTTGAGGGAGCGCATTTTGGTACAGGGCACAATTGACTGCGTAATATTCGCTCTAAAAACAGGTATTGCTTTTAATACAGCCGGAGGAACCCACCATGCATTCAGCAACCGGGGAGAAGGTTTTTGCCTGTTAAACGATCAGGCTGTTGCAGCCAATTGGTTACTTTTTACCAAACAGGTAAAAAAAATTATGATTGTAGATTTAGATGTACACCAGGGAAACGGCACTGCACAACTTTTTGCTGGAAAGCCTGAGGTTTTCACCTTTAGTATGCATGGGAAAGAAAACTATCCGCTGCGCAAAGAACATTCAGACCGTGATATCGAATTAATAACCGGAATAAATGGCTCCGACTACTTAGCCATCTTAAAACGGGAATTTATTTCTGCAGCCCTTGAATTTGCCCCCGATTTTATTTTTTATAACGCGGGAGTAGATGTGCTGGCAACCGATAAATACGGAAAATTAAACCTAACTCAGGAAGATTGTGCTGAACGCGACCGTACCGTTTTTGAATTTTGCCGGGCACACAAAATTCCTGTTACCGTGTGCATGGGGGGCGGCTACAGTCCAAATATTTCTGATATAGTAAATGCACATGTAAATACATTTAAAATGGCGGCCGGCATTTATGAATTATAATTGGATTAGGAATTTTAAACTCAGGTTTATTATTTTCGCTTTTTAAAAAATATTTTTTCAGGGGGTTGACTTTTGAAAATTAAAAATCTTAAATTTGAAAAAGCTTCGATTTTTCAACAGTAATGAAAAAAGCTAACAAGACACCAAAAGAAGAAAAGGACGCATCAAAAAAGAAGTCGTCACTGAAACCTGTTACCGGGAATCAGAAAGAAACAAAGTATGTAAAGAAAAACTTCTTTTCACCGGAAGGTGATGATGAAGATGATTTAGATGAGGATGAGGACACAGATTTAGACCTGGACGAGGAGGTTGACTTAGATGAGGAGGTTGATGTGGACTTAGACGAAGAGGTTACTCTTGAAGACTCATTTAAAGATGATGATGACTTTGCGGACGAGGACGATGAAGATGACGAGGACGATTTTTAACTAAAGTTCTTCTCAAAAATTCATCAAAACCGGTGGTGTCTCAATCCAGTTGCTCAAATGCAATTGCCGGTCAGCAATCTGAATTCCGAATTTAATGGTTTGCGGTTTTACATCATAAGGAGTTAGATCCATTACAATAGAAATATCTCCTTTTATCGCTTTGTTTTTACCATCAGGAGTAAGCACATCCATGCGGTATAAAAATCTTACCGTATCATTGGTAAAGGGGATGGTAACCGGAACAAACTTATTTCCCTTTTGCTCAAAGTAATCAATAAAAACATTATTGTAAAACCTGTTAAACGGGCTGTAGTTAAAGGGCGGCATGGTATCGGTAGACGATAGCCCCAAATCCCCGTCACCGTCTAAATAAGAAAAAGTAAGGCGTATAAGCGAATCTTTTCCGCTGGCATTGGTAATTTTTTCTATCGATTTATATTTTATCTCAGGAACAACCGGCAACGATTCAGGATCGTTACAGGAACTGAAGAAAATGATAGCGGGCAGAAAAAATAAATACGTGAATGGTTTCATCTACTTTTGCAAAGTTAATGTTTAGTAAGGAAAGTTTTATTCAGGATATTTTCGGTGAAAGTATGGCAGATTTTAATAAATCGGCTCTTTCCCTGTTCAGATACCAGGCCATTGGGAACCCCGTGTATCGTAAATTTTTAACTGAATTACATATTAATGCCAGTGATATTAACCGAATAGAAGATATTCCTTTCCTTCCCATTGAGTTTTTTAAGCGGCATCAGGTAAAAACAGGCTACTTTAAACCCGAACTGGTTTTTACAAGCAGTGGCACCACTCAATCTGTTACCAGCACCCATTATTTAGAGGCGTCTTCCATTTATATTAAAAGTTTCACCTTGGGATTTCATCAGTTTTTAGGAGCTCCTGAAGAATATATTATCATTGCCCTTCTCCCCTCCTACACCGAACGGGGTTCGAGTTCGCTGGTTTATATGGTAAACCATTTAATCCAGTCAAGCCAGCATCCGCTAAGTGGTTTTGCCCGGTTAAATGAATCAACCGCATCAAAAATTCAACAGTTAGATAGTAAAGCCAAAAAAGCCAACCGAAAACTCCTTCTTATAGGTGTAAGCTTTGCCCTGCTGCATTTATGCGACCACCACCTGCTACACCTCAATCAAACCATCATTATTGAAACCGGTGGCATGAAAGGCAGAAGAAAAGAAATTACCCGGGAAGAACTTCATGCAGAAATAAAAAATAAACTTAACCCGCAGCGTATAATTTCGGAGTATGGTATGACTGAGTTACTAAGTCAGGCCTACACAATTGACGGAGGAACTTCCTTTTTTACTCCGCCCCGAATGAAGGTTTTAGTTCGCGATATAAATGACCCGTTCTGTATTCTTCCCAAAATGAAAAACGGAGCCTTAAATATTATTGACCTTGCCAATATTTCGAGCTGTGCTTTTCTGGCCACTTCCGATATTGGAAAAACGGGTGAAGATGGTTCGTTTGAAGTATTAGGCCGCATAGATAACAGTGACCTGAGAGGATGCAATTTGATGTATTACTAGAACGAATACAAAAAGAAACCCCGAAGTGTTTACACATCTTCGGGGCTAACTAAACTATGAAAAACCTATCTGTCTGCGCTCTACCTTAAGAAACAATTATTCCCAATATTCATACTATTGTATATAAGTGCATTACATTTTTTAGCAGTTCAGTATTGACCTATTTTAGGCCCATTTTTCCCAAAATGGCAATACTTTTTTTTTCAAATTCACCACACTTTAGACTTTGCAGAGGTTTACAAAAAACCTAAGCACGCCTTACTCTATGGTTCTCTTATTCCCCTATATTTGCAGGCTTAAAAAACAGAGGGAATAGCGAACGGGTGAAGAGTAACCGAATTCAACACTAAGTAACCGTAAAATTGCTTACCATTATTCCCAAAAACAGTAAAAATAAATGGCCGATATCAGAGAAATATTAAAAGAGCGTATTCTGGTTCTTGACGGTGCAATGGGCACCATGATTCAAAGACACAAACTGGAAGAAAAAGATTTCAGAAATGAAGCTCTGGCAAATCATCCGCATCCACTTAAAGGCAATAACGACCTTCTTTCCATTACCCGACCCGATGTGATTAAAGGAATTCATCGCTTATACCTTGAAGCAGGGGCCGATATTATTGAAACCAATACGTTTAGCGGAACTGTAATTGCGCAGGCCGATTATCATTTAGGTGCCGACTGGGTTTATCAAATCAATTTTCAATCGGCTAAAATTGCGCGGGAAGTTGCGGATGAATTTACAAAAATGAATCCCGACAAACCCCGTTTTGTAGCAGGCTCCATGGGTCCCACAACTAAACTGGCTTCAATGTCGCCCAACGTAAATGATCCCGGATACAGAGCCGTAACTTTTGATGAACTGAAAGAAGCCTTCGCGCTACAGGTAAAAGCCCTGATTGAAGGCGGGGTTGATATTTTATTAATTGAAACCATTACCGATACTTTAAACGCCAAAGCTGCGCTATTTGCGGCACAGGAATATTTTGACCAAACAGGGAAGAATTATCCTGTAATGATATCAGGAACCATTACCGATGCATCGGGAAGAACGTTATCGGGACAAACTACCGAAGCTTTTCTTATTTCAGTACAACATATGCCATTACTAAGTATAGGTCTCAATTGCGCATTGGGTGCATCGGCATTGCGCCCTTACCTGCAGGTATTGGCACATAAATCACCATTTTTTGTGAGTGCCTACCCCAATGCCGGATTACCCAACGAATTCGGGCAGTACGATCAATCGGCATTGGAAATGACCGCACAAGTTGAAGAATTTTGTAAAGAAGGACTGGTAAATATTTTAGGCGGCTGTTGCGGAACAACACCCGATCATATTAAAGCCATAGCCGAAATGGCCCTGAAATATAAACCACATCAAATAAATCTTACCTCACACGCCTGACCCAAATGACCTCACTAACCAACCTGAACTCGTTACATGTTTTATTGGCAGAAGATGATGCCATGAACATTATTGTAGTAAGTAAATTTTTACAGCGCTGGGGCATAACCTGCGATGTGGCTCGAAACGGAATGGAAGCAGTTGACAAAGCAAAAGAAAAAAAATACGATGTGATACTGATGGATATGTTTATGCCCATGATGAACGGAACCGAAGCAGCCAAACAAATCAGAACATTTGATGAGGCGGTTCGTATTTTTGCATTAACTGCCGATTCTTCAGACGAAATGAAACAACAGGCAATAGACAGCGGAATAACCGATTTTGTAACCAAACCTTTTAACCCCGAAGAATTACACCATAAACTTGATAATCTGAAATAAACTTAGAATGGGTCAGACTACAGAAGACTATACACTCAAATTAAGCGGACTTGAACCTCTTATCATTTTCCCCGGAAGTAATTTTATAAACGTTGGCGAACGTACCAACGTAACCGGTTCAAAAAAATTCCTTAAACTCATAAAAGAAGGACAGTTTGAAGCAGCCTTAGACGTGGCAAAAGAACAGGTTCAGGGTGGTGCGCAGATTATAGATATCAATATGGACGAAGGAATGATTGACGGAGTAGAGTCAATGGTTAAATTCCTTCACCTCATTGCCTCGGAACCCGATATTTCACGTGTTCCTGTAATGATTGATTCGTCAAAATGGGAAATTATTGAAGCTGGATTAAAATGTGTGCAGGGAAAATGTGTGGTAAATTCTATTTCGCTAAAAGGAGGAGAAGAAGAATTTATTAAACAGGCCCGAACCGTTAAAAATTTCGGAGCAGCCGTTATTGTAATGCTTTTTGATGAAAAAGGGCAAGCCGATAACCTGCCCCGCAGAATTGAAATTGCCGAACGTGCCTATAAAATTCTGACTCAAAAAGTACATTTCCCGGCTGGCGATATCATTTTTGACCCGAATATTTTTCCGGTAGCAACCGGTATGGAAGAGCATCGCAAAAATGCCCTCGACTTTTTTAAAGGGACCCAGTGGATAAAGGAAAACCTGCCCGGAGCAAAAATTAGCGGAGGAGTTTCTAATGTTTCGTTCTCCTTCAGGGGGAATGATAAAGTGCGTGAAGCCATGCACTCGGCTTTTTTGTATCATGGAATTAAACACGGTATGGACATGGGTATTGTGAACCCGTCTCAATTAGAGGTGTACGACCAGATAGATAAAGAGCTGCTTGAATACGTAGAAGATGTTTTACTGGACCGCAGGGATGATGCCACCGAACGTTTACTGGAGTATGCAGAAAAAGTAAAGGGAAAAGGAAAAGAAAAAGTAGTTGATGAAGAGTGGCGCAAAGTAAGTGTGGAAGAGAGATTAAGCCATGCACTTGTAAAAGGGATTGTAGATTTTATTGATATTGATACCGAAGAAGCACGTCAAAAAAGTGATCGCCCGTTAGACGTAATTGAAGGCCCGCTGATGGCAGGAATGAATATAGTAGGAGACCTTTTTGGTCAGGGAAAAATGTTTTTGCCACAAGTAGTAAAAAGTGCCAGAGTAATGAAAAAAGCGGTTGCCTACCTGATGCCCTACATGGAAGAGGAGAAACGTAAAAGCGGCAACATGTCAACCAGTCAGGGCAAAATTTTGCTCGCTACGGTGAAAGGCGATGTGCATGATATCGGAAAAAATATTGTAGGCGTGGTCCTGGCCTGTAATAATTTTGAAATTATTGATTTGGGGGTGATGGTTCCGGCTGAAAAAATTCTGGATGCCGCACAAAAAAACAAGGTGGATGTAATAGGGCTAAGTGGTTTAATTACCCCTTCGCTTGATGAAATGGTGCATATGGCAAAAGAAATGGAACGTTTGGATCTTAAAATTCCATTGCTAATAGGAGGAGCAACTACTTCAAGAGCACATACCGCTGTAAAAATTGACCCTGTTTATTCAGGTCCGGTTATACATGTGCTTGATGCCAGTAAAAGTGTTCCGGTTGCTCAATCCATGATTAGTGACGAACAACGCCCCGAAGCCTGGAAAAAATTTAAATCGGAATACGAGCAGTTCAGAATTGATTATAAAAACCGCAGGAAAGATAAAAATTCTGTTTCACTGGAAAAGGCCAGAGAAAATAAAATAAAAATTGACTGGACCCTTGAACAACCCGTTGCCCCTGCCGTTTCTGGAATTAAAGTATTTGATGATTTTCCGCTGGAACAATTACGTGAACGGATTGACTGGACACCCTTTTTTCTTACATGGGAACTGGTGGGTAAATACCCGGCCATTTTCGAAGACAAGGTAATAGGCTCCGAGGCTAAAAAACTGTTTGATGATGCCAACAGATTATTGGATGAGGTTATCAGTAAAAAATTATTAAAAGCAAAAGCCGTTATTGGTTTTTGGCCCGCCAACAGCAAAGGAGATGATGTGATTTTACAAAACGGCACCACCTTCAGTTTCCTTCGTCAGCAAAGTGAAAAAGCCGCTGATCAGCCTTACCTGTGCCTTGCTGATTTTGTAGCTCCTGCTGAAAGCGGAAAACATGATTACCTGGGAGGTTTTGCAGTAACAGCCGGCATAGGCATTGAGCCGTTAATTGAAAAATATGAAAAGGATCATGACGACTACCATAGCATCATGATTAAAGCCATAGCCGATCGTTTGGCGGAAGCATTGGCCGAAAAAATGCACGAGCTGGTGCGCAGGGAATATTGGGGGTATGCCAAAAACGAAAACCTCAGCAATGAGGAAATAATAAAGGAAAAATACCAGGGCATTCGCCCGGCACCGGGTTATCCGGCCTGCCCCGATCATACCGAGAAAAGAAAACTATTCGATTTATTACAAGCTGAAAAAAATGCAGGCATCACGCTCACCGAAAATTTTGCGATGTACCCTGCCGCTGCTGTAAGCGGGTTTTATTTTTCGCAGGCGCAAAGTAAATATTTTGCAGTAGGGAAAATTCAGAAAGATCAGATAGAAGACTATGCCAAACGTAAAAATGAAAGCATTGATTACGTAGAGAAATGGCTTTCTCCGAATCTGGGCTACGATAACTGATAATACGCTCTGAATTTAATTCCGAAATCATAAATTTGATTTCATGCTTCATCCTGAAAAAGTATTGTACGGCTACTCCATAGGTGTATTCCCTATGGCACATCCCGGAGAAGATAACCGCATTTACTGGTACGAACCGGAGATGCGCGGAATAGTTCCGTTAGATAATTTAAAGGTGAGTAAATCGCTGAAGCAAACCCTGCGCTCAGGCAAATTTCATGTAACCATAAACGACAGTTTTGAAGAAGTGATGCGCGCCTGTGCAGCCAGGGAAGACACCTGGATTTCGGAAGAAATTATTCAATGTTATACCGAGCTGTTCCATATTGGTCATGCGTTTAGTTTTGAAACACGCAACCACAACAACAAGCTTGTTGGCGGATTATATGGTGTGGCACTGGGAAGGGCATTTTTCGGGGAGTCAATGTTTTTTACCGAGCGTGATGCATCAAAAGTGGCATTGGTGCATTTGGTAGCGTGGCTTAAAGCAAACGGATTTAAATTGCTCGATACCCAATACATCACCCCTCATTTAAAAACTATGGGTGCAATTGAAATTCCGCAGAAGGAATACCTGCTGCTGCTGGAAAATGCTTTGCAAGGGTAATCAACGTAGTAAAGTTACCGTTCCGTATAATGTTTTGCGGCTTCCTTTCGATTTTCCTTTGAAGTATACGATCCATGCATATACATCCTGCTGCA